>Ga0214473_10011963_pt1 | contig 10178 bp, 6 predicted proteins | sample RVTome_7_FD_203509 | JGI IMG/M metagenome (GOLD analysis project Ga0214473, IMG submission 203509) | Soil microbial communities from uranium-contaminated site in the Upper Colorado River Basin, Wyoming, United States - RVT98D197 | ecosystem: Environmental > Terrestrial > Soil > Contaminated >... | reverse complement strand
GCGCCGGAGGCTTCTCGTCGACGAAGGATCCGGGAGAGGTGGCGCGCACCCGGTCCCCCTCCTCGAGGAGGGACAAGAAGCCCTCCAGCCACCCCTGGTCGAAGACCCAGGCGTGGGTCCCCGGCCAGAAGCCGAACTTCTCGGCGTCGTCACCGTAGGTCAGGACCACCTCCGGACCCTCGAACTCCGGGCCGCCGAAATGATCCCGCACCTGCGCGATCGGCCGGAAGGGGATCAGGTAGCGCAGGCGGAAGTCGGAGGGGAGGAAGGCGACCGACCGGCCGTGTCGCTCGGTCACGAACAGACCGGAGAATCGCGCGTCGAGCAGTCCCGCGAAGCGCAGGTGCTGGTCGTCGAGGATGGTGTAGGCCACGCCGGCCTCGGCGAGCAGATCGGCCAGCCCCGGCTCCCAGACCCGTTCCGCGATCCAGGCGCCGCGCGGGCGGACGCCGCTCTTCGTCTGCCACCAGGACGCGAGCCGTTCGATCTGGTCGAGGGCATCGGGGCGCGGGATGACCGGCAGGATCGGCTCGTAGAACCCGCCGCCGAGCGGCTCGATGCGGCCCGAGCCGACGAGACGGATGAGACGGTCGAGAAACGGCCGGTCGTTCCTTTCCAGCCACTCCAGGAGGCAGCCGGAGAAATGGAACGCCGCCCCGACACCGGGGTGCCGATCGAAGTGGTCGATCACCGGCCGGTAGCAGACCCGGGTGGCCTCGGCGATCACCGAGTCGAAGTTGCCGACCGGCTGGTGAAAATGGAGGGCCAGCAGCAGCCGGGCGCTCACGGCGACTCCGGACGGCGCCCGCCGTCGACCGGCACGCGGAAATCGATCTCGCGCAGCGGCAGCTCACCTTCCGGGCAGCGCAGGCGGACCAGGAGACCGGCGCGCAGCCCCGGTGTCAGACCGATGGTCCGGATCGGCACCGCCAGCTCGAGGATCTTCCGCGCCACCGCGCGCACTTCCGGCACCCCGCCCGGCCCCTCTTCGTCGGAGGCCATCCGCGCCCGCCCCAGGTTTCCGTCGCGGTCGAGGTCGATCTGCAGGAGCCGGACCCGTTCGCCGACCCGGAACGACAGATCGACGCCGCACGGGCTGAACGCCGGCCGGCCGGCGGGCGATTCGGGATCCAGGCGCAGCAGGAACTCCCCGGCCTCCGAGAAGGCGAAGCGCAGCGCCGCCACCGGCCGGCGGGCGCGCTGCATCGCCCCGGAATCGTCGAGACTCGCCCATCCGAGCCGCACCGCCCCGTGCCACTCGAAAAAGTCGTTCTCGTAGCCGTCGATCGACGGCTGCAGCGGTCCCCAGGGCTCGACCAGCGCCTCCTCGTCCACCGGCCGCGGCATCGCCGGGATCGGCCAGTCGAGCAGCTCGGGGACCGGCAGACCGATCGCCTCGTACGCCTGGCGCAGGTGGCCACGGAAGATCTGATCGAACTGCGCGCGGTAGAGGGTGGTGAATTGCCCGTCCAGCCACCAGAACCAGTCGCTCCCCTCGGCGGCGCGCAATGACTCCCACGCGGCGCGGCCGGCGGCGGGATCGGCCCCGCGCCGCAGCGCCGGCAACAGGTCCTCGCGCGCCCCGGCGAGGACGGCCCAGGCGCGGTTCTTCTCGGGGCCGCCGATCCAGGTGGAGAAATCGGCGCGGATCCAGGACCCGGCGCGGATGCGGCGCAGGGTGCCGCGGCGCGGGCAGCCGGCGATCGACTCGCTCACGGTGCGGCAGGCGATGCCGGGGGAGGTCGATAGACGGCCGTACAGGGTCCGCAGGAAATCGCCGCCCGCCCGCGGGAAGTTTTCCCAGGGGTTTTCGCCGTCGAGGGCGATCAGCAGCATCCGTCCCCCCGCCCCGTCGCCGAGCCCGGCACGCTCCCGGGCGACCGACACGAAATCGGCCGCCGCCTCGGCCGGCGGGCGAAAGGAATAGGTGAAGCCGATCCGATCGGACAGATCGTGATCGCGGAACACCAGGGCCAGCCTGCCCTCGCGGCCGGCCAGCTCCCACGGGAGGTACGGGTCGGTCGCTCCGGTACGGTCGGAAGCGGCCAGCACCCCTTCGTCGCTCGCCGCCCACGCCAGGCCGAGATCCGAAAGCAGCTCCACGGCCGGGTGGCTGATCGACCCCTCGGCCGGCCACAGGCCGCGCGGGCGGATGCCGATGACCCGCTCGACGTCCCCGAGCGCCTCCTCCACCTGGGCGCGGGCGTCTTCCGGGGCCCGGAGGCGCGGCGGCAGCCTGGCCTCCGGCATCGCCTCGCGCGCCGAGTCGCTGTCGATCAGGATCGGCAGGATCGGGTGCGCCCACGGCGTGGTGGCGACTTCGATCTGGCCGCGCGCCGCGGCGGCGCGGTACAGCGGCACGATGCGCCGCAGGATCTCACGCTCGATGTCGTGGACGGTCCTGACGTCGGCGGCCGTGTAGGCGCGTCCCTGGTGCGCCAGCGCCCGCAGTTCCGGGAAATCCTGGCGCGCGGCGAACCCGAACCAGGACAGGTCGAACAGCACCTGCAGGTCGCGGTAGTCGGCCGGCGAGAACTCCCTCCAGGCCTCCGCCGGTCCGCGCAGCCGGCGGGCCTGCTCGCGTCTCTCGTACAGGCCGGAGAAGCGCGGCAACGCGTCGATCATCTGCTCTTTCTGGGCGGAGAAGAAATGATCGAGCAGAAACGCCTGGCCCGACTCGTCGAGGTCCTCCACCGGCGTCGCCGCCACTTCCCGGAACCGGTCGGTGGCCCCCTCCTCGTACGCCCGCAGCTGATCCAGCAGCGCGGGGACCAGATTGACCGTGACCCGCACCTCGGGGAACTCGTCGAGGATGCGCGCCAGGTCGTAGTACGAGCGGATGGCGTGCAGCCGGACCCAGGGCATGAAGCAGGCCCGTTCGCCGCGCAGGCGGTAGACCGGCTGGTGCATGTGCCAGAGAAAGGCGATCGACAGGGGGATCACGGCTGTTCGAAGCGGACCTCGGGGCCGACCACGCTGATGCCGTCCCCGGTCACGACGATGCCGCGCGCCCGGTCGGCCTCGGCATCATAGCCGACGGCGGTGTCGTGCGGGATGCTCACGTCCTTGTCGATGATGGCGCGGCGGATGCGGCAGCGCCGCCCCACCTCCACCCCCTCGAAGAGGATGCTGTCGCTCACCGTGGCGAAGGAGTTGATCCGCACCCGCGGGCTGAGCACCGACCGGTCGATGTGCCCCCCCGAGAGGATGCAGCCGTCGCACACCAGCGAATCGGTGGCGATCCCCATGCGTTTCGACTCGGCGTCGGCGAACACGAATTTCGCCGGCGGGTAATCGGTGCGCGCCGTCAGGATCGGCCACTCCTCGTTGTACATGTTGAACGCCGGCGACACGCTGACCAGGTCCATCGAGGCCCGCCAGTACGAACCGATGTCGCCGACATCCCGCCAGTAGCCGCGCTCGGAGTCCGCGGTTCCCGGCACCCGGTTCTCGAGGAAGTTGTAGGCGTGCACGTGGGCCCGGTCGATCCATTTCGGGAACACGTCGCCCCCCAGGTCGTGGCGGCTCTCCGGGTCCTCGTGGTCGGTCTTCAGGATGTCGCGCAACACGTCGTAATTGAAGAGGTAGTTCCCCATCGACGCCAGCACCTGCGTCGGATCGCCGGGCCAGGGGGGCGGCGTCGAGGGTTTCTCCAGGAAACGCTGCACCCGCATCCGGTCGTCGACCAGCGTGCACCCGAAACGGTGGCCTTCGGCGATCGGCTGCGGCACCACGCTGATGCTGATGTCGGCGCCGCATGCGACGTGCTCCTCCAGCATCTGCCGGATGTCCATCCGGTAGATGTGGTCGGCGCCGAACACGGCGACGATCTTCGGCCGGTCCCGGTCGATGCGCTCGAGGTTCTGCCACAGCGCGTCAGCCGACCCCTGGTACCAGCCGCGGCGCTCGCCGGAAGTCGCCGGCACCACCTCGCAGTACTGCCCGAGGTGCGCCGAAAAGGTCCAGCCGCGCGACAGATGGCGGATGAGCGAGTACGACTCGTACTGCGTCAGCACCCGGACCTGGAGGAGACCCGAATGGACGAGATTGGTGAGGACGAAGTCGACCAGACGGTACCGCCCGCCGAACGGCATCGCCGGCTTGGCGCGCCGGCGGGTCAGGGGGTGGAGGCGCTTCCCCTCCCCCCCCGCCAGCACCACCGCCACCGTGTGTGGACCGATCATGCCGGCTTCCTCCGCCGCGGCGAGCCGCCCCTCATGCCGTCCGCCAGACGCCCGGATCGAGATCCGGGAACAGGTTGTCCTGGGCTTCGATGCTCTCGAGGTCGTCCGGGCCGGCGACCTCCTCCGGGGCCCCGCCGGATCCGGGCCGGCGGGAGTCCGCAAGGCGGGACTCCAGCACCCGGGCGAGGCGGTCGAAGCGGTCGAGATGCGTGCGCACCCGCCGGGTGGCGTAATCGACGGCGGTGCCGTGCTTCAGGATGAACGGCCAGTCGGAGGCCTGCGCCAGGAGCAGCTCCCGCCCCGCCTGGGCGAGGATCCGCCGGGCGCGCGGCGACGGGTCGCCGAACCGGCGCGCCAGCGCGGTCATGCGGCGGCCGGCGTCGTGCAGTGGCGGCAGGATCCAGTCGTTGCTGTCGTTCAGCCACACCCGGCTGTAGCCCCCTTCGCCCCACGAGGAGGGGGACGGGTCGGCCTGCTGGATCCGCGGGTGCGCCGCCAGGTAGTCCTCCGGGGTGACCGCCCGCAGCGCCTGGCGCGGCAGGCGACGCAGGACGTTCTCCAGCCACTCCGGCCCTTCGAACCACCAGTGCCCGAACAGTTCCGCGTCGTACATCGCCACGGTGAGCGGCGGGCGGTCCATGGCCGGACGCAGCCGGCGCGCCGTCGCCAGACGGCGCGCGACGAAATCGCGCGCGTGCCGCTGCACCGCCCGCAGCGCCGCCGGGCGGCTGTAGGGCCGCTTGTCGTCGGTGCGCCCGGTGATGCGATGGTATTTGAAGCCGGTCATGCCCCGGTTTCCCGACGGATCGAGGTACGGACCGATGTACGCGTGGTCGAGATCGTACCCGATGTCGCGGTAGAAGTCGCGGTAGTCCGGGTCCCCCGGGTAGCCGACCGCGCTGCTCCAGACCTGCGCGGCGCACTCCGCGTCGCGCCCGAAGACCGCCACGCCGGCGGCGGTCGCGATCGGCGCGAACACGTCGGAACGCGGCGCGTCGGAGGCGTCGCGCAACGCGTGCGTGTCCAGAAAGACATACCGGATCCCGGCGGCCGCGAGCACGGCATCCAGTCCTTCGTACCAGGCGCACTCCGGAAGCCAGAGACCGCGCGGCGGCCGCCCCAGGTGGCGCCGGTGCTCGGCCACGCCGACGGCGATTTGCGCCCGCACGGTCGCCGGCTCGATCGCCAGGTGAGGAAGGAAGGCGTGGGTGGCGGCGCAGCCGATGACCTCCAGCACGCCGTCCTCCTCGAGGCGCGCCACCCGGGCCACCAGATCGCGTCCGTAGACCCGGTTGAAGAGATGACGCAGGCGCTCCAGCCGGTCGTGATAGAGCCCGGCCACCGGCGAAAACTCCCGCGACCCGCGGGTCCGTTCGACCTCGCGGCGCGCCAAGTCACACATCCGGTCGAGGTGGGCGGCGTATTTCCCCGTCAGGATCGGGTCGCGCAGCATGGCCGCCAGGGTCGGCGTCAGCGACAGCGTCAGGCGGGCCGGCACGCCGTCCTCCAGGAGATGGTCGCAGGCGTCGAGCAGCGGCAGGTAGGTTTCGGTCATCGCCTCGAACAGCCAGTGCTCTTCGAGGAAATAGTCGCGCTCGGGATGACGCACGAAGGGGAGGTGGGCGTGCAGGATGAAGGCGACGTAGCCCAGCGTCCCGCGCTGCTCGTTTTCCACGGACGCGCGATCGGACCGGCCGGCGGATCCGGATCCGACTCCCCAGACGCCGGGAGAGGTCGGCGACGGGACCGGCGCCGCGAGTGTCCGGAAGACCGCCGGCGCGGTCCCTTCCCGGCGGCGCGCCCGGCGGACGGTGTTCGAGACCAGCAGGGGGGTGAAGCCGTCACCGCGCCGCATTCCGAGACGCGCGCGCAGTCGGTCCCCGCCCTGCCGACCGCCCGCCTCTTCGGGCAGGTCGACGAACCAGCCCGGGGCGCGCCAGTCGAACGCCGCGCGGGCGATCGCCATCCAGGGACCGCCCGGAATTTCCCGTTCCATGACGATCTCGGCGGTGCCGTCCGATCGCCCGAGCGTCGCCTCGAGGTCGGCGTCGCGAATCCAGTAGAGATGCAACCGGGCCGGGTCGACCGGCAGAAGGACCACCCGTGCCGGCCCGCCCGGAACGGGCAGCGCCGGCAGGGGCTCTCCGGGCGGCCGCGGGCGCATGCTCAGGACCGCCCCTCAGCGGGCGGCGGTGTGCGGGGCACGCAGGACGCCGGCCTGGCAGGAATCGAGGATCCGGTCGAGGAGCCCGCCCCGGCTGCACAGGCGGGCGACCTCCAGTTCCGGGAGGTAAACGTCTCCCAGACGGGGGAGTTCCTGGAGGTCGCCACCCGCCGGCGTGACCCAGGCCAGGATCGCGTCCAGTTGATCGATCGCATCCCCGATCTCGCCATCCAGGTCGACCGGCGCGAAGCGCGCCGCCGATTCACGGATCCGGGCCAGAATGTACTCGATGAAGGGAATCGACAGCATGCCGCCGCCGCAGCGGGTCGACCAGAGGGCGACGGTGTCGAGCTCCGGCAGGTCGATCCCCAGCGCCAGCCGTTCAGCGCGCAGGGTCGGTGTCGCCCTCTCCGGCCAGGCGGTGCTTTCGAAACCTTGCAGGAGCAGGTCGCGGAAGTAACCGAGCCGGCGGAGTTCCCGCATCGCCGCTTCCTCCGCAAGGCCGGATGGGACCGCCGTGATGCCACGCGACCGGGCCCCGCCACGCAGACCGGCGACGGCCCGATCCTCCTGCGCCCTGTTCCGTTCGAGCGTCGCCGCCTGCCCTTCGATCGCCGCCGACTCCGCCATCCGAATCATCGTCGCCTCCCCTCGTGGACGGTTCCGCAGTCCTGCCGATTCGATGCACCGACGTCCGGGTCGGATTCAGGAACTCTGCACCCCGGGTCGCGCCCCCGCATCTCAAGGCCCGGACAGGAGGGATCCCGATGCCGACGACGGATCAGGGGCAGGACCCGGACAGGCTCCACGACGCCGAGTGGATTGAAACGGACGGCCTCGGAGGGTTCGCCTCGGGCACGGTCGGCGGGGTCCGGAGCCGGAGGTACCACGCGCTCCTCCTCGCCGCCACCCGGCCCCCCGCCGGGCGCTTCGTGCTGGTGAACGGGATGCACGCCGTCGTGACGACCACCGGCGGCACCACGCCCTTGTCGTCGCAGCGTTACCACCCCGGGGTCACCCACCCCGGCCGGACGGCACGGCTGGCCGGCTTCCGTGACGATCCCTGGCCAACCTGGACCTATCGCCTCGCGGACGGCGCCGTGATCGAGCAGGAGATCTTCGTCCGCCGCGGCGCCCCGGTCGTGGCCCTATCCTGGAGACGGGTCGCGGGGAAGGGACCGGCGACTCTCGAAGTCCGGCCGTTCCTGTCGGGGCGGGACTACCACGCTCTGCACCATGAGAACCCGGCGTTCCGGTTCGACGCCTCGATCGAGGCGGGGAACGGAGCAGGCGGGGGCCGTCTGGTCTGGCGGCCGTACGACGGCGTGCCGCCCGTCACCGCCTGGTTCAGCGGGGACTACCGTGCGTCCGCCGACTGGTACCGCAACTTCCTTTACGAAGAGGAGCGCGCCCGGGGTCTCGATTGCGTGGAAGATCTCGCGGCGCCGGGCCTCTTCCGCTTCGATCTGGATCGCGGCGAGGCGGTGCTGATCCTGGCCGCCCCGGGCTGGGATCCGCCCGCGGGGGACGCGTTCGCGGCGATCCGGTCCCTGCGCGCCGCCGAGCGGCGCCGGCGATCGTCATTCGCCTCGCGCCTGCACCGGGCCGCCGACGACTACATCGTGCGCCGCGGGACCGGGTCGACCATCGTCGCCGGCTACCCCTGGTTCACCGACTGGGGTCGCGACACCTTCATCGCGCTGCGGGGTCTGGCGCTGGCCACCGGCAGGCTGGACGCGGCCCGCGACATCCTGCTGGAGTGGGCCGGCGCCGTCTCCGACGGCATGCTGCCGAACCGCTTCCCCGACCAGGGCGACGAACCCGAATTCAACGCCGTGGACGCGTCGCTCTGGTACGTGATCGCCGTCCACGACTACTTGCGCGGCTGCGCCGCGCGCGGCTCGAAGGTCCCGCGCGCCGAGCGCGCCCGCCTCGCGGCCGCGGTCGGCGCCATCCTCGACGGTTACACGCGCGGCACGCGCTACGGCATCCGGATGGATTCGGACGGTCTTCTGGCCGCGGGGGTGGAGGGGGTGCAGCTGACTTGGATGGACGCCAAGGTCGGCGACTGGGTGGTGACGCCGCGCATCGGCAAGCCGGTGGAGGTCCAGGCCCTCTGGATCAACGCCCTCCGGATCGGCGCGGAGATCGCAGGTCGGCAGGCCGCCCGCTGGGACGACCTGGTCGCCGCCTTCCGCCGCCGCTTCTGGAATGAACCGGGCGGGTTCCTCCACGACGTGGTGGACGTCCATCATGTTCCCGGGACCATCGATCCCGCTTTCCGGCCCAACCAGATCTTCGCCGTCGGAGGCCTCCCCTACCCGCTTCTCGAGGGCGACCCGGGTCGGCGCGTGGTGGATGCCGTCGAAGCACGGCTCTGGACGCCGCTTGGCCTGCGCTCGCTCGCGCCCGGCGAGCCGGGCTTCACGCCGCGCTACGAAGGAGGGATACAGGAGCGGGACGGCGCCTACCACCAGGGGACGGTCTGGCCGTGGCTCCTCGGTCCGTTCGTGGAGGCCTGGGTGCGGGTCCGCGGCGGGACCTCCGGTGCCGTGCGCGAGGCCCGGGAACGGTTCCTCACCCCCCTTCTGGCCCATCTGGACGAGGCCGGCCTCGGCCACATCAGCGAGATCGCCGACGCGGAGCCGCCGCACCTGCCGCGTGGCTGCCCCTTCCAGGCCTGGTCGGTCGGTGAAGCGCTGCGACTCTCGGAAGAGGTCCTGGCTCCCGGGGCGGCCGGCAGGAGGTCCGCCGGGCGGCGCAGGAAAGTCGAATCTCCCGCCCGGGCGCGCGCATCTCTACGGCCGTGACCGCCACACTGAAGCGCCACTGGCCGGAGTACCTGATCGAAGCCTGGGCCCTGGGACTGTTCATGGTCTCCGCCACCGGTTTCACGATCCTCCTGGAGCATCCGGCCTCGCCCGCCCGTCAGGCGATCCCTTCGGACCTGGCGCGTCGGGTCCTCATGGGGCTGGCGATGGGGGCGACCGCCGTGGCGATCATCTATTCGCCCTGGGGACGGCGGTCGGGGGCACACATGAACCCCTCGGTCACCCTGGCGTTCCTGCGGCTCGGAAAGATCGCCCCGGTCGACGCACTGTTTTACGTGCTGGCGCAGTTCGGCGGCGGCCTGCTGGGCGTCCTGCTGGTGGCGGCCCTGGCCGGGATGGCGATCGCGCATCCAGCGGTCAACTACGCCGCCACCGTCCCCGGCCCGGCCGGCGCGGCGACGGCGTTCGTGACCGAGACGGCGATCTCCTTCGTCCTGATGCTGGCGGTGCTGCTGGTGTCGAACAGCCGGCCGCTGGCCCACCTGACCGGCATGGTCGCCGGCTGCCTGGTGGCGGTTTATATCGCCTTCGAAGCGCCGCTCTCGGGGATGAGCATGAACCCGGCGCGCACCGTCGCCTCGGCCCTGCCGGCCGGGGCGCTGGCCCCGCTCTGGATCTACTTCACTGCGCCGTCTCTCGGGATGCTCCTGGCGGCACAGACCTTCATCGTGTCGCGGGGGGCGCGGGCGGTGCTGTGCGCCAAGCTGCACCACGACCACGTGGCCCGCTGCATCTTCCGCTGCGGCTACTGACGGGGGGACCATGGACGGCGACAGACGCTATGACGTGATCATCATCGGGACCGGGGCCGGCGGCGGCACGCTGGCGTGGAAACTCGCCCCCTCCGGGAAGCGCATCCTTTTGATCGAGCGTGGGGACTACGTGCCGCGCGAGACCGACAACTGGAGCACGCGGGCCGCCGTCACCGAAGGGAAATACAACATCAGGGAAGGCTGGGAGGACGCGCAGGGGAAGGAGTTCTTCGCCGGCGCGCATTAC
>Ga0214473_10011962_pt1 | contig 10179 bp, 12 predicted proteins | sample RVTome_7_FD_203509 | JGI IMG/M metagenome (GOLD analysis project Ga0214473, IMG submission 203509) | Soil microbial communities from uranium-contaminated site in the Upper Colorado River Basin, Wyoming, United States - RVT98D197 | ecosystem: Environmental > Terrestrial > Soil > Contaminated >... | reverse complement strand
AAACGGATCTGCACCCTGGTCGCGCAGCAGCCACGCCGCTTCCTCGAGCCGGCTGGCAATCTGCCGGTTCATCACGTCCACACTCGAAGAGGGCCGACGCTCAGCGACGCCGCTCATCTGCCCCTGCGACTGCCGAGCAGCGCGCGCTCGAGTAGCTCCATACCGGCGACACCGGTGGCAGCCCCGCGCGCCGGACGGTTCGGCGACGACAGTGCCACCAGCGCAAGACCCGCGACGCCGGCGATCAGGCGCGCGGTCGGGGTCCAACGTAGCCAGGTCGCCGGTGGTTCGAGGAGCTTTCGCGGCCCCGGCCCTTGCAGCGCCGAGACATGGGCAGCATCCCGGTGCGGTTCGAGCTGATTCTGAATCGACGCCACGCCAGCCACGTCACCCACCCCTTCCAGCAGCTGCTCTACTTCGGCCTCGAAGACCGGGCCACTCAGCGTAACCGTGCCGTTGCTCGCGATCACCTCGATCGCACCAGGATGGGACACGAGCCGCCCCAGCCGTGCGCGCACCCGCTCACCGAGCACATCGTCCGCAGGTGCCGGTTCCTCGATCAGCCGGTCGAGCGTGCGGGCCGCCAGACCGCTCAGGCGATGTTCGACATCGCGCGCCGTCATCCCCGCCACCCTTTTCGCGGCGTGAGAGGCGTGCAGGGTCATCTCACCCAGGCGGGCACGGCGCCGGCCTCCCCGCGCAGGATCCAACAGGTACATGGTGCCCGCACCCAGGCTGGCACCAACGACTGCGATAAGCATCCTGTTCATCTCCGGCTCCTTCCATACAGACGGCAGCAAATGGCACGCCGGCCAGTCCCGGCTGCGAGGTCCCGGCGCGAGTGCGCCATGTGCGGAATCTCACGCAGCGTCCACGAACGAATCCCGAGGTTCATGCCGCCGTGGAAAAGCCGCACGCACGGCAGAGCGTGGCGCCTTCGGAGAATTCAAGTGCGCTGCGACAGCCAGGAATGTCGTGCGCCGTCGGGAAGAGGCGCCGTATCGAATAGCCGTCCGGGCGACCGAAGCCTTTCCCAGGCGCACTGGGCGATGAGGTGCAGCAGGTCCGCTGCGCTTCCTGTCGAATCGGTTCGCAGGTATCTCGCGCGGAGAACGCGCAACGCGTTGGGCGTCAGTGTGACCTCGAGACCCGACATGGATGTCCCGCCTCAGGCCGATGCCACGCGGAGTGCCGGCGGCGCGGGTTCGGAGGCCAGGAGGCGCCGGACCTCGTCGCCTTCAACGACCTCGCGTTCCAGGAGCAGTCGCACGAGGCCGTCGAGCGTGTGCCGGTGATCGCGGAGAATCCGTGACGCACGCTCGTGCGCCTCGGTCATCAGGCGCTTCACTTCGACGTCAATCTCGCGCGCGGTCTCCTCGGCGATCGGTTCGGCATTCTCGAAACCTGACACAAGCAGGAACGGTGAGCGGCTGCGGGTATTGAACGCCACCGGACCGATCGCATCGCTCATGCCGAACTCCGCCACCATGGCCCGGGCCACATCCGTGGCCTGCTGCAGGTCGTTGTGCCCGCCCGTCGAGATTTCCTGAAAGACGATCTCTTCCGCCGCGCGGCCGCCGAGCCATACGGACAGCTGGTTGCCGAGCTCCTGACGTGTTCGCAGATAACGGTCCTCGGCGGGCAGCTGCAGCGTGTGTCCAAGCGCCTCGTAACCGCGCTGCACGATCGAAATCTTGTGGACCGGGTCGACGCCAGGCAGGATCGAGGCGACGACGGCATGTCCCGCTTCGTGTGCCGCCACCATCTCCCGCTCGCGTGGGCTCATCAGGCGTTTGCGCTTGAGGCCGGCGAGGACGCGATCGATGGCTTCCTCAAAGTCCCCCATCGTGACTTCGCGCTGGTTGCGGCGGGCCGCGAGCAGGGTCGCTTCATTCACCAGGTTGGCGAGATCGGCCCCCGCGAAGCCCGTCGTGCGCGCCGCAACGACCTTCAGATTCACGTCCGCTGCCAGCTTCACGGCGCGCGCGTGCAGGCGGAGAATCGCTTCCCGGCCCTGCACGTCCGGACGATCGACGACGACGCGCCGATCGAACCGACCAGGGCGCAACAGAGCCGGATCGAGCACCTCGGGGCGGTTCGTCGCGGACATCACGATGATCCCCTTACGGGGGTCGAAGCCGTCCATCTCGGCCAGCAATTGATTCAGCGTCTGTTCGCGCTCCTCGTGCGTGCCGAGCGGGGACGCGACGCGAGTCTTGCCGATGGCATCCAGCTCATCGATGAAGATGATGCACGGAGCGCGCTGCTCGGCCTGCGCGAATAGATCGCGGACGCGCGCCGCACCGACACCGACGAACATCTCGACAAACTCCGACCCGCTCAGGCTGAAGAACGGCACGTGCGCCTCGCCGGCGACGGCGCGCGCCAGCAGCGTCTTGCCCGTGCCGGGCGGGCCGAGCAGGAGCACGCCCTTCGGAATTCGGCCGCCAAGCTCGGTGTATTTCTTGGGATTCCGGAGGAAGTCGACGATCTCCCGCAGCTCCTCCGTCGCTTCGTCGATGCCGGCCACGTCCGCGAACGTCACCTTCACGTCGTCTTCGGCGTAGATCTTGGCGCGACTGCGGCCGAAGGCCACAGCGCCCTGCCCCGCCCCGAGTCCCCGCGCCGCTCGACTGAAGTAGAACCACAGAAGGGCCATGGGGAGCAGCCACACGAAAAGCGAACTCCACCAGTCCCTGGCCACCTCACCGGTGACCTTCACGCCGTGCTGTTCCAGCTCCTCCATGAGCGCCGGATCGTCGACGCGAACGACCGCAAACGGTTCGTCGGACTTCTTCAGCGTTCCGCGGACGCGAGCATCGCTGACCACCACCGAGGCCACCTCGTCGGCGCGCAGCTGCTGCTTGAAGTCACTGTAGGAGATCGTTCGCGCCGTCACGCTGGAGAACAGCGTGGCGATCACGCCAAACATCACCATTGTGCCCACGACATAGAGGACCAGCACCATTCGGCGTCGCGCAACGGATGGCTGTTTTCGTGGTTCCTGACGCGGAGGCGGAATAGTCCCCATTAGCTGCTCATTGACATGCGTACGGCAACGTCCGTGCCTGCGTCGGAGCCGCGGCAGGCGACCGCATTGAGGCCGTTGTTGTGGGCAGGACACCTCGTGCGTGAGGAGGACGCTTACGACAACGGAATTTCTCTCATTCGTGTGAGATTAGTTCGCACGTGCCGGAGGCACCGGTGGCATCGGCTACGTCACGCAGTGCACTCTGGAGATCGCACCACACGAATTACAGACGATCTCTTCGAGACCGTCGGCGCGCGGTCCGGACGCCGTATCGTGACTTTCGCACACTGGGCATTCCACGAATTCAAACGTGCCATTCACCTGTGGACCGGAACATCCGCCCGGGCACCAATAGACGTGCGCGCGGCCAGACTCCACTTCCCCTGCGCTGATGTCGTGGTTCCCAAGACATTCAAGCGCACGGCCACACGTCGGACAATGCGGCGGGCCAGATTCGTACTCGGTACCCATCACCCTCTCCACGCGCTGTGATCCCACGAGCTCCGCAGAAGCAAGGACTGCGCCTGCATCGGCACACAGGAGAAGCCCCCGGCTTCTCCCTCCTTCGGCAGAGCCGCGGACCAGGAGTTGCACGGCACTGTGATGGTCGGGGCCACGCCCCGCTCACGCGACCGCTGCGGGTCTGACGACGTTCTCACTTGTCCAGGAGCGAGAGCTCCTGCCCAGAGATGTCGTTGGCAGCATGCCGGCGCAAGGGCTGTGGAAACGCGCCCCGGCTGTCTTCTGGCCCGTGTCACCGGCTGTCGCTGACTCCAGATGCCGGGACCGTGATGCCGGCGTTCAGGCGATCATTCAGAACATCGATCGCGTATTGCAGAACGTGTTCAGCCGCAAGTGACGCATCGACGCGGTGCCACAGAACGGGCCCTGTATCCTGAGCGAGCTGGCTCCGGATGACCGCGGCATCCGCATCTGACGGATCACGACGACGACGAGCGGTGCGGGCCAGCAGTACTGATTCCGGCGCGTCGAGCCAGAGGCCGACAAACGGGGCGCCGGCAGCGGCGGCGACGCGCTCGATGGCTTCCCGGTCGGCCTGGTGTGCGAACACGGCGTCCGCGATCACTGTATGACCGCCTCGTACGACACTGGCTGCGCGCTCGCCGACCGTCGCATAGACGCGTCGGGATACGTCAGGTGTATAGCCCTCCGGGCCAAGGCGCACCAGCGGGTCCATCCCACACAATCGCTTGCGGATCTCGTCACTGCGGATCACCACCGCGCCAGGCACCGCACCCAGGAATGGTCCAAGCGCGAGCGCCAGAGTGGATTTCCCAGATCCGGACAAACCACCCACGGCGACGAGGCACGGGGGTGGCGGCTGGAGCAGCGTCCCGGCCATGAGCAAGTAGTCCCGCGCGAGTGCCTGCAGCTCGCTGCGCCGCTGGGGGTCGGTTTGCAGACCGGCTGTGGTGGCGCTCGTCTTCGCTCTGATCGCCGCGCGGCACGACAGAAGAAGCGGCAGCACTGGCAGGCCTCCGAGATCCTCGGTGTCGCTGAGATAGGCGTTCCAAAGAGCGTTTGCGTGCCTCGGCAATCGTCTTCGACAGAGATCCATGAGGAGAAAGGCGAGATCGTACAGAACGTCGATGCAGGCAATCTCGTCGTTGAACTCGATCGCGTCGAAGAGCGTTGGACGGCCATCGAGCAGCACGATATTGCGAAGATGCAGGTCGCCATGGCACTGACGAACGAATCCCGCATCGCGCCGAACGTCCAGCAGTGCGCCATGACGCTCGAGCGCGTGTCTCGCCGCGGCCGTCACGCCGGTACACACCATCGGATCGAGGATTCCCGCACCCTGCTCTGCGAAACCTGCAGCATTGCCATCGACGACCCACGTCATCCCTGATCTGCCGCCATGATCCGGGCGACGTTGGGCGGCCCGATGGAACTGCGCGATGCCCATGGCCAGAGGGCGCATCAACTCGATATCCAGCGCACCGCGCGCCGCGAGCCGGTCAAACAACCCGTCCTGGTCGAAGCGAACCATCTCGACGAGCCAGTCCACGGCCGCGCCAGACCCGCCGAGGGCCAACGAGCCGTCTTGCTCACGCGTCACGGCCACAACGCCGCGATACACCGTGGGTGCCGTCCGCCGATTGACGCGCACTTCGGCCTCGCACATCAATTTGCGCCGCTCTGCCGTCGAGAAGTCCAGATAGTCGTAGCGGACGGCGCGTTTGAGCTTCCAGGCACGCGTCCCCGCAACAAACACGATCGACGCGTGCGTCTCGATGCGCTCGACCGCCGCTCCCCCGTGCGTGACGGGCGACACCAGAAACTCGACGGTCTCGGTCTGGTCTTCGGTGATCATCTGGACACTCGCTACGGCGATACCAGAATCAGCGTGCCATCGGGCATCATGTCTGTTCGCGCGCCGAACGGGCGGTTGATGCGATTCAGCGTGTCACACATCCAGCGCGCGTCCTCCGCCGACACGCGATTCAGCCGGAGCTTCCGAATCTGCAGCAGCGTCAGGCGCAGCCGCACCAGCCGCCCCGAGGCGGGATCCAGCGAGGGAAAGAACATCAGCACCAGGTCGTCGCGGTACTGCTCGTATCCCGAGATGCCTTCGTAGTCATCAACGAAGTCGCCGCAGCCATAGAGAATCAGCTTCTCGTGGTAGACCTCGATCGGCCGCACATGATGCGAGGAATGGCCGTACACGATGTCGACCCCGCCATCCACGAGTCGGTGCGCGAAGCCGATGTGTCGCCGGGGCACGTCATATCCCCAGTTGTCGCCCCAGTGGAACGACACGACGGCGATGCTCCCGGCGGGTTTGCCTTCCGCCACCCCCGCCGTAACCGCGGCCGCCGTCTGGTCGCTCAGGTCGGGCAGCAGGTATACGCCAGGCTCCTGCGTGAGCGCCCCCCAGCCATCCGGTACTCCGCTGCTCGCGTGGGCACAGGCACTGATGACGAGATGTTCGCCCCCCGGCAATCCATGGATGACGGGCCGCGCCGCCTCATCATGGTTGCGCCCCGCACCAAGCGTCGTGACGCCGGCGTACTCCAGCGTCTGCCGCGTCTCGCTCAACCCGTCGCGTCCGTAGTCAAGGACGTGATTGTTGGCGAGCACACACACGTCGAGCCGGGCCGCCGTGACGCAGGCGATATTGTCGGGATGCATCCGATAGTGAATGCTCTTGCCTCGATCGTACTGGTTGCTGCGTGTGATGCTCGTCTCCAGATTGACGATGCGGACGGCAGGCGCGACGCGCTCCCACTCGGCGAGCGCGTCGCCCCAGATGTACCCAGGGTCGACTCGACGAGGCACGGCGCCGGATCTGCCTTCGGCCAGTCGGACGTATTCCCGGGCATCGTTCACGAACGGCTCGTGAAGTTCGGGTGCCGAGGGGTGTGACAGGATCTGGTCGACGCCCCTGCCCGTCATGACGTCGCCGGCCAGGAAGAGGGTCACAGGAGTAGCCACGAGCGGTCTCCTATCACTATGCTGCCGCCGGCGGGGCGCCGAACTGACCGCGCCGGCGCTGCAGCCGCTGCATCGCGTGCTTCTCTATCTGCCGCACTTGCTCGCGGCTGACGCCGAGACGCTCCGCGATGTCCTGCAGCGTGTGCTCGTGGGCGTTGAAGGTTCCGTTGCCGGCCCGGCGGGCAAGCGCTTCGATGAACGCCGGCCGGAGCGGAACGCCAGCCAACGTACCGGCCAGCGACGTGAACAGGCGCTCGGCACGCCGCTGGAGTTCCAGACGCCTCCGGGCCGCCAGCCGTTTCGACGCGAGCGCGATGTCCACTCGGACGAGCGCCGCCGCCTGCCGTCGCGCCCGCGTCAGGCCAGCCAGGGCCGCCTTGATGTCGGGCGGGCCCAGCACACGCCCATCGGGGGACTCGAGAAGGCCGTTCGGCACGGATACGCCAGTCCGGACCGCCGCAGACAGGTCGGCGATTCTTCGCGCCGCGGCGGGCACCGCCAATAACGCGGCGGCCACGGCATGATGGGCGGACTCGATGCGTTCGCAGAGCGCGCGCTCTTCCCGCGGCTTCAACAGAGGCACGCGGGCGATCTGCTGAAAGTAGAGGCGGACCGCATCGAGCTCTGGGCGTTCGCGCGCGGCTTCATCATCGCGAGGCGCCCTCGTGACATCCGGTTCTTCGGCGAATTCCCAAGCCTCGCCAGGCAGCGCGACGTCACGCTTCATAGCGCACCATGCACCGCTAGAAGGACTCCGCGGACGATGCCATCCAACCTGCAACTCGCCCGCGGTGCCCGCTCTTGCTACGGCACGACGGCAATTCTGTCGTCGACCGTTTTCACGCCAGGTGCCGCCCACGCCGCCCGGCGCGCCTCGTCGCGCTCGAACCAGGAATGGACATTGCCGGACAAGATGACCTGGCTGTCGGCCACGGCCACGTTGATCCGGCGTGCATCGACCTCCGCGCTTCGCTTCAACGCGGCCTCTATCTTGGACTTGACGTCCACCGCGCTGACATGAGGCTCGACACTGATGGAGTTGCTCACGCCCCGCACGCCCGTGAGATCGCGCACGGCGTTGCCCGCCGCCGCGCGCTGGTACTCCCAGTCGACGTGTCCTTTGAGCGTGACCCATCCATTGCTGACCGATGCCGTGATCTTTTCATCCGGCACCATCGTGTTCCAGCGCAGTGCGGACACGACCGCCTGCGCAATGTCCGTGTCGGTCCGCGCTTGCCCATCGCGCAGATGGACGTTCACGTCGTTGGCGACCGCTTTGACGCCGTACACCGCGAGCGTCACGCGCTCCGCAGTCGCCTTCTCCGAAAAGCTCCTCACGTCGCCGCGCAGCGTCACGACGCCGTGCTCCACCGATACGCCGATGTCGGCGGCATCGATACTCGGCTCCCAGTCCAGCGCGTTCTGGACGTGTTCCTGTATTTCTCTGTCGGTCATGTCATTCCTCCACACACGTCGTTGCCCACGAAGACAACGCGCAGGGGCAACGTTCGTACCCTACGGCCGCACGACAATGCAGCCACTTTCACGTGCGGCGATCGGGCGGTGCCGGATTTCTTCGCGGCGGTGAGGGATTTTTACAACTCGTCCATGCGAGTCTCACCTCGACAGCGCGCAGTAGCCCTTTCGGGATCGCCGGTAGCGCCGGACGGGCCGCGACGGCGCGTGCGATCCGCGCGAGAAACGCCGGCGAGGCGCGATAGTCAACCGGCACGACGATGACGCCGCCGAGGAGACATCCCCAGAACGCGACCTTGTCACCCTTGTGCACGCCGGCATCAGCCAGCCGCGCCGCGCGGGCACTTCGGTGTACGAATGGCTCCGGCAACGCGAATGAATTCGGCCCGCGTGCGTTGGTCGACCATACCTACACGTCGGACGTGATCATCACTCCCGAGCGCGTGCTGGATTCATGCGTTCCGCAATTACTCGACGGTCCCTTCACCACGACGTGACGCCCCATTGACGCCGACTATTTAGCTCTCACCCTTCAGCGGTCCCGGGGATACCGTAAGGTCGGGTTCGAGCGGTTCCTCCACCGCGTCGATTTGCCACTCATGCTGGCAGCGTTGGCAGAAATAGACTAGCGAACCGCGGATATCGTGGCGAAGTGTCGCGCCATGCGCCTGGCACACAGGGCACTCGATGCGTCTCTCTGGTTCATCAACGGCAGTGCGTGTCATCGGGGCACCCGTCCCTCTCCTCTTGTGGGATGCACACCCAATCGCCCTCTCGGACATCACTTGTGCAATTCGCGCTCGAGCTTCTGCTCCCGCGCCACGAGCCCGACGAGGTCGCTCAAGTCTTCCGACATCACTTCGAGGATGTCATCAAACGCGATCAGACCTTCGAGGAGACCGCTTCCACTGATGACCGGCAATCGACGAACGCCGCGCGAACGCATCGTCATCAATGCCGAATGCAGCGTCTCGCTTGGGCGAGCGGTGGCAATCTCGCGCGTCATCAGGTCGCCAACGAGCAGCGACGCGACTTTGTCCGGACTCTGCGCAACAGCGCCAATGACGATGTCACGGTCGGTCAGGATGCCCGTTGGACGGTTTCTCCCTTCTCCGTCGACAACCACCACCGTACCGACGTGTCCGTCCCGCATCCGTTTCGCCGCATCAGCGATCGTATCATCCGCCGTTGCGGTCACGACCAATCTCGTGCATACATCACCGACAGTCATGACGTTCTCCTTGTTTCAGTTCCCTTGACGATCGTCCTGCAGGGATGGTGCCTGGACGACAATGTCGAAGGACGCAATGCGGTGCGTGCGTGAGGCGCGTCCGTCACCGTGCGCACCAACAAAGAGACTGAACAAGCCCATGCGAAGAATCCCTCACGATGTCAGGAACATTTCCCAACGAACGATGCCGGGGGAAAATGCGACTGCTGCAGCCTTGAAACGACACGTTGCCGCAATCGCGCAGGCGCCGCGCAATCTTTGGCACTACGACTCGCTGCAGCGCGCAGCTGCCTATATCGACGCGGAGTTCGCGCAGTCCGGCTATGACGCTCGCCACCAGGTATACGAAGTCATGGGGCAACACGTCATGAACATCGAGGCAGAACGACGTGGCAGTCGCCGGCCCGATCGCATTCTCGTCATCGGGGCGCACTACGATTCGATCGCCGACTCTCCGGGCGCGAACGACAATGCCTCCGGGGTCGCCGTGATGCTCGAGCTTGCTCGCCTGCACGCCGCATCAGCAACGGCCGGATTGACGGTGCGCTTCGTCGCGTTCGTCAACGAAGAGCCGCCGTACTTCATGACGGAGAACATGGGCAGCTTCAGATACGCCGCTGAATCGGCCGCCCGGGGCGACCACATCGTTGCCATGATTTCGCTGGAGACTATCGGGTACTACAGCGACGCGCCCAGCAGCCAGCGCTACCCGCCTCCCTTCCATTTGCTCTTACCGAATCGAGGCGACTTTCTCGCGATGGTGTCGAACATTCGTTCGGTGCGTGCGCTGCACACAGCGTCGAGGGCGTTCCGGTCGGCGACTCGCCTGCCGCTGATCGCATCTCCAGCACCAGCTTCGGTTCCGGGAGTCGCATGGTCCGACCACTGGTCGTTCTGGCAGCACGGATACCGGGCGCTCATGCTGACCGACACGGCCCTGTATCGGTACCCGCAGTACCACTCCGCCGCCGACACGCCTGAG
>Ga0214473_10011961_pt1 | contig 10179 bp, 13 predicted proteins | sample RVTome_7_FD_203509 | JGI IMG/M metagenome (GOLD analysis project Ga0214473, IMG submission 203509) | Soil microbial communities from uranium-contaminated site in the Upper Colorado River Basin, Wyoming, United States - RVT98D197 | ecosystem: Environmental > Terrestrial > Soil > Contaminated >... | reverse complement strand
ATGCAGGGCTCATTCCAGTACAAAGCCGAACGCAATGCCCGCCTCGCCGCGCTGATTGAGCTGGAGCGGATCGAGGCGAAGATCGGGCCAGAGCAACAGCGCGACGAATACGAGGCGGCAATCGAAGAATGTTTGGATAAGATCGGGATACCGGACGGCGATTCCCCTGAATTGGTGGTGGATGTTTGGGGGATTCTGTGGAGGGCGATTCATCCAGAACCCGTACCGCCGGGGTCCGCGTGAGCGGGGTCGCTGAAAACGTCATCCATTGCGGGGACGCGCTGTGAGCATTGACTACCGCGAATATCCGACCAACTGGCTATCGGACATCCGACCACGCACACTCGCGCGAGCGCGTAACCGCTGTGAGTGTTCTGGCGAGTGTGGACTCCATCCTCACTGGCGATGCCAAGAGATTCATGGGCGACGTGCGCGGTTCGCCAAGTCCAAGATCGTCCTGACTATCGCGCACATGAATCGAGGGCGCTACGGGCGGTTTCACGAGAAGTCGAATCTGAGAGCGACAGTCAAAGCAATGTGTCAAAGGTGTCATTTACGGTAGGACCTGGCGCATCACATCGAGGAAGCGCGGAAGACGCGAGAAGCGAATCGGATTGAGAAAATCAGAGAGCGGGAACGGCAGGGGCAGGAAGTGTTGGGAGTGTAGTAGTTGGCGCGGTGAATCGGGGCGCCGAGTGGGATCGGGGCATTTTACAACAGGGGTCAAGGGTGGCAAGAAAAGTAGTTGACAACGCGCGTCGCGTTGGCTTACCTGGGAGCGATTGTGGCTCCCTGGAATCGAACCGCAATCACGACAACGTAAGGTCCCTGAACTCGCCCCGCCTGGAAATCCTTCCAGGGAGCCATCCAGCCGGCAAGCGGGGGAGGGGACCCTTTTGGGGGCTCAGTGCCTGGTAAACGCCGCGACTTCGCGGGGCAGTTTGCTGTTGAGACGGTCGATTTCTGGTTGACCGATCCGCGTATCCGCGGGACTTCAGCGACGGTCAAGATTTTTCTGAAGTACACCAATCTGCTCGCAGTCAAGGAGCGTCGCGAAACCCTTCCATCGTGGTATACCGCCAGAATAATCGGCGACTTTGCCGACCTTGACCCCAAGTCGAGTGAAAAGTGCCTTGCTATCCTCAAGGAAAAATCCCTACTTGGCCAGATCGCAGACGGTCGCATAATCGTTTACGGCGTAAAGAGTAGGCACCCAAACCTTACTTGGAAAGAGGGCGACATATCCACGGATATACAGGTGCATACCGTCGCCCAAACACAAACACAAACACAAACACAAACACAAACAGAAGGCCCAACGCGCCAAAAGCGCGCGTCTTCGGCGTCTTCTGTCGCCTTTCCTGAAATCTACGAAATCCTCCAAAGCATCGACGCGAAGGGCTACCGCACTCTGAAGCCGTATGACGGCTTAGAGCGTGACCTTGCCGACCAGGTACGAAGGCTGAGCCGTGACCGCGTGGTGTCTGAAGTCAAAGCGTTGCGAACGTGGCTCGAAGCGAAATTCGCCGCCGGGCTGTTGCAACGCGAAGCCAGACACATGCCGCAACAGCGGCTTTCCCGCTGGCTGAAAAAATGCCAGCCCGGAGACGACGGCAATGGCAGAAGCTACGATACTCGGAAAGGTGATACTCCAGTCGATGCTGAACGACAGCGAATCCTCACCGAGCGATTTGGCGGTTGACGAATTCGAGCGGCAAGACCTTGAACGCAACTGGCCGATGTTCTGGTATCGCTGGTGGGATGACTGCAATATCCCGCCAATCCACCGAGACGTGCTTCAAAGCGGACTACCATTCGAGTCAATCGACGAGCGCGGTGGAGCTCTAAAGCAATCCATCGACGCGGTAAAGGATCGCCGTGGCTCGATGTATCTGTGGGGCCAGGTTGGTTCCGGGAAAACTCTCTTGGCGTGTTCGGCTCTCTACGGCGCGACGCTCACTCACGCAAGGCGCATCGAAAAGCGCGAGTGGTACAACTGCCCGATTTCGCCGTCGCATCGGTTTTCGTCCGTCCCGCACTTACTGCAACAGATCCGAAAAACCTACAGCGGCGACGGGAACGCGGACGCGATTATCGACAGACATTCCTACGCAAAACTTCTGGTCATGGATGACATCGGGGCAGAATCGCCAACGGAGTGGGTACGAGATATTCTCTACCAGATCGTCGATACCCGGTACTGCAACCGACTCCCGACGATCTTCACGTCGAATCTTCCGCTTGCAAAACTAGAGTCCCGCTTGTCAGATCGGATCGCGGACCGTATTGTCGAGATGTGCGACAGCGTCGTGCACCTGAACGTGCCGAGTTATCGGCTGAAGGCCGCGCGATGATGCGCTACTGCTTGATCTGTGGGGAATGTCTCGAGACGCACAACATCAACCGCGTGGCCTGCAAGAATCCAGAGTGCCAGACAACGCGGCGCCGGCGGGTGTGTTCTGAGGCCATGAGACTGGCAAGACGAAAGCTGAAGTTTAGAAAACTCGTGAATCGGGCGTACAGCCCAAAAGGCGAAGCGGCGTGACTGAGCTAATCATCCGCGCGCCGGGTACACCGGTGGCACAGCCGAGAACGAAAGCGGCGCGCATTGGCGCGTTTGTTCGAGTCTATACCCCGGGCGGTGCCAACGTGTGGAAGGACGTGATTGCACACTTTGCGCAACAGGCGGCCACAGCGGCAGGATGGGCCAAACCCACTGCGAGGGCTGGTCTCTGCGTGGATATCGACTTCCACTTCGCCAAGCCGTCCGGGTTTCGTAAAGCTGATCTCTGGAAATTCACAAAACCCGACCGTGACAATCTCGACAAGGCCGTGCTCGATGGTCTCGTGTGGTCCGGCATAATCCACGACGATGCCCAAGTGGTCGACGGCCGAATCCGCAAGCTGATAGACGATGACTGGCAGGGGGTAGTGATCCGGATCGCCTTCGCCGAATCTCCCGACCTGCCCATCGGCCACAAGTCCAACCCCATGCCCACCGCGCAGGAGGCGCCGGCGATATGAAAACGTGGCAGAAAGTCGTGGTTTTCGTAGGGGTTCTACTGGCCGGGTGTTTTGCTATGCTGGGAGTATACGATGCCGCAATCTTCATGCTTGTCGGCGCGATTAATTTCCTCTTGGGGTTTATCGAGACCGATGTCTAAACTCTCCCGCGAAGAGGCGGCGCGCGTGCTCATGGACGCACTGCGACCCCTACACATGCCCTTCCCCTACCACGGCGGATGGAGTCAAATCCTCGCCGACCTTGCCTGTCTGGACCGCCAGACGATCCGAAACTACGCCTGCCGCCAGCGAAAGAATGTTACAGCAAAGCGCTAAATAGTTACATGCGTTTCGCTTGACGCGGCGGTATATCCGTTGCGTGTGGATACGGACAGACCGGAAAAACAACACGATCCCAAGTGGGACGACCTCGATCTGCAAATCGTTGCGATCAAGGCGCGTAGCCCCAACGCAAAGCTCCGAGAGATTTCCGAACAGACAGGCGCACCCTCCAGCACGATCTGGGATCGCATCCAAGTCATTCGCGGCTCGGATTGGTATCGTGACGCTGTTGCTCGTGCTCAGTCTCTTGCACCCAAGGCCCTTGAGCGCGTCGAGGATGTTATCGACGACAGAGCCAACGAACGCGGTGACGGAATCGCGATGGGCGTCCTCACCGGTCTCGGCATTCTCTCGCCAAAACAGAAACACGAGCATTCCGGGCCAGACGGCAAGCCGATTGAAATCACTGGCCCAGTGTTCGTTCTGCGAGACAACGACAGCGCCACGAAAGCTCCCGACGATGATGCCAAGCCCGAATGAAGTCGAGGCCATCGTCGCCAATGCTAAATACAAGGCAAACTCTGCAAAGCAGGATGCGTTCATCGGCGCGCGCGCAGACTGGACCGTGTTCGGTGGAGCAAAGGGCGGAGGCAAATCACACGCCCTCGAAATGCAGGCCGCGCGGCACATCGACAAGCCCGGATACACGTCAGTCATTTTCCGCCAGACCGTTCCGCAGATTCGTCAGCTTGGTGGTCTGTGGGACACGGCTCTGGCAATGTATTCCTCCGTTGGTGGTGACCCAAACGAGAGCCGTCTTGAATTCAAGTTTCCCTCTGGCGCCAAGATCGGTTTCGGGCACATCGCGCATGACCGTGAGCTCGCCGATTGGCAAGGGTCGCAGATTGCGATGATCGGCGTTGACCAGGCGGAGGAATTCACCGGGCGCCAGTTGTTGTTCCTCCGTGGTCTCAACCGCCCAACATCGACCTTGATGAACTACTGCAAGGCGCATGGGATCAGGTTCACGCCGCGCATTTACGCGACATGCAACCCCGACCCCGATTGCTTTCTCCGCACGTTCATGGACTGGTGGATCGGCCTCGATGGTTATCCTATCGAAGAGCGCTCTGGCGTCATACGCTACTATGCCATCGACAACGACAAGGAGCAATGGGCCGAGTCTCTTGTTGAGTCAGAAGCGCGAGCTGAGTTGGCTTCGCTGTTTGGTGACGACGTTGGCATTCAGTCGTTCACGTTCATCCCCGCGCGAATCGAAGACAATGTTGACCTCATGCGCTCCGATCCCGGTTACATCGCCAGACTGAAGAGCATGGGCCGCGTTGAGAGCGAGCGGTTCTGGCTCGGCAACTGGAACGTGCGGTGGTCCGCCGGCGATTACTTCCGGCGCGATCAATTCAAAGTTATGGACGCGGCCCCTCCGCTGTTCGATGAGTGGCGATACTGGGATCGTGCGGCGACGGTCGGCTCGCGATCATGGACGGTCGGGCTACGCATGGGCATGGATGCCCAGGGCCGATTCTGGATCACTGACCGTATTCGCTTTCAAGCCATCGCGCAGGAGGTCCAACAGCGGATCGTCAACGTCGCGCACCAAGATGGCTATTCAATCAACGTCGGCATCGAGGGCGATCCGGGACAGGCGGGGAAGGCCGAAGCGCAGGAGTATGTCCGCATTCTGGCCGGTTACAACGTCGTCATCAACACGGTGCACGAATCCAAAGGCGCGCGCGCTCGCCCACTCTCGGCTCAGGTAGCCATAGGCAACGTGTACCTCGTTCGGGCGCCGTGGAATGACGAATTTCTGCGGGAGCTTGAAAACTTCGACGGCTCGGACAAGTGCATGGCCGATCAGGTCGACGCGGCCTCGGGCGCGTTTCACATGCTGACGGCGGTGGCGCCGCAGCCGACGCTTTCGTTCGTGGATTTCTGAGATATGAGACGCACCGACCAATTACGAAAACAACTCAACGCCGCAGCCCGCAGGGGTGACGCCCGCGCTGTAGAGCGGAGGATAGCCGAGTGTCTCGTCCATTGGTCGCGCCAGGATGCCGGGGTTGTTACTGACATCGAAAAGTCCCGCCTTCCCGGTCCGGGCGGCGTCGGGTTCATGGGCGAGTTTCCCGACATCGCAACTTACAACTACAATTATCTGGAGTCGTTCTACAAGACGAACCCCTGGGTGAATCGTTCGGTCAAGGCGATCACGGACGCGGTCGCCGCTCTGCCTCTCCGCCTCTACCGCGAGACGCGAAAGAAAGACGGCACGATTGAGCGCGAGGAAGTATTTGAGCATGAGGCATTAACGCTTTTGGATCGTCCCAATCCCGCGCAGAGTCAGTCGGAATTGACGCGGGGGCTGGTGTCGAATCGCGTCCTCTCCGGTGAGTCGTGGATGTTCACGGACGATGGAACGAAAGGCCACGGCGACCGACCGGGGAAGCCACTGCAAATCCGATCACTGCGGTCGATGACGATTGCGCCGATTCCCGATATGGTCAATCTCATCAAGGGTTATCGCTATCAGGGTGAGTCGGGCGCTACTACGACAATTGAGCCGCACTACATCGCCGGTGTGAAGTCCTGGAATCCCGAGAGTGATTACCGGGGTCTGCCGCCGATGGAGGTCGCCAAACGTCCGGCTCTGCTTGAGTACTACATGCAGGCGCACAACACTCGGTTTTTCCAGAAGGGTGGATACGTCGGTCTGTACGTCCACTCTCCGAATCCATTTTCGCCGGAGACGCGCACTGCGTTCGAGGCGACGATGCGGAAGCGGTTTCAGGGCGTCAACAGCGAGGGCGGGATTCCGATCCTCGACAACGGCGCGGAATTCAAGAACGCGATTGAGAACGCCAAGGACGGCGATTTCATTGCTCTCGACAGCATGGCGCGTGAGCAGGTACTGGCGGTGTACGGTGTGCCTCCGGTGGCGTGTGGAATCCTCGAAGATGCGAGCTATGCGAACGCCTGGCAACAAATGAAAATGTTCTATCAGTTGACGGTTGCGCCGCTGTGCGATGAGCTGTCCGATGGCCTGAATCACGGATGGCTGTATGTGTTCTGGCCAAAGGATACGGGCTTGTATTTGCAATTCGATTTGAGTGGGGTGCAGTGGCTCGGCGACGATGCGCTGACACAGGCGCAAGTCAATGCCAGTGACGTTCGCGTGGGGATCAAGACGATCAATGAAGTTCGGGCCGAGAAGGACCTTGCGCCCGTACCCTACGGCGACGATCCGCCAACTTCTGTCACTGGCTTTGGCTTCGGATTGTCGGGCGGGTCCGATGCAGACATTCACAAGTCGGGCGTCGACTGGACGAGCAAATCAACATTCGATCTCAGGCGCGCGCGTCAGAAGGAAGTCGACCGGCGCGTTGAGTCCGATATTCCCCTCATGTCCCGATTCATGATCGGATACTGGACCGGACAAGAGCATCGCATCATCGAGGCACTGAACGCACTGAAGCCGAAGTCGGGATCGCCGAGTGAATCTCCCAGTTACCAGATGGGGGATGATGGCGTGTTGACTGCCGTCGTCCCGATACGCAAAATCGACAGCGCGGATTTGCAGCAAGTCTTTGACTATGAGTACGAGGCGGCCTTGCTGCGGAAATCCGTTGAGCCGTTGATTGAGAAGATCATCGCGCGCGCGGCCAAGCAGGACCTTGTAGACATTGGATCGGATGTGGTGTTCAACGTCCAAGACCCGCGCGTCACGGCATTCATGGCCGGAAAGACCTTCCGTATGGCGCGCGATGTCAGCACAGGCACGCAGAAGGTCATCCACGACATTCTGATCGATGCGACGCTGGACAACGCGACGGTGGATCAGGTCGCTTCGCGCATCCGAAGCGTGTTCGAGGACTTTGAGCGGTATCGCGCTTTGCGTGTGGCGCGCACGGAGATGGGCGGTGCGCACAACGGCGCGGCAATCGAGGCATACGCTCAGGGCGGCGTTGAAGGGAAGGGTTGGGCGTCAGTCATCGACGACGCGACGCGTGAGAGCCATGTCGAGATGGACGGGACGGAGATTCCACTGAGAGACGATTTTATGATGAGCACCGGCGCGACTATGCAAGGGCCCGGTGTTCCCGGTGCAGGCGGGGCTGGTCCAGAAGACGTTGTGAATTGCCGATGCGCACTTTATGCGGTGATGGGGGTGGAGGCGCTATCATGATCACTCTACCTCCGCCAAATCATGCTGAGATGATTCCTCCGAGACGAGTGCACGACCCGCATCAGGTTATTCTATGGAGTGCAAGTTTCTACGAGGAAGACTACCAGCCGTCGAAGTTGCTATGCGTGATCACGGTCGGATTCTGGTTGGTCGTCGCGCTTTACGCGGTGATGGCATAGAGGAGGACGCTGTATGTATGGTCTTGTAGACAAGTTCGCTCAAATGATCCCGGTATTGATATTTGCCGCTGTCGTGATTGCCCTTGTGTGGGCACATGGCTGGACGCACGACAAGAAAGACGCCCGCGAAGAGATGGGCTTCACGGAGAAACTCGACTGATGCCCACGACAGCCACCGTCCAGACGAAAGACATCATTGCCAACCCACACTGCAAGAGGTGTTGGGGCAAGGGATACGCCTACATCACCGCGAATCACGAGCGGCGGGCAGTGATGTGTGGATGCGCAAGGGCTGTCAAGCAAACGGTGAGGGCGGCGGAATGAAGACGGTAACATGCGAAGTTCTTTGCATGACGACAGAAGATATGCTGCGACTGTTGGCCGACGCCGGTTGTTGCGTGAGTCTTGTATACGGAAGGTCCGGCGATGATTACGTGGGATGGAGCGTGAATGTTATGAGCAGGAAGGGATTGGATTTTGACGCGCCATTCATTGCTGATGGCGTTCATGGTTGCGTCTGCATCGCGTACACAGAAGCGAAGGAACGTAACTGGTTATGACCTAATCGAATTCTGACAGCGAACCGGGTAGCTCCCGGTTAATCGCACCGCGAAATCTGAGGCCCGAATCCTCTGCCCTTCCTCAGTGGGGCAGAGTGAGACGGGCCTTTTTGCGGAGAGGAACCATAGATGCCAAGCGAAATCAAGAATCAGGATTACGTCTTCAAGTTCGCGCCGGTCTTCAAGGCGGCGAGTGATGTCGAGACAACGGGAATCGTCCGGGGGTACTTATCGACGATCGATCTCGACGAATTTGACGACATCATTCTTCCGTCCGCATACGAGAAGACCCTTCCGCGCTTCCGCATTTATCCCGCGATGACCTTGAACCATGATTACGACAACGCGATAGGTACGTACGATCCCATCGAAATTGACTCGAACGGTCTGCATGCCACTGGTCATATCAGCGCCAGCGAGCCGGGCATTCGCACGAAAGTCAAAGAGGGAATTCTCCGGGGATTCTCCATCTCCGGCGTCGTTCGCTCGGCCACGAGGAAGGCCGACGAAATCCTTTCTGCATTATCGGCCATCGGGAAAACGGACCTCGTTGAGAAGGTACAGATGGCCCTCAACAATCCGTCCCGATCCATTCGCATGATCACCGAGATCGAGCTTTACGAGGCATGTCTTTGCTGGCTCCCGGCCAATAGAGAAGCCCGGATCAGTCTTGCACGCTCGCTCGCCAGCGCGATGAGCAATGGTGAGATCACCCATACACGATTCACCAAATCACCAATCGAAAAGGAGGGCATGACTATGCCACCCACCGAAGTCGACGCGCTGACGAAAACCGCGATCAGCACGGAAGTCGGTCTGATGAAGACTGACATCAAGGATCACATGAGCACCATCGTCAAGGAGCATGTTGACGCGAAGTTTCTCTCGCTGTCGCAGGCGAACACCGAGATGATGAAGCTCATGAACGAAGTGAAGGACAAGTCCGGCACGTTCGTTTGCGAGTCGGACTGGAAGGTCTTCAAGGACAAGGTTGCAGCCGACCTTGCGCCGCTGGCCGAGTTCCTGCAAACGTCGCGCAATCGCGGCGGGATGTTGCCGTGGGCCATCGAGACCGACGATCTGTCGGAGCTTCTGACCCGCACGAACATCACGCATGACGAGGCGAAATTCTGCGAAGAGATCGGGGCTGACCCGATCATCGTTCGGATGCAGACGTGCAACCCGAAGAATTTCTCCGAGGGTATGGCAGACGGCATCGCTAAGTGGCAGGCGGACGCGCAGGAAGTCGCCATGATTCACGGGCTGCTCTCGCGCACGTCGGGATACCGCGACCGTGGCGGCATCAAATCGCTGAGGCGTTACAAGCGCCTGCGCGAGACGTTCGGCAAGATCCAGAAGGGCGTGGGCATGGATACTGCGACTGCCGGCGAGGGCTTGGAGTGGGTGCCGACTGTTATGTCGGGCGAAGTGCTGCGCCGTATCGAGAACGAGGCGGTCGTTGCCGCGCTATTCCAGCGCGCGACAATGCCGTCCGCTTCTTGGCCGTGGCCGATCATTGGAGCCGGAGCCGTTGGCTATGTCATGCCGCAGTCAACGACCGATGCCGTTACCGCACTCATCACGTCGTCAGTTGTCGGGACAACGAGCGCCACGTTCACGGCGATCAAGATGGGGATATTCGTCCCGGTCGCCTCTGAGTTGACAGAGGATGCGATTGCCGGAAACCTGTCGATCATCACGAATGAGATCGTTCTCGGGGCCGTTCGCAACCTCGAAAACGCGATCATCAACTCGGACAGTACCAACCAGACCGCGGCTTCGGCCAACCAGGACAATGACATCTCGACCGCCTACGCCATCGAGAAGTTGTTCGCTTCGGGTCTGCGCAAGAAGGCGCTGACCGGAACGACAACCGACGGGGGCGCGACCATTCTCAACGCCGACATGCTGCGCGAAAATCGCAAGAACCTCGGCAGTGGAAACGCGAAGTCCG
>Ga0214473_10011960_pt1 | contig 10179 bp, 9 predicted proteins | sample RVTome_7_FD_203509 | JGI IMG/M metagenome (GOLD analysis project Ga0214473, IMG submission 203509) | Soil microbial communities from uranium-contaminated site in the Upper Colorado River Basin, Wyoming, United States - RVT98D197 | ecosystem: Environmental > Terrestrial > Soil > Contaminated >... | reverse complement strand
CGGTTCGGTATATGTACCCACAAATACAACTGGCGAATCTTTACTTTGAGAGGATGTTGCAGACACGTTTGCTGTTCTCCCGGGCTTCCAGTACTATTCAACGCTGAATCTATTTTATATCAGCGTTGATAGGTAATAAACTCGAAATTCTCGACGAAGTCATTGTCGAAATCGTATGCAATGATTCCGACCGCGTACGGGCCATCCACCGGATAACTTGAATGGAACGCTGCCCCAGGACCAAACTAAATCGGCGCCAGTTCCGTTGTCGTTTCCCTCGACTTCCTACGCGACATTTCTTTCACATACTGGATCGACCCCGGTGTGTTGTACTTTTCCTTATAAGCCTGGCTCACCAAATCCTTCAGGCGCTCGCTGCGTGTATGAACCGTGCGGACAGGAATCTCGCTGTCAGCGACGAAGATGCTCCCATAGGGATCTTCGAGGAACGTCCGGTACCAGCTGCGCGGCTTCAGGTCCCATGACCGCACGAAGACGCGTCTCTCCACGACCACGCTCCAAATCCCGATCACGCGATGAGTCGAATCCCTGCCCGCACGGATTCCGAGAATCTTTTCCTTGTGGATGACTGCCAGAACATCGTCTGTGAAGCGTTTCTTCGGTTTCATCTACAAATCTCTGTCACTTCTTTTCTTCATCCTCCAACTCCATCAGCAACAAATCCAGCGCGCCCACGGAAACCTGCAGCTCGCGCAAGGAGATCAACATCGAGACGATCATCAGGATCAACGCGATGGCGAAACTCCATTGTCCACCTGCAACCCAGCGAGCGAACAGGGCGAACATGCTGATTACACAGAACAGCAAACTCAGCACACCGAATATTTGCATATCCCGGATTAGATACACGCGATAACGCAAGTTTGCGATCTGGGCGAGCAAGCGATCACTGGCTTCATTCCTGTATCGGTCATGCAGGTTGCGGATGATCGTGGCTAAAGTTAAAAAACGGTTGGTGTAAGCCAGCATAAGCAGGGAGATGGCAGGGAATAACAAGGCGGGAGTGGTGAGAGTAATATCCATGGGAAGAATTATATCTCTTCAGATCTCACCCCCGACCCTCACCTAACGCTTCGCCTGGGCTCAGCGCGAGGGAGAGGGGTGTGCCGAATTCTTTACCCGGTCGCTGCGGATCGTAATTACAGACCCGGCGCTCCATCTTCCGGTTTGAATAGATTTTGTTTTTTGAGTACACGTTCGATCAACAGAGCCATTCCCACGAAAGCATAACCGATCACCACGCAGAGGGCGGCCATAAAAGCCCATGCCACAGCGATGCTAAGGGATTGCTCCTGCTGATAATTTTCAAAAAGGACGGGCATGACGAAATCCAGGTTATTCAGGTGAAGAAGCCCCCACAGCAGGAATATCCCTGAACCTGGAATGCCGACAAGCAGGGCAGGCACACCCATCGAGCAGGCTAACAGTAAAGGAGAGAGAATATACATCCGGCGCACGGCATCTGCACTTTTCCCTCTCCCCCAAAAGAGCAGCGCGACGACCATCCATGTGTAGAGCGGCCCCCAGATGATGGCGGCAATCGAAAAGAAAAATACACTTCCCATCAGGATGCCCGGTGGATCGCTGGATGTAAACAGATCAAATCCGTTGGCAAAATAAGTCAACGCGCCGCTGATGACCAGTGCGATATAAGGGAGAGACAGGGAAATATGATAGAACGTCTTGCGCTTCACACCGGCATTATAGTGCGAAACAACTGGCGCGTATTCTAGGAAAACCCAAACGCCGCATGGTTCGCATGCACCAACACCATTGGCACGTGTAAGGGCGGCATCTGCGGCAGATACGGATTTGTGATCTCGGCCTCATAGACGGACATCCAGTCGACGCGCGCGACCTCCAGACTGACACCAACTTCCGTCTGAGTGGAGATGCGGATCTTTCCCTTCATCACGAACGTGCCCACCAGCACATCCACGGTCTCCATCGTACGGTTGGCTTCGTCCGGGTCGTAATCCAGTGGCTCATCCGTGGGAGGCAGCGTATGAAAGCCGACCACTCGTGAAGTGGGAAAATAAAGTTCCGAATACGACAATGCCTTTACCGGACTTCCGCCAAACACGAGCACCTGCGGTTTGAGGATGTGCATATATCTCGGCGCGCCATCCGTCCGCAACCAGATGTTGACGCGCAAAACGCTTTGCTTTGTCACCGCCTCACCGCGCACAAGAGTGTCCTGTGTGTACAGCATCACTGGAGTCGTTTTTTCATCAGGTCGTAGAATATACATGGCTCCTCCGATCAGGCTGATTATACACTTGCCGCGTACTCGATTTCCCGTTTATACTCCTCCTGCTTTTCAAATCCGAGATCAGATATCGATGAACGACCAGCACAAACGCATATCACCTCTTTTGAAGACAGACGCCCTGTTCGCCGTTTTGATGGGGGTCAGCGCCCTGGCTTTATACATCCGCACCCTGGCCCCTTCACTGTTATGGGGAGACTCAGCCGAATTCCAGACCCTCTCCTACACACTCGGCATGACGCATCCCAGTGGTTACATGACACAGATCATGCTGGGCAAATTGTTCACCTACATCCCCGTGGGTAATATTGCCTATCGTGTGAATCTTATGTCCGCCTTCTTTGGCGCGCTCGCAGTGGCACTGGTCTATCTTATCGTGCGGATGCTGGGCGGACGACCCATCCCCGGGATCAGCGCCTCCATGATGCTGGCGCTGACACCATTCTTCTGGTGGCGCGCGCTGATTGCTGAATCCTATGCGCCCGCGGCTGGCATGGTCGCGACCATTTGGCTTCTCTTCCTGTTTTGGCGTCAGACACAAAAATGGGTGTATCTTTTCCTGGCAGGGCTTGCAGGCGGATTAAGTATCGGCATCCACAGCACAGTGATCATGACAACCCTGCCCGTACTTGCCATCATGGCAATGACCACCCGCAAGCGGGCGGACTGGCTCGCTGCCGCCGCGGGCGCGCTGCTCGGCCTGCTACTTACCTTCTCATTCTTTCTTTATCTCGACCACCGCGACCCGCCTTCAAGCATCTACAATACAGTATTCCGGCCGTCACTGAGTGCGATAGGGTTGACCCTCAGTGATTTCGACACACCGCTTGAACGTTTTTTTGCGATCTTCCCGGCAGACCGTTTTTGGTCTTTCTACTTTACCGCAGGCCCAGGAGAAATAAACAGACGACTGGTTGAATACCTTTCCTTCTATCCCGTCTGGGCGGTTATCCTGATTTTCATCGGAATATTTGCCTTATTCAGGCGGGACTGGCGGGATAGTTTATATCCGTTGATTTCATTTCCTGTTATTTGGGGGTTTGCCATCACGGTTGCCTTTTCGGTTTACCAGGAATTCTACGTCCCTGCCGCGATATTTGTGTACGTCTGGTTTGGCCTGGGAGCTAGTATAATATTGGAATTATTGGAACAAATATTCCAAAAGAAACAGGCCGGCATTCGTGTGCTGCAAATTACCGTCAGTATATTGTTAATTGCTCTTCCATTATGGCAATCTCGTAGAGATCTCAATCTGGCAATTACAAACGGCTATACTTCATTCGTCAGGCGCGATCACATTTACCCGATCTTCGCTCCCGACAAAGCCATTCGCGATGCAATGAAAATCATCAATCGCATTGAAGATGACGCCATCGTATTCGCGGACTGGGACAAGTTATATAGTTACATTTATACTGCGCATATTGAAGAAGGCAGAACCGGCATCGCATTCCACGAAGCGACGATCACTGACAACCTTGCTCTTGCGCAAACAACACTTGCCTATATTGACGCCAACATCGATGTACGTCCAATCTACTTTACAGTCTTTATGCCTGAATTAACTGAACTCTATCATGTACAACAAATTAACACTACACTCTATCGTATCCACAGGAAATAATGCATACAAAACGCTGGGTGATCGCACCTCCCATTACTTCACAAGCCGATGAGGCACTCTCCAAATTTCCGCCCATTCTCAAGCAGATCGTATTCAACCGCGGCCTGGGTACGGATGCGGAAGCGCGCGCCTTCCTCAAGGCAGAGCCAAATTCCAATACCGATCCCTTCCAACTGATTGGCATGGGTGCAACCGTGGATCGAATCCGGTACGCCCTTGATCATAAAGAGCCGATTGCGATCTATGGCGATTACGATGTGGATGGAGTCACTGCCACCGCACTGCTCGTCCATGTCCTTCAAGCACTGGGAGGAGACGTGCGCGGCTACATCCCGAATCGCTTCGATGAAGGATATGGCCTCAATATAGAGGCGCTGGACTCTCTCAAAGCCGACGGCATAAAGCTTGTCATCACCGTGGATTGCGGCATCCGTTCCCCGGATGAAGCGCTTCACGCGCAGACCATCGGCCTGGATCTCGTTATTAGCGACCATCACCACCCTGATGGCGAAAACCTCCCTCCCGCCTTTGCAGTTATCAATCCCAAGCAGCACGGCGATCCATATCCCGACAAGGACCTGGCAGGAGTTGGCATTGCCTACAAGATCGCGGAGGCTTTGATAAGCACTCAGCACTTAGCACTCAGCCTTCAGCTCGATGATCTTCTGGATTTGGTTGCATTGGGGACAGTTGCTGATCTTGCCCCTCTCATCGGCGAAAACAGAGTGCTTGTTCGCAGGGGTCTCAGGCAAATCCGCGCGACAAAGCGACAGGGACTCTTCTCGCTGGCAGGCGTCGCGGAAATGAAAATAGAGAAGGTCACTGCCGGCAGCATTGGTTTTATTCTCGGCCCGCGTTTGAATGCTTCTGGCAGACTCGAATCAGCACTCGCCTCATTTGAATTGCTGACGACGACCGACTTTATGCGCGCCGGCCAGCTCGCACAACAACTTGATACGCAAAATCGCCAGAGGCAGGGGCTGACACGTTTGATACAGGAACAGGCCGAATCGATCGCCATGAGCGAAGACCCCGAAGCGTTTCTACTCTTCGCTGCGCACGAAGAATTCAATCCTGGGGTGGTGGGGCTGGCTGCTTCGCGGTTGACTGAAATCTATTATCGTCCTGCGATCGTCGCGGCGAAGAATGCAGAAGAGACGCGCGGTTCCTGCCGTTCCATCCCTGAGTTCCACATCACCGACGCGCTCGATCAATGCAGGGATCTGCTGGTCCGTCACGGAGGCCATGCTGCGGCCGCAGGGTTCACGGTTAAGAATGGGAACCTGCCGGAACTGGTCACACGCTTGAAAGCCATCGCAAAGGATCAACTCGGGGGAAAAGATCTGCGACACACCCTCTCCGCAGATATGGAAGTCTCTCTTTCGGACTTGAACTTCGATGTGTTGAAACATCTTCAGTATCTGGAGCCAACCGGTTATGGGAATCCGGATGCGGTCTTCGTCTCGCGGAATGTAAAGGTCAAATTCTCGCGCACGGTCGGTTCAGATGGGAAACATTTGAAGTTGACGCTCGAAGATGAGCGCGGCTCAGTGTTTGATTCGATTGGCTTCCGCATGGGACACCTGAAACCCACCTTGCCTCCGCGCCTGGATGTTCTGTACCGCTTCGAAGCCAATGAGTACAATGGGCGGACTTCTTTGCAGCTGAACTTGAAAGATGTGAAGGCGACCGGGGTGCCTGATTGAGAAAACGTCCCGCAGGCTTGTCCTGAGCATGGCGAAGGATCTAACTGCGGGACGTCCCTCATTTTGCGTTCAACTCGTCTTCCCGCTCAGGGATGGTGAAATTCTTGATCTGGGTGTAATCCATCAACCCATTGAAGTTTCTATTCAGCCAGACGCCGAGACTCCACAACCAGGGGATGATCCACATCCGCCTTGGGCGGCGGACCAATTTCACCACCGCCTGAGCGACCTGCTCCGCGGTGAGCAACATGAAACGCGGTGTGGTGTAGCCGGTCTTGCGCTTGATGCCCGCATGCTGCCCAAATTCTGTCGTCACGCCGCCAGGGTAAATCATGGAAACATCAATCCCCCATGGTTTCACCTCGCGCCGCAAAGCTTCGGAGAATCCATGCACTGCATGTTTGCAGGCCGCGTAGATCGTGTATGTGGGCGTGGCGACCAGCCCCGCCATGGAGCACATGTTGATAATACTCCCGGAACGCTGTTTGATCATAACCGGAAGAGCCTGCCGTGTTGTTTGAATCACGCCCATCACATTGACATCGAATTGACCCTGAATATCCTTGACGGGATCAAGCTTCTCCAGCCAGTCGATGCGTCCAAACCCTGCATTGTTGACCAGCACATCAATCCGCCCATATTTATCGAGGGTCTGCTTAATTAGGGATTGAATATCTTCGAGTTTGGAGAGATCGGCCTGTACGACAAACGCTTCTGCCCCTGTGCCCAGCGCGGCGATCTCCTGTGCGAGGGATTGGAGCCGGTCCACGCGGCGGGCGGCAAGCACCACCTTTGCCCCCTCCCGCGCAAACTGGCGGGCGGTCGCTTCACCGATCCCGGATGAAGCGCCAGTGACAATGACGACCTTACCTTTAATGTCCATATGATCCTCCTGGTAACAATAAGCTGGAGCGATGGTTCAATCTTACCGCAAAGTACGTGAGAGCGTCACACCATGTTTAACGGTGTTGCCTAATTTCTCCAGCCCCGGTGCCCTCCGTGTCACTTCGACAGGCTCAGTGCAGGCCTTCGTGGTTAATATTGGAGCAATCTCCTACGGCCCCCAGCGCGGTTGATAATCACAATAATCGTTATCCGTCAGTCGACGCAGGTCGGTTCCATCGACGCGCAGGATGTAAATTTCGCACCCATGCTCATCGCCATATTTATCGAAATAAGCGGTGAAGGCCACCCACTTGCCATCGGGTGAAAACGATGGGCCCTGACTGTTCCCGCCCGCCGGTGTGAGTTGACGCACATTTGACCCGTCTGCATTCATGATATAGATTTCACGGTTCCAGGATGGGCCTGAATAGGTGACGATGGATTGTCCATCGGGTGACCAGTCGCTGCGGCCGCGGATGGCGGGCAGGTTCGTGACCCTGTGCAAGCCTCTTCCATTTACATTGACTGTAAATAACTGCGTCAGTCCATCACGGTCCGAGGCAAATAAGATCTGCTTTCCATCCGGCGACCAGGTTGGGTCCCAGCCAGGCGTTTGCGGGATGTTACCCGGGTTGTCGCCACTGCGATCCATGATCCATATCTGGTTTTGTTGTGTGTTCGGCGCCCCGCGCGTGAACGTGATCAGCTTTCCATTGGGTGAAACTTCAGGAGCGGTTAGCGCACCCAGTCTGTTCGTGAGCTGATCGATACTGCCGTCACCAAGGTCAAGGCTATGGATTTCGTATACGTTCTGTTCACGGAACGCGACATACAACACACTTTGTCCATCGGGTGACATTGACGGATAAAAATGGCGGATACCGTCTCCGGGTGTCAGCCTTCCATAACCCGAACCGTCTGCATTCATGATGCAGATTTGATCGGCAGACAGAACCTTGTAGATCTGGCAGGTGAAGACGATGTGTCCTGCCAACTGATCCGCTGAAGAAGGGGGAGGAACGGATGTTTGCGCGGAGGACGTGGATAAGACCGTGGGAACGGGTGTGGAAAAACTGAAACCAGGAGTCGCCAGCAGTGGAGTGGCTGCGGGAGATGCAAATGAGGAGGGGGTGGAGGCTTGCAGCGTGGCGAACAGGTCCGGGGTCGGAGTGGAGGCGGAGCCAAGGAGATTACATCCAAGAATGAAGATCAGTGTGATTATCGACCAGAGTAGTCTGGCCTTATTCGTGGTCCAGTTCGATTGATTCAAGGTAAAACTCCTCGCCTGATAATATTTTCGCGCCCACACTCCCGCAATAAGGACAAAGGATTTTGCCATTCCCCGGATGATATTTTTGGGAGCAGGACATGCATTGCACTTCGGCAGTGATCCTGCGAAAGTGAAGCTGAGCGCTTTCAGCGGGTGTGCCTTTGCTCAGTTCATCCCAATTTTTTTGAATGGAGTTTTGATTGAGTTCAGAAATCTCACCAAGGAGGAGATGAAGATGCTTAATATGATTTGGGTTCGACTGGCGCGCTTTGAGAAGCACTTGATCGAGAATGAATTTTGTTGCTTGAAGTTCGCGCATAGGGCTGTTTAAATCGATGCACCTCAGGCCGGTCTATAAGCCGCATTCTGTCCATGGCGCTTGGTGGCTGAGTAGAGCGGTGCTTTTCCGCTCGTATCGAAGCCTGGCGCCACTGGGCGATCATCTCTCTGGGCGACGCGTCGCCGCGCCGCTCGGTGCGACCTACCCGGGACTGGCTCTCTCATCGCATGAGAGAGCACGTAAAGAAGACGAGCAGTCTCCCGCCATCCGCGGATGGCTTCGTCCCTACTTGGTCTTGCTCCCGGCGGGGGTTACCTGGCCATCCACATTACTGCGGATGCCGGTGGTCTTTTACACCACCTTTTCACCATCACCCCCCTCGCCCCTTGCGGGGTAAGGGTGGCTGTCTGTTTCTGTGGCCCTCTTCCGGCAGGTTAGCTCCTCACGGAGGGTTCCCCGCCCCGGGTGCTATCCGACGCCGTGCTCTATGGAGTGCGGACTTTCCTCGACCCCGACAACGCAGGACCGCGATCGCCCAACCGACCTGAGGCGGGATTATGATACACGCAATGGAGCAGAGCGTCAACAGTAGAAGAGAATATTCAAACAATTTTCTTAAATTACTTCCAAGCCCCAAAGGCGACTTTAATGGTATGTTGTCACAGCCAGATGGTCTTCCCTATGACGCTTAAGCTGTCTGGTGCGTAGCTAATAGTTTGACCGGGCACCCCAGAACAGGAAAATACATTGGAGTTTTTCACAAAATACATTACAGAGTGCCGCACGCATGTCAGACATGCGTAACTGAACCAGATATTTGATTTTCGCCCGTATTTTCTTACAAAAAGTTTAATTACTCACCTTGCGCAGAACGTCCCGAAGGCGTCGCCGTGGCGCCGTGGCAACATTTCCTTGAAAAACCCTGTGAAGTCGTCCAAACCTTCGAGACGGTGCTAACATCAGTTAATAATTTATGCAACAAGCGGTAAAATAAAGGACGAGAGTATCGAACCAGATATGATGGAGACTTTGTGAGCAACTGGCCCGGGAAATATGTGATCGGTCTGACCGGCAACATCGCAACCGGCAAAAGCGTCGTGCGCCGCATGTTGGAGCACCTGGGCGCTTATACCATTGATGCTGACGCGCTTTCCCACCGCGTCATTGCGAAAGGCGCGCCCGGTTATCAGCCTGTTCTCAACACGTTCGGCACTTGGCTTCTTGATAGAGATGGTCAGATCGACCGAAACAAACTTGGCCGGCTTGTCTTTGCCGACGCTCAGGCGTTGCAGCAATTGGAAGACATCATTCATCCATACGTTGGCCAGGCAATAGATATTCTGGTCAGGCGCGCCAGCCAACGGGTCATTGTGATCGAAGCGATCAAGCTTCTCGAGTCCGGACTGCGCAACCTGTGTGATTCCATCTGGGTGACGGATGCGCCCCAGCACGTGCAGATCGAACGCCTGATACGCAAACGCGCAATGAGTCCCGAGACCGCCCTGCAACGCGTCCATGCGCAATCCGCGCAAAAACAAAAGATCGCCGCAGCAAACGTTGTCATCACCAACACGGGATCGTACGAAAATCTTTGGAAGCAGGTCAGCGAGGCGTGGAAAAGCGGATCCCCCTCACACGAAACCACTGCTATTCCAAAAGCTGTATCCAAAACCGGGCAGTTATCCGTCCAACGCGGCGGCCCGCGCGACTCCCAGAAAATCGCAAACCTGATGACACGCCTGAGCAAAGGCAGGCGCAGCCTGGATAAGGATAACGTCATGGAAGCCTTCGGTGATAAGGCCTTTCTGCTCCTTCGAAAGGATGGCGAACTCGTCGGACTAGCGGGCTGGCAGGTGGAGAATCTCGTCGCGCGTACCACAGACTTATTCCTCGACCCCAAAGTCTCTGCAGACAAAGCCCTTCCGCTGATGATCACAGAAATGGAGCGCGCTTCGAGCGACTTGCAGTGTGAGGCATCACTCATATTTCCTCCCATCGATCTGGTCGGCTTTGATGCAGTATGGGAACAACTGGGATACGAACGCCGATCCCCGGAAACACTCGGCGTGCAAGCCTGGACCGACGCTGCGAACGAATCCATGCCCCAGGCTTCGGCGCTCTTTT
>Ga0214473_10011958_pt1 | contig 10180 bp, 9 predicted proteins | sample RVTome_7_FD_203509 | JGI IMG/M metagenome (GOLD analysis project Ga0214473, IMG submission 203509) | Soil microbial communities from uranium-contaminated site in the Upper Colorado River Basin, Wyoming, United States - RVT98D197 | ecosystem: Environmental > Terrestrial > Soil > Contaminated >... | reverse complement strand
GGCGTCTAGCGCGTTCCTGCGGGTCCTTGCGATCTACGGCCATGAGGAGCCTTCCTGTGTACGCGGGCTACGGTTCGAACAGGCGAAGCTGGGCGACATCCTCCATCGGGAACGCCACCGGGTACTGCATGCTGAAGCAGGCATGACAGAAGCCCACGTCCTTCCCGACCGCCCCCAGCAGGCCTTGCATGCTGAGATAGCCCAGACTGTCGGCCCGGATGTAGCGGCGGATCTCGTCCAGCGAATGGCTGGAGGCGATGAGCTCTTTCCGGGTGGGGGTGTCAATCCCGTAGTAGCACGGGGAAATGGTGGGGGGGGCGCTGATGCGCATGTGCACCTCGCGTGCCCCGGCCGATCGGAGCATGGTCACGATCTTCCGGCTGGTGGTCCCGCGCACAATGGAGTCGTCCACGACCACAACGCGCCTGCCCTCCAGGATCTCGCGCACCGGGTTCAGCTTGACCTTCACCCCGAAGTGCCGGATGTTCTGCTTGGGTTCGATGAAGGTCCGGCCCACGTAATGGTTGCGGATCAGGCCGTGATCGAAGGGCAGCCCGGACTCTTCGGCATAGCCCAAGGCGGCTGGCAGCCCCGAATCCGGCACCGGGATGACCAGGTCGGCATCCGCCGGCGCCTCTCGCGCCAGTTGCCGGCCCAGCGCCTTGCGGACCACGGCCACGGTCTGCCCGTAGAGCAGGCTGTCCGGACGGGAGAAGTAAATGTACTCGAAGATGCACTGGGAGGGCAGACTGGCCGGCAGCGGGCGATAGGATTTCATCCCGTGGCGCGTGATGTGGACGAACTCGCCGGGCTCGACGTCCCGCACGAAAGTCGCGTCGATGAGATCGAAGGCGCAGCTCTCCGAAGCCAGCACCCAGCTCTCGCCCAGCCGGCCCAGCGACAGGGGCCGGAACCCGTGCGGATCCCGGATCCCCAGGAGCTCGGTTTCGTTCATCACCACCAGGGAGTACGCGCCCGAGACCCGGCTGAGCGCCTCGGCCGTGGCCTCCACCAGGTTGTCGCTGCCGGAGCGGGCGATGAGGTGAACGATCACCTCGCTGTCCGTAGTAGAGCTGAAAATGGACCCTCGCGCCTCTAGCTCGGCCTTCAACAGGTGGGCATTCACCAGGTTCCCATTGTGGGCCAGCGCCACCCCGCCGTGCCGATAGCTGGCCACGATCGGCTGGGCGTTCTTGAGCTGAGAACTCCCCGTGGTGGAATACCGGACGTGGCCGATGGCCAGGGTACCTTTGAGCCGACGGAGACGCGCCTCGCTGAAGACGTCCGCCACCAGCCCCATGCCCCGTTCCAGGTGGAGCGAGTGGCTGTCCGAGACGACGATCCCGGCGCTCTCCTGGCCACGATGCTGCAGAGCGTAGAGTCCGAGGTAGGTGAGATTGGCCGCCTCGGGACGGCCCAGGATTCCGAAGATGCCGCAGGCTTCTCGAAACTTATCGAACATCGGCCTCTCCCATCCCGAAAAGCTGACCACTGACTACTGCCCACTGACTACTGACCACTGACTATGAATCGGTTGTCCGTGGTCCCGTGGTCCGTGGTCTTGTAGTCCGTGGTCCTGTGGTCCCCTGCTACAGGATCCGCTTGATCCCCTGGATCGCCTGGCGCGTCCGGTGCTCGTTCTCCACCAAGGCAAAGCGCACGTACTCATCTCCGTACTGTCCGAACCCGATCCCCGGGGAGACGGCGACCTTGGCCTGGTCCAGAAGGAACTTGCAGAACTCCAGGGAGCCCATCATCCGGAACTGGTCCGGGATCCTGGCCCATACGAACATCGTCCCTCGAGGTTTCTCGATCTTCCAGCCGACGCGGGTCAACCCCTCGCACAGGACGTCCCGGCGCGAGGCGTAGGTCCGCACGATGTCTCCCACACACTCCTGTGGCCCGTTCAGGGCGATGATGGAGGCGATCTGGATCGGCTGGAACATCCCGTAGTCCAGATAGCTCTTGATCCGGGTCAGCGCCGCGATGATCCGCGGATTCCCCACGGCGAAGCCGACGCGCCAGCCGGGCATGTTGTAACTCTTGGAGAGGGTGAAGAACTCCACCCCCACCTCCTTCGCCCCCGGCGCCTGGAGGAAGCTGGGGGCCCGGTACTCGTCGAACGTCAGGTCGGCGTAGGCGAAATCATGGATGACGATCAGGTCGTGGTCCTGGGCGAAGGCCACGATCTTCGTGAAGAACTCGGGATCCACCACCGCCGTGGTGGGGTTGTGGGGGAAACTCAGGATCAGCAGCTTCGGCTGGGGCCACGACTCCCGGAAGGCCGCCATCAGGTTTGCGAAGAAGTCCTCCCCCGGGCCCAGCCGGACGTGGCGCACATCCCCGCCGGCGATCACGACGGAATAGGCATGGATCGGGTACGTCGGATTGGGAACCAGGGCCACGTCCCCGGGCTCCACGATGGCCAGGGCCAGGTGGGACAGCCCTTCCTTCGCCCCGATGGTCGCAATCGCTTCCGTATCCGGGTCCAGCTCCACGCCGTAGCGCCGGCGATACCAGTCGCAGATCGCGTGGCGGAGCTTGGTGATCCCCCGGGAGGCCGAGTAGCGGTGGTTTCGCGAATTCCGGGCGGCCTCGCACAGCTTCTCCACGATATGGGCAGGAGTAGGCAGATCCGGGTTGCCCATGCCGAAATCAATGATATCCTCCCCCTGCGCCCGCGCCTTGACCTTCAGGTCAGTCACGATGGCGAAGACGTAGGGCGGCAGCCGCTTGATCCGTTTGAATTCTTCCATCGCCCCCCTCTACCGTGAAAGACGTTCGAGCGTTTCCGCCTCTGGCGGATTCGGCAGTTCGGCCATTCGGGCCACTCGAACAGTCGAACTGCCGAACCCGCCGAACGCCTTTGGCTCGTTAGGCCGCTGCCGCCGCCAGCCTGCGCGCGGTCAGCTCCGCATGATAGCTGCTGCGGACCAAGGGTCCCGAGTAGATTGCCTTGAATCCCAGTTCGTACCCACCCCCCTCGAGGGCCTTGAACCGATCGGGATGCACGAATTCGACGATCGGCAGGTGCTGCTTTGTGGGTTGCAGGTACTGGCCGATGGTGAGGATGTCGCAGCCCACCCCGCGGGCATCCCGCATCAGCGCCAAGACCTCCTCCTGGGTCTCGCCCAGGCCCAACATGATCCCGGTCTTGGTGATGGGCTGCCCCAGTTCCTTGGCGAGGCGGATGACCTCCAGGGAGCGCTGGTAGCGTGCCTGGACGCGGACCCGTTTCGACAGCCGCTCCACCGTCTCCAGGTTGTGGTTGAAGACCGTCGGCTGACTCTCCACCACCGTGCGGATACTCTGCCGGTCCGCCTTGAAGTCGGGGACCAGTACCTCCACCTGGGCGCCGGGATTGCATTCATGAATGGCGCGGACCGTGGCCGCGAAGTGGGCCGCCCCACCGTCCGGGAGATCGTCCCGGGCCACGGAGGTCACGACCACAAACGTGAGGCCGAGCCGGCGACTCGCCTCGGCCACGTGTCGCGGCTCCTCGGGGTCGGGCGCCCCGGGCCGCCCAGTGGCCACGGCGCAGAACCCGCAACTCCGCGTGCAGGTGTCCCCCAGGAGCATGAACGTGGCTGTTCCCCGCGTCCAGCACTCGCCCTGATTGGGGCACCGCGCCTCCTCGCACACCGTGTGCAGCCGGGACCCGCCCAGGAGCACCTTCATCTCGTGCACCCGCTCCCAGTGCCCGGACTTGGCACGCAACCAGGGCGGGAGCCTTCGCGCCGCCGGGGCCGGCGGTGCCGTCGCTCCCGTCCCATCGATCTGCAAGAGTTCCGGACTCATCGTGTCCCTACCTCCAGGCTGCACCTGGCGGCTCATGAGACGCGCAGGCGCGCCTTGTGAATCGCCTGCCCGTGCACGTCGTGCATGGCCTCGCCCACCGCCTCGGGCAGCGTCGGGTGCGCGTGGATCGCCTCTGCCACCTGCGCGGCCGTGAGGCCGTGGCGAACCGCCAGCACCCCCTCTGCGATGATGTCGGTGGCGTGCGGGCCCGCGATGCCAATCCCCAGCACCAAGTCCGTCTGCGCATCTGCCACCACCTTCACCATCCCTGCCGTCTCCCCGATGCACATGGCCTTGCCCAGGGCGGCGAAGTTGAAGCGCCCGACCTTGACGGCCCGCCCCTGCTCCTTGGCCCTCGGCTCGGAGAGGCCCACGCTGGCGATCTCGGGGTCCGTGTAGATGCAGTTGGGGATCGCGGAGTAATCCATGGCGGCCCGACCGCCCGTGGCATTGACGGCCGCCACCAGCCCCTGCATCGAGGCCACGTGCGCCAGAAGCGAGAGACCCGTGACATCCCCGATGGCATAGATCCCGGAGACGGAGGTCTGCATTCGCTCGTCGACCTGGATGGCCCCTCGCTCCACCTGCACGCCAACCGCCTCCAGGCCGATCCCTTTGCTGTTGAGGGACCGCCCGGTGGCGATGAGGACCCGCTCGGCCTCCAGGCTGGTCCCCGAGCTGATCTGGAGCCGCACACCGGCGGGAGTCACTTCCACCTTCTCCACCTTCGTATTGACGTGGAAGGCCACCCCCTGCTTCTGCAGGGCGCCCTGGAGGACGCGCACGAGCATCGGGTCCTCCATGGCCAGGATCTGGGGCAGCATCTCCACCACCGTCACGGCCGTGCCGAGACTGCTCAGCATGGAGGCGAACTCCATCCCGATCACGCCGCCGCCCACGATGAGGAAGGTTCGCGGCAACTCGGTCAACTGGAGGGCCTCGGTACTGGTCAACACCCGCTCGCCATCCACCTGCACGCCGGGGATTCCCGCTGGCTCGGAGCCGCAGGCGATGATGATGGCCTTGCCCGTGACAGATTCCGCCGCACCGTTCCTCGAAATCTTCACGGTCCTGGCATCCACCAGGCTGCCCATGCCCTGCTTGACCTCGACCTTCGCGGCTCCCAGCAGCATGTGCACGCCCTTCACCTGGACGCTGACGACCTCGTTCTTCCGCTTCTGGGCTGTCCCCCAGTCAAAGGCCCAGTTGCTGGCGGTCACGCCGAAGGCCCCACCTTCCTTTGCCCGCTTCCACAGGGCGGCCGAATGGATCAGCGCCTTGGAGGGAATGCACCCGCGGTTCAGACAGGTGCCCCCGACCACGTCCTTTTCGATGAGGCAGACCGAGGCTCCGAGTTGCGCTGCCCGCAACGCGGCCACATAGCCCCCCGGCCCGGCCCCCAGGATCACCACATCGTATGCACTCATCCGAATCTCACTCCTACGCTCTTCCGAATTCGTCTGTCTCGACTCGCGGCTACCCAGGGGTACTCGGCTCTCGGTTCTCAGTTCCCCAGAACAACGAAGCCCCCTACCGGGGGCTTGCCCAACAGCGAGAAGGGACAGGGATGATTTCGGAACTTACCAGGAGCAGACTGACCGGGTATTCCGCCCCCTCCACCGCGTCAGGTCCTTTCCTCTCGCGAGCTTCTCTGAAGCAGGCTACCAAACGAACCCAGGGGTGTCAACGTGTTTTTGGCCGCACCCTATGCACCCAACATCATGCTCAGGGCTTGCTCCCCGGGGCTCCGCTCATCGCCTTCCTCAGACAAGCCAACTTCTCACCATCTCTCCAAGCTTTCCCTCGAAAGCGTCTCGTGAGCCGTGCGCCTGCACTTTCCCGAGATCGAGGACATAGACGTAGTCGGCGATCTTCATGGCCGAACGCACGTCTTGGTCAACGAGGAGGATCGTCCGGCCCTCTTGTCTCAGCGATTGCAGTTCCGAGTATATCGTCTGAGCCACCCGCGGCGAAAGCCCCACGGCCGGCTCATCGACGAGAAGAAGCGATGGATTGGAGAGCAGGGACCTGGCAATATCCAGCATGCGCTGGAGCCCGCCGGAAAGGGCTCCGGCGGGCAGGCGGCGCTTTTCCATGAGGGCCGGAAACCGCTCGAGCGCCCAGGCCACTCGCTCGCGGACCCTCGCCCGGTCGCTCCTGAAGATCCAGCAACCGAGCTCCAGGTTCTCGGTTACCGTCATCTGCGGGAAGACCGCCCTGTCCTGGGGAATGTAGGACATGCCGCGCGAGATGATCTCATCGAACTCGATTCCGGTGATGTCCTGCTTGTCCAACGTCACGCTGCCCTTCCTGGGCTTGAGGTTGCCGGCGATGGACTTGAGGAGCGTTGATTTGCCGGAGCCGTTGGGGCCGATGACAATGGTAATCTTGCCCTCGGCGGCGACGAGGTCCAGCCCCCTCAGAACGAAGAGGTCCCGCTGGTAGGCCGCGTGGAGGTCCCTCACCTCAAGTCTCATGGGGACCTCCCAGATAGGCGCTGATCACCCGCTCGTCGGAGCGGACCGCCTCGGGAGGGCCGTCGGTTATGAGAACCCCGTGGTCCAGCACCACCAGGCGTTGACACATTCTGAAGACGGAGGCCATTTCGTGGCTAACCAGGATGATGGTCTTGCCGTCCCGGTTCAGCTGGCGCAGGTAGTCTTCCAACTTGGTCTTCAGCTCCGGATGAACACCAGCGAACGGCTCATCCAGCAGGAGGAACTCCGGATCCGTCATCATGACCATGCCGATCTCGAGGAGCTTTCGCTGGCCCCCGGATAGGTTCTCGGCGTTCACGTGACCGTGCTGCGCGAGTGTGATCTGCGTCAAAATCTCCCGAGATCGCGCATCCACCTCCCGGCGATGGAGCTTTCCTTCCGTGAGGGCGGGAATCCTCAGGTTCTCTAGGACAGTCAGGCGGTTGAACACCTTGGAAATCTGGAAAGTCCGCCCGATTCCCAGGCGGTAGATCCGGTGTGGAGGGAGATGAGAGATCGTTTCCCGGCCGAACCGGATTAAGCCCACATCCGGCCGGTACAGGCCCGAGATGCAATTGATCAGGGTGGTTTTTCCGGATCCGTTGGGGCCAATCAACCCCACGAACTCACCGGCGGTGAAGGCGATCGACACGCTGGAAAGGGCCTGGAGCCCGCCGAAGTTCTTGGTGACTTCCTCGATCTGCAACATCATCGCGGCGCTCTGCTCAGCCATCGATTCAGGAGCCTATCTGCATACAGGTACACACTGGGCAGGATCCCCTCGTGCGCGAACTTGAGGGTAAAGAGAACCAAGGCGCCGAAGATGGCGAGGCGCCACTCTGTGAAGATCCGAAGATATTCCGTCAGGCCCTGGAGGATGATGGCACCCAGCGCCGCACCCAGGAGGGATTCCAGGCCTCCGAAGACACTCATGGCAAGGATGAGGCCCATCTCTCCGATCCTGGTCATCTGCGGGCTTACCAGTCCCACCACGTGAGCGTAGTAGCCTCCGGCCAGACCCGCAAAGGCACTGGTCAGCACGAAGGCAATCAGGCGGTAGGAGACGGTGTTGATGCCCCGGGTTTCGGCACCATCTTCATCTTCGCGCATGGCCACCAGGAAGAGACCCACACGGGATCGAAGGACGCCGGTGAGGGTCACGACCGTCACGAGGAAGAGGCCCAACCCGGTATAGTACGAGAGGAGCTTGCTGCCCCCGAGCATGAGGGGGACCTTCAATCCGATGGATCCCTGGGTCAGCTGGTATTCGGCGGTGATGAAGATGCGGAATATTTCCGAAAAAGCCAACGTGGTCAGGGCGAGGTAGGGCCCGCGCATCCGCAGGGTCAGGGCGCCGATTCCGAGGCCGAAGAGCGCGGCGGTCAGGGCGCCGGCGAGCATCGTGATGGGGATCGGCAGGCCCAGATGGGTGACCAGGAGCGCCGAGGTGTAGGCGCCGATTCCCGCGAATGCCGCGTGGGCAAACGAGATGAGGCCGACCTGACCGGCCAGCATGGACCAGGATGAGGCCAGGATCGCATAGTAGAGGCCGATGGTGGCGACGTAGAGCCAGTACTCCCGGAAGAAGAGGGGAAACGCGACGGCGGCGATGAAGAGCAGGCCCGGTACGATGCCCTTCATGCGCGCCTCTCCTTCTCGCCGAAGAGCCCCTGCGGGCGGGCCAGCAACACCACCACGAGAAGGAGAAGGCCGTACGCATCCTTATAGGCCAATGCGCGCGTCGGGTCGGGCAAGAGAATGGAGCCGAAGCTCTCGACGATGGCGAGGATGTAGGCACCAAGAACGCTGCCTGTGACGGAGCCCATGCCCCCCAACACCACGATGACGAACGCCTTGACCGCAAAGCTGGTTCCCATCTCTGGGTTGACGAGGAAGATCGGGCCGAAGAGCGCCCCCGCGACTCCCGCAAGGGTGACGCCGATCCCGAACGCCGCCGATCGCATGCGGAGCACCTTGATCCCCACGATGGACGCGGCCCTCGGATTCTGGGCGACGGCCCGGAGCCCTTTTCCGAGGTAGGTTCGGTAGAGAAGGAAGATCAGGATTCCGATCGCGGCGAACGCGATGAGGGCGCCGGTCAACCGATCTCCGGCGATGACGAGCTCGCCCAGGCGAATGGTTCCCTTGAAAAGCGGGGGCGCCTGGCGGTTGTAGGGACCGAAGATGGGAAAGGCGAGGTTCTGGAGAAAAATCCCCAGGGCAAAGGTGACCAGGATGACGTACTCATCGTACCGTGCCATCTTGCGCTGGTAGGGGGCCCGCAGGAAAAGCCTCTCCAGGAACACGCCGAAGAGAAAGAGCGCCGGGATGCTGGCCAGGAGCGCCAGCGGGAGCGGCAACCTCAGGCTGGCAAGAAGATAGTAGAGGTAGCCCCCCAGCATGATGGCTTCGCCATGGGCGAAGTTCACCAGCTTGAGGACGCCGAAAATGAACGACAGCCCCAGGGACATGAGGGCATAGAGCGTACCGATGACCAGGGCATTGGCGAGCTGCGAGAAGAAGAGCATGCAAGGCGCCGGCAATCACCCCCCCGAAGCGGAGGGGGTGATTGCCCTTCAGCGATTCCGTGGATTCTTACTTGGAAGGGCGGACGTATCCCTTCACCGTAGCGTACTTCTGGGGCCAGAGAATGGCTGCCTGAGAAGGATCCTGGTTCGCCTTGGTGTATTGGATGATGAACACAGGGACGTCCATCCACATGTGATACGCCCAGGCGGGGGTCTTCTCCTTGGTGAACTTGATGGTGCCGCGGGTGCCCTCCCAGTTGACCTTGTTCTCCAGGGCGTCGATGAGGGCTTTCCCGTTGGTCGACTTGCTGGCTTTGACGGCTTCGGCGATGACCATGACCGTATCGTAGCCTTCCATGGCCACCGCATCGGGTTCGCGGTTCAGCTTGGCCTTGAATGTCTTGGCGAACTTCTCGGAGGTCTTGGTCTTGGGAAGGCCGGGGAGACCGGCCGGGTTAGAGAGGACGTGGACCCCCGCTTCACCGACCGTTTCCCAAAAGCCCGGGTAGAGCGTGTCCATGCCGGCCCCCAGGACGGCGGTGGTCTTCGAGGGCGCAAAGCCGAGCTGGTGGGCCTGTTTGATCATGAGGAGTTCGCCCGCACCCGTGAAGCCGTCCACCAGGAAGTCCACGGGCGGCTTCATGCTCTTGAGCTGCATGAGCTGCGGGGTGAAGTCGGTGACGGTGCGCTCAGCCGAGAAGGAGGTCACCTTGATCCCGGCCGCCGACAGGTTGTCCTTGAAGACCTGAATGACGCCGAGGCCCCAGTCCGAGTTCTCGCCGATGACGGCCACGTGTTTGAACCCGGCGTCTTTGATCCACCTGGCAGCCTTGGAGTAGATGAGGGAGTTGCTGACGGTCACCCGGAACACCTCAGGATAGCCCTTGGCGGTGATGGAATCCGACCAGGCCTCGGAGATGACCAGCGGAATACCGTAGCGGTGGGCGACCTCGATCTCGGCCAGGGCCACGGAGCTATGCGCTTCGCCCCCGACGGCGACCACCTTATCGTTGGTGACGAGGCGCTCCATCACCGCCGTACCCTTCTCGGGCTGTCCGCTGGTATCCCCGATCACCAGCTCGACCTTCTTCCCGAGCAGTCCGCCCGAGGCGTTCAGTTCGTCGGCCGCGATCTTCGCCCCTTCCACCAGCGCCTGGCCAGTTTCGACGCCTCCAGGAGCGGAAAGCGGTGCCACGATCCCAATCTTGACCACCTCCTGGGCATGTGTGCCGGGTGCCAATCCCAGTGCCACCAGAAGACCGAGCACGGCAACGAGAATTTTGTGAGTCATACGCGACCTCCTTTGCTGCCTGTCAGGTTGTCGATGTACTGCCGATAACGGATTGATGCCAAGGGGCCTGGCGGTGATATCCCCGA
>Ga0214473_10011957_pt1 | contig 10181 bp, 9 predicted proteins | sample RVTome_7_FD_203509 | JGI IMG/M metagenome (GOLD analysis project Ga0214473, IMG submission 203509) | Soil microbial communities from uranium-contaminated site in the Upper Colorado River Basin, Wyoming, United States - RVT98D197 | ecosystem: Environmental > Terrestrial > Soil > Contaminated >... | reverse complement strand
ATTTCTTCGCGAATTCCCAGTCTCGCTGGTCGTGCCCGGGAACTGCCATGACCGCTCCAGTGCCGTATGAGAATAACACGTAATCGGCTATCCAGATCGGGACCGACTCATTATTAATGGGATTTATTGCATAACTCCCTGTGAAGGCCCCCGTTTTCTCCTTGGCAGTAGACAGGCGGTCGATATCGGATAATTTCTGGCTTTGCTCTTTATAAGCCCTAACCTCCTGCATATGATCGGACGCGGTCATTCCATCTACCAGGGGATGCTCCGGGGCCAGCACCAAATAAGTGACTCCAAAGAGAGTGTCGGCGCGAGTCGTGAAAACCGGTATCCTCTCCCCTGTCTTTTTTTCAGTGAAGATGATTTCAGAGCCTTCAGAACGGCCAATCCAATTTCGCTGCATAATCAAGGTCTTTGCCGGCCAATCCAGTTTATCCAGGCCGCTTAGCAAACGATCGGCGTATTTAGTTATTTTGAAAAACCATTGCTTGAGATTCTTATGTATTATTTCGGTGTTACAGCGCTCACAGCGCCCATCGATGACCTGCTCATTGGCCAGAACCGTGTTGCATGACGGGCACCAGTTGACCGGAGCCTCCTTGCGAACCGCCATGCCGTGTTCGAAAAACTTGAGGAACAGCCATTGAGTCCATTTGTAATAAGTGGGGTCCGATGTCGACAGCTCCCGCGACCAGTCGTACATGGCGCCGATCTGCTTCAACTGCTCGCGAATGTAATCCACATTGGACGAAATCGATATCGCGGGATGGATCCCGGTCTTGATTGCATAATTCTCAGCAGGCAGACCAAATGAGTCATACCCCATCGGCTCGAATACATTATATCCTTCGAGCTTCTTCTTGCGACTCCAGGTATCCGCCGGCCCGTAGTTATACCAGTGCCCGACGTGCAATTTGTCACCGGAGGGATAAGAGAACATTACCAGCGAATAGAGCTTGTCCCGTGTATCGTTCAAATCAACGGCATGCAGATTATTCTCATCCCAATATTTGCGCCACTTGATTTCGATTTCGCGAAATGGATATGACGCGGCGGATGCTTCGGATGATTTTATATCGGCCATAATTATTCCTCTGTCACCTTACAGCGTCACTGATGAGCCAATTTATCGCCCACGAAATGAGCGAAATTAGAAATGCGGCCAGGATCGCGACTCCAAAATTTTCAATCTTGAATCCCGGAACCATGGCCGCGACCAGGTATAATATCAGCCCGTTTATCACGAATACGAATAGCCCAAAACTCAATACTGTGATCGGCAATGTCAAGAATATGAGCAGCGGCCTGAGGACAGAATTCAACAGGCCCAGAAGAAACGCTGTGACGACGAGAGCCAGTGGGCTCTCGACCTCTGCCCACGGCAGAATCTTAACCACCAGAAATATGGCCACTGCCGTAATTACCGTTCTCAGCAAAAACCTTTTCATGCAACACCTTCCGAGCCAGAATACTTCCTGCAATTAACCATTCGACAGCGCATTATGATAGGCCCTGAGGCGGCGATTTGCAATACGGATTTTACCATCATTGAATATTGCAATATACAGTAGGATGTTATCCTAAAGAAGCGAAAATTTCATCTGACACGGAGCCCAGGGCAACCGCCGAAAACCGGCGCTTGTCAAAAATCTCTCTGGCCAGTTCCAGGACTTGTTCCGAAGTCACGGAATCGATGCCGGCCGTTGTCTCGTCGAGGCTGATGTATCGTCCGGCCAAGAATTCATGCTTGGCTATACGATTCATTCTATTCGAGGTATTCTCCAAGCCCAGCATGAGATTGCCTTTGAGCTGCTCTTTGACCCTGGAAAGATCGTCGCCCGTCAGGGGTTCGGCCGTTAAACGCTCTATCTCGCGCACTATTGCAGCTACGGCCTTCCCGGCGTTGCGTTTGTCGGCCCCGAGATAAATTCCATGAACGCTGGAATCATGAAAATAGTCGAGATAGGAAAAGATGTTATATACGATTCCGAGATTGTCGCGCAGCTCCTGGAAAAGGCGCGACGACATGCCGCCGCCTAGAACTGCATTCAGCAAATACGAGGCCGATCGCCATGGATGATTGAATTCGATACCGGGTACCCCGAGACAAATATGGACCTGCGAAGAATCTCTCTTAATGACACTGCGATTCGGCTTGATTTGAGGACGCTCCCTGTTGGTCCCATTCCTGCCCTTCTGGGTCGACAAGTAATTATTGGCCAGGTCTACGACCTCGGCATGGTCAAGATTCCCCGAGCTCGCGAGCAGCATTCGATCAGGAGTATAGAAACGCCGCAAATGGTGCGAGACGGTAGCCCTGTCCATCGCGCGAACCGACGATTTCGATCCCAAAATCGGACGGCCGAGAGGATGCCTGCCAAAAATCGCTCTGGCGAATTTGTCGTGCACCAGGTCGGACGGCGCATCTTCAACGTCTTTTATCTCTTCGAGAATAACCCTTTTTTCTTTGATTATTTCGGATTTGTCGAAAAGGGCGTTTCCGGCAAGATCGAATATGATCTCCACCGCCCTGCTTAAATGCTGGTCCAGAAATTTCGCGAAATAGCAGGTCTGTTCCCGGCTGGTGAAGGCGTTGAGCACCCCGCCGACCGATTCGAGATATGATGCTATTTCAGAAGCGCTTCTGTTCCTGGTGCCCTTGAAAACCATATGCTCGATGAAATGGGAAACCCCCGCGTTGGAATCGGATTCGTCCCTGGAGCCGACGTCGATCCATAACCCCATTGAAACCGAGCGGACATAAGGAATGGCCTCTGTAATAACTTTGAGGCCATTCTCAAGTACTGTCCTGTTGTAGACCGCGTTTTCTGGAATCAAGCTAACGCCTCGGTCGGCCTCCGGACGGCCTCTCTCTTTCGGGTCTTGATTGCCCGGACCGATCATCGTTGGTGAGCAATACTCGACGGGATAACCGCACCTTGCCCTCCGGGTCGATACCGATGACCTTGACCATGACCTCATCTCCGATATTTACGACATCCTCTACCCTGGCAACGCGATGGTTTTCAAGTTCGGAGATATGCACCAGGCCATCGACATTGGGCAAGATTTCGACAAAGGCCCCGAAAGCGGCTATCCGTTTCACTTTCCCCGTATAGACCTTTCCGACCTCGGCCTCTTCGATCAATGCCAGAACTCTGTCGCGCGCAGCCTCGCCGGCCGATTGATCGACCGACGCAATCGTGACGGTGCCGTCGTCCTCGATATCGATCTTGGCCCCGGTGGCCTCGATTATGGAACGAATCATCTTGCCGCCCGGCCCGATGACCTCACCGATTTTGTCTATGGGAATCTTTATGGAAATTATCCTGGGGGCGTACGGTGACAGCTCGGGCCTCGGCGCTGAAATCGCCTGATTCATCTTATCCAATACGAACAGGCGAGCTCGCTTTGCCTGCTCGAGCGCCCGCGACATCAGGTCGATTGTAAGCCCGCCGACCTTGATATCCATTTGGAATGCGGTGATTCCTTGCGTCGTGCCGGTGACTTTAAAATCCATGTCGCCCAGGTGATCTTCGACGCCGAGAATGTCGGTTAAGATGGCATGGCGGTCGCCTTCCATCACCAAACCCATGGCAATTCCGGCGACCGGAGCTTTTATCGGTACACCGGCATCCATGAGCGCGAGCGAACCGCCGCAGACCGTTGCCATGGACGATGACCCGTTGGATTCGAGAATATCAGACACGATTCTGATTGTATAAGGAAACTTCTCCTCGGCTGGAATCACGGGATCGAGGGCTCTTTCGGCCAGGGCGCCATGCCCGATCTCGCGCCGTCCGGGACCTCTAATCGGTCGCACCTCCCCCACCGAATACGATGGAAAATTGTAATGGAGCATATAACTCTTGAACGACTCACCAAGAAGATCGTCGATTCGCTGCTCGTCTATCTTGGTGCCCAATGTAGTCACCACCAGGGCTTGCGTTTGCCCGCGAGTGAAGATTGCCGAGCCATGGGTGCGCGGCAGGATTCCCGTTTCGATGCTAATATCGCGTATATCCTCCAGGCCCCGCCCATCGGAACGCAACCCCTCGTTGAGAATCATATTCCGCAGGTCTTCCCTCTCGATATTACCGATTAATGCGCCAATATCCTTTTCGGATTCGGGGAATTTCTCGGCGAGGGCTTCGGTTATCTCCGTCTTTATAGCCTCTATGGCCTCTCCCCTAATGTTTTTCTCTTTGATTCTGTTGGCGGCTTTAATCTTGGCTGAGGCCAATTCAGTCACGGCGGAGACCAATTCGAGATTCAACTCTCTTTTGGCGACCTCTTGTTTCGGCTTGCCAATTCGCCTCTTAAGGTCGTCAATCAGGGCCACCACTCTCTTTATATATTCGTGGCCGACCACCAGGGCGTCGGTCATGTCATTTTCCATGATTTCCTGGGCGCCGCCTTCGACCATTATGATGAAATCTTTGGTGCCGGCAATTGTCAGATTCATGTCCGACTTGTCGAGCTCGGAGTATAGAGGGTTCAGCTTAAACTGGCCGTCTATGCGGCCAACCCTGACCGCTCCAATGGCATTGTCGAAAGGGATGTCCGATATCGACAGGGCAGCCGAGGCCGCAATTATGCCGAGCACGTCGCCATCGTTCTCCTGATCCGACGATAGCACCTGTATCATTATTTGCACTTCATCGCCGTACCCTTCCGGAAAAAGAGGCCTTATGGGCCTATCGGTCAGACGGGCCGACAAAATCTCTTTTTCACTGGGCCTGCCCTCGCGTTTAAAAAAGCCGCCGGGAATCTTTCCTGCGGCGTACGATTTTTCCCGGTAGTCTACTGTCAGCGGGAAAAAACCTCGATCCTCCGTAACGGCCGCGCTCGTGACGGCTGCCATGACAATGGTGTCTCCAAGGCGAACTAAAACCGCGCCGCCGGCCTGTCTGGCGACACGACCCGATTCGATCGTCAATACCCGCCCGTCTTCAAGTCGTAATTCAACTGTTTCCAATATTATTCCTCCAATAAACCTGAAAAGTCATTTTCTCAGGTTCAAATTTTCGATGAGCGCGCGATATGCCTCCATATCGGAGCTTCTCAAATATTCCAGCAATTTGCGCCTTTGCCCCACCATTTTCAAAAGACCATGTCGCGAATGGTGGTCTTTTACATGATTCTTAAGATGCCCCGTAAGCTCGTTGACGCGAGCGGTGAGGAGCGCCACCTGGACCTCAACGGATCCGGTATCCGTGTCGTGCAAGCGGTATTGCTTGACGACGTTTTCCTTTCCTTCCTTTGATAAGGTCAACTTACAGCCTCCTTATTCAAGAATTTTTGCCTTATTTCTATTTCATCTTGTTTCATTCTATCCGCCAACTCTCCAGGGGTCTTAAACCTCTCTGGAGGCCGAATATATCCCGTCATTTCCAGAACGCCGTGATCCGATTTTATTTCGCCCTTAAAATCAAATAGATTCATTTCCACTGAAATCGCGGCATCTCCAAATGTCAGCCTGGCCCCTATGTAGGCCATACCGTGATACACCGTTCCGTCAAAATGGGCCAACGCTGAATAAACTCCTTCCTTGGGCAAAAGTTTCCCCGAGGGAATGGCCAGATTGACCGTTGGAAATCCGAGTGACTTGCCGATTCCATGCCCCCTGATAATCTTGCCCGAAAGGAAATAGTTATATCCCAGGGCCCGCAGCGCCAGCTCATATTCCCCGGTCTTCAGCAATTCTCTGATAATCGTCGATTTGACCGCCTGGTTATTGATTTTGAACTCCGGTACCACGTAAAAGTCAAAATTATCCGTCCTGGACATCTTTTCAAGAAGCTCCTTATTGCCGCTGCGGTCTTTGCCGAACGCGTGATCATATCCAATGACCAGCGCTTTCATTCCCATTTTCCCGAGCAGCACCTCGCGCACGAAATTCTCTGGAGGAAAGGATGCCAGTTGCCGATTGAAATCGAGTATTACGACATTTTCCACACCGGACCTTTCGAGCAATTGGAGCTTCTCCTCGAGCGTCGTCAACAACTCGGTGGGGCCCCTGTTGCCAAGCACCAATTGGGGATGAGGGTGGAACGTAAGCAACACCGCCGGCAATTTTCTGTCCCTGGCAAAATCGTGAAGCGTGGCAATGATCCTTTGATGTCCTGCATGAACTCCATCGAATGAACCCAAAGTTGTGACAACATTGGTCAGGCCGGCATTGTCAAGTTCATTTATCCCTGATATGACCCTCATCTATAACCCTCACATACGCGCCCATAACTTCGGTCGGCGCCAATCTTTCGACTGCTCTCCAATTTAAATTCAATTGGGCCAGTGCCAGTACTTTCTCGTCCCGATCCAACAATAACGACAACTCATCTCCGTTTCCACTATATGCGTCGTCTTCGAAATACTTCTTCAGCAGCGGACGGCCTCCCAGGATCGCCCCGCAGTACTGATCCCTGATCTTGACCGCAGGTAGCGAAGGCAGGGCGGCTTTGAGCGGCCTGATAAAGCTCTCGGGGTCTTTCGACGACATGATTTCATCGAGGCCGGCAGCCGATGAAAGCTTGAACGGCCCAACCTCGATTCGTCGAAGAGCCTTGAGATAACCGCCACAGCCGAAATCGATGCCAAGCTGCTGCGCCAGGCTTCTGATATATGTGCCCGATGAGCATTCAATATCCATGACTGCTTCCGGCCAACTGAAATCCAGAATCTTCATGGACTTTATTTCGACGACCTTCGTTCCCGGATTGAATTGACTTCCTTTGCGGGCCAATTTATAGAATTTTTTTCCCTGCCTCTTGACAGCCGAATACGGCGGAATTTTCTGCTCGAACTCGCCCGAAAATTGGGACGCTCTCGATTGAAAGTCCTCCCTGCTCAATATGCCGGGGTCGGCTTGAGATGTGATTTCTCCGTCGGCGTCGTAAGTATCGGTGGTCATCCCGAATGCGAATCTGGCAATATAGCGCTTGGGCATACCGGTTAACCAGCTTGAAAGTAATGTGCCGCGCTCGATCAACATCAGCAGGAGTCCTGTGGCGTTGGGGTCAAGAATGCCCGTATGACCGATTCTCCGTGTATTCAAAATCCGGCGCAGATGATTAACCACGTCGTGGGAAGTCAATCCCGCCGGTTTGTCAACGAGTATCAATCCGTTTCTAATTGGAATTGACATACTCCTCGGCCTTTCCGACCACTTCTCTTATGATTTCCTTCAGCTTTCCATGCAGCGTAAATCCGGCCGCATTCACATGGCCACCGCCGTCAAAGCTCCTGGCGAACGCGACGGCGTTAATTCCGTTTTGCGACCTTATTGAAACTTTGACCTCCTCTTCGCCCATTTCCTTGAAGAGGATTCCCATGCGGACGCCGGCTACCGCAAGTGCATAATCGACGAATCCTTCCGAATCCTCGATTCTCGCTTTGGCGCGAGAGACGATATCCCTGGAAACGGTCAGGTAACTGATCTTGCCATTTGACATGACATTAAGAGATTCGAGCGTAAGACCCAGCAGGCGGAGCGTTGCCGGAGAGGCTTTTGAAAATATCTGGTCGAATATGAGCTTGGGCTTTGCTCCCTTTTCCACGAGTTTGGCGGCTATTTTCATACCGCGGGCCGTCGTGGAGGCAAAGCGGAAATTGCCCGTATCGCAGATAATGGCGGCATATAGATCCCGGGCTATCGTTGGAGTAATTTCATATCCTCCGCTATCGAGAAGATTATAAACAAGTTCTCCAACGGCACAGCTTTTCGCATCGACCCAGTTGATATCTCCATATTCCTGATTATCAAGATGGTGATCTATATTTATCACTTTCGACGATTTGGGGATTAGGTCGCTTACAAACCCGATTCTCTCCAATGCCGGGCATTCCAGTATGAAAACGGCTTCCGGCTTTTGTAGGGGCGCTTGCGCGCTGAAAACGACGACGTTCTCGTTATCGAGGAACCCGTACTTCTCCGGCAATCCCCCCTGATTCACCACGTGGACCTGTTTGCCCTTTTGCTTCAGGGCATAATAGAGCGCAAGCTGCGAACCTATGGAATCCCCATCGGGATCTTTGTGCGATGTTATCAGAAATCGCTTCTTCCAGCGCATCAAATCGAGAATATTTTTGATTTCAGTCTTGATTTTCATTTTTCTTGATTTTTTCCAGAATCTCGTTAATCCGCATGACGTGGTCGATAGAAGCATCATAATAAAAGGTGAATTCCGGCAGGATTCTCATCCTGACCCGTCGTCCCAGAAGATACCTGATGGCCCCGGCATGCCGCTTCAAATATTCGGCGCACTTCTCTTTTTTCTCGTCTGCTCCGAATGCCGAGAAATACACCTTTGAATATTTTAGGTCGCGTGTAACCTCGACTCTGGTGAATGTGATCATGGCGGGGGGGGTATCCCTCAACTCGTTGGCCACTATATCCGATATCTCTTTTTGAATCTGACTCTGGAGCCTATCGACTCGTGAAAATTCCATGGTTTTTAGCGCCACTCCAATTCGCAACGCGTCAGGATGGCATCGCTTCTGTTGTGTATGGCATCCTGCACTCGCGATAAAACGCCGTTAGCGTATGAAGAATCCTCGGAGATAACGGCGACTCCCAATTCGGCATTGCGCCAGATATCCTGGTTCCCTATTTCGGCGATCGAGACGTTAAATCCGTTGCGTATTCTATCCTTTATGCTCTTCAGGACGCGCCGTTTGTCTTTCAATGAGTCCGCGTGAGGTATCGAGAGGCTAACCCTTAATATTGCCACAACCATTTATTCAACTCCGGATTCCAGCCGGCGCGCCTCCTCCACTTCCGTGAAGACTTTTATGATGTCCCCTTCCTTTATGTCGGATACGTTTTCGATGCCGATGCCGCATTCGAAACCGCTATTCACTTCCCTGGCATCATCCTTAAAGCGCTTGAGAGAATTTATAATGCCCTCGCCTACTTTCACGCCGTTGCGATAGACCTCGGCTTCCGCACCCCGTTTGATAACGCCGGATTTAACATAACTTCCCGCGATGAATCCGAATTTGGGAATCTTGAACAATTGTCTGACCTCGGCTTCTCCCAGATTAACCCTTACTATTTCCGGAGCGAGCAGACCTTCAAGCGCGGCCTTAATGTCGGCCTCGACCTCATATATAATCTTATACAGGCGGATATCGACTTTTTCGCGAGAGGCAAGCTCGCCGGCGCGTGTTTCCGGTCGGACGTGAAAACCGATTATTATAGCCTGCGACGCCGCCGCCAGAAGGACGTCCGACTCCGATATCGCTCCCACGCCCCTGTGAATGACATTCACCTTTACCTCTTTGTGCTGTATTCTGGCCAATGTATCCGAGAGAGCCTCCACGGATCCATCCACGTCACCCTTTATAATCAGATTCAAATCCCTTATCTGGCCCTCTTTGATTCGGTCGTAAACTTCCGTCAATGTAAGGCGTTTTAGAATTCTAAAATCCTTTTCGCGCTTGAGGCGCAGCCGTTTCTGCGCAATTTCTCTCGCTTCGGATTCACCGTAAATGGCGGTGAAAGAATCCCCGGCCTGTGGGACGCCGTTGGCCCCGAGTATCTGCACCGGCGTCGAGGGCGGGGCCGTGACCACGTTCTTACCGCGTTCGTTGAACATTGCCCTGACACGGCCGAATTGGGTGCCGGTGACGAAGGAATCGCCGACTCTCAAAGTTCCGTTTTGAATGAGAACCGTGCTGACCGGCCCTTTTCCTCTATCGAGCCTGGCCTCGATTATGACTCCATGCGCCTCCCTGTCGGGATTGGCCTTCAATTCCATCATCTCGGTTTGCAGCAGGATCATTTCAAGCATTCGCTCGATACCCTGGCCCGTCTTGGCGGATACCTCGACTAAAATTGTCTTGCCGCCCCATTCCTCGGTAACCAGATTATGCTTGGCAAGCTGATCTCGAATCCTATCGGTATTGGCGGTCGGCAGGTCGATTTTATTTATTGCAACAATGATGGGAACACCCGCCGCTCTGGCATGGTCGATGGCTTCGACGGTTTGAGGCATAACCGCGTCATCGGCGGCAACGACGAGCACAACAATGTCCGTGACGTGTGCGCCGCGAGCCCGCATCGAGGAGAAAGCCTGATGACCTGGCGTGTCGAGAAATGTAATATTGCCATTGGCCAACTCGACTTGATAGGCGCCGATATGCTGGGTAATGCCTCCCGCCTCGCCGGCTATGAC
>Ga0214473_10011956_pt1 | contig 10181 bp, 10 predicted proteins | sample RVTome_7_FD_203509 | JGI IMG/M metagenome (GOLD analysis project Ga0214473, IMG submission 203509) | Soil microbial communities from uranium-contaminated site in the Upper Colorado River Basin, Wyoming, United States - RVT98D197 | ecosystem: Environmental > Terrestrial > Soil > Contaminated >... | reverse complement strand
CGTCGGGGTCTGACGTCTTGCTTTGCCGCGGACGAACGTCACTTCTTCCACCAAATCAGCGCCCCACCACTTATTGATGCGCGAGCGCAGCGTATCGGGCATCTGTTCCAACTGCTGCTGCCACTCACGGTCGCCGACCGCAATCTGGAGCGAGCCCTTCTTCCATTGTACGGGTTGGGTATGCTCCGCCAGCCGTGCGCCCACGATCAGCGGCCAGAGAGCCGTCAGGAAGTCGAGCGGCTGCTCTGAGCCGGCCACGCGGCGCAGGGCAGCCAGAACGGCCTTACCTGCACGCTCCATCCGACGAATCTTAGCACAGGGGCACAGCCATTCTTGGATGTGAACGGAAGGGACGCCTCAACGGCCCCACAGGCATGAATGCCTGTGCCACACTACTGGGTCGGAGGGTGGGCACCGCGCAGGCCAAGCGCGTCGGCAACGCCCTGCAGCGCCTGGATGCAGAACTCGATGTGCTCCTCCAGCGGAATCCCCAGTTCCTCGGCGCCCTTGGTGACGTCCTGGCGGTTCACTCCACGGGCGAAGGCCTTGTCCTTGAGCTTCTTTTTCACGGAAGGTGTCTTCACCTCGAAGATGCTCTTGCCCGGTTGCACCAGCGCGCAGGCGGTGAGAAAGCCGGCCAGCTCGTCGCAGGCAAAGAGCGTGTGCTCGAGCGGCGTCTGGCGGGGCACACCGGTGTAATCCGCATGAGAGAGGATGCCGTGGATCATCTCCTCAGGATAGCCGCGTTCGCGGAGGATCTTCGATCCTTCGGTGGGATGGCCCTCGGAGGGGCTGTGCTCCTCGTTGGGCCAGCGCTCGTAGTCGAAATCGTGCAACAGCGCCGTCACCCCCCAAAGCTCCTCGTTTACGCCCAGCTTGCGGGCATAGGCAAGCACGCAGGCCTCCACCGCCAGCGCATGCTTGCGTAGGTTCTCGTTCTGTGTGTACTCGCACAGCAGCTTCCAGGCCTCATCGCGATTCGGCATCTCCCCTCCGTTCTCCATTCTGGACTTCTGATTTCTCATTTCTGACTTCCGACCGCAAGAGACATTTTGATCGCCCAGGGTGCGGGCGATCGAAACCATTTGGGCGCAGAGCCGCAGAAAGTTCTTGACAGGGCACGGCGCAATCCGCACAATGGCCGCGCGCCAGTTTCTGCCTTCCCCTCTAATCGAGTTCCCCGCATTCGCACGCCGGAAGAATCTGCGAGGCGACCGGTGTCCGAAATCGACGGCAACAAAGAAGTGGATCTGGACCGCGACGTTGTCCGCTGTAAGGTCTGTGGCCTGGTGCAGTACCGGACCCGTACGGGCAATTGCCGGCGCTGTGTGCGCCTGCTGCCGCCAAGGGTGGAGTTCCTCGTTCCCCCTCCGCCGCCGCAGGAGCTGCCCGGTGATGATCGCCAACTCTTCGAGACCTGGCCGAACCGCGAGACGGTGGAGAACATCGGGCAGCGGATCCGCCAGTTGCGAGAGTCCCGCGGGATGACGCAGAGCCAGCTCCAGGCTCGTTCGCGCGTCTCCCGTTCTTATCTCTCGCGGATCGAGAGCGGGCAGATGACGCCGAGTCTTGGCACGCTGGAGAAAATCTCCGAAGCGCTGGGCGTGGGCCTGAACCGCTTCTTCATCCCGGAATCGCACGGGGAAGTGCTGATGGAGGATCCCTTCATCCAGGGGCTGCGACCGTTCCTGCGGCAGCTGGATTGGGACCAGTGGCAATCCATCCTGAAGCGGCTCCAGGCCATCAGCGACCACCTGGGAGGCAGCAACGGCCACGTGGCCGTGCACCCGGCGGTCGTGAAAGCCGGCAGCAACGGGAACGGGAGCTATCTTCCGCGGGCGGAAGCGCCAGCGAAAGAAGAAGCACGCTCATCGATGAGGTTGCACCAACTGACCCGGCGGCAGGGCCACTCGCACCCTTTGCACCGCTAGGGCGCCGGGCGCCAGAAGTTTGAACGCCGCTCGCCGTCCCGTATCCCGAGCCTTCGGGACGGGATGGACGGGCGGCGTTTCCTTTTTGGCGCGGATGGTCCTACTGGGTTTCCTGCTTGCCGATTTTCGCGAGGCCGATTTCCGTGTACAGGCCCTTGCGCTCCAGCACGACGACGCGCAGCAGGTCGTTGGTTTCCGAGATGAAGGCGATGTCCGACGACTTTATGCTGATTCCGAAGATCTCCTTCTTGCGGATCATCACGCCCGGCCCTTCGCGCCGAAACTCCGGGCCGAGCTTCTGCTGATACCAATCGTCCACGGTTCCGATGGAATCTGGCGTCCGGTAGCGCGCCGCGACCACGCGGACCGATTCGTCCATCGGCGAGCCGATCTCCACCGTGCCTCCGGTTTCGGCCACGGTCGCACCGGTGTACACGGGCAAGCCGGTGTCCGGCGGTGCGCCCTTATCCACCTTCACGGAAACGCCCGGCGCCTGGATTTCCACTTGCCCGGCGGCCTGGCGCACCTCCACCACGTCCTTCAGGAAGAACCCCGCGATCATCAGGCCGCCAACGCCGAGTACAAGAATGGCGACCAGCAGGACACCCAGAATCCACCAGAGCACGTCGCTCTTCTTTCGTGGCTGCGATGGCGGGACCGGTGTGGTGCTCATCTGCGCCTCTCTCGTGGGCTCTAGGAGAGAATACGCCTGTTCGCGGCGGGATGTTTCGGGCTTCGCCAACCCACAGGGCAGAACTTCTCTCTATGCGAAGCGCACCTTTACGTCGGGGCGCTTCTCCAGGTGAACCGTATCGATGAAGCGCACCTGGCGTTCGGCAAGCGTCATGATTAGCGAGTGCGTGCGGATGCCTTCCCCGAAGAACCGCACGCCGCGAAGCAGGTTGCCCTCGGTGACGCCGGTGCAGGCAAAGATGATCTTCTTCCCGGGGGCCAGCTCATCGGTGTCGTAGATTTTCCTGGAGTCCTTGATCCCCATCTTCGCGAGCCGCTCTTCGTGCTCGGGCTTGGAGACCACCAGGCGGGCCAGGATTTGTCCGTTCAAGCAGCGCAGCGCGGCGGCGGTGAGCACGCCTTCCGGGGCGCCCCCGGTGCCCATCACGGCGTGGACGCCCGTGCCGACGACGGCGGCGGAGATGCCGGCCGAGAGGTCGCCGTCGCCGATCAGACGGATGCGCGCGCCCGCCTTGCGGATGTCGTTGATGAGTTTTTCGTGTCGCGGTCGGTCGAGCACGATCACCACCAAGTCGTCAATGTCGCGGTCGAGCCGCTTGGCAATGGCCTTCAGGTTGTCGGCGACCGGCGCGTCCAGCTCCACCGCTCCGCGGGCCGTGGGCCCCACGACGATCTTTTCCATGTAGATGTCGGGCGCGTGCAGCAGGCCTCCCTTTTCACTGGCGGCGAGCACGGCGATGGCGTTCGGCGCGCCGGTAGCGCACAGGTTGGTGCCCTCCAGCGGGTCCACGGCGATGTCCACGGGCGGGTAGCCGGCGTCAGGCTTGCGGACGGCGGCGCCCACTTTCTCGCCGATGTAAAGCATCGGCGCTTCGTCCCGTTCGCCTTCGCCGATCACAATGGTGCCATCCATCGGCACGGTGTCCATCACCTTCCGCATCGCTTCCACGGCAACGTCGTCGGCATTGTGGCGGTCGCCCTGGCCCATCGTGCGGGCCGCGGCAATCGCAGCTTGCTCCACAACGCGAAGGAACTCCAGGCTGAGTTGACTCTCCATTGTCGCTTCCTCGTAGCTCACGTCCCGTCCGCCACCGGCGGATTGACGTGAGGCTCTTCGCAGGAATTCTCAGGTCAGGTCGCGTCCCTCGCGGGCCGCGTCCGGGACCTGAGCTACAACTCGTTCACTGTGGCCCGCTATGATAAGCAAAACCGGCGCTCGGGCAAACGCATTTATGGCAGCCGCTGGATGGTGGCGTTCACCAAGAACGGGTCGTTGAACTCGGTGCGGTCGCCAGGTTTCTTTCCGGAAACGGGCATCAGCCGGGCCGAGAGCGGCTTGCGCAGCTTCACGGCCAGGCTGGCCATGTCGCCAATAATCCGTGCAAGCTGCTCCTCCGTCACGTCTCCCGGCAGAGGCACGGTATCGAGTCCGGTGCCACACACGGCCGAGTAGGCGAGCAGGGCGTCCACCGTCAGTGTCCCCTCGCTCCACCGCTGGGCCAGGACGCTATCCTCCAGCACCGGCACCATCAGGCCTGAGTAGCCGGCATGTTTCACGGGGATTGCTCCGAGGGCCGCGGTTGCGGTGGCCGCCGCCGTCATGGTTCCGCTCGATCCGAACTTGGTACCGGTGAGCCGCTCAAAGGCTCCACCGATGGAAACTTCGCGCAGCGGGGCGGGGGAAAGGTCGATGCCCATATATTGCCAACTGGTCTCGTGCGCGACGTGCTGCGCGATGGCTTCGATGGCGCGGGCATGAGCGCCCAGTGCGGATTCGAGCATCTTCCCAGTCTCACTCGGACTGCCGGCAGAGGTGAACACCTCGGCGACAACATTGGCCGATTGCAGGGCGACGGCAAAGCAGCGGCCCGGCCCATCGTGGTAGGCGGCAGGGAAGAACGGCGTGTGTGGCCGGGCGAGAGCCGCAGCCGCGAAGTTGAAGTTGGCGATACCGCCCGGACTTTCCTGCTGCAAGCGCTTCATCACGCGCGCCGCGGCCTGCACCGCGTCCCAGCGGACACCGTTTTCGTCGGCCACCGTCAGGCTGGCGTTGAGCAGAAGGTTCTTGCTCAGGACCTCGGCGAGCAAGTTGGCTTCGCCCGGGTCGCTGTTGGGCGCAAACATGGCGGGGCCAATCGAAGCGTCGAACCCCTCGGCCTTCGCCAGCTTCTCGTATTCCTGGAAAAAAGCCACTGCCTCGGATGTGGAAAGCGCGCGGGTGTATTCCCCGAAAGGCTGCGTGGCGATGCGGATGGACTGCACTTCGTAGCCGGCCTGCTCGAAGGCGGCTTTGGCGCGGCGCAGCATGGTGAGCGCTTCCTGCACCTGCTGACGGTAGCTGGCACGATCGATGCGGACGAAAGCCGTGACGGCACGGACCTTTGGTTTTTCAGCGGCGTGAAGAAGGATCGCTGGTGCTAAGAGCAAAGCGAAGAGAAGCAGGAGCAGCTTCGGGCGCATGGGACCTCCTTCGGAGCCACACCGTAGCAAGACCGAAAAGCCGCGGGGCTGCCCGCCCCCGCCCGGCAGGATGCCAGGGCTACATGAAGGCAGAGACGCCGGTGATTTTCTCGCCGATGATCAGCCGGTGGATGTCGTGCGTGCCCTCGTAGGTGATGACGGACTCGAGGTTGGTCATGTGACGCATGATGCAGTAGTCGTCCACGATGCCGTTCGCGCCCAGGATGTCGCGGGCCTTGCGGGCGCACTCGAGCGCCATCCACACGTTGTTCATCTTTAGCATGGAGATGTGCGAGAAGTCGGCGCGCTCTTTGTCCTTCAGCCGGCCGACGTGCAAAGCGAGGAGCTGCGCCTTGGTGATTTCCGTAATCATCCAGGCGAGCTTATCCTGCACCAACTGGTGCGCCGCAATGGGCTTTCCGGCAAACTGCTTGCGGACCTTGGCGTACTGCAGCGCGGTGTCGTAGCAGGCCATGGCCGCGCCGATGCCGCCCCAACCGATGCCGTAGCGCGCCTGGGTCAGGCAGGAGAGCGGGCCCTTCAGTCCCTCGGCCTTGGGCAGGATGTTCTCCGCGGGGATTTCGCAGTCGTTCATGGCCAGGCCGGAAGTGATGGAGGCGCGCAGCGACCACTTGCCATGCACGTCGTGCGCTTGGAAGCCCGGCCGCCCTTTTTCCACCAGGAAGCCGCGGATGACGCCCTGTTCGTCCTTGGCCCACACCACGGCCACATCCGCTACGGAGCCGTTGGTAATCCACATCTTCTCGCCGTTCAGCACCCAGCGGTCGCCTTTGCGGACCGCGCGCGTCAGCATCCCGCCCGGGTTCGAGCCGAACTGCGGCTCGGTGAGCCCGAAGCAGCCGATGGCCTTGCCTTGCTGGAGCAGCGGCAGCCATTTGTCCTTCTGCGCGTCGCTGCCGTGGGCATAGATGGGATACATCACCAGCGCGGACTGCACTGAGGCGAAGCTGCGCAGCCCGGAATCGCCGCGCTCAAGCTCCTGCATCACCAGCCCGTATTCCACGTTGGACATCCCGGCGCACCCGTAGCCGGTCAGGTTCGCGCCGAAGAAGCCCAACTCGGCCATCTGCGGCACCAGGCCCATGGGGAAGCGGCCGTCGCGGTTGCACTGCTCGATGATGGGCAGCACCTGCTCGTCCACAAACTGGCGCGCCGTCCGGCGGGCGAGCTTCTCCTCGTCGCTCAGCAGCGAGTCGAAGTCGATGAAGTCCACTCCGGGGAATGTCGGCATTCGAGCGGCATTCTAACAGCCGCCTCCGCCACCAGCAACACGCGCCCGCCACGACGCGCTGCTGGCCAGCGTGAATTGACGGAAATGGCTGCGGATGCTATAAATTTCCCCTTTGCACTGTGCCAGCCGAAGTGTCCTGTGGGACGGGTGCCCTGGACATTGGACCTGCCGGCAGGCGGCAAAGCCTAATCCAGCTCCTGCATTCGGGGCCTCAAGTCGCGCATGGGGATTTTCAGTCAACTCGGCGAGTTGTTCCTGCAAGCTCTGCCCACCACCATTATTGTTTTCCTGTTCTTTCTGTTTATGCGCGGGGCATTTTTCCAGCCGATCGAGCGGGTGCTGGCCGAACGCAACAAGCGCATCGAGGGCGCGCGCAAGGGAGCCGACGCCGCTCAGGCCGCCGCCCAGGAGAAGGTCCGCAGCTACCAAGAAGCCTTGAAGAAGGCGCGCGGCGAACTCTACACCGAGCAGGACGCGGCGCGGCGCGCCGTGCTCGACGAACGCGCCTGGCTCATCAAGCAGACGCGGGATAAGGCGAACGAAGGGTTCCGCGCAGCCAAGGACCGGATTGCCGGCGAAGTAGCTGCCGCGCGCAGGCAGTTGGAGCAGGAAAGCCAGACGCTGGGCAGCGAAATCGCTCGCGCCATTTTGCGGACGGGCCCCAGCGCGCCCGCGGCGGGTGATTCTCGATGACGCGCCGCTTGCAATGGCTCGTTCTGGGCGCGGCGGTGCTGCTGGTGCTGGCCGTCCCGCTGCAGGCCTCGGAAGAAGGCGGCGACAACCTCTTTACGGCGCCGATTGGCTGGGTCTTCCGCTGGATTCAGTTCATCGCCGTATTCGGCGGCGTCGGCTACCTGCTGGCTAAGAAAGCACCCGCCTATTTCCGGCGCCGGGCCGAGACCATCGTCGCTAGCATCACCGAATCCACGAAAGTGAAGGAGGAAGCCGACCGCCAACTCCGCGAAGCGGAAGAGAAGCTCCGCCGGCTGGACCAGGAACTTGCCGAGATGCGACAGGCCGCACAGCGCGAGGCGGCGGCGGAAGCGGAGCGCATCCGGACGGCTACACAGAATGAGGCGAAGAAGATCGAGCGCGCCGCGCAGGGGGAAATCGACGCGGCCGAGCGGGCCGCGCGTATGGAACTGAGAGCTCTGGCAGCGCGACTGGCCGTCGAGCGCGCCGAGGCGCTCATCCGGAAGCAGATGACTCCGCAGACTGAGGCGGCATTGCTGCAATCGTTCACGCGGAATCTGGCGGGCCCCGCTCCTGCCAGCGGTGGGTCGGCTGGGTCCGAGAGAGGTGCGTGACGGCATGATGGGGTCAGGCAGGAACGGGGCGGGGAGTACAAATTGAAGGCTGTCGTCCAACGATACGCAAGCGCGCTGGTGGATGTCGCCCTGGAGCAGGGCACGGCCGAGGCTGTGAAGAAGGAGCTGACGGACTTCGTGGCGTTGATGAGCCAGTCAGCCGACCTGCGGAATTTTCTAGCCAGCCCGGCGGTGGCGAGCGAACAGAAGCAGGCTGTGCTGGAAAAAATCGTGTCGCGGATGGGCGCGAGCAAAACGCTACAGAATTTCCTGTTTGTGATTGTGGACAACCGGCGCTCCGCCCTGCTGCTGCAGATCCGCGAGGCTTACCACGAGCAGCTTTACGCGCGACTGGGCGTGGCGGAGGTGCAGGTGACGTCTGCGCGGGAGCTGACCGCCGCGGAACGGGCCGGCTTGGTGCAGGCGCTCGAGCGCATCACCGGCAAACGCGTGGAGACGCGTTACGGGCTCGACCCGGCACTCATCGGCGGGGCCGTGGTGCGCGTCGGCTCGACGATTTACGACGGTTCGGTGCGTGAGCAGCTGAACCGGCTGCGCGCGCGCTTGGCGGCGGATTAGTTGGTTGTCATTCCGAGTCCCGGCTTGTGGGACGAGGAATCTCAGGGGTATGTGCGGAACCCCGGAGATCCCTCGCTCCGCTCGGGATGACAAGCCGGAAGTTTGCAGGAGAGAAGAATGGCACAGATCAAGGCCGACGAAATCACAAAGATCCTCCGGGAGCAGATTGAGAATTACGAGCAATCTGTGGCTGTCGATGAAGTGGGCTCGGTGATCTCAGTGGGCGACGGCATCGCCCGCATCCACGGTCTCGAGAAGGTGATGGCGGGCGAGATGCTGGCGTTCCCGCACAACGTCTTCGGGATTGCGCTGAACCTGGAGGAAGACCAGGTAGGAGCGGTGCTTTTCGGCGAGTACACGGAGATTAAAGAAGGTGACATCGTCAAGCGGACGAACACCGTCATGTCCGTGCCCGTGGGCGAAGCGCTCATCGGGCGCGTGGTGGACCCGCTGGGGCGCCCGCTGGACGACAAGGGGCCGATTGGGACCGAGCAGAGGAACCACCTCGAACGCCTGGCGCCGGGCGTGGTGGACCGCCAGCCGGTGCGCGAGCCGCTGCAGACGGGTATCAAACCCATCGACTCGATGATCCCCATCGGCCGCGGGCAGCGCGAGCTGATCATCGGGGACCGGCAGACGGGCAAGACGGCCATCATCCTGGACACGATCATCAACCAGAAGGGCCAGGACATGATCTGCATCTACTGCGCGATCGGGCAGAAGCGCTCGACGGTCGCGCAGGTGCTTAAGGTGCTCACCGACGCTGGCGCGATGGACTACACGATTCTCGTGGTCGCGTCGGCCAGCGAGCCGGCTACGATGCAGTACATCTCGCCGTATGCGGCGTGTGCCATGGGCGAGTTCTTCCGCGATTCGGGCCGTCACGCGGTGACCTTCTACGACGACCTTTCGAAGCACGCGCAGGCCTACCGCGAGATTTCGCTGCTCCTGCGGCGCCCGCCGGGGCGCGAAGCGTTTCCGGGCGACGTGTTCTTTCTGCACTCGCGGCTGCTGGAACGCGCCGCGAAGATGAACGACAAACTGGGCGCCGGCTCGCTGACTTCGATTCCCGTGATTGAGACGCAGGCGGGCGACGTCTCGGCCTACATCCCCACGAACGTGATCTCGATCACCGACGGGCAAATTTATCTAGAGAGCGACCTCTTCAACGCGGGCATCCGCCCGGCGATGAACGTGGGCATCTCCGTGAGCCGCGTGGGCGGCAACGCGCAGATCAAGGCGATGCGGCAGGTGGCGGGCACCCTGCGGCTGGAGCTGGCGCAGTACCGCGAACTGGCCGCGTTTGCCCAGTTCGGCTCGGAGCTCGACCGCGCCACCCAGGCGCAGCTTGCCCGCGGCCAGCGGCTGACGGAAATCCTGAAGCAGGAGCAGTTCCAGCCGTTGTCGGTAGAACAACAGGTTGTGATCATCTTTGCCGGCACCGGTGGCTACCTGGACGATCTGGAAGTCTCCGAGTGTCGGCGCTTTGAAAAGGAACTCTACGCGTTCCTGGATACGAACTACGGGGCGCTGCTGCAAAGCCTGGCGCAGAAGAAGGCGCTCGACGACCAGTTGCGCGCAGAGATCAAGAAGGCGCTCGAGGAATACAAGGAGCGGTTCACCGCCGGCCGTGCTGGCGCTGCCGCTGCCGACTAGCGACGAATGCCGACCCTCATCGATTTTCGGCGCCGTATCCGCTCGGTGAAGAACACGCAGCAGATTACCCGGGCGATGAAATTTGTCGCGGCCGCCCGCCTGCGGCGGGCGCAGGAACGGGTGTTTGCGGCGCGACCGTACGCACGGGAGATGGTGCGCGTGTTGCGCTCAGCGATGACCCGTATGGAAGATCCCATGCACCCGCTGCTGGCGCACCGGCCCGAGGAACGCGTGCTCGTCCTGGTGCTGACCGGCGACCGCGGGCTCTGCGGTCCGTTCAACACGAACGTGATCCGCAAGTCC
>Ga0214473_10011955_pt1 | contig 10181 bp, 7 predicted proteins | sample RVTome_7_FD_203509 | JGI IMG/M metagenome (GOLD analysis project Ga0214473, IMG submission 203509) | Soil microbial communities from uranium-contaminated site in the Upper Colorado River Basin, Wyoming, United States - RVT98D197 | ecosystem: Environmental > Terrestrial > Soil > Contaminated >... | reverse complement strand
GGCAGCGCCGAGGCCGCTTGAAGGACTACCGGATCCGATCGGCCACGCCCCTCGATCTCCCAATCGTGCTGCGGCACCGCCGGCGGATGTTCGAGGACATGGGCTTCGGGGAAGAGCGCGCGCTCGCGCAGATGCTGGAAAACTCGGCGCCCTTGCTGGAGCGGGGCCTCGCCGATGGCACGTATCGCGGCTGGCTGGCAGAAACGGCCGCCGGCCAGGTGGTGGCCGGGGGCGGGATCATCTTCCTGGAGTTCCAGTGCCACCCTCGTGATCCCGAGCCACGTCGGGCGTGGATCGTGAACATGTACACCGAGCCTCCGCATCGCCGGCGCGGTCTGGCGCGCCGGCTGATGGAGGCGATGCTGGCCTGGTGCCGCGATCGCGGGATGCGCTCGCTGTACCTCCACGCCAGCGACGAGGGACGCCCGCTTTACGAAGGCCTCGGGTTCCAGCCGACCAACGAGATGAGGATCGCGCTGCGGCCCGAGGGCAGCGAGAGGCCGCAGCAGGAAGGCGGCGTGACAGAATCCCGACCGCTGGGAGGAACAGACATGACAGCCCAAACCGTTCCCCAGGGCTACCACACCGCGACCGCGTACCTGATCGTGCAAGGCGCTGCGGACGCGATCGAGTTCTACAAGAATGCTCTCGGCGCCAGAGAGCTGATGCGCATGGCCGACCCCGGCGGAAAGATCGCGCATGCCGAGATCCAGATCGGAGACTCCCCGATCATGCTGGCCGACGAGTTCCCGGAGATGGGATTCCGCGGCCCGAAGTCGCTCGGCGGCTCGGCGGTGAGCATCCTGCTCTACGTCGAGGATGTGGACCAGGCGTTTGCCCGCGCCATCGCAGCGGGCGCCACGGTCTTGAGGCCGGTCCAAGACCAGTTCTACGGCGACCGATCGGGCACGCTGACGGACCCCTTCGGCCATGTGTGGACGATCGCCACGCACAAGGAGGACGTCGACCCGGAAGAGATGGAGCGACGCTTCCAGGCCCTGACGAAGCAGCAGCGTCCGGCCTGACCAGGGCCTGCCCCGGCGGGAGACGGCCGCGCCTCAGGGCTTGGGTGGGCGGAACTTGCGGACGAACGCGACGATCGCGTCGATCTCCACGGCCGACATCTCGTCCTTGAAGCCGCGCATCAGTGTCTCGGCGGATCCGTCCATGATCGTCTTGCGGATCTGCGCATCGCTCCGCGCGGCCTGCCACTCGGCGTCTCTCAGGCTCAAGACGCCCTTCTTGACGAAGACAGGGCTGGGCGCCCCGTCCTTGCCGTGGCACAGCGCGCACTTGAGGTTGTAGAGCGTCCGCGAATCCCTGGGCTTCGCGTCCTCGGCCGCGGCCGAGCTGGCCAGGCCCGTCCCGACAACGAGCGCCGTGATGGTCTTCAGCCAGCTCATCCACCCCTCCCGGAAGCCTCCCGATTCTGTCCCGTTATCGTCCCCACGTCACGACGGGCTGCGCCCGAGCCGGCGCATCGCGATGCGAAGCGCCAGCCCCAGCAGCATCGCCAGCGTCGCGGACACAGCCTCGCGGTCGCTGGCGCCGCCGGCTGCGATGCCGACGCCGACCAGGATCGCCGGCAGTGAGATCCAGGCGTGGCTCGGCGTGAGCCCGCGTTCGCGACGTCGCGCGAGCGCGGCCAGGGCCGCTGCCGTCACCACGAACTGCATCAGCACCGCCACGCCCGAGAGCGCGAAGAGCTGGGCGCGCGTTCCCGTCTGCACCACGAGCAGCACGAGCAGCCAGGTCACCCCCAGCGCCCGTCGCGGCACGCCCTTGTCGCTGAGGCGTTCGAGGCCCAGCGCCAGGGAGCCGCCGCGCGCCAGCGCGGCGAGGTAGTGCGGCGTCGTCACCATCATGCCGAACGCGATGCCGAGGGCCGAGACGCTGGTCCCGGCGGCCACCACGCGCCCAAGCAGCGCGCCGCCGTACGCCGTGCCAGCCTGGGCCAATGGAGCCGTCGACGCCGAAAGGGCTGGAAGCGCGTCCACGCACGCGTTCTGCAGGATCACGTACAGCACGCCGGCGAACGCCAGCGAGCCCAGGGTGGCGAAGGGCACACTGCGCTCCGAGGCGCGCGCCTGGCCCGCCAGTACCGGCACGATCTCGAAGCCCTGGTACGCGAAGGTGGCGGTGAGAGCCGCCGGCAGCCAGGCGATCTCGCCGGACGGCGCCCCGGAGCCGACACCGGGCGAGTCGTCCAGCAGGTAGGCGGCGGCCAGGGCGAGCAGCGGCAGCAGCTTGAGGGCCGTGAGAGTCGTCCAGGTGTTGGCGGAGATGCGGAGCCCCGTGGCGCACAGCAGCGCCAGACCCGTCACCAGGGCGCTGGCGCCGAGCCGTTGCTCGATCCCTGGCGAAAGGCCGAGCGCCGGTCCTGCCGCCGCCGTCAGACCCACCATCACGGCCGAGGCGCTGGCGATCGCGCTGACGTAGGCGATCCATCCCACGAAGAATGCTGGCAGCTCGCCGAACGCCGCGCGGGCGAAGACCACGGGCCCGCCGTCCTCGCCGAAGCGCTGGCCCAGCACCGCGAAGGCCAGGGCCACCGGGAGCAGCGCCAGGGCCGTGGCGCCGAACACCAGCACGCTCGCGCTTCCGGGCGCTCGGGCCGCCACGTCCGCCGGAGCGAAGAAAATCCCGACGCCGACGATGCCGTTGATCCCCAGGGCCAGCAGCTGCAGGCCCCCCACCGGGCGGGTGTCGCGGCAGGCCGCCTCGCGCTTCATGCGGCCACAAGATTATCGCCACGCGATAAGATCCGCACGCCATGAACGAGCGGCGCCCCTTGGGGTTCGAGGGCTTGGAGGCCTGATGACTCCCGTTCCACGACTCCGCGCATCACTGCTGGCCCTCGCCTTGGCGCTGCCGGCCTCCGCCCCGGCGCAGCAGAAGTACCTCACGCTCGATGACATCTTCGACCCGGACAAGAAGATCGCGTTCGAGGGTACGCCTGCCGCGGGCATCGTCTGGCTCTCGGATACGCATTTCCTCTGGCCGAAGAAGGACCCGAGCACGAAGACGACGAGCCTGCTGCGGGTCGAAGCCGCCACGGGCAGCTCGGAGCCGTTCTTCGACGTCGCGCGCATGGAGTCGGCGCTCGCCCGGCTGTCGGGTGTCGCGCGCGACGAGGCGCGCGAGCTTGCGCGACGCTCCTCGTACACGATGAACGAGCGGCGCACGGCCGTGCTGCTGACCATCGCCGGCGACCTCTACCACTACGAGCTTGGCTCGGACCGCGCGCTGCGCCTCACCTGGGCGGCCGGCGAGGAGGAGCAGGCGAGCTACAGCCCCGACGGCGCGCTCGTGGCTTTCGTGCGCGCGAACGATCTACACGTCGTGGACGTGGCGAGTCAGCGCGAACGGCCCCTGACGACCGACGGCGGTGAGGACCTGCTGAACGGGAAGCTCGACTGGGTCTATCAGGAAGAGCTCTACGGAAGAGGAAACTTCAGGGGCTACTGGTGGAGCCCGGACTCGGCGCGGATCGCCTTCCTGCAGCTCGGCGAGACGGCGGTGCCGCGTTACACGCTGGTCGACGACCGCGACCCGCGCCCGCTGCTTACGACCTGGCCCTACCCGAAGGCGGGCGACGCCAACCCGACTGTGAAGTTAGGCGTCGCGCGCGCCGCGGGCGGCAAGGCGACGTTCGTGGACCTCGACCGATACGCTCCCGCGGAGCTGCTGGTGGTGGACGTGAGCTGGACGCCGGATTCGAAGCGGGTCGTTTACCAGGTGCAGAACCGCGAGCAGACCTGGCTGGAGCTGAACTGGTGCGAGCCAGGCAGCGCGGGGAAGACGCTGCTGCGCGAGACAAGCCCCGCCTGGGTGGAGCGGATTGGGACGCCGACCTTCCTGAAGGACGGCTCGTTTCTCTGGCTGTCGGACCGCGGCGGCTGGCGCCACGTCTATCACTACAAGGCCGATGGCACGCTGATCCGGCAGGTGACGAACGGGAGCTGGGAGGTCCGCGAGCTCCACGGCTTGGACCAGACGGCGGGCTGGCTCTACTTTTCCGGAACCGAGCGCAGTCCCATCGGCGCCGACGTGTACCGCGTCCAGCTCGACGGTAGCGGCCTCGCGCGGCTCTCGGCCGCGCCGGGCACGCACGGCCCCACGTTCAACCCGTCATTCGCCCTCTACCTGGACTCGTGGAGCGACGTCACGACGCCGCCGCAGATGCGCCTGCATCGCGCCGACGGCGGCCTCTTGCGCGTGGTCGAGGCGAACCCGGTGCCGGAGCTCGCCGAGTATCGGCTGGCGCAGCCGGAGTTCGTGCAGGTCAGGACGCGCGACGGCTTCGTGATGGAGGCACAGCGGATCCGGCCACCCGACTTCGACGCCTCGCGCCGGTACCCCGTCTTCCAGCACACGTACGCTGGTCCCCGCGCGCCGCAGGTGAAGAACGCCTGGGGCGGCGCCGGCTACCTGTTCCATCAACTGCTGGCGCAGAAGGGGGTCGTGGTCTGGGCCTGCGACAACCGGACGGCCAGTGGAAAGGGCGCCGAGTCGGCCTGGCCGGCCTGGAAGCGCTTGGGCGAGCTGGAGCTTCAGGACATCGAGGACGGTGTTACGTGGCTCCGGCAGCAGGCCTGGGTGGACCCGGCGCGCATCGGCATCAGCGGCTGGAGCTACGGCGGCTTCATGACCGCCTACGCTCTCACGCACAGCAAGAGCTTCGCGATGGGGATCTCCGGAGCGCCGGTCACCGACTGGCGCAACTACGACTCGATCTACACCGAGCGCATGATGCTGATGCCGCAGAACAACGCGGAGGGCTATCAGAGAACGGCGCCGCGGCACGCGGCCGACAGCCTGCACGGCGAGCTGCTGCTGATCCACGGCACGATCGACGACAACGTCCACCCCCAGAACAGCCTGCAGTTCGCCTACGAGCTGCAGAAGGCAGGCAAGCCGTTCCGGTTGATGATGTACCCGCGCGCGCGGCACGAGGTGAGCGACCCGCACCAGGTCAAGCACCTGCGCGCGACGATGCTGGAGTTCATCGAGCAGACCCTGCTACCCTCTCGCTGACCTCAGCGCCGAGGCGCGGAGGCCGGCCACCAGGTAGTCCGCGAACCCACGGGCGATCTCGTCGGAGCTCGCCAGTCCGCGCGGGTCGAACCAGCGCGAGATCCAGTTCACGGCCCCCAGCATCGCGAAGCTCCGCAGCTTCGGATCCGCCGCGGCGAACAGGCCGGCGTCCATCCCTTCCTGCACGATCCGCCGTAGCCCCTTGTCGAAGCGGTCGCGTTTGGCGATCACCGCGCTCAGATGCTCGGGCGACAGCGCCTTCAGGTCCAGCGTCAGGGCGGTGCCGCGCAGCTCGTCGATGATCATGTGTACGAAGGCGACGAGCAGCTCGCGGAGCTTCTCGTCGGCGGCCTTCCCGCTCGCCTCCACGCGCTCGAGCAGCTCCAGGATGATGTCCAGCGAGTAGTCGTGACAGAAGAAGAGGATCTCTTCCTTGTCTTTGAAGTAGTAGTAGAGGCTGCCCTTGGTCATGCGCAGGCTGTGGGCGATCTGCTCGGTCGTGGCGCCATGGTAGCCGCGCCGGCGGAAGGCGGCGGCTGCGCTCTGGAGGATCTCGACGCGCTTGTGCCGCTTGCGATCCTCGCGCTCGGCCATGACGGCCGGTGACGATAGCACATTCCTGGTAGATAATCGGCCGTTCTCGGGAGGGGAGAGCAGCGTGTCAGAGGGCGCCGGCCGGAAGATCGTCGTGATCGAGGACGACGACAACATCCGCCCGCTCGTGGTGGCGTTCCTGGCCTCCGCCGGCTATGCCGTGGTCTCCACGGCCGATTCCTCCCGAGCGGTCGAGCTGGTGCGCGGCGAGGATCCCGACCTGATCTTGTGCGACATCGCAATGCCCGGGATCGACGGGTACGGCGTGCTGAAGGCGCTGCAGACCGACCCGGCGACCGCCCGCTACCCGGTGGTCTTCCTGACCGCGCGCCGCGAGTTCACCGAGCGGGTGCAGGCCTTCCGCTTCGGGGTCGTGGACTACATCACGAAGCCGTTCACGCGCGACGTCCTGCTGCGTCGGGTAGAGCGCGTGCTGCTGGGCCTGGACTCGCGTCCCGGCGTCGCGACCGGCGAGGGCGGCGGCGCTGCCGGCACGCTGCTGGAGGAGGTGCGCCGTGAAGCCCGCACGGGCGTGCTGAGCGTCCCGGCAGCCGGGGGAGACTCGCGCGTCGTGATCCGGGCCGGCGAGGTCGTAGGCGGCGCGGCGGCGCTTCCCGACGGCCTCTCGGCGCGCTTCGAGGAGATCGACCCCTCGCGCGAGCAGGTCGTGCCCCACGATGGCGTGAAGCCACTGGCGGACGCCGTGGAGCTTCCCAGCTTCGAGGGGCTGCCGGAGTCGGTGCGAGCGGCTCTGGTCGTCGACGACAACGCCTTCTTCCGCCGCTTCCTGCGCGAGATCCTGCAGGCCCAGGGGTTCACGGTCCACGAGGCGAAGGACGGCGGCGCGGCGCTGGAGCTGGCGCTCGAGCGCCGGCCCTGGCTGATCCTCACCGACGTCGACATGCCGGTGATGGACGGGCTCGAGCTGTGCCGCCGTGTGCGCCGCCACAGCCTGATTCGCCACACGCCACTCGTATTCCTCTCGGGCTGGGACGATTTCAAGAACCGCTGCCAAGGCCTGGAAGCCGGGGGCGACGAGTACCTGTCCAAGCACACCCCGGTACGGGAGCTGTTGATGCGGATCCGGCTGGTGATGCGGCGCTACGAGGACATGGGCGGCCGGGCGCGCTCGGGACCAGGGCTCTCGGGCGCGCTCGACCTGGTAGGCGTGCCGGGTCTGCTGCAGATGTGCCATGCTGGCCGCCTTACCGGCGTGCTGAACGTCCAGTCGGATCCCGGCGTCGCGAACATCCAGTTTCGCCAGGGCGAGATCGTCGGCGCCCAGTTGGGCGAGGTCTCGGGTGAGGACGCGATCTTCGAGCTGCTCTACTGGAACCGCGGGACGTTCGAGTTCCAGCCGGGCGACCCCGGCGCTGGCGTGCCGTTAGGCGAGCGGTTCGACCAATTGCTGCTCGAGGGCTGCCGAAGGCTGGACGAGCGCGCCCGCGGGTAGGGCCCTGCTTCAAACGCCCCCCGCCTTGTGCTAGGCTGAAGCTCTCCCTCCGAAAGATCAGGATGCGGTTCGAACCACAGCCTCGTGTCCCCGCTCCCGTCCCCACGCCGGCCCCCGGCGTCGAGCCGCGCAGCCGCCCGAACGGCGGGGACGCCGACAGCCGCGCCCGCACCATCCTGGTGCTCGACACGGATCCCGAGGCCCGGGCACAGATCGAGGAGATCCTGAGTCTCAAGGGATACCGCGTCTCGTCCACTTCCGACCCCCGCACGGCGCTACGGATGGCCCGCGACGAGCGGGCTGACCTGGTGCTGGCCGACATCGGCATGAGCGCCATCGACGTCGTGCCGCGCTGGGAGAGGCGGCGCAGCGACCCGGATCCCGTGGCTGCCGCCCCGCCCATCGCCCACGGCTACGCGCTGCTGCGCGCACTGCAGGTGGATCCAGCGGCGGCGCGCTTCCCGGCAGTGTTCCTGCGCGAGGGCATCACCCCCAGCGATCGCGCCCAGGCATACCGCTTCGGCGTCGTGGGCTACGTGCCGAAGCCGATCGATCGCCGGCTGCTGCTGGCGCGCGTGGAGCCCGTGCTCGACACCCTGCTGCCCGCTGTGCCGCCCGCGGCCGAGCCGCCGCCGGCCCTGGCCGATCTGCACGCCCCCGGCTTCGAGGCGCTGCCGCGCGGGCTGCGCACCGCCCTGCTCGTGGACCCCGACGCGGAGCAGCGCAAGCTGCTGCGCGGCCTGCTGCAGTCCCATGGCTTCACGATCTGGGAGGCGTCGAACGGCGAGGAGGGGGTGAAGTTGTCGCTGGCGCGGCGCCCCTGGATGATCGTCACCGAGGTGAACCTGCCCGAGCTGGACGGCTTCGAGCTGTGCCGCCGCGTCCGCAGCCACACGCTGACGCGTCACACGCCGATCATCTTCCACTCCTCCTGGGACGACTATCGAGAGCGCTATCTGGGCCTGAAGCTGGGAGCCGACGACTACCTCTCGAAGGGCATCAACCCCCGCGAGATCCTGATCCGCATCCAGCTCGTGCTCAAGCGCTATGCCGACGTGGGCACGCGCACGCGGCACGGCGCCGGCCTCGAAGGCGAGCTGAAGCTGATCGGCTCGACCGGCCTGCTGCAGATGTGCCACCTGAGCCGCTTCTCCGGCATCTGCACGGTGCGTCAGACCAACCGCAAGGCCCAGGTCCGGTTCCGGGAGGGCGAGATCCTCTCCGCCGAATCTGGAAAGCTCGAGGCGGCGGAGGCCATCTTCGAATTGCTGGCCTGGACGGAGGGTCGGTTCGAGTTCGTTCCCGGAGATCCCGGCGACGGGGACCCACTCCCCGAGGCCTTCGACTACCTGCTGCTCGAGGGATGCCGGCGCCTGGACGAGGAACGCCGGCCCGAAGAAACCTCCTAGCCCGAAGCTAGGACAGGTCGGGCGGCCGGCCTGCGGGAGCTCCCGCCCTCCGCGGCGGCCTCGCCAGTCCCAGGCGCTTCATCTTCTCGTGGAGCGTCGTCGGCAACAGACCCAGCGAGGCGGCCGCCCGCCGCTGGTTCCCCGCAGCCGCCGAGAGCGCCGTCTGGATGAGCTGACGCTCGTAGGAGTCGAGCAGCAGCTTCAGGCTCGTGTTCGAGCTGTGCGTCGCCTGCCCGGCCTGCTGCATCTCGGTCCGCTCCTCCGCTACGACCGGGTCCGGATCCTCCGATGGAACGCCGTTCTGGTCCATGGCGCAAAGGACTTCGGCTTTGCACATGTAGACGGCGCGGCGGACTCAAAGGTTTCGCAGAAAAGCGCAGGCACCGGGCCCGTCCAAGTGGTTGGACGGCAGTTGCCGCCCCCGCGCTGCGTGGGATATGGTCGGCAGTCGGAGCGCCCAACCCATGCTGAGCCTGCCTCTGATCGCAGCCGTGATGATGGGCTTTCTGGCGCTCGCCTACCGGTTGTACGGCGGCTTTCTCGCCAGGCAGTTCGCCCTCGACGACGCGACGCCGACGCCGGCCGTCACCCGCAACGACGGCGTCGACTTCGTGCCCACGCGCGGCTTCTACCTGCTGGGCCAACACTTCAGCGCGATCGCCGCCGCCGGCCCGATCGCCGGCCCGATCCTGGCGTGCCAGCAGTTCGGCTGGCTACCCTGCCTGCTCTGGATCGGCCTGGGTGTCGTGCTGATCGGCGCCGTGCACGACTTCGCTGCGCTCGTGGCGTCCGTGCGCCATCAAGGCCGTTCGATCGCCGAGATCATCCGCATCCAGCTCGGCGCCAAAGCCTGGGTCGCCATGATGGCGTTCATCTGGCTGGCGCTGGTCTACGTGATCCTGGCGTTCACCGACATCACGGCGTCCACCTTCGTCGGCGGCGCCGAGGACCTCCAGGGAATCGCCGCCAGCTTCGACCCTGGCGGCGCCGTGGCGCTGGCTTCGGCGCTCTACCTGTTGCTGTCTCTGGCGATGGGGCTGGTCGAACGCTATCTGCGTCCGCCGCTCTGGCTGAGCACGGCCGTCTTCGTCCCCGCCACGCTGCTCATGGTCTGGCTGGGCACGCGCTACTCCACGCTGCTCGTCGCCGACGCCCGCACCTGGGGCGTGCTGATCCTGGCCTATTGCCTCGTGGCGTCGCTGACGCCGGTCTGGCTGTTGCTCCAGCCGCGTGGATATCTGGGCGGCTTCGTGCTGTACATGGTGCTGGCGGTGGGCATCGTCGGGATCTTCTTCGGCGGCTTCGAGGTGAAGCAGGAGGCGTTCAAGACCTGGCAGGCGCCCGGCGCCACCGGCTCGCTGTTCCCGTTCCTGTTCGTGACGATCGCTTGCGGGGCCTGCTCCGGTTTTCACGGCCTCGTCTGCTCCGGGACCAGCTCGAAGCAGATCGCCAAGGAGTCGCACTGCCGGAGCGTGGGCTATGGCGGCATGCTGCTCGAGGCGTTCGTGGCGCTGGTCGCGCTCTCGACGGTGATGATCGCCAGCGGGCCCGAGCTCGCCGACAAGGGTCCAGGAGTGGTGTACGGCGACGGCCTCGGCCGCCATCTCTCGGTGCTGATCGGAGAGCGGAACCGCCTGTTCGCCGCCACGTTTGGCGCCATGGCATTCTCGACGTTCGTGTTCGACACG
>Ga0214473_10011954_pt1 | contig 10182 bp, 11 predicted proteins | sample RVTome_7_FD_203509 | JGI IMG/M metagenome (GOLD analysis project Ga0214473, IMG submission 203509) | Soil microbial communities from uranium-contaminated site in the Upper Colorado River Basin, Wyoming, United States - RVT98D197 | ecosystem: Environmental > Terrestrial > Soil > Contaminated >... | reverse complement strand
CATCGGTCAAGCCGCGGTCGATCACCACCTGGGTCTGATCCGGCGCCTGATCCTGAGCCAAGCCTGGCGTGCAGATCGTCAAAAAGGCCAGCAGGGCAGCCGCGGCGCGCTGCAATTCAAGCTTCGGCATGAGCAAAGTTTCTCCCATTCGTGGCCGCAGCATAGCGGACAAAGCGACGCCAAGATGACGCTGAAGGAAGCCGGGACAAGCGCCCGGCCTAGTGTGCTTCCAATTCCCCTTTCATGTACTCGGGGAACCAGCTTTCATGGGCTGCGCGCAGCTCGGCGACGGGGATCGGGCGTGCTTCGCCCAGGGTCAAGGTTGTGCCGCCGGTGTTGCCGATCCAGGGGGCAAAGACGCCGGCATAGGGATAGATTTCGGCGAAGAAGTGGTCGAGCTTTTCCCGCTTCATGGTGACGAGATAGCGCCCCTGGTCCTCGCCGAAGAACAGCGGGATCGGATCGCCGCCATCGAGCTGGTTGACGGTGGCGCCGATGCCCGAAGCGATCGCCATTTCGGCCAGACCCACGGCCAGGCCGCCATCGGAGAGATCGTGCACCGCGGTGGCGATGCCGTCGCGGATGAGGATGCGGACGAGGTCGCCGACCTTTTTCTCATGCGCCAGGTCGACTGGCGGGGGCGGACCGTCGCGGCGGCCGAAAATGTCGCGCAGATAAATCGATTGGCCAAGATGGGTGCCCCACCAGTCCGGCGCGCCGAAGAGGAGGATCGCCTCGCCCTCGGCGGCAAAGCCGATGCGCGCCATCTTGCTCCAATCGGGCAGGAGGCCGACGCCGCCGATGGTCGGGGTCGGCAGGATGCCCCGCCCATTGGTCTCGTTGTAGAGCGAGACATTGCCCGAAACGATCGGGAAGCCCAATGCGCGGCAGGCCTCGCCGATGCCTTTGACGGCCTGCACCAGTTGGCCCATGATTTCGGGCCGTTCCGGATTGCCGAAGTTGAGGTTGTCGGTGGCGGCGATCGGGTCGGCGCCCACCGCCGTGAGGTTGCGCCAGCACTCGGCTACCGCCTGCTTGCCGCCCTCGAACGGATCGGCCTCGCAGTAGCGCGGCGTGACGTCGGAGGTGAAGGCGAGCGCCTTGGTGGGGTGTCCTTCCACGCGGATGACCCCGGAATCGCCGCCCGGCAGCTGCAGCGAATTGCCCTGGATCAGGGTGTCGTACTGCTCGTAGACCCAGCGCCGCGAGGAGCACTGGTGGCCGCCGACCAGCCGCAGCAGCGCGTCGGCGATGTCCATCTGCGGGATGTCGTCCGAATCGAGCGGTCGCGGCGGCACCGGCGCGGTCCACGGACGGTCATATTCGGGGGCCTCGTCGCCGAGGTCCTTGATCGGCAGGTTGGCGACCTCATCGCCCTGCCAGAGAACACGAAAGCGCAGGTCGTCGGTGGTCACGCCGACCGTGGCGAAATCGAGTTCCCATTTCTCGAACACTGCGCGGGCCTCGGCTTCCTTTTCCGGGTGCAGCACCATGAGCATGCGCTCCTGGCTTTCCGACAGCATCATTTCGTAGGGCGTCATGCGCTCTTCGCGCACCGGCACATGATCGAGATTGAGCTCGATGCCGAGATCACCCTTGGCGCCCATCTCGACGGCCGAGCAGGTCAGTCCCGCCGCGCCCATGTCCTGGATGGCGATGACGGCGCCCGTTGCCATCAGCTCGAGGCAGGCCTCCAGCAGGCGTTTCTCCGTGAAGGGGTCGCCAACCTGCACGGTGGGGCGCTTTTCCTCGATATCGTCGCCGAACTCGGCCGAGGCCATGGTGGCACCGCCGACGCCGTCGCGGCCGGTCTTGGCGCCGAGATAGACGACGGGCAAGCCGACGCCTTCGGCCTTGGAGTAGAATATCTTGTCGGCATCGGCCAGGCCCGCGGCGAAGGCGTTGACCAGGATATTGCCGTTGTAGCGCTCGTCGAACTCGACTTCGCCGCCGACGGTGGGAACGCCGAAGGAGTTGCCGTAGCCGCCGACACCGGCGACGACGCCGGAAACCAGGTGCCTGGTCTTTTCATGCCTGGGATCGCCGAAGCGCAGCGCGTTCATCGCCGCTACCGGCCGCGCCCCCATGGTGAAGACGTCGCGCAGAATGCCGCCGACCCCGGTCGCCGCGCCCTGATAGGGCTCGATGAAGCTCGGATGGTTGTGGCTTTCCATCTTGAAGACAACCACCTGGCCGTCACCGATGTCGACGACCCCGGCGTTTTCGCCCGGCCCCTGGATGACGCGCGGGCCCGTTGTCGGCAGCGTCTTCAGCCATTTCTTGGACGATTTGTATGAGCAGTGCTCGTTCCACATGGCCGAGAAAATGCCCAGCTCGGTGTAGGTCGGTTCGCGCCCGATCAGGTCGAGGATCTTCTGGTATTCGTCGGGCTTGAGGCCGTGATCGGCGACGAGTTCGGGGGTAACGCGGATGTCGTTTGGGATGGTCATGGGCGGCGGCTGATTCCGATGGCGTCGCGGACGCCCCGCTATACCTCAAGCCGACGCGGGGCGCGACACAAAAGCCCAGATTTGCAGAGCCTCAGGGGATCGCTGTTGCGCTGCTGCGTTCGAGCAGCGGAGTCACCTACGGGCGCGGGTCACACCAAAGCGTGCCAGACCCTTGTCGGCGAGGACCAGCAGCGTGCAGAACAGCGCAACGGCGAGCATGAGGATGCCAACGCCTGCGGCGACCCGGCCATAGCCGTACTTGGCGGCATCGAGGATGTCATAGGGGTATTCATGCACCAAGGCGCCGCGCAGCAGCGCCCAGCCGACATAGATGAGCCCGGGGGCCAGCATGGCGGGGACATCGGCCAGACGCAGAGCCACGTGTGGAACGTGGGCCGCCCACCAGCCCAGATAGAGCAGCGGCGCCACGTAGTGGAGCAGGATCGTCGCCACCAGCAGCGGGCCCTCGAATACCAAGTGGGGCGCCAGCATGAAGTGGTAGTAGAGCATGACCAGCAGGATGTAGCCGCCCATGAGCGCCCGTGTCGTAGGCTTGCGGAACCAGCCGAGCCAGCTCCAACCGGCGAGTTCGGACACGTAGACCAGCACCAGCCCGAGATTGGCCAGGTGGGTGAAGAAGGTCCAGAAATAGACAAGGGCATCGGGAAAAGACCTCGCGCCACCCTCCGGTGCGACGAACGAGGGCGGGACGATGATCCAAAAATCGATCCCGAGGCCGGCAACGCCGGCGAGGATGCCCAGTGCAGCTATCAGGATGCGCAAAACAGGAACTCAGGCGACTTGCAACAGACCCGAGAATAGGTTGCGGCCGTCCATTCCGCCATGGGCGGATTCGATCAAGTCCTCTGGATGCGGCATCAGGCCAAGGACGTTCTTGTCCTTGTTGAGGACGCCCGCGATGTCATTGAGCGAGCCGTTGGGATTGGTGCCCTCGGCGTAGCGGAAGGCAACCTGGCCGTTGCCCTCGATTGCCGCAAGGGTCTCGCTGTCGGCAAAGTAGTTGCCGTCATGGTGGGCGACGGGGCAGCGGATCACCTGGCCCGGGGCATAGCCGCGGGTGAAGCTGGTGTCGGCGTTGGCGACCGAGAGCTTGATCTCCTTGCACACGAATCGCAGGGAGGCGTTGCGCATCAGCACGCCGGGCAGGAGGCCGGCTTCGGTCAGGATCTGGAAGCCATTGCACACCCCCAGGACCTGCACGCCCCTGGCGGCGCGTTCGCGGATGGTGTCCATGACCGGCGAGCGGGCAGCGATGGCGCCGGAGCGCAGATAGTCCCCATAGGAGAAGCCGCCCGGAATGACGATGAGATCGACATCGGGGATCTCGGTGTCCTTGTGCCAGACCACCGCCGGCGGCGTGCCGCCGATCTTGGTCAAGGCCGCAATCATGTCGCGGTCGCGGTTGGATCCGGGGAAGACGACGACAGCGGATTTCATCGGGCGGTCCTCGCTCGGGGGGATGACCGCCTTGTCGTGAATATCGCCACAAAAGGCAAGCGGCGGGACCGGAAAATCCCGCCTCTGCGGTTCACGAATGCTCTATTCGGCCGGAGCTACAGTCGGCTTTGCCGCGTAGCCGCGGCTGCCGGGCGTGCCGGGCAGGTGCGCCCAAGCCGGGCGCTCGAAGAGGAATTTGCCCAAGCCGGTCACCTGGATCAACCAGTAGAGGACGAGCGGCGACAGGAGGGCGGTGAGGAACACGATGGTGCCCACGATGCTGGCGTTCTCGATGACATTGAGCTTGAGCAAGAGAACGCGGGAGGCTGCCATCGGGATCGAGAAGCTGAGGTAGACAACGATCGAATGCGCGCCGAGCCAGCGGAGCCAGTTCATAATCGGCAGCATGACCAGCAACGCTGCAGTAATGCAGACCGCCAGCGAACCGGCGACCGCGAGCAGCAAGTGCAAGCCGGGCAGCGATGCGTAGCCCATCTGCAGGCCGCGCGGGAACAGCTCCCAGTCGCCGCCGAAGACCAGCAAGCCGTTGATCAGGCCGTAGGCGAGCAGAGCGCCAATGCTGATGGCGACATGGCGCTGCGACCAGGCGACGATCTTGAACACCTGCGGGGCGAGCGCATAGCCCGCGTAGAAGTAGACGAAATACTCGGCGAAGTGGTCGAGCGTGTAGATACCGGTGGCGACCGGGGCGATCTGCAGCGCGGCCCCGCCGGCAAGGGCGGCCCAGTGCGGGATCTTGAGCGTGTGGAGCAGCTTGGCGGCAAGGCTGTAGACCGCCAGCATGTAGATGAACCAAAGGACGCCATAGGGTTCGACGATGGCCAGCGCGACGCCTGACAACGCGGAACCAAAGTCGCCGGTGCCTAGTCCGACCTTGAACAGGATCTGCAGCACCGCCCAGAGGCCATAGAAATAGAAGTAGTGGACAATGCGGCGGTCGGAATAGGGCCGCCAGGGGCGGGCGATGACCTGGCTCAGGAACAGCCCGGAAATCAGGAAGAATTCCGGCATCCGGAACGGGGTGGCCCAGCCGATGATGTAGTTGAGATAGCCGATGTGTCCGGTATCGTCGCCGACGCCATAGGCCGAGTGCATCATGACGACAAGGATGATCGACAGGCCCTTGGCGGTGTCGACCCAATCGAGGCGGTTCGTGTTACCTGACATGCCGCACGCTCCAGGTTGTTCAGTTTGCGCGGTCATACACCGGCCGTGCCGAACATGCTCCTGGAGTTCTGAGATAGGCTTAAGCGATGTGCTTAACGGCTAGAACTTTATCGGTCAGGCCCCGAGCGGGAGCTGCGCATAGCTCGCCAGAACCAGGCCGAGCGAAAGGAAGAACAGAGCGGAAAGCGAAAAGGTACGGATCATTTTAAGGTCTGCAAGGATGAAGGCCGGCGGCCAATTGCCGTCGTAATGCAAATGCACCCGAGGGCCTGAACGGAGTCTGAACGCGAAAGGTTAACCCGAAAAAATAGGGCCGCCGCGGCATGAAGCGGCGGCGCGGGCGGGTCAGACCGGGACGGAGGCGTAAGCGGCGAAGAGGAGCCCGAGGGCGAGGAAAAACAATACGGACAGCGAGAAGGTCTTGAGCATGTGGGGGTCTTTGCCGGTAGAAGCGCGATGACGCAGCGCGGGCGAATGGTGCAGGCGGAGGCTAGCGCGATATTTCGATCGTATAGTTTTCGATGACGGTGTTCGCCAAGAGCTTCTCGCACATCGCCTTGAGGTTAGCTTCCGCCTGTGACAATTCGGAGTCACCAAGCTCGATGTCGAATACTTTTCCCTGACGCACCGCGGCAACGCCCAAGAAGCCAAGGCTCTTCAAAGAGCCCTGGATTGCTTGACCCTGAGGGTCAAGCACGCCGGATTTGAGGGTGACGGTGACACGCGCTTTCATCGGGGACTTCTTGAGTATGGGAGCGGCCGCCGCCGACCACGCCTGAAGGTCACTGCACGAGTCGGGGGCCGGTGGTCAATGCATTGTCGGTTTCCACCAGGATGCCGAGCCGCTGGGCCACTTCGCGATAGGCGTCGACCAGGCCGCCGAGGTTTTCGCGGAACCGGTCCTTATCGAGCTTGTTGCGGGTCTTGATATCCCAGAGGCGGCAATTGTCCGGCGAGATCTCATCCGCCAGGATGATGCGCATCATGTCGTTCTCGTAGAGCCGGCCACACTCGATCTTGAAATCGACGAGCTGGATGCCGACGCCCATGAACAGGCCGGTCAGGAAGTCATTGACCCGGATGGCCAGCGACATGATGTCGTCGAGTTCCTGCGGGGTAGCCCAGCCGAAGGCGGTGATGTGCTCCTCGGAGACCATCGGGTCGTGCAGCGCGTCGTCCTTGTAGCAGAACTCGATGATCGAGCGCGGCAGCTGGGTGCCGGGCTCGAGCCCGAGGCGCTTTACCAGCGAGCCGGCCGCAAAATTGCGGACGATGATCTCAAGCGGGATGATCTCGACTTCCTTGATCAGCTGCTCGCGCATGTTGATCCGGCGCAGGAAATGCGTCGGGATGCCCAACCCGTTGAGTTTGGTGAAGATGAATTCGGAGATGCGGTTGTTGAGCACGCCCTTGCCGTCGATCACCTCGTGGCGGGCGCCGTTTCCGGCGGTGGCATCGTCCTTGAAGTACTGGACGAGCGTGCCCGGCTCGGGGCCTTCGTACAGGACCTTGGCTTTGCCCTCATAGATTTTCCGCCGACGGGTCATATGCTCTGCCGTGTTGCCGATGTGTGGGGTGAATTTGGCGCGTTCATGCGCTAGAAGGGCCGGGGAATGCAAGTCCTTTCGCGCCCGAGCCGCAAAGGCTGGGCCGAGCGTCGCAGAATCGGGGCGGCATTGCATCCAAACACGGCCAGCGCCGTTAATGAACGCTGACCAAATGCCGCGAGGTCTAGCCGTTGATTTGGCTCGGCTTCCGGCATATGTCCAGTCCCATCGAGGGCGCAGGGCGCCGAAGCACGACTGAAAGGCGGGGCAGACAGATGGCCGGATTCGAAGATCGCCAAAAGGGACAAGAGGCCAAGTTTGCTCACGATGCCGAGCTTCGGTTCAAGGCAGAGGCACGCCGCAACAAGCTTTTGGGGCTGTGGGCCGCCGAACACATGGGGCTCTCCGAAGAGCATGCCCGCGAATACGCTGCCGAAGTGGTCGCCTCCGATTTCGAGGAAGCCGGCGACGAAGACGTCTTCCGCAAGGTCTCGAGCGACCTTAAGGCCAAGGGCGCTTCGGTCTCCGACGACATGATTCGGAAGAAGATGGCCGAACTCGTCCAGACCGCCCGCGAGCAGATCTTGAACGAAGGCTAAGCCTTCAGCCGCTGCATCAGCCTGGTGAACATCAACAGCCCTTCCGGCCATGGACCGTGGCCGGAGGCCAGGTTGATGTGGCCGGCATTGCCGGCAAAATGCAGTTCCGATCCCCAGCAGGTTGCCATATCGACGGCGCGCTCGATCGAGCAGAACGGGTCGTCGCTTGAAACGACCAGGAGCGATGGAAACGGCAGCGGATCGCGCGGGACGTTGCCGAAGCCCTTTGTCTCGGGCGGAAGGTCGTCGTCTTCGTGATCGGGCGGCGAAACCAGGAAGGCGCCGCGGACCTTGGTGTCCCTGAGCCGCTGGGCGGTGTGGACCAGCGCCGAGACTGCCAGCGAATGGGCGATGAGCACGACTGGGCGGGTCGACATCATGATCTCGCGTTCGATGGCGGCGACCCAGTCCGCCAGCCGGGGGCGTTCCCAGTCGGCCTGCTTGACGAAGCGGGCGGTGGAGAACCGCTCGCCCCAGCGGCGCTGCCAGTGGCCCGGTCCGGAGTTGCCCAGGCCGGGCAGGATCAGGATATCGGCTTCGGCTATTCTCATGCGTTCGGCCCGAACACCCGCTCGAAAATCGTGTCGACGTGCTTCAAATGATAGAAATCGTCGAACATGGCGTCGATGTCCGAACCGCTGAGTTTGGCGGAAACCTCGGGATCGGCCTTGAGGTTAGCGGCGAACTGGCCCGTCCGGTCGCCACGCGATTCCCAGACGCGCATGGCGTTGCGCTGGACCGCGGCGTAGGAGTCCTCGCGGCTGAGGCCGGCCTGGGTGAGGGCCAGCAGCACCCGCTGGGAGTTGTGCAGCCCGCCCAGGAGGTCGAGGTTGCGCCGCATGTTCTCGGGATAGACGAGGAGGTTCTCGATCAGCCCGCTGAGGCGCACCAGGGCGAAATCGAGGGTCACGGTGGCATCCGGCCCGATCATCCGCTCCACCGAGGAATGCGAGATGTCGCGTTCGTGCCAGAGGGCGACGTTTTCCAGCGCCGGGGTGACCATGCCGCGGACCAGGCGGGCGAGGCCGGTGAGATTTTCCGAGAGCACCGGGTTGCGCTTGTGCGGCATGGCCGACGAACCCTTCTGGCCCGGCGAGAAGAACTCTTCGGCTTCCAGCACCTCGGTGCGCTGCAGGTGACGGATCTCGGTGGCGAGCCGTTCGATCGAGGAGGCGACGACGCCAAGCGTGGCGAAGAAGGCGGCATGGCGGTCGCGCGGGATCACCTGGGTCGAGACCGGTTCGATGGCGAGCCCGAGCTTTTCGGCGACATAGGCCTCGACCTTGGGGTCGATGTTGGCGAAGGTGCCGATCGCCCCGGAAATGGCGCAGACGGCGATCTCTTTGCGCGCCGCTGCCAGCCGCTCGCGGTTGCGGGAGAACTCGGCATAGGCCTGTGCCAGCTTGATGCCGAAGGTGGTCGGCTCGGCATGAATGCCGTGGCTGCGGCCGATGGTGATGGTGTATTTGTGCTCCTTGGCGCGCCGGGCGAGCGCCGCGAGCAGCCGGTCGGTGTCGGCCAGCAAGAGGTCCGCGGCGCGCGCCAGCTGCACCGAAAGGCAGGTATCCAGCACGTCCGACGAGGTCATGCCCTGGTGGACGAAGCGCGCCTCCGGGCCGACGATTTCTGCCAGATGGGTGAGGAAGGCGATGACATCGTGCTTGGTGGTGCGCTCGATCTCGTCGATGCGCTCGACGTCGAAGGTCGCGGCGCTGCCCTTTTCCCAGATGATCTTTGCCGCGTCCGCGGGCACCACGCCGAGCTCGGCCAGCGCTGTGGTCGCGTGCGCCTCGATCTCGAACCAGATGCGGAACTTGGTTTCCGGCGACCAGATGGCGACCATTTCGGGGCGGGAATAGCGCGGAATCATGGGGTTACGCTCGTTGGTTCAGTGATGGAATCCGCTCAGGCGGTGATCGTTTGGGCGCCATTGCGGATGGCGGCAATGCGCTGCGCATAGGTTTTGGGGTCGTTGCCGGCAAAGATCGCCGTCCCGGCGACCAGCACCGTCGCGCCGGCCGCGGCCAGCTTGCCGGCGTTCTGCGGATAGACGCCGCCATCGACCTCGATGTCGATCGGGCGGCCGCCGGCGAGATCGCGCGCCTGCCGCAGCTTGACGTAGCTCTCTTCGATAAAGCTCTGGCCGCCGAAGCCCGGATTGACGCTCATCACCAGCAAGAGGTCGATGTCGTCGATGACGTGAGCGAGGGCGGAAACCGGCGTCGCCGGGTTGATGGCGACCCCGGCGCGCTTGCCTTCGGCCCGGATCGCCTGCAGCGAACGGTGCAGATGCGGGCCGGCCTCGGCGTGAACGGTGATGATATCGGCGCCGGCCCTGGCGAAGGCCGCGATATAGGGATCGGCGGGCGCGATCATCAGGTGGCAGTCGATGATTTTGGCCGTGTGCGGCCGGATGGCGGAGACGATCAGCGGCCCGATGGTGATGTTGGGGACGAAATGGCCGTCCATCACGTCGACATGGATGTAGTCGGCCCCGCCGGCGTCGATGGCGGCAATCTCCTCGCCCAGCCGCGCGAAATCGGCGGAGAGGATCGAAGGCGCTATCCTGATCGGCTGGCGGGACATCGGCTGGCTTCCACGCTGGTGCGTTGGGTGGTCCTTAGCGCTCCACCACCGCGGCCACAAGGGGGAGGGGCGTGCGACGGCCGCGCCAAAACCCGCCCGGGCTTTCGCCTTGCGGTTTCGCACCAGTCTGGCCTCCTCCGAAGAGGAAGCGGCACGGGCGAGGCTCGGCCTCGCCGGGTGGTTCGTGGGCGCCCGTAGCTCCGGCAGATGAGCCGGGGGCCACGGGCACAAAGGCAAAGCCTCGCCCATGCAACCGGGGTTTTGGGCACTCGCCCGGAGAGGCACGGGGTCTTTTTGGACTACCCCGCCGCCGCCGGTCCCTGTCGTAACGTGGCGCTCGCTCTTCGCGGGATG
>Ga0214473_10011952_pt1 | contig 10183 bp, 6 predicted proteins | sample RVTome_7_FD_203509 | JGI IMG/M metagenome (GOLD analysis project Ga0214473, IMG submission 203509) | Soil microbial communities from uranium-contaminated site in the Upper Colorado River Basin, Wyoming, United States - RVT98D197 | ecosystem: Environmental > Terrestrial > Soil > Contaminated >... | reverse complement strand
CGACCTCGGCGACCTCGGCGACCTCAGCGTCTCCCCGGAAACTTCCGGAAGGAGCGCACGATATCCACCATTAATACATCATATATTCACTGGATATTCACCTGACGACGTGCCAAAAGTTTCTGATACCAATGAACGGCGACGCAGCCTCCGCTTCTTTGCGAAGAAACCATCCTGGCCTTTTCACGCTTCACCGGGGTGTGATGCCATCCGGATCCGCCTATTTAACCTTGCACAACTGGCTTCCCACTTTGTCGCCTTTCAGGTCGTAGACAATTACCTTGAGTATCGCCTTGGGATTCTTGAGGGGAACGGAGATGGAAACCGGAACGCCGGACTGCATGTAGCGCTGGTAGTTTTCTTCCAGGAGCCGCATGGTCACCATTTTCCAGTCGGCGCCCAGGTAATTTCCTTTGGCATCACCCTGGAAGATCGTCACCCGGAGCTTGCCTGCATACCGCCCCGCGGCCCTTTCGAAACCGATTTTGCTGCAGTCGATGTTCAGGCCGATATCGACCTGCGGATCGCCCCACTCGTCCTTGCCTTTGACCGCCTGGAGGTCAAAAGGAATATCCCCGATCTCCCGCTCGTAACCGCCGGCGGCGGTGATGCGGTTAAAGGAGATGAACGCTTCCATGTCGACCGGCTGCAGCTTGTCGCGGGCGAAATAGCCCCGCCGGAAATAGACCTTCGCTCCGGGCCGGTTCACCTTGACGCCGATCTCACGATAGCGGCCGTCCCAGCTAGTATCGGTGGCGTAGTAGCCCAGCAGGTACTGGGCGCGCGAGGTCTCATTGATGCGGGTCAGAGCCTTCCCGATATCCTCGTGAACCGATGCGCGCCCGCCGGTAAGCTGCGACACCGTCCTCATGCTGGAAATCATGAAAGTTTGATTCCAGCTGGCCTGGGATTCCTCCTGCGGCAGGACCTCCTCGCCAAGGGAAATCGTCCTGCCCTTGTTGGACCAGCGGCCGGCATCGACAAACACCCCCCCGGTCTGGAAGGTATCGATCACCACCCGGGCATCGTTGGCGATGGCGGCGATATTTTTGTCGAAATCGGTCCGGCCGCTCGGGAAAAGCAGTCCCTGATCGCTCAGAAACAGCAGGTGTTTTTCACCCGACACGTAACGCAGGTACTCGATGCAGGTAAAAATGTTCTGCATGTCCTGGAACGATCCGGTTGCCTTGGGCGCAAAATCGGCGAACGGCAGCCACAACAGTACCGAATCGGTTTCCAGCTTGTCGAACGCCATGAGGCTGCGGAACTGCTCGGCCGTTGCGGCCAGCTGAGGATCCCCGGTGCTTTTCGCCTCCTCGGCCATCTGCTCGACCAGTTGGGCGCGATCGCTCGTTTCCGCAGCCCGTTCGGTGCTGGCCAGCAGGATGCCGGCCGCCCGCTCCCAGTCCTTGACGATGCTGCCGTCTTCGGCCATGCGCCCCGGGGGCACCTGCCGGGAGGCCAGTGCGGTCTGGGTGGCGAAGATCTTGTCGATGTCCTTCTGGAACGACTTGGGGATTTCCTTGCTGGCGTAGATCGATGCCAGACCGCCAAACCGGGACTCCAGCCAGGACTCGATCTTCTCGTGCATCTGCTTGTATTTTTCGAGCATGGCCACAATCTGCCCGTGATCCGTGGTGAAGTCGGTGGCCCGGTTGTAGGCGAACACCGCCACCCGGTCCTGGGGGAGGAGCTCGTTCTGCACGAACCGGATCAGGGCGTCGACGCACTTGAAGGGCACCTGGTAGCGCCCTCGTCCCATCAGGATCAGGAAGGTGCGCGCGGGCTGCTGCGCGGCCCCTGCGGGCGGCGCAACTTGCGGGTCCGCGGGCCGGTCCGGTTCCGCAGCGCCCGGACCGTAGGTCTGCAGCATGAAGTGCCGGATTTCCTGCGGCCGTCCGTTTTCAAAGATCTCGAAGTCCTCCTTTTTCAGGTCAAGGATCGGGCGGTCGCGGGAGTCGGTGACCGTGACATCGACCGGAATCAGACGCACCTGGACGCGGATGGTCCCGGGCGGAGCGGGGCGTTTCTGCTGGTCTGGATCCTGGGACACTCCGACCGCCGGTATGAACAGTGCTGCCGACGTTATCATCAGCAGCCGCCGGATCCTCTGCATATTGCCTCCTGGTTCCGCCCTGGGACTGAGTCTCGGCTTCGTCGCGGTCCGCCGCGCGCGCATCGTGCCGGATTCCTCCGGCAGATCGTAATGAAAGTGCTATCGTGTCTGTTGACATCATTCTATACTAAATAAAGAACCCGCGTAAAAGCAGATCTCAGGGGACGGCGCCGCAGCCGGGAGATGGAGTCTGGTGCTTAAACTGGTGGGGGTGCGGAAAAGCTTCGGCGCGACGGTGGCGGTCGACGGCGTGTCGCTGGAAATCAAGCCGGGTGAAATTTTCGGCCTGCTGGGCCCAAACGGCGCCGGCAAGACGACGACGGTCCACCTGGCGATCGGTCTTTTGCGCCCCGATGCCGGAACGGTCCACATCGAGGGACTGGGCGCCCCGGATTCCCCGTCCGTGCGCGCCCGGATCGGTGTGGCCCCGCAGGCGGTCGCGCTCTACGACCTGCTCTCCGCCGAAGAAAACCTCGAGTTTCTCGGCCGCGTTTACGGGCTCGGGGGGCGCCGGCTGGCGGAACGGATCGCCTGGTCGCTCGATTTCGTCGGGCTCGCAGACCGGAAACGCGGGCTGGTGCGGACCTTCTCCGGCGGCATGAAACGCCGGCTCAACCTCGCGGCGGCGGTGCTGCACGACCCGGAGCTGATTCTGCTGGACGAGCCCACGGTGGGGGTTGATCCGCAATCGCGGAATGCGATCTTCGAAAACATCCTGGAGCTGCGGCGCCGCGGGCGCACCATCGTTTACACCACGCATTACATGGAAGAGGCCGAGCGCCTGTGTGACCGGGTCGGCATTCTGGATCACGGCCGGATGCTAGCCCTGGATACCGTTCCCCGGCTGCTGGCCGGGCTGGGGGGCCATCCCGTGCTGGTGATCGAGCAGGACGGCCGGGAAGAGCGGATCGAAACCGCCGATCCGCTGGCGGAGCTGAACCGCCGATATCCGGCCGGCGCCGTGGAACGATTCCGCCTCGAGCGGTCAAGCCTCGAGCAGGTCTTTCTGAACCTGACCGGTAAGACATTGAGGGACTGATGGCAGCCGTTTTCGCACTCGCGCGTAAGGACCTGCGCATACTGATCCGCACCCGGTCCGGCATCTTTTTCACCTTCGTGTGGCCGATCCTCATGGCGGTGTTTTTCGGCTTGATCTTCGGCGGATCGGATTCCGGCTCTTCCAGAATCAGGATTGCCGTGGCCGACGAGGACGGCACCCCGGCGTCGCGTGATTTCATCGCGCGCCTGGCAAAGGGGGGAAATCTCGACCTCGACCTTCAGAGCCGCGCGGAAGCGGGCAACCTGGTGAGGACGGGCAAACGCACGGCCGCCGTCATTTTCCCGAGAGGATTCGGCGAGGCGAACGAGCGGCTCTTCTACGGCGATCCCCCCAAGGTGGAGCTGCTCATCGATCCAAGCCGGAAGGCCGAAACCGCCATGCTTCAGGGATTCCTGTTACAGGAAGCCGCGGGAAACCTGCAGCGGCTGTTCAATGACCGCACCGCTTCCCGGAATATGGTCAACAAAGCCTTGAACGATGTGCGGCAGCTTCCGGAGACGGATGCGGAGAAAGCCCCGCTGAACCGGTTCCTGTCGGAATTGGACCAGTATGTTACAACCCGGCCGGAGCCTGCTTCCGGGAGTTCCGCCTCCTCGGGCTGGCAGCCCCTGGCAGTCGACACGCGCGAAACCCGCGCGGACAGGCCAGGGCCGCGCAACAGCTTCGAGGTGACTTTCCCGCAGGGCATTCTCTGGGGGATCCTGGGCTGCGTGATGACTTTCGGCATCGGCATTGTCACCGAGCGCACGCACGGAACCATGATCCGCCTGCAGATGTCGCCGCTTTCGCGGACCCACCTGCTCGCCGGCAAGGCGCTGGCCTGTTTTGCCGGGATGATCGTGATCCAGGTCGGACTGTTTGCGCTGGGGTGGGCGTTTTTCGGAGTGCGGCCCACTTCCTGGGGATTGCTGGTGCTGGCCGGCCTGTCGACCGGAATCGCGTTCGTCGGCATCATGATGCTCTGCTCGACGCTGGGCAAAACCGAGCAGGCGGCCGCCGGCGCCGGATGGGCGCTGATGATGCCGCTGTCGATGCTGGGGGGCGCCATGGTCCCCTTGTTCGTCATGCCGGGATGGATGGCGGCGGCCAGCAATGTCAGCCCGTTCAAGTGGGCCATCCTGGCAATGGAGGGCGCCTTGTGGCGCGGGTTTTCGCTGCAGGAAATGCTGCTCCCGTGCGGCATCCTGATCGCGGTGGGTCTGGTGTGCTTTGTCGCCGGCACGCGCACCTTCAGAATCGAATAAAGCGCCGAAGGCGCGCCCCCGTATCAAGGGCATTTGGTTATGGGTGCTTGAGCGCCGAAGGCGGGCCCCATACCAGCCTGGGGCGAAGCCCCATAAGCGCTAACTTAGTACACGATTGCATAAATACGATCACGTATTTTCAAGGACACGGATGAACACGGAAAAACACGGATGCAATCATCGAGCATCCGTGTGCCTGCGCACCACGGGATGAGCGGCTTCTGCGGCCTCAAGGCCGGCGCTGCGCGCCGCCATTTTCCGATTGTTGTATCCGTGTTCATCCGTGTGGATCCGTGTCCGATAAAGAATGTTAGCGCATTTATGAACGCGTGTACTTAGGATCTGGGCGGATAAGGTTTTTTGGCCACCGGCGTCGGGATCGGAGATCGGAATCGGGATCGAAAGAAACCGAACGCGATCCCGGCCCCGAAAGGAATCCGAATATAGGTTAGCCAAGCTGTAGGGTTGCGATGCTTGTTTAAGTTAGCGCTTATGGGGCGAAGCCCCAGGATAGGGGCACGCTCCCCATTCACGATTACCAAGGGCTGAAGGCCCGCCCCATCTTTTTTCCCCGCCTATGGATCGGGCCTACAGCCCTTGATCATTTCCGATCGACTTATTTCCTGGGGCGTTGCCCCAGGCTGGTATGGGGCGCGCCTTCGGCGCTCCGTTCCTGGAACTCCCGGGCGGATCCTTGATTCACCAGAGATGTGTATAACGATGTGGGCGTTGCCCCAGGCTGATATGGGGCCGCGCCTTCGGCGCTCAATCACAGTGAATCACGGCGGGACCGGGACCTGATGGCGGATTATCGGCCCGCGCGCGAAAATGGCGCGGGCCGATATCTGCTTGAGCCGCTGTTACTTCTTGCCGATGAAAATCTGTTTTTCCACTACGCCGCCGCGGGTCGAGGAGAAACGGAGCGTGCAGGCGGTGCCGGCGATGCCGTTGAGCTTCACCTTGAACGTCACCGGCTTCTTCTCATTGCCGGCGATCCGGTCGAGCGTGATCATCGGCCGGTTCTGCGGATCCGTGATGATCACTTTGTCCTTGCTGGTGTCCGGCCCCTGAGCCTGGCCTCCCTGGCCCCGGCCGCCGCCTTCGCCGCGCCCGCCGCGCCCGCCGCCGCCGCCCATGCCGCCCATATCGCCGCGGCCGCCGCGGCCGCCGGCCGCCTGCATCGACGTCATGCCCGCCGGAAACACCATGGAGATGGTGTCGGGACGCACAATCTTGACCAGCTGGGCCTGACGCAGCGCCGTGGGGATAAAGCCCTGGTTTTCAACCTCGAACGCGATCGTATATTCATCCCCCTGTGCCGTGATATTCGGTTCGGCGATTACGACGCGGGGGAGGCTCGCAGCCAGCATGAGGTTGAAGCGCGCTTCTTTCTCCGCCCAGATCTCGAGAAGCTCCGGCGGCGGATTCTGGCTCCAGAACTTGGGATTCCAGCCGCCGACTTCCGCCTCGCCGTAATCCGGGTGAATGATTTTCGTCCATTTCTGGAAGCGGCTGGCCTTCAGTTCCTTGTCGTTGTACTGCAGCCGGTCCAGTTCATCCGTGGCGCCGTCCTTGTTGTAGTCGCCGACGTTGCCGCCGTTCCACAGCTCGTCGCCGTACCAGATGGCGCCGTACTGCCAGTAGCCGAAATCGGGGCTGTGGCCGAAGAGCGGACTCCCGCGGCCGCCGCTGTAATCCAGGTAGACATCGCCGGCGCGCGCGTATCCGGTAATCTCCTTGCCCTTGGTATCGAACGTCTTATACAGGGCCAGGTCTTCCGGGTACATCCGCTCGTCGCTCGGCGAGGTGGAGGGAGGCCGCAGCAGCATGGGCACCGTGGTGTCCATGGTATTCACGACCGACACGTTCGGGTGCGCGAACAGGAAAGTGACGACGGCGCGCGTCTCAACCTCGGAGAGCGGATATTCGCCGGCGCCCCCCTGGGTGAAACCGCGGCCGGTCTCCTCGGTTTCCGGCCGCCAGTTTTCAGGGTAGTTGCGGTGGAGATCCAGCCCGCCGACGCCGTCCTCATTGACCCGGCCGTCCTTGTCGTTGTCGTATCCCTCGGTGAGCATGAGATAATCCCCTTGCCCCTGCCCGACCCGTCTCATCAGGCGGCCCGCCGGGTCGCGCGGGTCGACGGTCGCATCCCCTTTGCCCGCACCGACCTTGACCCGCATCTGGCGGACGAATCCGTCTCCGTCGAGATCCTCGGCCGGATCCTCGTCAAGCAGGCCGTCGCCGTCGTTGTCATCCGGGCGGATCGTGCTGCGCAGCGTCTGGGCGGTTTCCAGATAGAGCAGGTTGCCGTCCGGGTTGTTCACCGGCCGGAAGTAGTAGGTGAACGTGTCGAGCAGCCGTGTGACTTCCCTGTCCTTGCCGTAATTGGCCAGCATATAGTTCAGCATCCACAGCGCCGACTCGCCGGCCGTAACTTCCCCGGCATGGCGGTTGCCCTCGATGTACATGGCGGGCTTGTCGGTGTGCTTGCCGGTCTTCTTGTTGGTTACGGTAAGCTGCCAGATATCGATGCCGCCGTAACTCTGCGCGACCACGTAGAGGTCGACCAGGTCCGGGTACTGCTTTTCCCACTTCTTGAAAAATTCCACCATCTCGGTGTACCGGTGGTAGTGTTTGAAGTCCATGACGCCTTCCTGCAACGGCGTGGTCTCGACCAGGAAGTTGCGCGCGAAAGCGCTCGGGCCGTGGCGATACCCGGGCACAGTCCAGAATCTGGTCTGGCCCTCTTTGGGCGCCTGCACCTGGGCCCGGGAATCTCCCAGAATGCCGAGCGCTATCATGCAGCAGGCGGCGACGATCAACACCTTGGCGGTTTTTTTCATGAGCGGTCTCCTTCAAGTTTCCAGATTGCGCGATGATGGGACAAGATAATTCCCCTGCTCCCGGAATGCCACAAAATTATGCCGTCGTTTCCATGGTAGAATGCAGCCGTTCCTTCCGTAACCGCAAACTTCGATCGGACGCCAGGAGGAGGTTGCCATGGCATTTGGAGAACACAAGGGACTGTGGCTCGGGCTCGTGGTGGTGGTGGTTGTCGTCGGTGCCCTGGTCTGGCTGGTCCTGAGCGGGGGGCCGCAGACGCTGGTCATTCTGTTCCCCGAGGTCGGGGATCTTAAAAAGGACGACCCGGTGGTGTGGCGCGGCTACACGGTGGGGAGCGTCGCGAAGATCGATCCCCTGGTGGACAATCAGGTCGGGGTCACCATCAGCCTGCGCCAGGATTATGCGGCCAAAATCACCCGGGGATCCCGCTTCACGCTGAAGCAGGCGTCGCTGTTCGGTCTGGTCGGCACCAACGCCATCGAGGTTGAGACCGCTTCGGAGTACAGCCTTCCCTACCTCGACGGTGAGAAGGTTCAGGGCACCAGCATGGCCAGGCCCACTCTGGTGGAGGCCGGGAAACAGAAGACCATCGAATACTGGGAGCAGGCCAAGAAGCAGGCCGCCGCGCTGATGGAAGAGTATCGCAATTCACCATACCGCCGCGAGGTCGAAGACGCCCTGGCGCAGCTTAAGACCCTGGCCGAGCAGGGGGCCGTTCAGGCCAAGGAGGGCGTCGAGCAGTTCCGGAAGGATCACCAGAAGGAGCTCGATGCCATCGTCCGGAAACTCGAAGAGGCCCGCGACTGGCTGCGTAAGAAGGGGGACGAGCTCGGCGCGAAAAAGCTCCAGGCAGAAATCGACAAGCTCATCAAGTAACAGCTCTGCGCCTCGGATCGGGTCAAAAGCAACCGGGGACACGGATGCACACGGATCAACACAGATCATCCGTCGTCGGATCCGCGTGCAGGGCTATTCTCACAACAGCCCTCTGCGCCTTGGCGCACCCGACGGCGCACGCGTCCGGGCTGAAGCCCGGACCCACCTGATCCAACAATGATGCCGCAATTCCAGGCACAGCCTGACTTTACGAGTCGTGGGGGCGGGTTTCAGCCCGCCCGCGATGCATGAAAAGGCAACCGCTTTTCACCGCGGAGGCGCCGAGATCGCAGAGAGCTTGAATTGGCTTTCTCTGCGTCCTCTGCGCCTCAGCGGTGAGTCTGGAATTTCAGTCATATTCTGGGCAGGCCCGGAGGCTATTCCGTTTTCACGGGCTTGTCGGTCTTGAGGTGCGGGACCAGCTGCACCAGCTTTTTGAGGTCGAGCCCCGACAGGTTTTCGACGATCGGCGGCAGCTGGGCCATGATTTCCGCCACGTCCCGCGTGACCTTGCTTGCGCCGGCCCCCGAACCGTCGCCGCCGGTGTTGACGATGGTGATCGATTCGGTCTTGCTGAGCGGCTGGGCGATCGCCTGGGCGATTTCCGGCAGCGCGTGCAGGATGAGTTGCAGCACCGCCGCCTGGTTGTATTCCTTCCAGGAATCGGCTTTCTTGGCCATCGCCTGGGCCTCGGCGGCGCCCTTGAGGGCCACGACCTCGGCCTCGGCGGTGCCGGTGGCCTTCACCACTTCCGCCTGGGCAAAACCCTTGGATTTCTGCGCTTCGGCCTGGCCGCGGGCCTCGGTCTCGAACTTGAAACGGTTGGCTTCCGCCTCGGTCTGGATGCGGTAGCGTTCGGCATCCGCCAACCGCTTCACGGTCGCCTCGAGCTCCTTTTCGCGCCGCATGATCTCGCGTTCCTGGACCACGACCTGCTGTTCTTTTTCGACCACTGCCACCTGGACCTCTTCGCGCTTCAGCAGCTGATTGGTCTTGAAGCGCTGCAGGTCATAGGCAAGGTCCGCCTGCGCCTTGGCTTCGTTGGTCGAGGCGTCATAGCCGGCTTTCTGCAGCAGGAAGTTCTTCTGGGCTTCTGCGATCTGGGTTTCGGCCTGGAATTTGGCAATCTCCCCCGCCTGGCGCGCCAGAGCCGATTTGACGGTGGCGTCGCGGTCGGCTTCCGCCTGGGCGATGATGGCGTCGCGTTTGACTTCCGCGGTGCGCGGTTTTCCCAGTGCCTCCAGATAGCCGTGACTGTCCCGGATGTCCTTAAGCGTGAACGACACGATATGCAGACCCATATTGGCGAGGTCGGAGACGGCCACTTCCTGGACCGAGGAGGCAAACTGGTCGCGGTTTCGGTAAATATCCTCGATGGTCATGGTCCCGACGATGGCGCGCAGATGCCCCTCCACCGTCTGCATCGCGATCTCCTTGATCTGCTCGGAGGTTTTGCCCAGGAACTGCTCCGAGGCGGTGCGGATGGACTGCTCGTCGCCGCCGACCTTCACCTGCGCCACCCCGTCGACAATGATCGGCACGCCCGGGCGCGTGTAAACTTCGGGGGTCGTGATGTCGAGGGTGATGATCTCCAGGCTCAGCAGGTCGATCTTCTCGACCAGCGGCAGGATAAACGCGCCGCCGCCCCGCCGGATGCGAAATCCGACCTCGTCAATCTGACCCTCGGGGGTCTTGATTTTGTATTTGCGCCCGGAAATCACCATCACCTGGTTGGGGCCGACTTTCTTGTAGCGGCGCGCGACCGCGTAGATGGCGAGGATGAAGGCGAGTGCCAGGCCGGCAATCACGAAGACAACGTTGATTTCAGTGAACATAGTCGTACCTCACTGGAAAGTGCAATCCCGAGCGCAGCGCGTCATGATTTCCGGCCGGCCGCGGGCGGCGGTGAGACGGGAGCGGCGACGCGGACATAATAAACGTTCCCGACCACGCGCACGATCTCCACGGGGGTTTGGCGGGAAATGGCCCGGCCATCCTCCGTTTTTGCCGGCCCGATGATCCGGGTCCCCTTGGCGACCACGG
>Ga0214473_10011951_pt1 | contig 10183 bp, 8 predicted proteins | sample RVTome_7_FD_203509 | JGI IMG/M metagenome (GOLD analysis project Ga0214473, IMG submission 203509) | Soil microbial communities from uranium-contaminated site in the Upper Colorado River Basin, Wyoming, United States - RVT98D197 | ecosystem: Environmental > Terrestrial > Soil > Contaminated >... | reverse complement strand
ACGTCTGCTTTACTTTCCGTTCCGGAAGCAAGCAAGTATTTGGGCGTTGGCCGCAAGAAAGTCTACGAATTGATCGAGTGGGGAGAACTAAAAGCCGTGAAATTGGGGCGCTCCGTTCAGGTCGAGAAGAATAGTCTGGATGAATTCAAGGCCAGCGGCAAATTGACCTAATCCCATTAAATCCCCACGGTAGTTGCGACGCCCATTTCAGAGGCGATTTCCTGGAGACGCTGGATATGCTCTTCCCCGGGGGGGTTGGCCCAGAACATGCGATCCCGGGAGTACAAATTCTGGCGGAAACGATGAGGAGAATTATCCTACCCCTGGAACCCCCATTTAAGGAGGACCGCCATGTTCTTTAACCCCCTCACCGTTTTCTTCATGCTTCTTTTTTTCTTCATTGCCGGGTTCTTTTTTATCATCATCGAGATCAACGTAATTGCGCTGGCCTTCGCCAAAATCGGAATCCCGAGTCGTTATATTTTTGGCACCCTGTTCGCCATCCTCGTGGGGAGTTTTGTCAATGTCCCGATCAAGCGAATTCCCCAGGAACACCTGGTCGAGGAAAGGTGGGTGAGCTTTTTCGGGTTCCGGCAGGCGATCCCCGTAAGGAAAAAGAAAGAAACCATCCTCGCGGTCAACTTGGGAGGTGCGGTGATTCCGTCCCTGGTATCGGTCTATCTGCTCTTTAAGACCGGCCTCTGGTGGCAGGGTGTGGTAACGATTGCGATCATGAGCTTGCTTTCTCATCGGCTGGCCAGACCCGTCAAGGGGGTCGGCATCGCCATGCCCGCCTTCATACCCCCCATTTTGGCCGCCATTCTTGCGGTCATTTTTTCCTACGATCAAGCCCCATCCCTGGCCTATGTGTCCGGCACGCTGGGGACCCTGATCGGCGCCGACATCCTGAACATCGGGAAGATTAAAGCCCTGGGTGCTCCCGTGGCTTCCATCGGGGGCGCGGGTACCTTTGACGGGATATTCCTGAACGGGATTATGGCCGTTTTGCTGTCGGTTTTTCTTACGTAGGCTCTACTCAATAGGTGCAAAAAATTGGGTGTAAGAAATGAATTTTCCAAAGCCCTGCGGGTTCAAAAAAGGTTTTGCATGATAAAGCAAAGACTGCCCTCACGGTGATTTCTTCCCATACCCGAAAACACCCCCTCACCCTTCCCCTCTCCCCCGGATTCGGGGGAGAGGGCGGGGTGAGGGGGCATTTCGCAGACAATATTTTCTGCAACGTTTTGGTCTAATGTTTCATAAATGCTTGCCGAGTGCATATTTGTCATTCTCGCGAAAGCGGGAATCCAGGCTTTTCTCAAGACTCTCGATGCCCGCCTGCGCCGGCCTGTACCCCGCTCCGAGCGGGACTGGTGCAGGGGGGGATGACGGAAGGTACCTTTGGATGAAGGAGAAGAAAACCCCGGAAATCCGCTTCTAAGTCTTTCTTGGAAAATATTTGACAAAAATGGTTGGCCGTATTTTTACCGCATTAATGTAAAAAATCAACGGCTCCCCCTCTATTGAGGGGAAGGGTAGGGAACAGGGGCGGAATTGGCCGGTGGCGAAAGGAGAGGGGTATGGCGACAGTTTTGTTTGTTGTGAAGGCGACGGTTCCCAAGGGCCAGGAGGAGGCGTTCAACCGCTGGTACGATGAGGAACACATCCCGCTGGTCCTCCAGTCTAAGGGGGCGGTCAGCGCTCGTCGGTATAAGGCCATCCTGGGAGAAGAGAAGTACCAGTATATGGCCATGTATGAATTTAAAGACGAGGCGGCTTTCTGGCGCATGATGGAGTCAGATCATTTCAAGATGCTGAAGGAAAACTTCGACAGCAATTTTGGGACCGTGAGCGAGCGCACGAGGTTCGCCTACACGCAGGTCTGGCCGTGAGCGGCGCCACCAAAAGCATGGAGCGAAGGGCATAGAGCATAGCGATTGCCTATTCACTCGAAACGCTATGCCCTATGCCTATCTTCCGTTGCGTTTTCTCCTTGCTCCTCTTGCCTTACGCCCCGCGTTTATTAGGAAATCGCTATCGGCCGGATGGGGGAGGCGGTGCCGCCGATGATCCGAAGCGGCAGGGCCACGAACAGGAATTCGTAAATCCGGTCCCTGGCAATGGCCTCCAGGTTGAGCATCTCCATCAACTGGATTCCCCTCTGAGTGAGCAGGAAAGCGTGTACGGGAAGGTCGTGAGCCGGCGTCTTCTCATAGGCCGTGGTATCCGAGCCGGTGAAGGCGATCTTATACCCGGCCAGCCATTTGGCCCCTTCCAGGTTCACGCCCGGAGCCCCCTTGTCATTGGACGCAAATTTCCTGGCGTCTTTCCAGTACTTCGCCCATCCGGTGCGGATCAGAACCACATCGCCGGCCCTGAAGGAGATGTCCTGCTTGGCCGCTGTCTTCTCCAACTCTTTCTGGCCAATGGGAAATGCCGGGGGGAGCACACTTTTCCCCAGCGCCCGGGCTACATCCAGCAGGATTCCCCTTCTGACAACCGGGGGAGTGACATCAATGCCCACTCCCTTCAGTCCTCCGCTGTAACTTTGAACCCTGGAGGCTTTCACATTGCCAAAAAGTTTTCCTCCTTTGGAAATGTGACCCAGAGCGTCGAGATGGGTTCCGGTATGTCCACCGGTGGCGAAGAGGTCATTGGCAGAGCTGACCTGATTGGCATACATCACATCCCCGTGTTTCTTGGTCAGAGAAAAAGCGAAAGGGGGATGGTTGGGATGATGGGGCATGCCCGGAAAGTAGGGCTGGCCCAGGTCGTAAATCTTTCCTTTGACGATTAGTTCCCTCATTGCTTTGGCGAGCATAAATTCCTCCATTTGAAAATCCTGGAAATTAGAAAAGCCGTAAGGCGTAAGTCGTGAGGGCGCAAGGGGTAGAGGCTGACTGTCCTCGCCTAATCGCTCTTACGCCTTGCGCGCTCGCGACTTACGGTCACTTCTATTTTTTCTTCTCCTTGACAAAATGGTTGGCGATGATCATCTGCTGGATCTCTGAGGTTCCCTCGTAAATGCGCGGCGCACGCACCTCCCGGTACAGACGCTCCAGGGGGAAAGCACCCACCAGCACTCCATATCCCCCATGGATTTGCACCGCCTGGTCCACTACCCGCTGGGCCATCTCTGTGGCGTAATACTTGGCCATGGAAGATTTGAACGTTACATCAGAGTGGCCTTTGTCCTTGGCCAGGGCAGCCTGGTAGACCAGAAGCCTGGCGCAGGTGACTTCCACGATCATGTTCGCCAGCTTAAGCTGGATCGCCTGGTGCTGGGCGATCGGCTTGCCAAATTGAACCCGCTTCTTCGCATAATTCAAAGCCAGGTCAAAGGCTTCCTGGGCGGTCCCTACCGCGTGGGCCCCGACGGAACAGCGCAACAAATCCAAGGTCTGCATGGCTATAGAGAAGCCTTTACCTTCTTCGCCCAAAAGGTTTTTCCGGGGAACCAGGCAGTCCTTGAAGCTCAACTCATTGACCACTTCAATGGCGAGGATCTCCATGTTCCGGCTGACTTCGTATCCGGGAGTTCCGGTTTCCACGATGATGGCGGAGATTCCTTTGGTCCCCAACGAAGGATCGGTTTTGGCAAAGAGGACGATGTAGTTGGCCATGCCGGCGTTGGAGATAAAGCACTTCGCCCCGTTGACACGATAATGGTCTCCTTCCCTCAAGGCTGAAGTTCTCAGACTTCCGGCGTCCGAGCCGGCTTCGGGCTCGGTCAGAGCAAAAGCCGGAATAAATTCCCCACTAGCTATCCTCGGCAAAAAATGCTTCTGCATTTCTGGAGAGCCAGCCAGGACCAGAGGATAACTTCCCAGTCCATGGGTGGCAATACTCGACCCGGCGAAGTTGTGCTCCCGGCTCAGCTCTTCCCGGGCCACGCAGATCGGGAGGGAGCGGACCGTTTCGTACACCCCGCCGTATTCTTTCGGCACCAGAAGACGGTATATACCCTGGCGGCCCATGCGCCGGACGATTTCGATCGGGTAACTTCTCCCCTTTTCAATATCCGAGACGAGAGGACGGATTTCCCGATCCACGAACGCCCGGGTTTCTTCCTGCAATCGCTTTTCCTCCGGGGGCAGCTCAAAGTCCATACCCAACCTTCCTTTCCAACCGGCTAATCACTCTTGACTTAACCCATCTTTCTTGATCCCCTCATTGTCCAATATAGCTCCATGTCCGGCTCCCGCCCAAATCTTCAGGTTCCAAAGCAACTGGGCAAAAGCCTCTCATTTCCGAATTCTCTTTTGACAATTCTAACAACCTTATCACAGAAAGGTCCAGGGAAACAACATTCCTGCTCCCCCTGCCTGAGCGCTCTTCAATAGGCCCTTCCTCCTGAATCCTCATCAAGGGCCTTTCCGGCAGCCCGAAATACTGGCTGTTCAACCCAAAAAAACAGAATTTTCTTTATTTTTCTTAAATGGATATTTCGAATAACTTGGGAATAAGGCGATCGGGGGGGTACGTTTGGAACTTCATCCCGAAAGAGGCCAGCATATTCAGGAGATGCTTCTTCTTACTCAAGCGGAATAGCGAAAGGATAGCCTTAAATACGTTGTTAAGTGAGAGGGGAGAAAATGGCGGAACGCAAAAACGTAAGCTCTGGAACAAGCCCTAAAGGTCAAAAATCTTTTGGGGATCCGCGCGTATGCCGCCAAGGTTCAGATTTTAGCGGCATTGATTTCTCGGATCTGTAACTTTGTCCGCGGGCCCGTAGGTCCCTTTTCAATCCAGTGTCGGCTCCGGATGAATCTTTTCACCCGGCAGGGGATTTTTGGATTCGCCTAAAAGAGCCTTGGGAAATTTCCCCGGTTCTGTTCGACGAAGAACCGTGAGCCTTGAGTTGGGCTTCATCGGGGCAGCATTGATTTTCCACTTATCCCGGAATGTTTCGATCGCGATCACCCCGATCGCGAAAATAGCCTGCACAGAGTATTCGGCCATCTTGCCGGGATCTGAGAGTTTAATAATATAGGGGTCCGTGATCATCTAAATTTTAAAAAACTGATGGTGAGGAACTGGGCGATAAAGAAAGTAAGAATTACCCTTAGAACGACTGCTCCGCCAGGCCCCAAAATCATACCGGTCTTCTTCTGCGGTGGCGGAAGATTGCGGACCGCCAGGGCAATGATCACAGCATTGTCTCCCGCCAGAATAAGATCGATGAGAAATATGCCCAAGAAGGCGACGACAAAATCAGCACTAAAAGTCATGGCCCAGACTCCCTTCATTCATGGTCATCATTGGCGAATTGGGACCGATCGTTATCTGCCTTGCCCTTTTCAATATTCGGGTTCTCGTTGCGGATCGCTACCCAAGTTGCCAGGATAAACCACCCCGTTTCCACTCCTCCTCGGTTGAGATGACCTTATTCTCTGGCGGAGGGAACATCCCCTGGATGATCTTTTTTAATTGATTCAACTCGAACGGTTTCTCCAGGCAGGCATCGGCTGCGGATTCCACGATTTGCCGTTCTCTGCGCTTCACTTTTTTTGTTGGGATGACAATAACCCGCGCCCAAGGTTGAATCATTCTCAAGCGGGGAAGTAGGTTTACCCCTCCCAACCCCGGCATCTGGAAATCGGTGATGATGAGGTCGAAATATTTCTTGGCAAGTTTATGGAAGGCATCTAATCCATCTTGGGCAGATTCCACTCCATACTCATCGCCACTCATAAAATCCTGCAACAGCGACCTCAATTCCTCGTCGAAGACAATCGTTATCAGATTTCGTTTCTTCTCGGCATTCATCGGAACCTCCTTTTTTTTAGAAATGGGAGCTTTTTCCCATGAGTCAACCATCCTACGATTCTACAACTTCCTTCGGAGGCGAATGGGAAGCCCATTACTCCGAGCTGACAGGGTTGTTAGCACCCAAAGCAATACGGGCTTCCCTGGACCTTGCCCTTTTCCGCGACCAGAGATGTAAAAAGATCTTTTCAATTTCGACCGCCCAGAGGATCGAAGAAGCAATTCCCAAGGAGATCAATAGGTCAAAACCGGTAACGGCTGTTGTCTTGAAAACCTCCTGGAGAGGTGGGAAATAGATCACCACAACCTGCAGTAATCCCATGATGAGGACGGCCCCATACAGGTACCAGTTGGAGGATGGGGGCATGACAAATATAGACTGCGAATCCGAACGGATTGCGAGAGCGTTGAGAAGCTGGTAAAAGGCCATGGTCAAAAAAACCATGGAGCGGGCAATGGTTTCAGCTTCTTCCGGAGACTTGCCGAGAACGATGTTTTGTTCCCGGAGCGCCCAGTCAAACATCCACAAACAACCTACAGCCATGAGAATTCCAGAGCAAACCGTCCTTTGCCATAGCCCTTTGGCAAACAGGCTTTCCTCCGGGGGACGGGGCGGGCGCTGCATGACATCTTTCTCTTTCGGTTCCATACCTAAGGCCAAAGCCGGTAATGAATCTGTAACCAGATTGATCCAGAGAATTTGGAGCGGCAAAAGGGGGAGTGGCATACCCAAGAGAATCGCAATCCCCATGGTTAACACTTCACCGGCGTTGGTCCCCAGCATGTAGCGGATGAATTTACGAATGTTGTCATAGATCCGGCGTCCCTCAGCAACAGCCAAAACGATGGTAGCGAAATTATCATCCAACAAAATCATGTCGGCAGCCTCTTTGGAAACATCCGTTCCCGTAATCCCCATCGCCACACCGATGTTGGCACCTTTTAAGGCTGGCGCGTCATTCACCCCATCCCCGGTCATGGCCGCAATGTGTTTCCGGGCCTGCAGGGCCTGTACGATCTTGATTTTGTCTTCCGGGGAAACCCGGGCAAAAACCGAGACCTTTTCAATCTTCCGCGCTAATTCTTCCGGGCTCATCTTTTTAAGATCATGTCCGGCAATAACCTCATCCCCGGCCTCCATGATTCCTAGCTCCCGGGCGATGGCCGCGGCGGTGGCCGGGTGATCTCCCGTGATCATAATGGCGCGAATCTGTGCATTCCGACAGAGCTTGACCGCCTTTTTCACTTCCTCCCGGGGAGGATCGACCATCCCGACCATTCCCAAAAAGATTAAATTGTTCTCTAGAATCTGGGGGGTCGGGGAGGTTGGGAATTCCGAAAGTATCTTGTATCCGAACGCCAGGACCCTTCTGCCGGAACCGGCCAGCCGATGGTTCATGGCGAGAATTTTTTCATTTCTTTTATGATCCCCTCCACAACGATCCAGGAGTTGATCCAGCGCTCCTTTGGTGTAGACAACATAACGCCCGTCACCCCCAGGGTGAACGGTGGTCATCAGTTTGCGCGTCGAGTCAAAGGGAAGTTCAGCCACTCGGGGAAAACGGGCTTCCAGGTCTTTCCTCCAGGTGCCGGTTTTTCCGGCCAAAGTCAGGAGGGCTCCTTCCGTCGGGTCACCCATGATTTTCCAGCGAGTTGCCCCATTTTCATTTTCTTCAAACAACGTGGCATCATTGCAAAGACCGGCGGCTTCCATCAGGCGTTTGAGGGATTCGGACTCAGCGGGTAAACCCGGCGCACAACGGATGGTACCGGAGGGACAGTACCCGGAACCCTCCACCGAATAGAGAATCCCATCGGAAAAAATTTCTTTCACCGTCATCTGATTCTGAGTCAAGGTGCCGGTTTTATCCGAGCAAATGACCGTAACCGAACCCAGGGTTTCCACGGCGGGAAGTGTCTTCACCAAGGCTTTGTGCCGGATCATCCTTTGAATTCCAATGGTGAGAACAATGGTTACGACTGCGGGAAGACTCTCCGGGATGGCCGCAACGGCCAAGGCGATCGCGGTCACGAGCATCGTGTCCACGGCGATTCCCTTCATCCATCCCAAGATAAAAATGGAGATGCAAATCCCCACCCCCGCCAACGCCATCACCCAGCCCACGTGGGCCAGCCGTTTTTGAAGGGGGGTTTGCCCCTGGCTGATTTCCTGGATCGACTGAGCGATCTTGCCGAGCTGGGTATTCATTCCTGTTTCGGTCACAACGGCTTTGCCTCGCCCATACACGCAGATCGTTCCCATGAAGGCCATGCTGCTCTGATCGGCAAGAGGGGTCTCTTCCGGGATTTCCTTAGCCGTTTTTTCCGCAGGCAGAGACTCACCCGTTAGAGCCGCCTCTTCGATCTTCAAGACGGCGCTCTCCACGATGCGGCCGTCCGCCGGCACCCGAGATCCGGACTCGAGGAGGATGATGTCTCCGGGAACGATTTCTGCAGAAGGAATTTCCATGACTCCTCCGTCGCGCAGAACTTTGGCCTGGGGCTGAGCCATCTGGGTCAAGGCGGCCATGGCCCGGTCGGCCTTGTATTCCTGGATGAAGCCGATGATTGCATTGACAATGGAAATGATCAGAATGACAAATGCGTCGGTCACATCATGGGTCAGAGCTGAAATGACAGCTGCGACGATCAAGAGAAGAACCATCACGTTTTTAAATTGGTTGAAGAAAAGCGTTAAGGGGCCGTCTCTCTTGGTTTCAAGAAGTTTATTGGGTCCGTATTTCTTCAGTCGCCGCAAAGCTTCATCCTTTGCCAGGCCAGACTCCATATTGCTCCCGAGGGAAGCCAATACGGTTTGCATGGGTTGATCATGAAAAGCCATTTTTGTTTTCTCCTCCTTTACCAAAATGGAACGTGGTTTTCAGCCCTTTTTTATAATCAAGGGTTTCACAGACATGGTTCTCAACCCTTTTTGGGACTCGATGGCCCGGGCTGGATTTTGCGATTCCTGTGCCATCTCTAAATATGAGATGAAAATTTATAACTCTTTGAATTTTATAATGTTTTCAAAAGAATAGATTTTTGGGTAAAAGCTTTCCGAGGAGAAGGATGCTCATCTTCCAAAAAAGAAAAGCTTGGCCTGAGCATTTTTGGAAAAATTTTGAGGGGTTACGCTTTGTTCATGGATTGAACAGAAGTGATGGATAATCAGCAGGGTTGAAATTTTAGGTGAGGAGGTGATATTTTTCTATCCGGGACCGCAGGGTATTGCGGCTGATGCCCAAAAGTCTGGCGGCCTGGACCTGATTCCCTTTGGTCTCAAAAAGGGCCTTTTGAATGAGGAATTTTTCGACCTTTTCCAGGAGGTTGGCATGCAGGCTGGTCCCCCAGAACCGCAGAATGTCGGTGAAAAGAGGGTCGAGCCTTTTTACCATCACGGTTTCCAATTCTTGTTCATTACTGAATTCAGTCGCCTCATCATCTACATCAAAAATGATTTCCCTTTCGGTCATCACCTCGCCTTTACACAGAATGAGACCTCTCTTAAGGGTATTGGCCAACTCTCTCACGTTGCCGGGCCATTGATAGGACAGCAGCTTGTCGAAAACCAGGGGGTCGATGTGGGAAACCTGCGTGTCCAGCTGGCGGTTGTAAAAATGGAAAAAGTATTCGGTCAGTTCCTGGATGTCCTCTTTGCGATCCCGGAGGGGGGGCAGGGTGATCGTCATGATCTTCAGGCGATAATAGAGGTCCTCGCGGAAGCTTCCCTGCTTGATCATCTCTTCCAATTTGCGATGGGTGGAGGCCAGGACTCGAACATTTACTTTGACGGATTCGTTGCTGCCGATCCGTTCGAACATCCCTTCCTGCAAAACCCGGAGGATCTTGGCCTGAGTGGTTAGGGCCATATCGCCCACTTCGTCGAGAAGAATCGTGCCTTGGTTGCATTGTTCGAATTTTCCAATTCTCCTCTTATGGGCACCGGTGAATGCTCCTTTTTCATAGCCGAAAAGCTCGCTTTCCAGCAAAGTTTCCGGAATGGCGGCGCAGTTGACCGCCAGAAAGGGGCCATCCTTTCTTCGGCTATGCTGATAAGTGGCCTGGGCGACCAGTTCTTTCCCGGTCCCACTTTCCCCCCGGATCAGCACGGTGAGATCACTCTCCGCCACCTGACCGATCATCTTGTATACTTCCTGCATGGCTTTGCACTTGCCAATGATTTGGTCCGAGTCTTCTTGGGCAGTTGCCAGGGCAGGGATGGCCACCGCCCTCTTCATCAATTTTCCCGCCTCTAACCCCCGGTTTATCAACTCGAAGATTTCTTCCAGTTCGAACGGTTTGAGGATGTAGTCGAACGCTCCCAGACGCATGGCTTCGATCGCAGTCTCCGTCGTTCCAAAGGCAGTCATGATGATGACCGGCATCTTTGGGAAATTCTTTTTCAGTTCTTTCA
>Ga0214473_10011950_pt1 | contig 10184 bp, 10 predicted proteins | sample RVTome_7_FD_203509 | JGI IMG/M metagenome (GOLD analysis project Ga0214473, IMG submission 203509) | Soil microbial communities from uranium-contaminated site in the Upper Colorado River Basin, Wyoming, United States - RVT98D197 | ecosystem: Environmental > Terrestrial > Soil > Contaminated >... | reverse complement strand
ACGCGGGACGGGCACCGGCTTCCGCTTCGACACCGCGGACGGGACGGGACTCGTGTGGGCGCTCGACCAGGCCCTGGGAGTTTTTCAGGACCGACCGGCGTGGAGGGGCCTGATGCGGCGAGCGATGGCGAGCGAGTTCTCGTGGGACCGCTCGGCGCGCGAGTACGTGACACTCTACCGACGCGCCATGGGCAAGGCTTAGCAGGCAGGGGAGACCGGAGGACCGAGAATGGCGGCGAACATCGAGACCTTCACCGATCAGAACTGGGCGAGCGACGTGCTGGGCTCGGACAAGCCCGTGCTCGTGGATTTCTGGGCCGAGTGGTGCTTTCCCTGCAAGGCGATGGTGCCCGATCTCGAGGCGGTGGCCGCCCAGTACGCGGGCCGGGTGCGGGTCGGCAAGCTCAACGTCGAGGAGAACGACCAGGTGCCCTTCCAGTACGCGATCACCGCCATGCCCACGCTCATCGTCTTCAAGGGCGGCAAGGTGGCCGAGCAGCGCGTGGGGAAGATGAGCAAGGACGCGCTGGTCAAGCTGCTCGACAGTCACCTATAGCATCGGTATCTTGACGCCGCGCTCGCGCGCGACCTCGATCGCGCGCTCGTAACCGGCGTCGGCGTGGCGCATGACTCCCGTCCCCGGATCGGCGGTGAGGACCCGCTCGAGCCGGACGGCCGCCTCCGGCGTCCCATCAGCTACCACGACCATGCCGGCGTGGATCGAGTAGCCCATCCCCACGCCGCCGCCGTGGTGGACCGAGACCCAGGTCGCGCCCGAAACGGCGTTCAGGAGCGCGTTCAGAATGGGCCAGTCCGCGACGGCGTCCGAGCCGTCCCGCATGGCCTCGGTCTCGCGATTGGGCGAGGCCACCGAGCCCGAATCGAGGTGGTCGCGGCCGATGACGATCGGCGCCTGGACGCGCCCGGTCCGGACGAGCTCGTTGAAGACGAGACCCATCTTCGCCCGCTCGCCGTAGCCGAGCCAGCAGATCCGCGCGGGCAGCCCCTGCGGCTTCACGCGCTCGCGGGCGAGGGCGATCCAGCGGCCGAGCGCGCGGTTCTCCGGGAACGTCTCGAGCACGGCGTCGTCGGTCGCGCGCAGGTCCTCGAGGTCCCCCGACAGGCACGCCCACCGGAAGGGCCCCTTGCCCTCGCAGAAGAGCGGGCGGATGTAGGCGGGGACGAAGCCGGGGAAGTCGAAGGCATCCTCCACTCCGGCCTTCTTCGCTTCGGCGCGGATGTTGTTGCCGTAGTCGAAGACGACCGACCCGCGGCGCTTGAGGTCGAGCATGGCGCGCACGTGCTCGCCCATGCTGCGGCGCGCCTCGGCCATGTAGCGGGCCGGGTCGGACTGACGCAGCTCGAGCGCTTCCGCGTAGGTCATGCGATTGGGGACGTAACCGTTCAGGGGGTCGTGGGCGCTCGTCTGGTCGGTGACGAGATCCGGCACGACGCCGCGGCGGACGAGCTCGGGGAGAACGTCGGCGGCGTTGCCGAGGAGCCCGATCGAGAGCGGCCGCCGGGTTTCGAGCGCTTCCCGCGCGCGCGCGAGGGCATCGTCGACGGTCTCTGCGAACAGGTCGAGGTAGCGCGTCTCGAGCCGCCTCGCGATTCGCTTGTGGTCCACCTCGGCGGCGATCAGCACCCCCTCGTTCATCGTGGTCGCGAGCGGCTGCGCTCCCCCCATGCCGCCGAGCCCGGCGGTGAGGACGAGGCGCCCCTTGAGGCTCCCGGCGAAGTGCTGGCGGGCGGCCTCGGCGAAGGTCTCGTAGGTGCCCTGGAGGATGCCCTGCGTGCCGATGTAGATCCAGGAGCCCGCCGTCATCTGGCCGTACATCATGAGGCCCTTTCGGTCGAGCTCGTAGAAGTGCTCCCAGGTGGCCCAGGCGGGCACGAGCATCGAGTTCGAGATGAGCACCCGCGGGGCGTCACGGTGCGTTCGGAAGACCCCGACGGGCTTGCCCGACTGCACGAGGAGGGTCTCGTCGTTCCCCAGCTCGCGGAGCGCGCGCACGATCGCCTCGTAGCACTCCCAATTGCGGGCCGCCTTGCCGATCCCGCCGTAGACGACGAGGTCCTGCGGTCGCTCGGCGACCTCGGGATCGAGGTTGTTCATGAGCATGCGCAGGGCGGCCTCCTGCTGCCAGGACTTGCAGGAGAGTTCTTTCCCGCGCGGGGCCCGGACGGTGCGAGGGACGGTTGCGGTCGTCACATCACCCACCTCGGCTTCTCGCCGTCGTCGTCCTTCTTCGAGTCGCGGTCGTGGCCGTTTCCCTTGCCGCCCGGGACGACGCGGAGGCGGTGGCGGTCGGCCACGCGGTGGCGGCGGGGCAAGGCGCGCCTCTGCCAGAGCCGCTCCAGCCCGCCCAGCACCAGAAGGAGCACGGCCGCCAGACCCACCCAGAGGGGCCAGCGTCGGAGCCCGAGAAAGAGCGCCACGGGCGCGGTCAAGGAGGCGGTGAGCAGGAGGAGGAGGGCGCCGGTCAGCCACGGCGCGCGGCGGAGGCGGGCGAGCGAGGGCATTCGAGCGCTCCTACTCCAGCGTACCGCAGACCGCACGCGCCGCGTCCAGCACGGCCCCGTCGCGCAGGAGCGAGGCGAGCGCCTCGATCTCCGGGCCGAGGATCCGGTCCTGCTCGTGGGCGGCCACTCGACCGCGGACGAGGGCGTGCACCGCCTCGAGGGGGGGCGAGGACCGGAGCGGGCGCCGGAACTCCAGGGCCTCGCACGCGGCGAGGAGCTCCACGGCGAGGACGCGGGCCGTGTTGGAGACGACGCGGGACGCCTTCCAGGCGGCGGTGGGGCCCATCGAGACATGGTCCTCGCGGCCGGCCGAGGTCGGGATGGAGTCGACGCTCGCCGGGTGGGAGAGCGTCTTGCTCTCCGAGGCCAGGGCGGCGGCGGTCACGTGCGCCATCATGAGGCCCGATTGGAGTCCCCCCTCGCGGGCGAGGAAGGCGGGGAGGCCGGAGAGAGCGGGGTTGACGAGGCGGTCGGTGCGGCGCTCGCTGATCGCGCCCAGCTCGGCGGCGGCGATGGCGAGGAGGTCGGCGGCGATCGCCACGGGCTGGCCGTGGAAGTTGCCGCCGGAGAGGATCTCGCCCGTGTCGGCGAAGACCATCGGGTTGTCGGTGGCCGCGTTCATCTCCACGACGTGGGTGCGCGTGACGTAGTCGAGGGCGTCGCGCACGGCACCGTGCACCTGGGGCATGCAGCGCAGGCTGTAGGCGTCCTGCACCCGGCCGCAGTTCCGGTGGGACTCTCGCAAGGGGCTCCCCTCCAGAAGCCGCCGCAGGTTGCGCGCGGAAGCGGCCTGGCCGGGGTGCGGGCGGGCGGCGTGGATCCGCGGGTCGAAGGCGACATCCGTCCCCTGGAGGGCGTCGAGGGTGAGGGCCCCCACGACGTCCGCGCTCGGCACGAGACGCCGAGCGGAGGCGACGGCGAGGCCGCCGACCGCGGTCATGAGCTGCGTGCCGTTGATGAGCGCCAGGCCCTCCTTCGGCTCGAGCACGAGGGGGGCGAGCCCCGCGGCCCGCAGCGCCTCGGCGGCCGGCATCCTCCGTCCCCCGACGAGGCAATCGCCCTCGCCCACGAGCGCGAGCGCGAGGTGGGCGAGGGGAGCGAGATCGCCGCTCGCCCCGACCGAGCCCTGGCCCGGCACGAGGGGAAGGATGCCGCGGTTGAGCAGCTCGACGAGACGCTCGAGGGTGGCGAGCCTCACCCCCGAGAAGCCCTTGGCGAGCACGTTGGCGCGGAGGAGCATGAGCGAGCGGGTCGTCGCCTCGTCGAGCGGATCGCCGACGCCGGCCGCGTGAGACCGAACCAGGTTGAGCTGGAGCTCGCGCAGGCGGTCGAGCGGGATGTGAACGTCGGCGAAGTTTCCGAACCCCGTCGTCACGCCGTAGACGACCGCGCCCCGTGCCACCGCCTCGTCGACCACGCGGCGGGACGCCTGCACGGCCTCGCGCGCGGCCTCGGACACCGCGACTTCGCACCCGCCACGGCTGACCGCCTCGAGGCCGTCGAGATCGAGTTGATTCCCGTCGATCGCGAGGGCCTGGGGGTGGGAGAGTGGGCGCATCCGGGACGTGGACCGCGGGCAGTGTAACACCCCCCGCGGCCTTGCCGGCGGGGGTCGCGCCGGCTAGAATGACGTCTTCCGCTGGCGAAAGCCGCTCTACCCCCTACTGGTGACCGCATGGCCGATTGGACGCTCGTGACGCTGCAGCTGAAGGGAAAGGCGCGGCGCTTCGTCCAGGCCAACCTGATGCGTCAGGAGACGGAAGAGCTCCTCTCGAAGCGGCAAGGCGAGTGCAACCGCTGCGGGGCGTGCTGCAAGATCCTCTTCCAGTGCCCCTTCCTCGGGACCGACGAGGAGGGCGAGTACACGTGCCGGATCTACGAGAAGCGATTCGCCCAGTGCCGCCTCTTCCCGCTCCATGCCAAGGACCTCCTCGAGCTCGAGGAGCAGTGCAGCTACACGTTCGAGGCCGAGCCGGCGCTTCCGGCCCCGGGGACGGTGCCGGAGCCCGCCCTCGAGTAGGACCGCGGCCTGAGGCGCCGCTCCGCGGGACATGCCGAACATCGTGATCGCCGGCGCCCAGTGGGGCGACGAGGGCAAGGGGAAGGTCGTCGACCTGCTCGCGCCGCACATGCAGGTGGTCGCTCGTTACAACGGCGGGCACAACGCGGGCCACACCGTGATCGCGGGCGGACGGAAGTTCGTGCTGCACCTCATCCCCTCCGGCATCCTTCACCCGGGCGTCCTGTGCGTGATCGGGAACGGCGTCGTCGTGGACCCGGCTGCCTTCGAGCGGGAGGCGGAGGCGCTCGCGGGGCTGGGCGTCGAGATCGGTCAGAACCTGGTGCTGTCCGACCGGGCCCACTTGATCCTGCCGCACCACCGGGGCCTGGAGACGCTCTCCGAGGAGCAGCGCGGCAGCCGGAGGATCGGCACCACCCTCCGGGGCATCGGGCCGGCCTACGAGGACAAGGCGGGGCGACGGGGCGTCACGACGGGTGACCTGTTGCGCCCGGCGACCCTCGCCGCCAAGCTAGCCGAGGGCCGCCGCCACTACGAGCAGGTGCTGCGGGGCGCGGGTCGCGCCCCGGACGTGGACTGGGACCACCTCGTCCTCGATCTCGCCGCCTTCGGGGAGCGCCACCGCTCGCGGATCGTCGACGTCTCGCTCCTCCTGCACCGGCACATGGCCGATGGGTTCTCGGTGCTCTTCGAAGGGGCGCAAGCGACGCTGCTCGACTTGGACCACGGGACGTACCCGTTCGTGACCTGCTCCGCCGCCACGGTGGGCGGGGCCGCGACCGGGTGCGGAGTGCCCCCCACCCGCATCGACGGGGCCCTGGGTGTCGCCAAGGCGTACTGCACGCGCGTCGGGACGGGCCCCTTTCCGACCGAGGAGAGCGGGGAGGCGGGCCTTGGCCTCCGGGAGCGCGGAAGCGAGTACGGTGCCTCCACCGGACGGCCGCGCCGCTGCGGCTGGTTCGATGCGGTCGCCGTCCGCTACGCGGTCCGGGTGAACGGGTTCGACTCGATCGCGATCACGAAGCTCGACGTCCTCGACGAGCTCGAGGAGATCCCGGTGTGCACCGGCTATCTCTTCGAGGGAGAGATGCATGGCGAGCTGCCCGCCGACGGTATGGTCCTGGAGTCGTGCGAGCCCGTGTACGAGAGGCTGCCGGGCTGGACGACGACGACGGCGGGGGTGAGGGAGTGGAGCGACCTCCCGGAGAACGCCCGCCGCTACCTCGAGCGGCTCTCCAGTCTCGTGGGAGCCGAGATCGGTCTCGTCTCGACCGGCCCCGATCGGGAGCAGACGATCGTGCGCGGGACGGGGGTCCTCGCGCGCTGGTTCGCCTGAGCCGCCCGGCGGCGCGTGCTACCATCGACCCTCAAGCGGCGGGCGCCGGCTCGCGCCCGCCGGCCGCGCCCGTAGCTCAATGGCAGAGCAAGAGCCTTTTAAGCTCGGGGTTCCGGGTTCGAGTCCCGGCGGGCGCACCACGCCACTCGCCCCTCTCCGACGAGCCCATCTGCCGAAGGAGGATTGTGCCCATGAAGCTCACTCCGTTCGCGATTCTGGCCGCGGCCGCGGCGGCGGCTGCTCCCGCGCCGGTCACGAAGGCCGTGGCCGTCTTGAGCCCGCTCGGCTCGAGCGGCGTCTCGGGCAGCGTGACCTTCACGAAGGTCGCGGAGGGCGTCCGGGTCTCCGCCCGGATCTCCGGCTTGAAGGAGGGCGTCCACGGATTCCACGTTCACGAGTTCGGCGACTGCTCGGCGCCGGACGGAGCGTCGGCGGGCGGCCACTTCAACCCGGGGGGGGAGCCGCACGCCGGCCCGCACGACGCGGCGCGCCACACCGGTGACATGGGGAACGTGACGGCCGGCGCCGACGGGGTGGCGACGCTCGACTACGTGGACGCACGGGCCGGCTTCGAAGGTCCCAACAGCATCCTGGGCCGGGGAGTCATCGTCCACGCCAACGCGGACGACCTGAAGACACAGCCCACCGGGAACGCCGGCGGGCGCGTGGGTTGCGGAGTCGTTGGGACAGCCAAGGCCGACTAGCCTCGTCCGTCACCCCGGGTCTCCGACCTTCCGGGACGAGCGGGAGGGGCTTGCGCCTGCACAAGTTCCGCGGGGAAGGGCCGGTGGGCGCAGATCCTGCGCATCCAGGCCCTGTGACCCCTCTATGCCATTGACTGTTGGCACGCCAATCCTGGCGAGGAGTTTGCACGCTTTGGAGGAGGAAGGGGGTTCCCTGAATGCCCACGACAGCGGAAAGGCCGAAGCCCTATCTGCTCCCGCAGTACTGCAAGGGCTGCGGCCGCTGCATCGAAGCCTGTGCAAAGCACTGCATCGAGATGGGGACGGAGATCAACCCCCAGACGGGGCTCGTCCCGGTCGTTCTCCACCTCGAGAACTGCTCGGCCTGCGGACTCTGCCTGACCGCCTGTCCGGAGCCCTACGGCCTCGCCCCCGAGCCCGGCGCCGACTTCGAGCTCCAGGACCCGGCTACTCTCTTCGGGCCGAGACAGGCCCCACCCGAGAAGCCCGAGCCGATCCCGGACGAGGAGCTTCCGCTCCCCGAGACCGTGCCCCTGGTGACGAAAGGTACCTACGCCTCGTCGATCGGGGCCCTTCTCGCCGGGTGCCGTCACTTCTTCGGCTACCCGATCACGCCGTCCACGGAGGGAGCCGAGCTCATGGCGAAGCTCCTGCCCGAGCTCGACGGCGTCTTCGTCCAGGCCGTGAGCGAGGTGGCGACCGTCAACATGATGTACGGCTGCGGCGGAGCAGGGTTGCGGGCCTTGACCTTCACCTCGTCGCCGGGGTTCAGCCTGATGCTGGAGGGCATCTCCTACATGATCGGAGCGGAGGTGCCGGGGGTCTTCGTGAACGTCATGCGCGGGGGACCCGGGCTCGGGAACATCGCGCCCGAGCAGGCCGACATCAAGCTGGCGTGCCGGGGGCTCGGGCACGGCAATACCCACGCGATCGTCCTCACTCCGTCGACGCCCCAGGAGATGCTCGATCTGACGATGCTGGCCTTCGACCTCTCCTTCAAGTACAGGAACCCGGTGGTGATCCTGTGCGACGGCTATCTGGGCCAGATGACCGGCAAGGTCACGCTGCCGCGCGCGATGGTGAAGCCGGGGCGGCCGGACTGGGCGGTGTGGGGCGATCGGAGCCACCGACGCAACCTGATCTGCTCGATCATGCTCGTCGAGACGGACCTCGAGGCCCACAACCTCCACCTGGACGAGAAGTACGCGCGGATGGGCGCGAGTGAGCAGCGCGCCGATCTCTTCCGGTGTGAGGACGCCGAAGTCCTGGTCGTGGCCTGTAACACCCCCGCCCGCATGGCCAAGGGCGCGGTGGAGAAGCTGCGGCAGACCGGCGTGCGGGCCGGCCTCTTCCGCCCGCTCACCCTGTGGCCGTTCCCGGTGAGCCTCCTCGCCCCGCTCGTGGGGCGGGCCGAGCGGATCGTGGTGGTGGAGGCATCGAGCGGTCAGCTCGAGGACGAGCTCCGGCTCGCCCTGAGCAAGGCCGGGCTCTCCACCCCGCCGATCGACAGCGTGCGCCACAGCGGAGGCGTCCTTCCCCAGCAGGAGGAAATCGTGGAGCGCGTGCGCGCGGGTCACACGGCCGGCAAGCCCGAGGGGGTGGCGGTATGAACGTCTTCTACGACCGCTTCGAGCGTCATGCGCGGGGAGAAGGGCTCAAGGGCCAGAGCACCCACTACTGCCCGGGCTGCGGCCACGGCCTCGCCCACAAGTACGTCGCGGACGCGATCGAGGAGCTGGGCATCCAGGACCGCACCATTGCGGTGTCCCCGGTGGGATGCAGCGTCTTCCTCTACTACTACCTCGACGTCGGGAACACGCAAGCCGCCCACGGGCGCGCGCCGGCGGTGGCCCTCGGCCACAAGGTCGCGAACCCCGAGTCGATCGTCATCAGCTACCAGGGTGACGGCGATCTCGCGTCGATCGGTCTCGCCGAGATCGTGAGCGTCGCGCAGCTCGGCCTCCCGATCACCGTCATCTTCGTCAACAACGCGATCTACGGGATGACCGGCGGCCAGATGGCTCCCACCACGCTCATGGGGCAGAAGACGAGCACCAGCCCCTACGGCCGCGCCCCCTTCGCCGGCCAGCCGCTCAAAGTCGCCGAGCTGATGGCGGGGCTCGACGGGCCGGTCTACGTGGAGCGCGTCGCCCTCTTCGACGCGAAGAACCGCGTCAAGGCCGAGAAGGCGATCAAGAAGGCCATCCGGCTCCAGGTCGAGAACAAGGGCTTCTCCTTCGTCGAGGTGCTGGCGGAGTGCCCGACCCACCTCAAGATGACACCCCTCGAGTCGGAGAAGTGGGTCAAGGAGCAGATGCTGCCGGTCTTCCCGCTCGGGGTGAAGAAGGACGTGACGCGCGAGGAGGTCTGGGCGCTGCCGCCACCCCCGACCTTCGACCCCGCTCGGGTGCTCGACGTCGTCGAGGGAAAGGAAGCGGGCGCCCCCCGGTTCTGCAGCGGCTTCCCCCGGACCCGCTGGGGGAGCGACATCGCCATCAAGCTGGCCGGGGCGGGGGGCGACGGGGCGCAGACCGCGGCTCTGCTGATCACGCGGGCCGCGATCAACGAGGGGTTCGACTCGACCCACATCCCGAGCTACGGCCCGGAGTCGCGGGGGGGGACGTCCTACGCCGACGTCAGAATAGCGAAGGACGAGGTCCTGTCGCCCGCGGCGCCGGAGCCGCACGTCCTCGTGGCTTTCAACGCGCCGAGCCTCGTCAAGTTCGGGCCCAGGGTGGTGGAGGGCGGCGTCGTCGTCTACGACAGCTCGGTCATCGCCGAGGTCCCCGCGCTGCGGGCGGGGGTGAAGGCGGTCGGGGTGCCGTTCACCCAGATCGCGGCCGACCTCGGTCGGATCATCGTCAAGAACATCGTGGCGCTCGGCGCCTTGCAGGAGGCGACGCGTCTATTCCCGAAAGAGACGTTCCTCACCGCCGTCCGCCAAGCCCTTGCCGCAAAGTGCGCGCTCGTTCCGCTCAACGAGGAGGCGTTCGCCTGGGGTGCTCGGAAGGCGGCGGAGGCCGTGAAGGGGGAGTCGTGAGCAAGGGCCTGGAAGGGCTGACCATCGAGGAGCGCACGCTCGTTGAGGCGCTGCGCGAGGTTCCGCCGAGCCCGCTGCGGGACCTGCTCACGACGCTCGTGGCCGAGCTTGCCCGGTTCGCCGTCCAGCCGGGTTGCAGCGAGATGCAGGCCGACGGCGCCCCGTGTACGTCGGCGCAGGCGACCTGCGACGAGTGCCGCAAGATGACGGCGCTCCTCGAGGGCCTGCGCACGCGCCTGCAGGCGAGCTGAAGAGGCCCGACCCTCTCTTCGGGGGGCGCCGGGGTCGGAAGGCGGAGTGAAACATGGACATCGGTATCCCGAAGGAGACCCGGCGCCGCGAGCACCGGGTCGCGCTCACCCCCTCGGGCGTTCGGACGCTCGTGCAGAAGGGCCACCGGGTCTGGGTGGAAGCGGAAGCCGGCCTCGCAGCGGGGCACCCGAACGCGGACTACCAGGCGGCGGGCGCCGAGATCGCCTACAGCCGGCACGAGGTCTTCGCGAGGGGCGCGCTCCTCGCCACCGTCAGCGCCCCCGACCCCCAGGAGTACGGGCAGCTCGA
>Ga0214473_10011949_pt1 | contig 10184 bp, 7 predicted proteins | sample RVTome_7_FD_203509 | JGI IMG/M metagenome (GOLD analysis project Ga0214473, IMG submission 203509) | Soil microbial communities from uranium-contaminated site in the Upper Colorado River Basin, Wyoming, United States - RVT98D197 | ecosystem: Environmental > Terrestrial > Soil > Contaminated >... | reverse complement strand
CTGGCCGGGAGCGCCGAGCGCGCGGCGCGGCTGGCGGCGGAGAAGCGCCGGGAAGAGGTGCTGGCGGCCGGCCGGGCCGTCGTCGATTCGCAACGATGCCTGCGGTGCCACGCCCTCGGCGGCGAAGGGCGTGACGTGGGCCCCAACCTTTCCCGCTACGGCGTGACCGCGCCTCCGGCCGAGGCGATCATCGCCTATCTACGGGACCCGAAGGCCAAATACCCGCAGACCATCATGCCCTCGTTCGCGCACCTGCCGGAAGGGGATCTGCGCCGCCTGGCGGAATTCCTGCGCCTGCAGGGCGTGGACTGAAGAGCCTTCAACCTCCGGTGAGAAACTCGCCAATCTCGTCCTTGCGGGCTTCGGCGTCCGCCTCGCCGAGCTCGATCATCGCCGAGAGATAGTCGGGCTGGAACATCAGCAGGCTCAGAACGTCGTTCGAGCGGGTTTCGCGGGTTCCCAGGCCGCGGGTGAAGAAGCGGAACGTGCGCGGCAGCTTCGCTTCGTAATCGTTGGCAAGCTTCCCCAGATCGCGGGACGGGCGCATGGTGAGGAGCCGGACCGGCCGCATCCGGCCGCGACTCTCCTCCGGCAATCTCGCCGCCAGCTCGCTGATCCGCTCCAGCGCCAGGGCATCGGCCTCGAACAGATCGAGAAACACGGCGTTGAAGACCACTCCCATGATCTGCGCCGGGGGCGGATAGCCGGAGACCACGGGCCGCTCGGCCTCGCCCCGGGAGCGCACGTAACGGGTGGAAACCGCCAGGATGCGGCCGGCGCCCAGATTCACCGCCGGGGAGAGGGGGGCGGTGAGGCGCACGCCGCCGTCGCCGTACCATCGCCCATCGATCTCGACGGCCGGGAAGAACAACGGCAGCGACGATGAAGCCATGACGTGGCTGACGCCCAGGTCGCAGCCCACGCTCTTCCGCTGCGCGCGCTCCCACAGGGTGACGTCCCGCCCCTGCACCCAGGTGATCGACTGGCCCGTGGAGTAGCTGGAGGTGGTGATGGCCAGAGCTTTCAGCGCCCGGCGCCGGAGATTCTCGGCGATTCCCGGAATGGTGCCGTCCGTCACCCCGAGCTCCCTCTCCAGAAGAGTGCGCAACGGCCAGGTGTCGACCAGGGCGTGGGGCCGTGGAGCGTGGAGCGCGCCTCCCGAGACGAGCCGGAACATCAGGCGCAGGGCGTTGCGGACCAGCGACCTCGTATCGACGCGGAAAACCTGGTCGACCGTGAGACCGCGCCAGAGTTTCGAGAGCTGCTCGACTTTCGTGGGGAAGTCGCCGGTTTGCGCCGCCAGGAACGTGGCGTTGATCGCGCCGGCCGAGATTCCCGTCAGGATCGGAATCGGGACGGTGGGCCAGTGGCGGGCGATGCAGCGCAAAAGCCCCACCTGGTAGGCGGCGCGCGCACCGCCTCCGGTCATCATCAGGGCCAGGTCACCGCCCCGAGCCAGGGTCATCCGAGCATCTCCAGATCCTCTCCAACTGGTTGGAACATATAGAAATAGGGGCGATTCGGCAAGTTTAGACCGGCCGAAACAGTGTACAATCCCCCCCTTTGGTTCCGGCCCCCTGAGGGGGGGCGGAGGATCGGAGATGATCGACGAACGCAGCATGACGGAAGGCGACAAGCGCATCCTCCTGTACGGGGCGGGCTCAATCGGCTGCGCCATCGCCGAGGAACTCCTGCGCCGCGGCGGATGCCGAATCGTCGCGGTCATCGATTCCGATCCGGAGAAGGCGGGGCGCGATCTGGGCGCCGTGCTGGGACGATCACCGATGCACGTGCGGGTGAGCGGCTCCGCGCAGGGTGTCCTGCGCCGCGGTGTGGCCGATCTGGTGGTGCATGCCACCTCATCGCGCCTCGAGGTGGTGGTGCCGCAGATCGAGCCGGCCCTCGAGGCGGGCCTGCCGGTGCTCAGCACCTGCGAGGAACTGTCGTACCCGTTTGAGCGTCAGCGTCCGCTGGCCGATCGAATCGACCGCCTGGCCCGCCTGCACGGGGTGCCGGTGATGGCGGCCGGCGTGAACCCCGGGTTCGTGATGGATAAGCTGCCGATGACGCTGATGGCGGTGTGCCGGGAGATTCGCTCGGTGCGGGTGAAGCGGGTGATCGACGCCTCGCGCCGGAGGCTGCCGTTCCGGCGCAAGATAGGCGCCGGCCTGAGCGCGGCCCAGTTCGACGACGCCCGCCGCGAAGGCAAGATGGGGCACGTGGGGCTTGAGGAGTCGGCGGGGCTCATCGCCCTGTCGGCCGGCTTCCGCCCGGACCGGCACGAGGTGACGCTCAAGCCGGTCCTGGCCTCGCGCTCGCGCAAGGTGATCGGCATGACCCAGTCGCTGCGCTGTTTCCAGGGCCGGCGCGAGGTGATTCGGCTGGAGATGAAAATGCAGGTCGGCGGCATCAAGTCGCTCGACGCCATTCAGATCGAGGGTGTGCCCGCGTTCGAGATGAAAATAGCCGGCGGCATCCACGGCGACGAAGCCACCGTCGGCACGATCGTCAACTCGATTCCGTCGCTGCTGGCGGCCCCCGCCGGTTTGCGCACGGTCGCCGAAGTTCCGCTCTTTCCCCTTTACCCGAACATCGTTCCGACCGGCCGCTGAACGGCTCTCCTCGCCTCAGGCGCTGCGCCGGACCACCAGCACCGGGCACTGCGCGGCGCGGATCATCTTGTGGGCCGTGGAGCCCAGCCAGGCCAGACCGCTCTTGCCCGTCCCGTGCGCCCCCATCACCACCAGGTCGGCTTCGACCTCCTGCGCCACCTGGCGGATGATCTCGAACGGCTCGCCCTCGCGCGCCACGAAATCGGTTTCGCACACCTCCCGCACCGAGGGCGGAATCAACTTTCTGAGCTTCAGCGTGGCGGCGGCGCGATCCAGCTCGACCGCCTGGAACCACGAGGCCGCCAGCTCATGCGACATCTCGAGGGGGCGCGGATGCGCGTGCACCGCAGTGATGCGCGACCGGTACTGGCGCCCCATCAGGAGCGCATACTCGGCCGTGGCCACGGTGCCGGGCCCGAAGTCGGCCGCCAGCACGATGTTGCGGAAGGCCTTGCCTTTGCCGGCGGATGGCTCCGGCTTTCTGGAGGAGGGATTCACCGTCAGCAGCGGTGTCTCGACCAGATGCAGGACCTTCTCGGTGGTGGAACCGAGGAATAACTTCTCGAAGCCGGACAGGCCGTGCGTTCCCATCACCACCAGGTCCACGCCGTCCCTCGCCGCCTCGCGGGCGATCGCCTGGTGCGGAGGACCCTCCCCCAGCTTGGCTCCCACGCGCGGGGAGGCGAGCGAAGCCTCCAGAGCCGCCATCTCCTTCTTCGCCCAGCGCTGTCTCTCCGCGGCGAACTCGGGTTGCGGCACTGTGGGCCATGAAGAGTAGACGGGGCTGTCCACCGAATGGAACAGCGTCAGCCTGGCCTGGAAGTCATTCGCAAGCGTCAGCGCCAGATCCTGCGCGTGACGCGAGGAGGGGGAAAAATCGGTCGGGCACAGGATGTGCTGGAACGGTTTCATTGGAGCACCTCCTTGGGAGGCCTGCCGGTGTCTTCCTCGAAGTCGTGCCGGCGCGCGAACGCCTCCTCCACTTCCATCCACTCCCACGGCTCCACACGCGCCGTCGGGTGCCCGCGTTCGCGGCGCGCCTTGCACGTTACGCAGAGAATCGCTTCCGGCACACGCAGCAGCCGCCGGCGCGGAATTTGGTGCCCGCAGGCGGTGCAGCGTCCGTAGGTCCCGTCGACCGTCCGGCGCAATGCCTTGACGAGCGCCTGCTGCCGGTCGAGGAGGAGGCCCACGATATCCATGCGGATCTCCGTCTCGTTCCCCAGCTGGGCGGCCTCGGCTTCTTCGCTGAGGGGTGTGTTATCACCTCCGCTCTGCAGTTCTTCCGAACGTTGCGCATTCCTCAGCTCGGCAATATCACGCTGAACCGCTGCGAGCTCGGTGAGAATCCGTTGCCTGGTAGTGTCCTGGTGACCGCGCATGGGTTGCCTCCCTGTCCTGGTTTACTGCATATACCGTACCAGCCGGACGCATGAAGTCCGCGGGATCCGTCTGCGCAACTCGATGAAGGCAAACGGGTTGTAAACCGGTTTCGCGGGGGTTGGGTCGGGGCGGGGGAAAAGACGATCCGTGCGTGCGTGAAATCGCGCAGGTGAGCGCCGGCTGACGCCTCAGGCGAATCCGCGAGGCAGGAGCAACTCCCCATCCGCGTCCTCCAGGTGCGGTAGTGTCAGCGAGGACCAGAACAGGGTGGCGATCAGAAAGAGGGCGGCGGAGACACCCAGCCAGAGGTAGAAGCGGGCGGCGTCGAACTCGACCAGCGCCCGCGCCGCCATGGCAAGCAGGATCAGCCCGCCGTAGACCGGTACCTGCCACGGGCGGCCGGTGACCAGGCGGAGCCGCCCGCCGTGCGAGAGCGTCACATGCAGGGCGACCGACAGGGTCATGAGCGTGAATCCACCGATGAAAACGACATGCAGGCCGGCGAGCCGCTGTAACGGCCACAGGGCGGCCACGGCGTAGCCGGCGGGGATCATCCAGGCCGAGAGCCAGACGAGCCGCCGGTGCCAGCCGGGGACGCCGGGAAGCAGGCGGATCCCGGCGCCGCGCAGGAGCACCGCGAGCACCACAATGCAGCGCAGGCCGGGACCCGCGCGCGGCCATCCGGAGTTCTCCAGCCAGAACGAAAGCACGAGCAGCGCAGCCGCCGCCAGGTGGCCGAAGCGGGCGGCCTGATCTGCGGCGGTGTCTCCGGCGTCGGGCGGCGCCTGTCCGCGCGTGATCAGCGGGATCACCATGCCGCCCACCCCGAGGACCAGGCCGAGGAACAGTCCCTGCAGGAGCAGGAGCCGGCCGAGATCGTGCAGCCAGGCGCCCGCGGTCCCCATCAGGCCCGGGGCGGCGGTCAGCAGCGAGCCGCTCACTCCCATCAGCAGCGCCAGTGGGATCCACAGAAACGAATTCGGAGGCCGGCGCGCGCCGGCATGCGTGAAACGGCGCGCGGCGAAAATGATCAGCGTCACCGCCAGCGCCAGCCAGAAAGCCTGCGACAGCGCCCAGTACTCGAACCAGGCGGCCACCGCCGTGCCGATCGGCGCCGCCGTTCCCAGCGCCATCTGCCAGGCGGCGGGGGGCGGCGTGCCGGTGCGCCGCGGGATGGCGGTGAACAGGAAGCCGACCGCGAACGACATCAGGAACCCCTGGATCTGGACGATGGCGTGGAAAACCGGCCGGTAGTCGGCGAGCAGGCCGGCGGCGTGCAGGAGCCAGTGGAGCACGCCGGCCCACGACAGCAGGAGCCCCAGCGGGAACAGCACGCGGTACGGCTCGCGGCGCCACAGCGGCGCCGCCGCCCCCGCCAGGCTGTCCGTCATGCGCGGCGGCTCAGGCGGCCGGCTCCGTCATGGGCAGGCCCCCGGCGAGGCGGCGATCCCGGCGTCCCGCGACCCCGTCTGGGACGGGGAGCCGGAGTCGTAGGTGTCCGGTCCCGCGGCGGTGAGCCTGCGAACCAGGAACCACCAGCCCTGGCCGGCGGCGGGCGAGGCGGTGAACGGCAGCGACGTGGCGACGCTATCGTCGGCCACGCACTCCTGCGTGGCGACCGAGAAGTCCCCGCGGCTCGCCACGAGCGTGAGGAGATCACCCCGCACCACGTCGTACCCGACCCTGTCCGCGACGCTCGACCACCACAGCGCGCTCGATGAGAGGGTCAGCTCCAGGGTGTCTCTGAGGCCGGGATCCAGAATCTCGACCTGCGTCACGGCGCCTCCGACGATGACGGCGCTGCCGCGCACGGCGGCGGTGATCCGCATGGCGGCCAGTGTGGGATCGGCATTGATGGCGGCCGCGAGGGCCGTCGCCACCGCGGCGGCGCTCTGTCCGGCGGCGGTCGGCACGGCCACGCGAATACCCTCCACGATGAACGCAACTTCACCTCCAGTCGCCACCCCGGCCAGGCTGACGAACTCCTCGCGGTAGCAGGCGGCCGAGCAGAGGTCACCGCCGGCACGGTTCCCGTCGTCGCAGTCCTCCGTCGGCTCGAGGATGGCGTTGCCGCACGAGACGGTCTGGAACTGGCGCATCATCTCGTGGTCCTCGTGCTCGAGGATGTGGCAGTGATACGGATACCTGCCGGCGTAGTCCTCGAAGCGCGCGATGACCCGCACGATCTCCGCCGGGTTTACCATCACGGTATCCTTCCAGCCGGCCTCGTAGGCGGCGGCCTGAACCGGGGTGCCGACCGGCACCACCTGATCGTTCACCACCTCGAACCCCTGGCGATCCAGCACCTGGAACATCACCAGGTGCATGTGCATCGGGTGGGACACGCCGGAGCGGTTCACGAAGCTCCAGACTTCGGTCGTGCCGAGCTCCGGGAACTCGGTGATATCCCGCCAGCCCAGTCCGTTGATGGTCCACATCGAGCCGGTGCACGGCTCGGCGATCTTGCGGAGCACGAACTGGCGCTGCAGGATCGCCTCCGTCTCCGGGATCCGCTGCAGCGGCCGCAAGGCCGCGGGGAGCGGCGCCGTGTGCCCGGTCTGGCTGCCGACGATGAACTTCATCACGTTCGGGATCACTCCGTCACCCGGGGTGCCGGGGAACGGAGCCGGGGCGCTGTTGGTCAGCAGGATCTCCGTACCCGCCTGGAGGCCCGCAAAATCGAGCACCACGTCGGCGCGTTCGCCGGGGCCGAGGGTGACCGCGGTGCGCGTCACCGGCGCCGGCAGCAGCCCGCCCTCGGTGCCGATCTGCTGGAACTGCATCCCGGCCCGGGACAGCGCCAGCACGTACGTCCGGGAGCTCGACCCGTTGAGCATCCGGAACCGGTACTTTCCCTGGCGCACGATCAGGTATGGCCAGACCTTGCCGTTCACCAGGACCGTGTCTCCGAAGAAATGCTCCTGCCAGGCGGCCGGATACTCCAGGGAGCCGTCGCTGCGGAATTTCCGATCCTGGATGGCGAGCGGGATCTCGTACTCCCCGGAAGGCAGTCCGAGGGAGGTTTCGAAGGCGTCACGCAGCAGGTAGAACCCCGCCAGACCCATGTACACGTTGAGGCGCGTGATGCCGAGGGCATGATCATGATACCAGAGCGTACCGGGCATCTGGGCGTTCGGGTAGTCGTAAGCGTCCTGCTCGCCAGGCAGGAGCGTCAGCTCGGGGTAGCCGTCGTAGCGCTCCTGGACGTGTGCGCCGTGCAGGTGGAAAACCACCCGCGGGGCGGAGCCGTGCACATCCGGTCCGTCCAGGCATGGATCCACGGCGAGGTAATGCTCCGTCCGCAGCGATCCGAATCGGTCCCGCAGATCGCTCGTCCAGATCACCCGCACCGGCTGGCTTGTCGAGGTTTCTATCGTGGGCCCCGGGTAGGTGCCGTTGAAGCCCCACACGGTCGTGGGCGGCAGGTCACGGTGCAGCTGCTGCTGGACTTCCTGAATGAGCATTTCGTACGCGGCGGCTCCGCCGGCTGTTCCGCTCACGGGGCTGGCCACGGCTGGAATCGGCAGCGGATCGACGAAGGGGGTGAGGAGCACAGGGCAGAGGGAGGCGGTGCAGGCGGCGCCATCCCCCTGGTAGGCGCCCCCCTGCCCGACGCACTGGACCAGGGTGAGCACGGAGCAGGTTCCGCCCGGCGCACAGCAGGCCCCGGCCGGCTGTGGGCAAGGGTTCGGAGAGCAGCTGATCAGATCCCCCTGATAAACCCCGCCCCCGCCGGCGCAGGAGGTGCGGGTGACGAAGCTGCAGGTTCCGCCTGGAGAGCAACAGGCCCCGCTGGGCTGGGCGCATGGATTCGGAGTGCAGGAGGAGCCGGCCCCCTGGAAGGATCCTCCGAGGGAAGTGCACTCGGCCTGAGTGCGCACGGAGCACAACCCCGCGACGCAGCAGGCTCCGGTTACCGTCGGAGGCGTGTAGTTCACGGTCAGGCGCGGGCGGTTGGCCAGGGTGCCGTTGTTGCGGCTGTCGAACCGTTTCACGGTCTGGTTTGCCGACTCGTTGCCGATGAGCAGCCAGCCGAAGTCGGCGCCCGGGTCGTCCAGCCAGGCCTGGACGTCGCTGGTCATCTCCGCGGTGTTCCACGAATAGAGGCCGCCTCCGCCGGTGCCGCCGACCGTCAGGCTTGCACTCGTGACCGCCGAGGTGTCGCCGCCGGCGCTGACCCAGAATGACGAGGGATAGAAGGTGTGCAGCCAGGTGGCATCGCCGGTGGTGGCGGCGATCCCCATCCCCTCCTGACTGTCCGCGTTCGAGGTCCCTTCGCCCCAGGCGGCCAGGACGCGGTGCAGGCGCACGGTTTCGTTGCCGGCTTTGGTGCGCGACATGTGCAATGTGAGGGTGACGCTGGTGATCGTGGAGCCGGAGGGAACGGCCGAGGAAATGTTGAACGCTACGAGCGCCCGGCGCAGTCTGCCCTCGTTGGTGCGGCCCGTGAAGAAGTATGACCCCGCTCCGTTGCTGAGTCCTCCGGACGCATCCTCGTACAGGGTATTGTCCTTGTCGGCCTGCAGGATGGCCTGATCGGCCAGCAGGCCGGCGGGCAGGAAGGTGCAGGCGCCGAGGGCGAGAATTCGGGTGACGAACGTGCGGGGTGTCATTTGCCTATCTCCTGTGCGGTAAATTGAGGGATTTCACGCATTGAATCCTGAATCTCCGCCTTGGGCGAGAGTAGATTCACGCCGATGAATAAGAAACTGCAAGAACCATACCCGGCCGGCGCCGTTGCCATGCCTCGGCGTTGCGCGCGCATGAGGATCGCCGTATGTAGGAGCTTCTGGATGATGCCGGTTCGGAGGCGCACACACGGAGAGCCGCACCGCGCGGTTCTGGAAATCGGCCTGGCCGTCGGGCTCCTGGCCGCCGGCAGTGCCGGTGCTGAAACGGTCACACTGGGCGCCCGGCGCGACAACACGCTCATCGAGCATCCGCAGGGGGCGCTCAGTAACGGTGCGGGACCGCACCTGTTCGCGGGCCGGACATCAACGGCGGCAGGCTCGATTCGACGGGGCCTGCTGGCGTTCGATCCGGGCCCGGCGATCCCGCCCGGCTCGACAATCCTTTCCGCGGTTCTCACGCTGCATCTGTCGCAGACGAACGCCGGGGCCGTGCAGATATCGCTGCACCGTGCGCTTTCGGAATGGGGGGAAGGAGCTTCCGCAGCCGCCGGCGGAGGCGGCGCCCCCGCCGCTTCCGGCGATGCCACCTGGGTCCATACGTTCTATGACACCCGGTTCTGGGAGAAGGCGGGCGGTGATTTCGACTCCGTGGCCGTCACTGAAGTTGTGGTCGATTCTCCGGGCTTCTATGCCTGGAGCTCGCCGGCGCCGTCGGAGGGACCGGCCGCCGACGTTCAGAAATGGCTCGACGAGCCCTCGGCCAATCATGGCTGGGTGATCCTCGGGGACGAATCCTCTCCCACCACCGTGAAACGCTTCGACACCCGGGAGAATCCCGATCCGGCATTTCGCCCGAGCCTGTCCGTGGAATTCATCCCGCCGTGTAAAGGCAGGTTCGCGGGGCCCGGGTACTGGCGCCGGCAGTGTCTGTCCCTTTACCCGGTCCCGGGAAACTCGGACTTCCCGCTCTCGCCGGCCGAGCCGGACTTCGAGGCGGAGGTGCTGCCGTGCGCCGAGCGGATGCTGGCAGACCTCACAACGGGCGGCGGGGCCTGCGAGGCCATGACTGCGAAGGTCCCGCTGTCCTGCGAGAACCGGGCCGTTGGGCGTCTCACCACCCTCGTCTTCAATCTGTGCTCGGGCCGTCTCCAGAAAGGCTGCCCCGTCGAACGACAAGCACACGGCTGCCCGCGCGGGACCCTGGAAGATCTCCTGCGCGCGCTGTCCGATTTCCTCCGACTCGGCGACTGCCGCCAGGCCTCCCGCTGTGCGGCTTTCGGAGACTGATCCCGGAGGGATTTTCCTCTTTCGTGCGCCCTATGGCGCAGGTCGGCGAGACCCGACGCCGGGGGGGCATCATAGGTTTCGTGGCATGGGAGTTGCTCACTCTCAATCCTGTGCTCTGGCGACTCTGCAGCCCGATCCGAAGACTATGGCGGTCCGGGAGGGGTGAATCTGGAGTAAAGTGGCGGCCCGGAGCATGATGCAACCAGGGCCGCATCCACCTCAGGGCCGGCGCTCCATCCTGAACTGGCTGGGGCGGATCTTTCTCTCCCTG
>Ga0214473_10011948_pt1 | contig 10184 bp, 11 predicted proteins | sample RVTome_7_FD_203509 | JGI IMG/M metagenome (GOLD analysis project Ga0214473, IMG submission 203509) | Soil microbial communities from uranium-contaminated site in the Upper Colorado River Basin, Wyoming, United States - RVT98D197 | ecosystem: Environmental > Terrestrial > Soil > Contaminated >... | reverse complement strand
CACAGACAACACGATGGAGGAGATCGACTACGTCCTCGAAGTGCTGCCGGGCATCGTATCCCGGCTGCGGTCGCTCTCGCCGACGTGGCCGGAGCGGGTCACCTGAGTATCGGCTGCCCGCAGCAGGCCTTCGTGATACAATTCGCAAACGGGGTTCTATGATGGACGACTCTCTGATAACAGTCCGGGACGACAGCGGCATCGACGAGGCGATACGGAAGAACCTCCTCATCTCGTCGGTGGACGCGGTGGTGAGCTGGGCGCGGCGTTCGTCGCTATGGCCGGTTATGTTCGGCCTCGCCTGCTGCGCGATCGAGATGATCGCCACGGCGACGCCGCGCTACGACCTCGCCCGCTTCGGCGCCGAGGTGATGCGCGCCTCGCCGCGACAGTCGGACCTGATGATCGTCGCCGGCACCGTCACCTGGAAGATGGCGCCGCCGGTGCGGCGGATCTACCTCCAGATGGCGGAGCCGCGCTGGGTGATCTCCATGGGCAGCTGCGCCACCATCGGCGGGCCGTTCGCCTACGGCTACAGCACCCTCCCCGGCGTCAACCTCATCATCCCCGTTGACGTCTACGTCCCCGGCTGCCCGCCGCGTCCGGAATCGCTGCTGCAGGGGCTCATGCTGCTGCAAGAGAAGATCAAGAAGCAGGGCACGATAGCCCCGCCGGAGCGCAGGCAGCCCAGCGGCGACTTCTCGAAGTACCTCCCCGAAGGCGATCCGATCCGGCGCGAGCTGGAGTCGCTCTTCCCACCGTACCTGCCAGCCGTGGGTCAGGCTTAAGCCTGACCCACCGGTCGATATTCGCGATCGCCGGTGCGCGCTCTCGACATCCACCATCGGCCCCTCTTGGACGACTTCCAGAGCGCCTCGCACTGCGTCCGCGTCCTGCTCCTCGTCTCGCCCACCTGACCGATGTGCCTGGCCGGCGCCTCCGGTGCGGGGGCCGACGTTCTGGCGGCGCTGCCCCACCCTGACCTGCGCGTGCACTACGTCTGGGTGCCGATGCTGCCGCCGGACGACGAAGCCGCGGCCGCGGCGGCCTCAGCGCGCTTCGTGGAGCCGCGCGCCCGGCACTACTGGGACGGCGAACGACGCCTGGCCCGCGAACTCGGGGCAGCGCTCCGTATCTCCGCGCGAGACTCGATCGGCGCCGGGAGCGGCCCCGGCTTCGCCTGGGACGTCTACCTGGCATACGCCCGGGGAGCCGCCGGTCTCAGCATCCCCGCGTTGTGGATGCACCAGTTGGGCGTGCAGGATGCGCCGCGTCTGGACGCGGAGGCGTTCCGGCAACGCGTGTCCGCCCTCCTGTAGGGGCGGCTCGCGAGCCGCCCAGGGCGTAACGACCACCGTAGGGCAGAGCCCCAGCCCAACCCAGCCCGGTCGAGGCTGGGGCCTCGACCTACAAGCGCCCGACTGGGTAGGCGCAGGGGCCTGCCCCTACAGACGTGGGGCCGCGGCGCACCCGCCGTACCGAATGCCCACCGAAGGTCAGGCTTAAGCCTGACCCGCCGTCGGAGGGTGATCGTGGACCCGCCGCACCTTCCCCGGCGGCCAGTACACGAACCACGCCCGCGCGAGGATGCCCTCCCGCCCCACCGGCCCGAAGTCGCGGCTATCGGTGCTCTGCTCCAGCGCGTCGCCCAGGAGGAGCCACTCGCTCTCGCCCAGCGTCCACGTGCGCGCGTCCACCGTCACCGTTTCGCCGGGCGCGCCAGCGACGCGCTTGATGATGCGTCGGCGCGGCTCACGGGGGTCCGTCGCCAGGACGACGTCGCCCCGGCGCGGCGGCGCGCTGCGGTAGGCCAGCCGGTCGAACAGGACGTACTCACCGGGGGCCAGCGTCGGGAGCATGCTCGGGCCGCGGACGACGGCGCGCCGCGCCGTCAGGAAGGCGAGCGCCTGGTAGACGCCGGGGAGCTGCAGTAGGCGTGAGAGCGATGTCATCGGCGGGCTGGTTTACGTCGATCGCTTTGTAGTAAATTCTACAGCGTAAACATCTGTTAGAAGGAGGCCACCCCATGCCCACACGTCACGCGTTCGCCCTGCTCAACCGCCTCTTCCCGGCCGAGGAGGCCCACGCCCACTGCGATATCCCCTGCGGCATCTACGATCCGCACCTGGCGCAGATCGGCGCCCTCACCTGCATTCGCATGAACCAGCTGATCGAGGCGGCGGAGCCGCCGGCCATGGAGAAGGCGGCCCGCGACTCCTACATGCACAAGCTGGCCCGCTACACGGCGACGAAGGAGCACCACGCCGAGCTGGTGAAGCACGAAGTGCGCATCATCCGCGGCGACTTCTTCAAGCCGGACAACAGCCCCGAAGGCCTCGGCGAGCTGGTGGAGGGCATCATGAAGACGGCCTCGGCGGTGCGGCAGAACATCGACGCGGCGGCGGCCGAGAAGCTGCTCGGCCTGGTGAACGACTTCGCGGAGGCGTTCTGGAAGGCGAAGGGCGTGGCGACGAAGCGCCAGCCCTCGAACCAGGCCGTCGGCGGCGAGGTCGTCGTCCCGGCGTAGCCTCAGGGCCAACGCACCCCCGCCGGTGATGGCAGAACCACGAGACCTCGCCGAACGAGCGGAGAGCGCGCCGCTGCCGCCCTGGGCGGAGCGCGAGCGTTTCGCCGGCTACGGCGTCATGGGGCTGCCGTTCGTCTCCGGACACATCCTGGGGATGCGCCGCTTCCCGGCCTCGTCCGTGGGGCCGGGGTACACCTCCGTCTGGAACCGCAGCCCCGCCGGCGACTGGACGTTCTACTCGGACGTCGAGCCTCTGCAGTCGTGCAACCGGTTCTTCGGCAGCGCCGTGGAGACGTTCCAACGAACGCCCATCGCGCTGGAGTGGACGGGGCCGACGAGCCTTCGCATCGAGATCGCCTCAGCGGGGCTGGCCTGGGAGTCGCGCTTCGCCTCGACCCCGGCGACGCGTCTCATGAACCTGATGGGAAGCCTGATGCCCGAGACGCTGTGGCGCAGCGGCGCGGTGCTGGACGCCATGGGCGCCGTGGCCGGCCCGCTGCTGCGCGCGGGAAGGCTGCGGCTGCGGGGCCGCGCCCCCAACGGCCAGACGTTCATCGCCAGCCCGCGCCTGATCTGGGCGATACCGGAGGCCACGGCCGCGCTGGCCGGGGAGGACCTGGGGCCGGCCGGACCGGTGCCGGAGCAGGCGGCCCTCGGCGACTTCATGATCCCGCAGCGGGGGCTGCTGGCGTTCGGAATGGCGTTCTTCGAGCCGTTCGACGCGGCGCGGCACCTGGCAGTGGCGTCCCGCGCCGGGTAGCGCGGCCGACGCGCCCCACTGTCATTCTGAGCGCCGACCGCCGTCTCGCGCGGCACAGTGTATCTCCGCGAAGGAATCTGGGGTGTGGCGAACGCTTCGCCTTAGAATCCCGGACGCGCCCGAGGGCGGGGGTGAGGGCCAGGGAGTGGTAGACTATCGCCGTGCGGGCGGTCCGCGAGAGATAGAGTTTCCGTTATGAGAGAGTCCCGAGGCTGGCTGTGGCTACGAACCTGGTGGAGTGATTACGGCGGGCTTCTACAACTCGCCACTGTACCCATCATAGGCACCTCTCTTGCTCTCATACTTGCCGGAGAAGGCATAGTACGATGGGTGGGCGTAGGATTGATGGCTCCGTGGGTATTCGGTTTTCTTCTCTTTTGCGCTGTAGTCGCCATCATGTACGTCTACACCTTCTTGATATGGCTGCCGATTCAGGTAGTTCGCGGACTGACTGCGTTCGCCGGCTGGTTTCGGCGGCAATAATAGAATTCGGTATGAATCTAGTGCGACGATTTGCGGGGCCCGGCATCGTCTTCTTGGCAGGGGCAGGGCTCCAAGTGAGCGGGATCGAAGCCTTCCCTCTTGCGCTAGTGATATGGGGCATTGCTGCGTTTTGGGCATTGCTTGCGGTCCTCACATGGGAACCCCTGACACGGCGATTGGCATACGCGTGGAGGGGCCACGAGGGCGATCCGGCACAGCCCCCAGTCGACCCAAGATCAGAACTGAAGTCTCGACTTCGCGACTTCCGCGACCGCGGCCAGCAACTGTACGACAGCGAGCCAACCGAAGTGTATGGCTGGTCACAGGCTCTGACGGACCTCCTCGAGGACGCGCTCGGCCGGGACGCTGCGGAGAAGTTCTTCAACGCCAGCTGGACCCCCACGGAGACGGACCACGAGCACGTCAATCGCATACTGACCGGACTGTACGGGCTATTAGCTGACATCGACAACCTCGAGATGCGCGATGACTGGAATCCCTAGCTGGTTGATCAGCTCCCAACGTGAAGCCCTTCACAACCCCTTGCGATTAACGAAGCGCACAGCGTAACATTTGCCCTGCGGGTAGCAGTGCATCGGGCAGGGACGGCCCTGCCCCTACGAGAAGGGGCGCGCTTGTTCGGGACCGGTATCGCCAAGGGGATGATGGTGACCCTGCGCACCCTCTTCCGCACGCCGTTCACCACCCAGTACCCGGAAGAGATACGCCCCATCCCCGTCAACGCCCGCACCAACCTCCTCTGGTTCGAGGAGCGCTGCACCGGCTGCTCCACCTGCGCCCAGGCCTGCCCCGACGGCTGCATCCTCGTCCAGACCTCGGAGCGCGAGGACGGCAGCCTCAACGTCGACCGCTACGAGATCGACTTCCGCCTCTGCATGTACTGCGGCCTCTGCGTCGAGGCCTGCCCCTACGAGGCGATCCAGGCCGGCGGCCCCCTCAACGACGCGACCTACGACTTCAACAGCCTCTACCGCGATAAGCACCGCCTCACGGAGATGGCGCAGGAGCACCTGCACGGCCACGACTGGATGTACCCCAACGGTAAGAAGGCCCCGCGCGCGGACGAGAAGCCGCTGCACGTCGGCCTGCCGGTGGAGCGCGACCGCACCAGGTAGCCCGTGGACCTATCGATCGGCGACGAATGTTCGGTGGGGCAGGCTTTAGCCTGTCGGTGTTGTGTCAGCCTGAAGGCTGACCCGCGGGTGGTTGGAATCCCGTGATGGCGAAGATCACCCTCAACGGCCGCGAGATCGAGGCGCCGGACGGCGCCCCCCTCGTCGAGGTGATCAAGAACGCCGGCGTCTACATCTCCAACCTCTGTTACATCGATGACCTGCCGCCCTACGCCGGCTGCCGCACCTGCCTGGTCGAGATAGAGGGCGCGCCCACGCTGCAGCTCTCCTGCACCGCGAAGGTCGCCGAGGGCATGGTCGTCCGCACCGACAGCGCGCAGGCCGCCGCCTCCCGGCAGGCCGTCCTCTCCCTAATCCTCTCGTACCACTCGGACCGCTGCCTCACCTGCCACCGCGTCGTCAAGTGCAAGCCCGGCGACACCTGCCTGCGCGACAGCGTCGTCACCCACCGCTGCGTCACCTGCTCCAAGAACTACCGCTGCGAGCTCCAGACGACCTGCGAGATGGTGCAGATGGCCGGCTACGAGCCCTGGGAGGGCGAGGAGCGCACATTCTACGAGCTGGAGCAGCCGGAGGCCGACCACGCGAACCCGTTCCTGGAGTTCGACCCCCAGATGTGCATCATCTGTACCCGCTGCGTCCGCGCCTGCGACCAGCTCCGCCACACCGGCGCCATCACCCTGGCCGGCCGCGGCTTCTCCACCCGCATCGAGTTCGGCGCTGGCGGAGCCGTCCACGACTCCAACTGCGACTTCTGCGGCGCCTGCATCGACGTCTGCCCGACGGCGACGCTGATGGAGCACCCGAACAAGTGGGCCGCCACCGAGACGGAGCGCTGGGTGTCCACCACCTGCACCTCATGCAGCGTCGGCTGCAGCATCAGCCTGGGCGTCCGCAAGGGCCGCGGCGTCATCGTCCGGCCAGACACGACCGCCAACCCGGTCAGCCACCGGCAGCTCTGCGTTCGCGGCCGCTTCGGCTACGACGCCGTCAAGCCCTCGCAGAGGCTGTCGCAGCCGCTGGTGCGACGCAACGGCCCCGACCCGGTCGGGGCGACCTGGGACGAGGCGCTGGAGCTGACGGCGGCGCGCCTAGCCGAGATCCGCGAGAAGCACGGCCCGGCGGCGATCGGCTTCCTCGGCTCGCCGCTCGCCACCAACGAGGAGAACTACCTGCTCCAGAAGATCGCCCGCGCCGTCGTCGGCACGCCAAACGTCGATTCCAGCGCCGGGCCGGTCGCCCGCGCCGCCTGCGAGTCGCTGCGGCGGGCGTTCGGCAGCGAGGTGCTGCCGGCCGACATGACGCAGCTCGCGCGTTCGAAGACGCTGCTGGTTATCGCGGAGGACCTGGAGTCCAGCCACAACGTCGCCGCCCTGCGCTGCAAGGACGCCGTCGTCAACAACGGCGCCCGGCTGGTCGTCGTCGCCGCCCGCCGCGGCGAGCTGTGCGACTTCGCGGACGTCTGGCTGCAGCCGCGCCCCGGCGAAGAGGCGGCGACCGTCGCCGCCCTGGCGGACGCCCTGCGGGGCGAGGCCGCCGCCGGGGTCGCCGAAGCCACCGCGCTCCTCGCCGCCGCCAGGGACGACGAGTCATGGCGGCCCCTCTCGGTCGTCTACGCCCTGCCCCACCTCGGCGCGGCCGAGGCGGGGGCGATAACCGCCGCCGCCGCGAACGTGGCGATCGCCGCCCTGGGGCAGGAGGCAGCGGGCTCGCTGTTCGTGCTGCCGCAGGAGGCGAACGTCTGGGGTATGCGAGACGCCGGCGCCACCGGCGAGTATCTTCCCGGCTACCGGCCCGCCGATGACGGAGCGGCCCGCAAGACCGTCGAGCAGTTCTGGGGCGCGCCCGTCCCCGCCACCACCGGCCTCACCTTCGAGCAGATGGTGTCGAACGGGAAGCTGAAGGCGCTGGTGGTGCTGAACGACAACCCGCTGTTCTTCGCCCCCGCCACGGCGCGCGTGCGCGAGAGCCTCGCCGGGCTGGAGCTCCTCGCCGTGATCGATAGCCTGCCCACGGACACCGCGAACGCGGCGCATGTCGTCCTGCCGGACACCGGGCCCTTCGGCAAGGAGGGCACGGTCACCAGCGCCGACCGGCGCGTGCTCCGCCTCCACGCGGCGACCTTACCCCAGGACGAGGCCCAGCCGGCCTGGCGCATCCTCGGCGAGCTCGGATCGCGGCTAGCGCAGCGCCTGAACACGGGCGAGCTGCGGCTTAACTACGCGGGCCCTGCCGAGATCATGGACGAGATCGCGCAGCTGGTGCCGCTGTACGCCAACGCCACCTACAAGGAGATGGAGCCCGGCGCCCAGCAGCCGCTCGACGGCCTTGGCCCCAGGAAGGCGGAGCTTCAGCCGGTGCCCGCGACCCCTGCCGCCGCGCAGGGCTACGCGCTCACCACCGGGCGTGGCCTCTACACCAGCTACGAGGGCGCCGCCGTCCACTCGCCGGAGGCCGACAGGCTGCACCGCGAGGAGTGCGTCGATCTGAACCCGGCGGACGCGAAGGCGCTCGGCGTCAGTGACGGCGGCCAGGTGACGCTGCGGGCGAACGGGAACGAGCTCACCCTGCGGGCCCGCGTCACGGCGGCCGTGCAGCACCGGATGCTCTACGTGCCGCTCTATCTCGACGGCGGCGCGGTCACCGCCCTGTTCGCGGACGGCCAGGCCACCGTCCCCGTCGAAGTCGTCGCCGCGAGCCGTTAAGCGTCCCCCGCGGCTGTGCTAAACTATCTCCGCGCCCTGTTCCTGCCATGGTCGCCAACAAGTCCGACCGCCTCGTGAAGATCGCCGTGGCCCGAGACGAAGTCGAGGCCAGCATCTGGAAGGATGCCCTTGAGCAGGAAGGCATCATGCATTACGTCAAGAGTCTGGACCCGCTGACGCCCTTCGGCGTAGCGCCGGGCCTCCCCAGCAGCCTCGAGGTCTACGTCCTCGCCCGCGACGAGAAGCGGGCGCGCTGGGTCCTCGGCGAGCTCGAAGCCTCCAGGTAGGCGCCCCGTGGAGCTGCCGCTTTTCCCCCTGAACTCCGTGCTTTTCCCCGGTGCCACGCTGCCGCTACACGTCTTCGAGGAGCGCTATAAGCTGATGATCGGCCGCTGCCTGCAATCGGGCTCCCCCTTCGGCGTGCTGCTCATCCGCAGCGGCAATGAGGTGGGTGAGCCCGCCGAGCCGTTCGAGGTGGGCACTACAGCCCGCATCGCCCGCGTCCAGCACCTGGACGAGGGGCGAATGAACCTGGTCTGCCTGGGCGAGCAGCGCTTTCGCCTCCTGAAGAAGCTACGCGACACGCCCTACCTGGTGGCGGAGGTAGAGCCGCTGGACTCAACCGACGCCCAGGGCGAAGACGTGGCCGAGCTGGCGGAGACGGTGGGGGCGCTGTTCGCCGAGTATTACCGCCTCTACCTGGCGGTCTCGAACCAGTGGGCGCGCCAGATCGGGATGCCCGGCGGCGCCGCCGAACTGGCCGACTTCGTCGGCTCGCGGCTCGCGGTCAGCCCGTGGACGAAGCAGCGGCTGCTGGAGGAGCTATCCGTCCGGCGGCGCCTGGAGGCGGAGCTGGATACGCTGTCGGACGCCATCCGTGAGATGACGCCGAAGGTGGACGTGGCGCGGGCGCAGCGCTGGCGGGCGCTGGGCGTGATGAACTAGACCCCCGCCCGCCTAACCCCGCCCCGCCAAGCAATAGAGCAATTGAGCAAGAGAGCAAAGGCACCTGCGCTTGTTCCATTGTTCCATTGTTCCATTGTTCCATTGTTCCATTGTTCCAGGGGCCGGGTGGGGTCAGGGGATGACCTGCACCTTGATCGAGGCGCTGGACTTGTCGGCCGCGGCGAGGAACGCCTGCTGCGCCTCGGCAAGGGGGAAGCGGTGCGTGATGATCCCGCGCGCCCGCTCCGGGTCCGCCCCGATCATGCCCAGCGCGGCCTCGAAATCCGTGAGGCGGCGGCTGCGGCAGTAGGTGATAGCTCCCGCCGTCCGCACCTCGTTGAGCATCATCGTGAGGGCGTTGACCTGCACGGGGCCGGTGAACAGCCCCAGGATGGACACCCGTCCGCCCGGACGTACCAGCCCCACGGCCTGGCCGAGCGTCTCCGCGTGGCCGCCGACCGTCTCCACGACCACGTCCGGCTTCTCGCCCACCAGGGCGGAAGCGTCGCCCGCCGGAACGACGCGGGTGGCGCCGGCGGCAAGGGCGGCGCGGGCCTGGTGCTCGTAGCGGTAGGTGACGGTGACCTCGGCGGCGCCCAGGGCTCGGGCGGCCAGCGCCGTCATCACGCCTATCGTGCCGCAGCCCAGGACGACGACCCTGTCCCCGCGGGAGAGGTCGACGAGGTGCAGGCCGTGCACGACGACGGCCAGCGGCTCCACCAGCGCCCCCAGCTCGAAGTCCAGCCCGTCCAGCAGCGGGTACAGCGTGTAGGCGGGGACGGCCACGTACTCGGCGAGGCCGCCGGGGGCGAAGGTGCCCAGGAGCACCCGCCTGGGGCAGAGCTGGTGGTTGCCGGTGCGGCAGTAGTCGCACTCGCGACAGGTGCGGAGCGGCTCCACGACGACGCGCCGGCCGGGTGCGAACCCCTCGACGCCATCGCCGGACTCTACCACCTCGCCGGCGAACTCGTGCCCCAGCGAGATCGTCGGCGGGATGGGGAGTTCGCCGCGGTAGACGTGGAGGTCGGAGCCGCAGATGCCGCAGACGCGAACACGCAGGAGCACTTCACCCGGCCCGGGCGAGGGCACGGGTGTCTCCCTGACCTCGATCTTCTCTTTGCCGCCGCTGAAGGCGGCCAGCATCGTTTCCGGCACGGCGCGCCCATTGTAGCAGGGAGCGAGGAGAAACCGGAAACTCGAAACTCGCCTGCGTGTAGCCGCACCGGGGCGCAGCGAGCAGCGCCCCTACGCCCCGTCCGTAGCCGCCGAGATGCGCTATCATCGAAGTGTCATGCGGGCCGCCAATCAGCCGGTGAGCTGGTGGGGCTGGCACTGGGAGCCGCCGGTGCCGCTGTCCATCGTCCAGATACTGCAGGCGGGGAACATGCCGCCCCGCCTGGCGGCGATGTTCTGGCTGGCGATGGAGCGCGGCGCCTCGCTCGTCGTCGCCGCCGACCCGCCCAGCGCCGGCAAGACCGCCACGCTCACCGCCCTCCTCTCGCTCACTCCGCCGGAGACGGTCGCCTACTTCACCCGTGGCGCCGGCGAGACGTTCGCCCTGCCGCCGCGCACGGACGCCCACCCGACCTACATCCTCGTCAACGAGATGA
>Ga0214473_10011947_pt1 | contig 10185 bp, 7 predicted proteins | sample RVTome_7_FD_203509 | JGI IMG/M metagenome (GOLD analysis project Ga0214473, IMG submission 203509) | Soil microbial communities from uranium-contaminated site in the Upper Colorado River Basin, Wyoming, United States - RVT98D197 | ecosystem: Environmental > Terrestrial > Soil > Contaminated >... | reverse complement strand
TCCGCCGCCGGGAAGCAGCGCAGGTAGTCCTCCTTTATGGGCGTGTCGTACACCGCAAACACCCTCCTGCCCAGCGCCATGGCGTTGAGAATCGACAGGTATCCCGTAACGAAGGCGACCTCGTATCCGGCGATATACGACGCCGGATCCTGAACCTGGCCGTGCATGAAAATTGGCAGGTCATACATCCGCTGAAGCCTGTCCACGGTGCTCGCAAGCGGGCCGTCCCCGCAGATGTGCAGAGGGACTGTCATGTCATGCTGGTAGCGCAGAATGTTGAGGGCTTCGATGTAGGTCAGTATGCCCATATCGGCCTCCAGCCTGCCCACGAACACAGCCCCGCGTTCGGGTTGCGGTGCGTCGGCGCCAGCCAGCGGTGAGTCAACTGCGCCGTATGACACAATGTCACATGGCGTGCGGTAGTATTTCCTGATGAAGTCGCCTATGCAGATTGAGCCCTGGCACAGCCGGGCCGCCAGCCTGCGAAACACCCTGGCCTGCCGCCGTATCGGCCATCCCTCGTATCCGTGAAAAGTCACGAAGACCGGATGTCGCGGAAACAGCAAGCGAAAGGGCAGGTAATAACGCACGAACGCATACGCATCGTGGCAGTGAACCACGTCCGTGTCCTTCATCATCTCGCTTACCCGGCGCCAGGCCCTCACGAACCCGCCCCTCGCCGGCACGCGAACCACCCGGATAGGGCCCACGTCTTCGCGCTCCGGCCAGGACCTGTCAATTCGCCTTGTGAGCACGGCCACACCATGCCCCTTCTTGACCAGTTCTTCCCCCACCCGCTTCACGTGCGTCTGCACGCCGCCGACGCTGGGGTGGAAGGATGGTGTCAGCATCAATATGTTCACGGTTTGGGCCGCTTTTCGGCGCGAGTGGTGCCGCATTTGCACGCTATCAGCGCCGGTAGAACGAGCGAGATCACCGCACCAAACAGGGCGCATAGCCCTGCAATTCCCGTGCCACAGAGTATGCGCAGCGCAAGTTTGGCGCGTGAAATGCCGCGCAACTCACCGCCCGTAGCGGCGAGCAGGCGCGTCGCTCCCGACATGAGAGCCAGAGTCTCCAGGCCGAGAGGCCCTGGCAGCGAAGGGCACTCGTATGCGATGCACGCGGCGTCGAAGCGCTGCGTCCGCAGATGTCGGGCCCCTTTCCAGAAACCGGGCTCCATGACCATCACGTCGTCAACGCCTGCCAGGTGCCCAACGCGGGCAACGGCATAGTGGGCAGGCAGTGAAATGGCGCAGCCGGGAAGCCGCCGGCGCAGCGCCTGGCACACAGGCCCGCTCGCCTGCGGGTCCTCCAGCCTCACGACCTGCAAGAGCAGAACACGAGGGCCTGCCATAATCGCTCACGCCACCTGGGAAAGGAAGGCGCGGGGATGCTCCAGCGCGCGGCAAATGACCCGCCGGTCGGGTAGTGCAGCCGCTTCGGTTCCCCGGCGTGCGGCAGCCTCTCCAAACTGCCGCAGCGCCGCCAGCAGTCCGCGCAGCATGACCAGGCCGCCGCGCGCCGCCACGTCCTGCGCCAGCCGCCAGGGAAGGCGCGCGAAATGCCCGGCCAGCAGGTCCGGCTCGCGGATGTTCTTCCAGATGAACAGGAACCGGTTCTTCGCGAACACCACCTCGGCCTGGGTGCGCGCGTACGTCCGGCGGATGGTGGCCCCCTGCTCGTGATACATGATGCTTTTGGGCTCTTGCACTATTCTCCATCCGCGGCGCCAGGCTCGCCAGCCCAGGTCCATGTCCTCCCAGTAGAAAGGGCGAAACATCGGATCGAAGCCGCCCAGTTCGCGGAACTTTTCCGCATCGAACAGGCCGCCTGCCGCCGGAGCGTCGAGCCTGGTCGAAGGGGCATGACTGACGTTCTCTGATTCCCTGTGCAGGTCACCGCACGAGCCGCAGACATAAGCATCCTCGAAGCCCCGCCTCATGCGGTATTCCGGGCCTGCCGCGAATACGCTCGTGCGGCTCATCTGCTCCGCGAGCGGCCCGAGGAAGCCTTGCGTCACCACCATGTCATTGTTCAGCAGCAGGACCAGCCTGTTGGAGCATGCGGCGAACCCGGCGTTGCAGAGGGCCGAGAAACTCCGCGCGCTGCGCACCGCCAGGCGCTTGACGCGGGGGAAATTCGCGCGCAGCAAATCAGCCGTGCCGTCTGTGCTTTCATGGTCAACAACAATGACCTCGTTCGCATCACCCAGTTCCGCCAGAAGCGGCGGAAGTGACAGGGACAGCAGGTGGGCGCCGTTGTGGCTGGGGATGACGGCGCTAACGGCCTGCATTTTCGATCACCTCCACCGCCTGCCGCGCATCGAAGGCGAGAAGCAGCGGCACTCCGTTCAGGCGGATTCCCCATGCCGGCTTCCCGCGGCGATAGAGCGCCCAGGCGATGTCGTCGAATTCGCTCTGCGCGCACTGGAATATAACCAGGTCGCACTCTTTCAGTTGCGCCAGGTTCTCGGCCGGGTCGGGCACCCTCGCCCTGAACTGCAGGTCGCGGCGCAGCACGCCGGCATTCTGATAGACCTCCAGGTACGAGACAGCCCCTCTGGGGATGACGTAGATCGTGGCCGGCTTCCGGTTCAGCCGCTCGACGGCCTGCAGGTACGGCCCGCCCCAGTAGATGGTCTCCAGGCCGGCCTTCCGGGCGCCCTTCATGCCGCCCACGAGTGCGTTGTAGTAGGCCAGTTGATACGGATGAGTACCGACCACCGCCACCGCCGCGCTGGCGAAGATTCCGATGGCTGCGAGGGGGGCGACCCATCGGGCGAGCGCAGGAAGCCTTTGCAGCGCCGACTCCACGGCCGCCGTGAGCCGTTCGAATCCCAGTCCCGCCAGGCCCGCCAGGAAAGGAAATGCGGGCATGAAGAGCCTGACTCCGTTGTACTTGGGCGCCTGCGGCAAGGCAGACACCAGCAGGTAGGCAGCAGCCATGACCAGCAGGAGGGTCTCGGCCGAGCCGCGTCTTGCGCGAGCCAGGGCTACCAGCATGCCGATGACCATAAGGGCCAGAATCCCCACCGGCACAGTCACCCCTGTCAAAACGAATGGGTAGTGCCAGGGAGCATAGTGATAGGTGTTGCCGAGATAATACACGTCCACAGGGTAGTGCGAGGAGTGGAATTTCACATAGTCCATGAATCGCGCGATGGGGCTGTGCCACAGCCAGGGCCAACCCAGGAGAAATGCCGCCGGCCCGATGGCTACCATCGCCACCACCTTCACGATCATCGCTTTTCTCTGCCAGATGGCCGACCAGAGCAGCAGCACGGGCAGCACAAGCAGCGCGTTGAGTTTCGCCAGCAGCGCGAGGCCGAAAAGGACGCCGGTCAGAACCGCCCAACCCCAGCGGCCCGTCTCGCCGGTTTTCCAGAAGGCCAGCGCCGTCAGCAGCGCCAGGCTTGCGACCGGGATGTCCAGCGTGGCGTAGTGGGCATGCGCGAACGCCCTCGGCAACAGGAAAAGCGATAAAGCAGCCGCGAGGCCTGCCCGCACCCTCCAGCGCGCCGAGCAGAAAATGTACAACGCTGTAACTGCGGCTGCGAACAGTATTGCGCCCGGAGCGCGCAATGGCGCGGTGGCGCCGAGGCCGCCGGGCAGCACCATGCCCAGGATCCCGGACAGCGCCTTCACGAGAGGCGGTTGCTGGTCTTTCCCGGCGTACCAGGCTTTGTCAACGATCTCCTTGCGGAACGGCGTCAGGAAGTCCCGATTCGCGAAAGACGTGGCCGAGTCCCTGAGCCAGCCCGCTATCCGCTGCCCCTGGCCCATATATATCGGCTCGTCGGTTGTGATGCCGTAGTCGTCTGCCGTGAACAGCACGCTCAGAGCGACGGCGACAAACAGGAAAGGCGCAAGAACCAGGTGTCTGCTTGGGCCGAGCGCATCCTGCTTCTTTCTGGAAGAGCGCTTAGGCATTTCGCCTCCTGAGCGAGCATGAAAGGGCTCCTGCTACAAGCGATAGGCAGAGCAGGCTGGAGAACAGGCCCAGCCGGAAGGATGCCGGCTCGTAACGAAAACTGACGCGGTGTTTTCCCGCCGGCACTGCCACCGCCCTGAACACGTAGTCGCACAGCAGCATTTCAGCCCTTCGCCCGTCAATGTAAACGCGCCATCCGGGGTAGGCTGCATCCGCAAGCCGGAGCACGTTTGCCGCAGGCAGAGCTGTCCGGACATCCACCCGATTGGCGGTTTCTTTCGCTATGTATGCCCTGCTTTCCGCGAATACCTCGCCGGTCTTGATTCCCGGCGCATGAGAAAGCAAAGCCCACGGGCTCGGCCTGAGTCCTTCCTGCGCCCGTAGGCGTAAGGCATCGGCATCGCTCACAACGCGCCACAAATCAACCAGGTCCGCGCGCGGGCGGGCGGTATCCCGCGCATAGACCATCGCGGGTCCGTCGAAAACCTTCCGCAGACCGGGCGCGGCGATTTCTCGCGTGGTGAGCACGCACCTGACTGCCATCAGGTCCAGAGCAGGCGAATCGAGATTCGACCACTGGAAAGTGGGCGCTTCGGCGTTCACCGCTTTCAGGAACCTGAGATACCGCCCCCAGAGCAGCGAATCCGAGCCCTGTATGTCTTGCAGGCGGAACACCGTGGGAGTGTTGGGCGGCATCCAGCCCTTGAGCGAATCGGTTCCCACGGCGAGCATCCGGTCGCCGCCGGTGTATTTCTGCAGCGCCTCGACCTCGGGCGTGGAGAAGTACTCCATGCTGCGCGGATTGACGGGGTTGAAGCGCCAGCCGAAGACGAACAGTTCGGCTGCTACTATGGCGGCCGCCGCCGCTCCGAATGCTGCGGCCGGCAGTCTTGCGAACCGGCGAAGAGCGATCAAAGCAACCGCCAGCGCCAAGAAGGCAGCCAAGACCGCGAGTTGCGCTGTGGCATAACCTGCCAGAACGGCCACATCGCGCGAGAAGCGCGTCAGGCCGTAGGACACGGCAAGCAAAGTCGCCAGCGGGAAAGCCAGCCAGAACCACCGCCATAGCCTCGCGGGCTGCTGCATGAGGCCCTCCGCGCCCATAGCCGCCAGCCCCGCAATTCCGAAGGCGGCGAGGTAGAGTATGCGGGCCATGCCCGCGAGTTGCTTGAACCCCGGGACGCCGTAGTAGAGCAGCCCGTAAACCGGAGTGCCCAGGGCGGCGAGGATGCCTAATACCGCCACAGCCAGGAAGAAAGGCATGCCCCTGCGCTTTGGGCCGATGGATGCGAACGCGAGCGCCAGCGGCAGTATGCCCACATAGCCGCAAGTCTCCATGAATAAGCCCGGCTCGCCGGGGCGATTCGCGGCCAGATGCCCCCAATAATTGTAAGCGGTCGGGTTACCGAAGAAATTCGGGATGAAGTACGTGACCAGGTGAGTTGCGGGCAGGGCGCTCTTGATGGCCTCGGCGTAGGAGAGCGGCGGGCGCTGGCTTCTTGTTGCGAGTTCGATTGCGGGGAGAAGTTGCGCAGCGGCCAGCCCGATGCCAATAGCAAGTGACGCAAGAGCGTAGGTAAGCGCCCGCAGCCTGTCGCGCCCCTGGCTCGCAAGCAGGCGCCAAAGCACGAATATCCCGAATCCGGCAAGCACATATGCCGAGTACTGCAAGTGCCCGCCGAGGAACTGCACGGCCACGCAGACTCCCGTGATGATGGCGAGAAGCGGGCTTTTTCGGCGGACTGCTTGCTCGAACACGAGCAATATCAACGGCAGCCACACCATGACCCAGAGGCCGAGGGCCGGATACTCGGCCCATGAGATGAGGGCCCCGTTGAACATGAATGCAACGGCGCCTATCAGCGCGGCCAGGCGTGTGAGGTCGAGCGTGCGGAGGAGCCAGTACATGAAAAGCCCGGCCATAGCGCAGTGCAAAACGATGGTGGCCGTGAAGCCCAGCCCGATGGGCAGGATCAGGAAGAGCAGGTTGGGCGGATAGAACACCGCCGACTGCAGGTTCGCGATGAACGGGGTGCCGCAGAAGGCGTAAGGGTTCCAGAGAGGCAGGATGCCTTGCGTGAGTGTGGACACCGCGAAGTGGCGCCAGGGGTAATACTGCTGGATTGGGTCGAGCATGGGGTTCTGCGCGAGGTGGAACTCCGGGAAGGCGGCTGCGTGGAACTTCCACGGGACCATCAGGAGGAGCACGTCCAGCGGAAGCAGCACCCGCCCCGTGAAAACCGCGCGCCCGAAGAAGGCAAGGGCCAGGCAGATGATCAGCGCGTGCGGCCAGAGCCGAAGAATAGGCGGCCGCTGCTTGGCCGGCTTGCTTGCCTGCCCATCAGCCGTTCTGCTGCTGCGAGAACCCGATGTCATTTTTCGAGAGCCCGTCCCGGGCGGCGCGAATAGCGATAACCGGTGAAAGATTCGGCGGGTGCAGGGGTTGTCCTGTGAGATTCACCGATGTGACGCAGGATGGTGCCGGCGGAGGGACTTGAACCCCCATGGCCTTTCGGCCACCGCATTTTGAGTGCGGCGCGTCTACCATTCCGCCACGCCGGCATGACTGCGACAGCTATGCAAGAATAGCACGTTGCCTCCCCTTGCGCAACCGGAGGGGTTCACGCGGGTGCGCAGAATACACTGCAATTGCAGGGCAATATCATGCGGGTAATGTTTCTGGGGACGGCGGCGGCGGAGGGGTTTCCGGGGCTGTGGTGCACTTGCGAGCATTGCGAGGAGGCGAGGCGAGACGGAGGCAACTCGCTGAGACTGCGCGCATCGCTGCTGGTGAACGATGACCTGATCATTGACCTGAACTCCGACCTGATGCAGGCTGCCGCCAGGTTCGGGCTGCGTCTGACGTCCGTGACCAGCGCTCTCGTAACCCACACGCACGGCGATCACCTCGACCTGAAGAACCTGGACCTGCGCGTGCCCGGCTTTCGCGCGCAGCCCCTGCCCCTGCTGACCGTCTTCGGCTCGGAGCAGGTGGTGGCGCGGGTGCACACGCTGGGGGATAGGCTCAACGAGGCGGAAGTTCGGACACAGGCGGTTCAGCCGTTCATGCCATTCGAGGCGGGCTGCTATTCGGTAACAGCATTCCCCGCGAGCCACGCCGTCGAGGGCGCGCTCTTCTACGCGGTGGAGCAGGGCGGGACATCGCTCCTATATGCCCTCGATTCCGGCCCGTGGAGCGACGAAGCCTGGAACGGCCTTGCAGAGCACAGGTTCGACCTCGTCATCGTGGAAGAGACGATGGGCGACAAGCAGTACTGGGGCCACATGGGACTGCGCGACGTGATCGCAGCGAAGGATCGCATGACGAAGGAAGCGATGCTCAAACAGGGCGGCAGGTTCCTCGTAACTCACATCGGCCACCACGGCAATCCCACGCATGAGGAACTCGCGCGACTCCTGCAGGCCCACGGCATCGAGGTCGCATACGACGGAGCGCAGGTAGTTGTGGGGGAGGAGCAGGCTTGAGGCCTAGCAAGCGCAGGCCTTCTTGGAGAATCGCTCGGGGCGCGAGAGAGCCTGGCGAATGGTCGGACAGAATCGTGAGGTTCCTGGCGTGGGCCGTAGTGCTGGGCATTGTCGCATACCTTGCGTGGGTTCTGATCAACCATCTCAGCGGCCAGTTCCGCAGAATACGGAGAATCTACACGCCGCCCCCTGAGATCCGCGTATTCGAGCCGGATTTCAAGAGAGTCATCGTATGACGCAGGAACCGAAAGGCCGCGCGCCGTGGCTTCGCTCATTCATGAAGCGGGCCTCCGAGCAGAGGCACCTTCTCTCGATTCGCGACGGAGTGGTGGCTGCGCTTCCGTTGGTGCTGGTGGGCAGCGTGTTTCTTCTCGTAGCGCAGCCGCCCGTGCCGAAATGGGAGCAAGCAATCGCCCGCTCGGTCTGGCTGGCTCGCTTGGTGACGCCGCTGAAGGCCACGACGGGTCTGATCTCGATATACGTGGCTTTCTCCATCGGCTCCAGCCTGGCCAGGCGCTACGAACTCGATGCTCTGGCAGGCGGCCTTCTGGCTACATCCGCTTTCCTGATTTCGGTGAGGCCGGTCAGCGTTGCGCTCGAGCCGGGCGCGAAGCCCGCATCGGTTCTGCCCATGGCCTGGCTGGGTTCCGGCGGCCTGTTCGTCGCAATTATTCTGGCCATCTTCGCCGTAGAGGTGATGCGCTTTCTCATGCGGCGTAACTGGACCTTCCGGCTTCCCGAGGGGGTGCCGCCCGCGGTCGCCAGGTCTTTCGCCAGCCTGCTGCCCGCGGCCGTGGTCCTAGCAGTCTGCTGGCTTCTTTTTCACGCGCTGGGGCTCGACCCGTTTGGCCTGATGCAGCGACTCGTCGCCAGGCCGCTCGCCCTAGCCAGCAACAGCCTTCCAGCGGTGGTCATCATCGTTCTGCTCGACTCGGTTCTCTGGCTCTTCGGCATACACGCCGTGGCGGTAATGGCCGCGCTCCAGCCCGTCTGGCTGCAGTTGATTACAGAGAACATGGATGCAGCAGCCCTGGGGCACCCCATCCCGAACATCGGAGCCAGGGAGTTCTACATCTGGTTCATCTGGCTGGGCGGCTCAGGGGCATCGCTGTGCCTGCCGTTCCTGTTCTGGCGGGCCAGGTCGGCGGCTCTGCGGAGCGTCGCGAGGCTGGGGCTGGTTCCCGCCATATGCAACATCAATGAGCCCATCATCTTCGGCACGCCCATCGTGATGAACGCGACTCTCGCCGCGCCATTTATCGGGGGGCCTGCCATCGCCGCGGTCATTGCGTGGGTGGCCTTCAGGCTCAACTGGGTGGTGCGGCCTCACGTCATCGTGCCGTGGACTTTGCCGGCACCTATCGGCGCTTATCTCACGACCGGAGGCGACTGGCGCGCGATCCTGCTGATGGTGGTGAACATGGCCATAATCACGGTGTTCTATTGGCCTTTCGTGCGCGCGTATGACCGCCGCCTCGCCGAGAAGGAAGCGCAAACCGGTGTCTGAGCGCGCTGATCCGAGGCCTGTGGTCCTGGACGCGAACGTCTTCGTAGCGGCGCAGTGGAATCCGCGGAGCGCTTCCGCGCATGTATTGCGTTTGTGCGAAGACGGCCTGCTCAGGTTGTGCCACACTGCATCCATCCGCCGCGAGGTTTACGCAACCCTGCGAAACACTCGCGCGCCGGCGGAGTTCGTATCGAGGGTTCGGAGCCTTTTCAACGCGGGCAGCGACATGCGCACGACCAGACGCATCCGCCTTGTGGAAGACGACCCCGAGGATGACAAGTACCTGGAATGCGCCGTGGCAGCCGGTGCGACCATCATCACGAACGACCAGCACCTGCTGCGCGTCGGCGGCTGCGACGGAGTTGAGATCCTGCGGCCCACGGAGTTCGCGAAACGTACGCCAGTTGCTGGCACGCAAGTGTAGGAGCCGTCTCCCTTGGCCTGAGCGAAGCCGAAGGCAGACGGCGATGGTCAAAGCGGTCGCCATCCGCCAACTGGCGGATGGCTCCTACAATTCAGAGGCCCAAGGCTAGCGGGTCTGGTTTCCGAGGCGGGTGAGGACTTTGCCGAGGGCGTCCATCTCCTCGCCGTAGCCCGCGAAATCGCCGGCCTTCAGCCGTTCCTGCGCTTTCCTGTACCTGGCGTTCGCCTCCTCCACCAGCCTGGATACCTCAGCCGGAGCGAGAGCCCCTACCGCCAGCGGCCTTTCAGGCGCGCCGGTAGCCCTTGCTATGGCCGCCGGCACCGGGCCGCCCACGACCCTCGCCAGGGCTGCCTGGAACGTCGGCTCCATGGCCACCTTTCCCCCGACGAACACGATGACCCGCTTCAGTTCGGGGATCTCGCCTTGCTGGGCTTTCAGGAACAGCGGCTCGACGTACAATATTGACTTCTCGATGGGTATGACGAGCAGGTTGCCCCTGATGACATCGGAGCCGCCCTGCCTCCACAGCGACAGGTCCTTGCTTATTTCGGCATCCTGGTCAATGTAAGCCTCGATCTGCTGCGGGCCGTCCACCAGTTCTTGCGCCGTGAACTTGTAAACCAGAAGTTCGCCGTAATGCTCCGGGTCGCACCGCGCGGCAAGCCAGGCTATCATGTTGGGCTTGCTTATGGGCGTGTACGGCAGCATCAGGATGAATTCGGCCTTGTCCTCGCCCGGCAGGCGCATCGTGGCGTAATAGGGCATCATCGGTTCGTGCTGGCCGGTTCCGGTCACTCGCGCAGCGCCCTTTCCACCCAGTTCCTGCGCAACGGCC
>Ga0214473_10011945_pt1 | contig 10185 bp, 10 predicted proteins | sample RVTome_7_FD_203509 | JGI IMG/M metagenome (GOLD analysis project Ga0214473, IMG submission 203509) | Soil microbial communities from uranium-contaminated site in the Upper Colorado River Basin, Wyoming, United States - RVT98D197 | ecosystem: Environmental > Terrestrial > Soil > Contaminated >... | reverse complement strand
GTAGCCTTTCCGGTGGATCTCGATGTCTCCCAGCATGGAGCCCGTTATCTGACTGATAATCATATTCTTGAAAGATCCTGATACGGAGACGAAGACGACAACGAATATGACGCCAATGGCAATGAGTGATGCGGTCAGGAGCGTCCTTCTTCTGTATCGCATCAGGTTTCTTATCGCTATCTTAAAAAGATTATGCATTGTCTTCTCCCCCCTTCATCTGCTTGCCAACCAGTTCTCCATCTTCCAGTATATACAGGATCTCCGCTTCTCCCACGATCTTCTGATCATGGGTCGAGAAGATGAAGGTGGTTTGAAAGTCATCGCGCATCTTTTTCATCAGCTCGATGACCATGTACGCCGTCTTGTGGTCAAGGTTCGCTGTCGGCTCATCGGCAAGGACGAGCTTTGGGTTCGTCACAAGCGCCCTTGCGACGGCGACTCTCTGCTTTTGCCCGCCTGATATCTGGTCCGGGTACTTGTCCTTTTGTTCCGTCATCCCTACCGCACCCAAGAGACTCATCACCCTCTTTTTTCTGTCTCCAGGTGAGGCGTTTTGAACCATGAGCAGGGGATACTCAATATTTTCAAAAACCGTGAGCACAGGGATGAGGTTGAAGTCCTGGAAGATAAAGCCGATGTTCTTCCCCCTGAAGATTGCCGAATCCTTTTTTCCGAAGCTCGATACGTCCATCCCTGCGACAAGAAGGCGGCCTGCCGAGGGCTTATCGAGACAGCCTATAAGATTCAGCAACGTGGTCTTACCGCTTCCAGAGGGACCGACGAAGGAAACAAAGGAACCAGGCTCTATGTTAAAACTTGCGCCTTTCAGAGCCCTGACCGTAACCTCTCCGATCTGGTAATCTTTGGTGATATTCTCTGCCACGATTAATCCCATGTGTTCTTCTCCTCTTGACCCATTTTCAATCGCATCCTCATGTTGATCTGTGCTAAAAATTTTTCCTCCGTTGCTGGCTTTCAGAAAGCCTATGAGTTCGTGCCATTCAATAGGCTTGGGGAAGAAATCCATTCACCCCTTGTACGTTTCTCCTAACTCTCAAGTCCTCGGGTGCAAGGCCGCTCACCAGGATGGTTGTGATAGACCATCCATTCCCCGCATCTGAAAATCGGTCGCTTGGTTGTCGTCATTTAGGTCTTGCCATTTCATAGAGTCAATCAAGAACTGCGCCAAGTTTTGCGAATTAGTGGGAGGTTTCTTCGTCGCCTTGTCCAGTGGCGCTTTCCGCGCTCTTATCGTCAGTCTCACCCTAAGGCAAATGATCCGAAATGGATACATTTTATCCAACTGCTGGTATCCGCCTGAGTAAGAAGTAACCACTTGACGTCCATGCAGTGTTTGAATGCTTCTCTCGTAGGCCGGAATTTGCGACATCCCCGCAGGCGCTTACAGACTAAAGAACCCTTCTGAAAACCCTAATCTCACCGCTTCCTAATCCAGGCTTGGGCTGCCAGCTGAACCGGGTCCCACGGGCTGCCGAGAGGCGGGGTGTAGCTGAGGTCTAAGTGGTTCAGGTCTTCGACCTTCATGTCGTTGAAAAGTGCGGCTGCAAAAACGTCGATGCGTTTCGAGACTTCTGCTCCGTATCGTCCCACGATCTGGGCGCCCAGAAGCCGGTGTGTCTTGCGATCGCCCGTGATACGAATTTGTACCTTTGTTGCGCCCGGATAATAGGCCTTGTGGTCCCATGATTCCGATTGAACCGTCAGAGGGTCAAAGCCTTCGCCTATTGCCTCTTGATCGCGTAGGCCGGTCCTGGCCACCACCAGATCAAAAATCTTGACGACCTGGGTGCCTAAGGAACCCTTGAATTCGGTTCGGCCGCCGACAGCATTCTCCCCTGCCACGCGACCCTCCTTGTGGGCCGTGGTTCCCAAAGGCATGTAGGCCGGGCCCTTGAGCAATCGGTGTCTTGTTTCAACACAGTCTCCTGCCGCGTAAATATCAGGAACGTTCGTCTCCATGGCCGGGGTCACTTCAATTGCACCATGAATCCCCGTTGAGACTCCGGCACGTCGCGCGAGGTCTGTCTCAGGTCGGGCTCCTGTGGCCACAAGGACCAAGTCCGCCATCAGAAGAGCCTCTGTATGGTTTCTTAAGACCAGGCTTTTTCCTTCATGTCCAATGGAAGTAATGGCAACACGTTCGATGACACGAACGCCATGCTCATGAAGCTCGGAACGAATCATCTCCCCCATATCCGCGTCAACCGTTTTTAGGACCGATCCGGACCTGGCCAGCACCATCACGGACATTCCTCTGCGCGTCAGGGCATCGGCCATTTCCATGCTGATGTAGCCTGACCCCAGGATAGCAGCACTCTGTGGGGCATGGTCAGTGATATATTGCTGGACAGAGAACCCATCTCCCATCCAGCGAAGGGGAAGGACACCGGGCCGATCAAGGCCCGAGATAGGAGGTCGGACCGAAACCGCCCCTGTGGCTATGACGAGTTTGTCGTATTCGATTTGGTGGGATTGCTGCTTGTTAGCCATAACCGTCAACGTCTTGCTTGCAGGATCAATACGGGTAGCACGGTGATTCAGGCGAAGGTGAATGCCCTCCCTTTCAATCTCCTCAATCGTCCGGTGGGCAAGGGCCTGCCAGTCTGGCACCTCTCCACTCAAAAAGAAAGGCAGGCCGCAGATGCTGAAGTTTGGGAAGCTGTCGGCGACCATTACGGTCACCCGCGCCGAAGGGTTACATTCCTTTGCCCTTAACGCTGCACTGATGCCTGCGTCGCTTCCTCCAACGATCAATAGATGCATACCTCTCCCCTTTTTTATCGATGGCGCGATTCTCCTGGCTATAGAGTCCCCACAAAAGCCCTTTTGTTCAAAGTCACATTATTCTTAACAATCGGTTGCAAGTCAAATATACTGAAGAGCAAGAATTCGCAGACGTCCTCTGCGTCTCTCTCTGGGTTCGCAAATCAGCATGAAGGATTTAGCGAAAATCACCACACAGGTTGCTGCTCTGTTTGTCTTGTCTGCGAGCTTGGCGTTCATCATCAATGCTATGAGAGACGATCGCCTACCGCTCATCATGCCTTTCCCTCCGACCTATCAATGCCCGTCTTCCGAAAAACCCGGATTGCCTTTGGATGTTCGGGAAGCCCTGAAACTTTTTGGAAAGCCTGGGACTGTTTTTGTCGATGCAAGAAAAAGAGACGCTTTTCAACAAGGCCACATCGAAGGGGCTCAACATATTCCGTACTCCTTCGTCGAATCCTTATCGAAAGAAACCTTGGACACCCTGAGAGACTACAAGTCCGTCATCGTATACTGCAACAGGGAAGACTCCGAGGCCAGCAAACTTATGGCGGGCGAGCTTGATCAGGCGGCACTCAAAGGGGTGGCTTATCTGGAAGAAGGCTTTGCAGGATGGGTCAAAGCCGGGGGCCGTTACACCGGCAAGGCACCGGAAGGTTACGACGAGTGAACCCTATGAGCACTCTCAGAACATTGCGCCACTTCATCTCACACCCCGTGCTCATTGCTCTTTTGCGGGTTGCGCTGGGGGCGGTATTCATTGTGGCGAGCCTTGACAAAATACTAAACCCTGAAGCCTTTGCGACAAATATTGCCAATTACCGGCTTTTGCCTTATACAGTCATTAACGCGATTGCGATCGTCCTGCCCTGGCTGGAAGTCGTCACCGGAACCCTCCTGATCCTCGGAGTCTGGATCAGAGCCAGTACGATGATTCTCTGGGGTCTGCTTCTGGCTTTTTCCGTCGCCATATCCCAGGCGCTCGCTCGCGGTCTAGATATCAGCTGCGGGTGTTTTACTACCAATCCCGTTGCTGAAAGAATGTCTTGGTGGACTCTGATTTGGGATCTGATCTGGCTTTCCTGGGGAATTCTGATTTGGATCTTTGATCACGGTCATTATTCTCTTTTCAAATTCTTGAACACGAGGAAGGGAAAAATCGCATCACCATGAAAAGGTACCCTAGGGTCATCTTGGGAGTGTTGCTTTTGTTCGTTTGCCTGCCTGATCCGGCTTTTTCTGAGAACTCCGCCTCCGTGCCCTGGGCTCTTCTGCCCAGGGTGACTGCGCTGGATGAAAGCCGAAAAAATGAACTCATGGATATTCTGAAGAATGAGCCCAACTACGGGAAGTGCAAAGGCACGGTGTTCCAGTGCCTGGTCGCGGAAAAACCCGACAAGACCGCCGTCCGATTTGCCAATTTCGGAGCTTACATTGTTTCAAAAGGAGTTCCTGCGCGGAGTCTGGGATTTCTTGCCAGAGAGCGTGCCAAGTTTCTAAGCCAGGAGACGGTACAAGCCTTCAGCTACAAGGATACTCCATCCCTGGGAAACGAAAAAGCCAAAATCATCCTCGCGGAATTTGCAGAGTTCAAGTGCACTTACTGCGTGGCCCTGAGTCCTGTTCTGAAGAAACTTGTCGCAGACTCAAACGGCAAAGTGCGTCTTGTCTTCAAGCATTTCCCCTTGAAAAACCACCCGGGAACTTTTTTTTCATCAAGGGCCGCTCAAGCGGCCCACCGGCAGGGGAAATTCTGGGAGATGTACGATCTGCTTTACAAGGACTTCGGCAAGCAGGGCATGGAAGACGTTCTGGAGTATGGCCGAAGCCTGGGCATGGACATCGAGCGTTTCAAAACAGATCTCGGAGACCGCAAGATCGAAGAACTCATTGAGAGAGACAAAATGGAAGGGGTTCGCGCCAAGGTCACCGGCACACCCACTCTCTTCATCAACGGAAAAATGTACAACCTGCGTCATGATGAAGATTTTTTGAAGGACTTGATCAACGAAGAAGCAGAGCGCCTTGGACTCGAGCCCCCTTATCAGGACTGGGTTTACATAAGGCAGAAACGCTGAACGCGCCCCTGCCCTTGCCTTCTTCCCTTAGTCTTTATCCTTTTTCTTGCCTTTCTCCATCTTTTTCATTTGTCCGGGCGGATATTTCTTCTTGTGGGAGTCAAACTCCCGGTACGGCTCATCATCATCCATGTCGATCGTGACGTGATCTCCGAGTTTCACCCTGATGCTGTCCGGAAGTGAAACGGTGGTTCTCCAGACACTCCCTTCCATGTAAAAGTAAACTCTTCGCGTCATATCGAAGTAAACGTAGGATGTCGGATAATAGTAATAGCTGTGCTTCGCCCTATAGCCATGAGCCGGAGCATGAGGAGGAGGCCCCCCTTTGTGTTCCTCCTCAACCACCACGCCCCCTGTCTGAAGGGTACATCCTGTCCATGAAAAAACCGTGAAGACAAAAGCCAGAGCTCCTAGCCACAACGCTATTTTCGTTCCTTTCATAGTGATCCTCCTTCTTCTCGTCTTTCTAGGGCCCTCCTCCCCCATAGGGATCAGAGCGCCCGTCGGACTGGGTCTTCGTTCCCTGCCCGCTGAAGAACTTCTTCACACCCTCCCCCACGCCCTGCAGTGTCCCTGTAATGCCTTTATCGTCCGTCCCCTTCTGTTCTTCCCCTTTCCCGCTCCCCGAGCTCCTGCCCCCGTTCCTTGCAGACTCCAGGGCAGACAAACAGGGGTTGCCTTCGCCCGAGGTTTGCCCCGCAAGAGCTGCAAAGATTCCTGCGGGTCCAAAAAGGAGGACTCCCCCTGCCGCCTTTCCCGCAGCAAGCATCGTTTGCGCTGCATCGATCTGAAGGGAAGGGTTGGCCAGAGTCCCACTGAGTTTGAAGGACTTGGCCAGTTCTCCGAGGCTGAGGCTGAAGCCGGCCGCGCCTCCTTTCGAGTAGGGCTTCAGGGCGAGATCCAGCGTTTCATCTCTCAGATTCACCTCTCCTTCCCCAATCACGTTCATGTCCGGTGTGTCCACCACCAGACCGGTCACCTTGGCGATACCCTCCTGGATATCAAAACCGCTCACCCCGCAGTTGATGTCCGTGTGGTTGGCCGCCTTGCTCGATGGATTTAAGATCTGAAATATTCCGCTCGCCAGATCACCCCCAAGATTCTGGATGCTTTTGTTGTCCACTCTTCCCTTCCCCATCGCCACAACCGTTCTGCCGTTCAAACCCGCCATGAGACCTGCGATGCTGGAACCCCGGCTCAACAGGTCAAGGTCCACATCCGCTTTCCCTTCAGCCTTCAAATCCGCTGAGAGCAGGCGCAAGTCCATCTGATTGACTTTGAAAACAACCTTTGCCGTTGCTGCCCTCCCCTGAGCATGCATTTCCACTCGGCCCCCCGCATCCCCTCCGGCCATTTTCAACCTGATCGGCCACAGAGTGAGACGGCCGTTATCGAGGGTCACTTCCATGTTCAGGTTCGTCAACGAGAGATGCGGTTCTTGAACTTGCTTGGCATTGACTTTGATCTGGAGATCCACGGTGTTGAGGATGTCCAGCGGCAAAGGATCGTTGGGGAAAATCCGATTTTTCCTTGCTGCTTTTTCACCGTTCGATTGCCTTGTCCTCTCCTCGCCCAAGATCGGTTTTAGGTTAACGTGTTGCGAAACAATGGACCCGGTCAGTTTCGGTCGACTGGCGCCGAGGTAGAGCGCCAGGTTACCCTCTGCTCCCCCTGCTTTGCTCGAGATCTTCAGATCCGAGAGGTTGTATGTGCTGTCTCCGGCATCCGAAATCGCAGCAGATGCACGAAAGGGTCCCAATTCCATTGGCGCACTCACGCCCAGGAGCTTTCTCATTTCAACGGTGGACTGAGCTTCCGCACTGGTGTTAAAAGCCAGACCCTTCAGATTCAGCATGTCCTGGATCGTGCCCTCCACTTTCAATTCCATTCCAAAGGCCTTGGCGGTCAGATGGACAGGATACGCCCTGCCTGGCTCCCTTAAGAGAAGGAGCGAACCGACCGTTCCATTCAGTTCAAAAGGCTTGTCCCCGTAGAAACCCTTGAAATCCAGGGCTACGGGGCTGTCGCCTCCTTCCGAGGTCAAGGTGAAACGATCCATGGAAACCGAATAGAATTTCCCCGTTGCACCATCCCGGTAAGACACCCGGCCTTTGGCAATCTGCACTTGATGGAAGGCCATTCGTGGAAGGCTGAAACTCTTAGGCGGCGTCTCTTTCTGGCCAGGTGTTTTAGGTTTTTCGAAATCAACGTTCCACCGTCCCGACTTATCCGTCTCAAAGGAAATGTCCGGCTCCATCAAAGCCAATCGAGTGATCCGAATGTCCTTGTTCAACAGAGGGATGACCAATATCTTCGCCTCCAGGCGCTTGATCTTGACCATTTCAGGTCTTGACGCCCATGGTGCATTCTGAAATGAAACGTCATCCATGACCAGCGAAGGTCTCAAACCGAGCTTGAAATCGATCGCACCACGGATCTCGAGATCTCGTCCTGTCTCCTGTTTGACGACCTGTGTGAGAAGGGGTTTCAGTTTGTTGAAGTCAATGCTCGATAGGATTGCGAGGACGGCAAGGATTGAGGAGAAAAACACGACGGCGGCGATTCCCAGAATCCACTTCCATCTCTTCGCACGAGGCTGAGGTGAGGGCTGCTCATTCATAGAACAAAACACGGGTACCTGTCTTAAATCAAGGCCCCATCAAACCCTTTCGCCATCATCAGAACCCTGCACCCAGTAAATGCATTCGCATTATAGTCCAGACGGGCGTTTCTGTCAATCAGCGACAGGCCCGAAACCCCATGACTCCATACCTGTTGAGGGTTGGTTCTTTTCCTCCAACGAGTCGACTGAAGAGACGTTTCGCAGCAAGACCCGCCTTGCAAGGAGGGAAACAGGAAACGCCGCTTGAAAAAAAAGACAGAGTCCTTCAGCGGGACTCTGCCTTGGATGGAGGGTTAGTCTGATGGTTAACGTTTCAACAGGGTCTTTATGGGTTTCTTCTGATGGGTTGCCTTCTCTACTTTGCTTCTTCTCTCTATCTTAAAACTTCCCACAGTGCCGTTTTAATCCCCGGTGCCAATCTCACGATTTGATTATTTTAGGAGATGCCCGAAAGAAAAGATGCACGCACACCCGAGAAGTTTTTTATCTGACGGCTACGTCTGCATCTTGAGCAGCTTGCCTCCTAAATCTCAAAGAACCATCAACCGAACACGCCCTCATAATACTGCAAGAGCCTTGCCAAACCGGCAATAAATTACTATTCTCAATGATATCAGTATAATAACAAAAATGACCTTTCTCATTTAGAATGAAAATTATTCCAAAATTTGTCACGAATGACTAAAAAACGTCGCGGAATGGTCTTGGCTGCCCTTCTTCTACGGAGTGTTATAGGCGTGGTGGGTTTCGTGGGCATCGCACGCTGGTCCTATCATCTCATGCGGGACACCGGCCGGATGCTTCTCGATGTGAATGCGGACCGTGATTTCTCAGAAAAAATCCGCGGCCTGATTGAATCCGATTCTCATCATCGAGTCTCAGACCTCAGTGCCCTATTCGCCGGGAGGAGGGGTGTCCGTGATATGAATCCGACCTGAAGGATCGGTCCATTTGTAGAGTTTCTTCTGGGATGCGCCCTCTGCGTCGCCGGCAGAAGGTCCTTCTTTTTCCTGGAGTTCAGATTCCAGGTAGATCATAAGTCCCAAGGTTGAATCCGCCTTAACCAGAATCCTTTCTTTCCATTCCTTGAACCCTTCCTGCCTCACCTCAAGACCATAACTCCCTGCCTCGACGCCTTCAATGATGCATGGAAGGTTACCGGAATAATACCCATCGAGATATACTCTTGCGCCCGCGGGCGACCCTATCAGATCAATCCGGCCGGTTGTTGCCTTTCGGCCGACTTCCTCCGGTGGGGATAGAGGAGTTCTTTGGCGACTGCCGCTTTCACCCAGCGAAGCGTTGCCCTGTTCAGTGGCCTCACGGCCTTTGACCGTTCCGTAGCCCTCGGTTTTGATGTTGGAAAGCACTCCGCCTATGAAGGTAAGAACATAGACGAACTCACTTGGCCCCCTATCATAGTACCAGTTTTCAACCCGCTGGGTGGACTCTGTGAAACGCCTCTTCTTGACAACAAGGCCTTCCCCCGCATCAAGCTTTGCGCTTCTGCCCGCACCTCTCCTGATGGAGGCAGCCTCCTCCACAAAGGTCGGTTTTCCGCACCGCGTGAGGACCTCGGCGGTGGAATCCCCCGTCTTTACAATTTCCTGCCCGCAGCGAAAGGAGCTGGCTACGGCTTCTCCTCTCCATCCAAAAGAGAGGAGGAGCAAGAAAAGCAGAACCAGAAATTTGTTTCCTCTTCTCGGCACGAAGGCAAATCACCTCCCCCGTTCTATCGGAACTCTAAGGACTGTAGAACCCATTATAACCATAAGATAAGCTTTCTCATTGTCTTATCCAGAGCCCCTGATGCTCCCTCCTCTCGAAGACATGCAAGAGCCTTAGTTATTGACATTCAAGGTAAATTTAAATATAATCATTTTTAATTTATGGAATTTATGCCGGCGCATATAGACTCATGGCGAGTCGCGGCAGGCGGTATTTTTGGCGCTTAATCGGTCGGCAAATTTCGGGATTTTCTGCCGCGTGCCCTGCTCTGAGATAGGGCCCCGCATATTCCGGAGGACTAAAATCAGGATCTCGAATTCGATCTGGATGCTGCCTCCTTTTGGCGAGATCTTGAAATGACCCATGACTGTAACCCCTGCACAAGATCAAGCCAAAACCGCAATCGCCGCGGCCAAAGCCGTCATCACTTCTTTGCAGCTCGCCCTCAAGATGTTCACCCTCTACGCCGAAGACCACGTGTATTGTCAAAAAAGCATTGTTCGGCTCCACGGTGACATCGAGACCTTTCTCACGAAGTTTGGCACCCTGCTTCTCGAAATTCGCAGCGATTGCCTCCTCTATGAAGGGGAACCCGTGCACGAAGGGACAACCAAAGACGGGGACCTTTCTTTTGCGCTGTTCAGGGACGGAATGCTGGAGCTGGTCTTTCTGAAGGGAATTGACCCGGAAGAGACTAGCTTCCTGGTAAAAACCATTGATCGGTACAAGAGCCTCGCCACCACGGCTGAAGGCGATATTGTGACGGCCCTTTGGGAGGCGCGACTCCCGCACCTCTATTATGTCGCAGCAGATAACATCCTTGAGATTGAGCAGGGAAAACAGCCGTCGATTCCCGAGCCCAGCGAATTCAAACTTCCGGAACTGCCCGAAGAGGCCTTTCATGCGCAGACTCCCGATGAGGATCAACCCTCTGCAGAGTGTTCTCTCGCCGAAGTCGCGAAACAAATC
>Ga0214473_10011944_pt1 | contig 10185 bp, 7 predicted proteins | sample RVTome_7_FD_203509 | JGI IMG/M metagenome (GOLD analysis project Ga0214473, IMG submission 203509) | Soil microbial communities from uranium-contaminated site in the Upper Colorado River Basin, Wyoming, United States - RVT98D197 | ecosystem: Environmental > Terrestrial > Soil > Contaminated >... | reverse complement strand
GTATGGCTCGAGCATGATCGACGGCGGTCTTTAATACTTCTTCCGCTGTTTCCCCACATGCCTCAAAGTCGCAATCGGTTCCAAAATCTCTGCATCTCAAAAGCTTCTCCATGGTGTCCCTCCTTCTGCCCGGAGCAACCGGTCAAACCAGGGCAATTATTCCTTTTTCAAACTGAAATTAATCACTCCTCTTCTTGAAAACAAGATGTAGAAACGGGCTCGAGGATGTTGTTGAAACTTTCACTTACTCATCTACGGGTTAAATCGGGAAAGCAGAGGGCCTCCAGAAACGATCCATTTCTCTGAGGCGATGCAGGTCCATAGCCATCGCCTGTTCCGAGCACAGGAAGTTCTCTGCCCTCGCATTCCTACTTTTTCTTAAGATACTCGTCATACCAATCGATGGCCAATTTCACGGCTTGCATGCGGCCCTTGCTGTAAATTTCAAAGTGGGTGATTCCAGGGATAACCTCGTACTTCGCCGGGACTTTATCCTTAATCAGTTCGTACAGGCCTTGCCCGTGTTCTTTGATTTTTATCAACTCATCATTCTCAACGTCGATAATCAGGACGGGTATCTTCAAACGCTCAACAAAATCGATGGGATGGTAATCCGCCATTCTGGAGAGATAGGGTGTGCCCTTGAGACTTGGAACCTGATCGACACCCTGGGGCACGGGATCGATTTCTCCACGGGCGCGGTCTATGCCCTGCTTCTCTGCCTTTTGTTTTGAAACCCACCGACTGTGATAGGCACTCACTTGGGCCACAATGCATTTAACCCGTTGGTTGTGTTCAGCGACATATACCACGTGTCGTCCCCCATTGCTTGTTCCCCAAAGGCCAATCCGGTCAGGGTCCACCATGGGTTCTCCCCTCATAAAGTGAATGCAATTAATAATATCTTCAACCTGATCCCTTGGGTCGACTAACTCGCGGATGGCCTGGGCGCGAACCGTAACCTGTCCGTTTGAATCAGGCTTTGGCATCTTATCTTTGATGACCAGACGGCTATCACTGTCGCCCCATCCCCGATAGTCGAAGGTTAGGACTGCATAGCCTGCTTTTGCGAAGAGAGGGGCATAGTCCTTATTGAGATGGCTTCGCAACCCACCCCATCCATGACAGAGGATGATCGCTGGTAATTTCACCCCCGATCTCCATCCTTTTGGATAAAAGAGGTCTCCTGAAAGACGAGTCCCATCGCTCCAGATGTTCACGGGACGCGATTCGAATGCCCAGGATTGGTGAATCAAAGGAAGTAGGATAAGAGCGATGATAAAGACAGAGGAGATTTTCTTCATGATTGAGACCTCCTAAGAGTTCGCCTGATTCAAGCGCTTACACTGTTTCAATCTTTCTCCCATTAAATCTCTTATGGAATGGGTTCTTTCTTGATCACTATGGCCTTTCTTAATTGCCTCTGCGATTTGGTCTGCCAACTCTGGGTCATCCACGGTTTTTCTTACCCAAATTTCTAATTCGATAAAATCGATGCGGGGGTATGGCTCTTGTAACAAAGAAACGACTTCTCTAAAGCTATACATGGTTACAGGCATTGGTCCTGAACGTTCTCTCAAACTAAATCCCTCAAGGCGGTCTTCAAAATCTACCTCAGTTAAAATCCTCTTGACCAACTCCCGAGAAGGATCTTTGAGTTTCCTCATACTCGTCAAGCCCCTGACTTTCCATTTCTCTCAAGTTCATCCGCTACGTATTTGAGACCCAGAGATTCCAACGTTTTTCTTCTTGGCCAGCCGGTACGGACATCCCATCCTTCGAGTTTATAGAATCTGGTCTTGAACTCCTCGAATTTGGCTTTGTCAAGGCTTCTATTATTGACTTGAATGTATTTCCACTGACCATTTTCTCGACCAGGCAAATAATACCAGGCATACTTTCCGGTTCCTTTATAAGGCACATGGTAAATATAATCTGAGAAATGAACCATATCTCTGTGACGACCCTGTAAAATCCAGATGGCATTGTCAAGGTTCCAGATCTTTCTACCCAATTCCATCCCGTCAACGAAATTGAATTTGTTTCCGGTGACGGCATTCAAGAACCTCGGTTCTCCCTCTCCGGTCAAGCCGCGGTAACCTGGTATTCTCGTATTGATAAAGTCAGGCCATCTTTGATCACAGTATAAAACCGATTCTTTCCAGAACCTCGTGTAGTGCCTGTGCCAGGCGACAAGTTTGGCCATAGGTTCTGAGTAGATGTTATCGGTGCTATAGTCCAGCATGGATGGATCATTCTCATAGGGGACCAATTTCTCGGCGATTATCTTTACTACCTGCTCTGCAGGAGGCCGCGGTGTTTTGCCAGCCCAGATTGCTCCGCTGGGCCACCAGAACAAAAAATTGAAATCGTGCTCGTTGATATCACGATCGCCCAGAATGGACCCATACCCCCATTCCACCTCAGCCCTGGGATCATAGCTATGTTCAGGAAGACCCCAATAGGAATAATAGAGGATGCCAGTCTTTAGGTCCTCTTCTAATCTCCCCCATCTTTTGGCTGCCCTTACGAACCCTTCCGCAAAATCATCACCAACCCCCCTTCGGAAAGCAATCATCTTTAGAAATTGATCAGCAAATTCAGTTTCTCCTAATCTACGGAAATCGAGGTCACAGTCAATCTTTTTTCCGCGACCAAGAATGCCCATCCTCTCTAAAGCCCTGATGTAAGTGAGACCTCTCGTTGCTTCATAGGCATTGATCCCATATTTTTGAAGTAGGTCTGCGGCAATATAGGCGGCAGGAGTTTGCTTGCCTCCATGTTTGCTTTTGTCCCAGTAAGCATAAAAGGATGTTTCCACGCATATGGATTCATTTCCATAACTTGTATCTGTTCTTTCCTTGCAACCGATATGGCACCCAATGCAAGAACTAAGTCTTGCTTTCTCTTGTTTGTCCCAAAAAAGGTTCTGAGGTTTTCTACGGCCAAAATGGGCAAACCAAGACGCATCAAGGTTGTTAACATCAGTAGAATATTTTTTCTGAGCCCATAATCTCGCTTCCATCAAAGCTTTTGGGTCTGCAATCTTGATGCTTCCCGTGCCGATGACGCTGATGGCCTTCAGATTCTTAGAGCCCCAGATTCCACCAAATCCTCCTTGGCCTGCAGCATTTCCGGCATCGTGGATAAGGCAAGCGGTTCTGCTCAAGTTTTCTCCGGCAGGACCGATGGTTAGTACTGCGGGGCGCTGGGTGGTTCTTCTTTCTGAATCTAATTCCAGCCACCCGCTGAATCCACGGCCACTCACTTCTTTCCAGATCTCTTCCTGAGTTTTCCAGGTATCCAGGCCCCATAAGCGACGAGCGTCTTTGATCGTCACATCTTCGTTCCGGATGTCGACCCAAACCGGCTTATCCGCCTTTCCTTCAATCACAATTCCATCCCAGCCTGCGTACTTTAGCATAGCAGAAAATCTTCCGCCGAAATTGCTTCGGGTAAACCATTCAATCGGATAGGACTGGGCTCCAACTCCCTGAACCTCTGTCCTGCCGGAAGCGCCAGGGGCTAAGGTCCCGGAGAGGGGAGAGGTCATGATCGTGATGACATTTCTCGGATCAAATCCATTGATCGTCTTATCCTTAACGAGATCCCAGAAGATTGCTGATCCCATCCCATGGCCCCCCACCCATTGCTCATATTCTTTGGTGTCAATGGTTGAGGTTTTTCTATCCGTTAGGTTGATTCTTAGAATTTTACCGGCATAACCATTCATTTCTCATCATCCTGTAATCAATTGATGTAGGGTAGCCCTTCATGGGCATATTCTTAACGGCCATAAAGTGTTGCAATACAAAACAACGATTGCGTTTCTATCAACGAGTGCCCCATGCCCGGAGGCCACTCACACCCGTGTGCCGAAACACCTGCCTGCGCGAAGCCCCGCCTTGCGGGACGAAGGCACGCACTTCGTAGTGCAGGCACGAACCATCAAAATTTAGGGCTTTACTCACACTGACACTGTCACTGACACTTTATGTTCTAGTAAGCATCCCCCGGCAAAGCCGGGGGCTTTACGATTGCTGGCCCCTCAAAGGGCCTGACCGCAATCGGTCAAAATCAAAACCAAGAACCATTCATTATTCGGTTTCTTTGCTGTTGCCGTCATTCCTGCGAAAGCAGGAATCCAGTACTTCTTCTGGATTCCGGGTCGCGTTTCACTTGCCCGGAATGACGATCCTACTCCCGGAACTGTCAAACTATGGGAGTCCCCCGGCAGAGCCGGGGGTTTACCTAGATGCTAATTAATCCGTGGGATATCCCAGCTTTTTCCAGCTTTCTCCCCTCAAATTGACTCTGTATCCTGTATCGCCTTTCTGAGCGGGAATCTTCTTCGTGAACTGAATCGCGTTCAGGGGACATACCTCGACACAGGCCTGTTTCCCTTTCACCCCACCCTTTTGGATCCAGAAAGGGGCATCGGAACAGAGATCACACTTGAGGGCACGCTTTTTGTCAGAATTCCATAATGCCCTGCTAGGTTCAAACGGACAGGCTTGAACACATGCCTTGCAGCCGACGCATTTCTTCACGTCCACTGTCCTGACATTTCCATTTTTCTTGTCCACGTAGAGCGCTTTTTGTGGGCAGGCCTCCACACAGGGAGGCTCGACGCATTGGCGACACTGAGCCATGGTGAGGTCATCTGGAAATTTCGCAAAGGAATTCTGAAGGATTTGAATCCTGGCGAGAGAAAGATTTTCAGTTCCCTCATGAACCAAGGAGCAGGCAAGCATGCAGGAAAGACATCCCTGGCACTTCTTGGTATCGACAAGAAGATATCCTTCGGAGGCTGGAATCGCCGCGATGGCATTGTCTAACCAGATGACCCTTGGGACTAAGCCGCCAACCCCTGCTCCGAGGGCCGCCTTGCCAGTGAGTTTCAAAAACTTCCTGCGAGAAATGCGGTCGCCACCATTCTTTTGTTTCCTTTTTCCTTGATCGCCCATGGATCTATATCTCCCACCCTCTAAAGGCTTTTATTAGTCAGTCCATAGTTATATGGACACCGAAGACCAAATCCCTCTTTCCCTCCCTTTACACAAGGGAGGAATTACCCCTCTTTGGCCGCCGGCCCAAGAGGGCCTCTGGCCCGGAGGGCAAAGAGGGGCGACCTGCCTGCGCGAAGCCGCTTCGGGGAAGGCAGGGGGGAGATTTTCTGAAGCATATGTCTTCTTTATTATGGACTCCTTGGTAATCTTGGTGAGAGAGTATCAGCGAGTTTCATCTTTGTCAATAGAATGTCATTGCTCTATTCCCTCCTGGACTGTTTGCGGGTCTTAGAATTGAAGATTCAAAAGCCTGTTGAAAAACCAAAATTTTTTCAGGCTGATCAAAAATGCCCCTGCCTTCGCCGAAGCGGCTACGCGCAGGCAGGCGAAATCCCGTGTAGGGAACGCATATATGCGTTCCCTACTGTGCTAGGCCTCTTCATCTAACAAGGTAAGGATAAGGGGTGGTGTCGCGACGAATAAGGAGCGACTCGTTGCCTCGCCGCCGAGGCGGTGAAGCGGCCGGACAATCCCGCGAAGCGCGGGACAGATGCCTGCCTGCCCCGCCCTCGGTCGGGACCGGGGCCGGTAGGCAGGGGCTTTTTTCAACAGCCTGTTAAAACCCTGGCCCTATAGCCTTCGTAGACGCCAATAAAGCGATAAAGGTATCCTCGTAGAACGCCAACTCAGCGGACCTCTAGGAGTCGAAAAGTACAATATGCTGCCGTTTGCTTTCCAACTATACGTATGCCCACAAGAGAGTTGACGACGGCTTTAAGGAGCAACCCTCTTGTGGGCTATCCCCTCTTTTCGTATTAAGCCTGTCTAAAGCTTTCTTTCTTTAATGGTTTGTAAATTCCCGGTTTTTGAAAAGAAGAAATGATGGTGAGGGTATACCAATATCGCTCCATCATATCCTTCCACATCGATGGTTATGATCTCCTTCGGTTTTCCAAATACGGAACGAATATGCTCAATGGGCATACCTTCTTGGAACAAAAAGACCCCAATACCCAACCCTTTTCCAGTTGGGATTTTTTCGATGATGTACCATTCTCTGGGGTAGAATGCTGATGTTTCCGGTGACCTCGTGTTAGCTGGAGTTGGCAGCAATAATTCTCCATACGTTACATCTTCTGCGCAAATAATTCCCGGAACCCAAAGAGCAAGCACCAACAAAATTAAAAGGATTCTCTTTTTCATGATTTGTCCCTCCTTCTAGGTTAGTTTTTACCGGCTCCTTCATTTAATAGGGGAGACCCGTTTCAGCTCCTCCAGATGTTCATGGAGCCGTAATGGTGTCGGGTCACCCATTGCATAGCCCAAGGAAGATGCCTCCAAAGGGACACCTAAAATTCCCCTCGGAGGCATCATAGGACCATCTTATTGAATTTCGACTTCATATCTCACCTCCGATAAAGATCTTGATATAGAATTACGGGCCATGTCCCTACTTCTTCTTGAAAGCCGCTGCCCTGTTTGAACCCTACGCAGACCTGGCAGACCTCCTCCGAGTTCTCTTTGTTAAAGGTCTTCCCCAGCCCGTGGTACTCATGGCAAAAGTTCATACGGTATTTCTCAGGGTTAAACATTCTGTCAGGGCTTTTCTTTTCAGACGTCAACAGCCTCCCCACATGTCTTGACATTAAGAATTCATTTGTCTATGATGGTTTTTACGTGCGCCTTTGGACTTGACCATAACTGATAGCATATGGTGTGCTACCTGACGGTCTGAACCGTCAGATTTTTTGAACACCCTCCGACCCTGACAAATTCTTCTGTTATTTCAATAAGATTCGAGGGGATAAAAATGGTTGAAAATACCAAAAATCCCATAAGAATCGACCTGAATGAATTCAAGCTCCATATTCGTTTCAAAAACAGAATTCAATTGACTCTTCATTTCAACTCACCCTCACGAAGGTTTTACCTCTCCGTGATCGCCCTCGTCGTTAACGAAATGAAGAGATTAGGAAGAATCACCTCCATCCCCCTGGAACGACACCTCGGCCAGCTTGTTTTGCTAAACGAAACAATTGGAGGTTCAGCCGGATCGTCAGAAATGGAGAGTTTGCTGCCGAGGATTTATAGGAAATGGAAAGATGCTCTCCCTGACCTGGAAGATGCCCCTCTTTTTAAGGTTCTTGGAAGAAGAAAAGAATACGATGAAGGGATTGGCAGGACCTATCCTTTTGCCGAGGCTGAAAAAGATAACTGGGCAAACCTTTTTGAGTACCAGGGGAGCGAGGAGAATGTCAGGCTGAAGTTTGCAATCGACAGGGTCGGAGCAACCTTAGACGATATCGTGATCCTTTACGGGGATTCCTTAAACTGTGAAGCGTGGGAAAGCTTTATCTCGAACCTCAAAGGGAAGGGCGAACTGCTACTCGAGACAGAGGCTATCCAATCTCCCCCAAAAGTACCTGAATCCTCCGTATCTCCAGTAGGGAAAGAAAAGACCACCTGGCAGGGCCGGCGTCGCTGGGCAGCTCTTGTCGCCCTGATTGTCATCATTGCAGCGGCTGCCACCCTGGCCACCTGGAAACTCTATCTGAAACCTGCTCCAGGCAAAAAAGCTTCTATGGAGAAGATGGCATTTCCCTTGCCTGATAAGCCCTCCATTGCTGTGCTACCTTTCACCAACATGAGCGGGAGCCCCGAGCAGGAATATTTCTGCGATGGAATAACTGACCAAATCATCACCAGCCTCTCCATCATCCCACGGCTTTTTGTAATTTCCAGAAACTCTACCTTCGTTTACAAGGGCAAAGCCATTAAGGTCAATAAGGTCGCCGAGGAAATGGGAGTTCGGTATGTGCTGGAGGGTAGTGTTCAGAGATCAAAAGACAGGGTGCGGATCTTGGTCCAGCTCGTCGATGCAATCAAAGGGATTCATCTTTGGTCGGAGAGATACGATAGGGATGTGAAAGACCTTTTTGTCCTTCAAGATGACGTTGCAAAGCAGATCATGACGGCTCTCCAAGTAAAGCTTACGGAAGGGGAGTATGCAAGCGGAATAGCCGGAAGTACCTCCAACCTCAAGGCCTTAGAGTGTTTCTGGCGCGGTGAGGAGCACTTTTTCCGCTATGTGAAAGAGGACAATGCTGCTGCCCGCCAGTGGGCGCAAAAAGCCGTTGAATTAGATCCGAAATTTTCCGGTGGATGGGCGCTCATGGGTTGGACTTATCTCTGGGATGTTAGTTTCGGTTGGAGTAAATCTCCCCTCCAGTCCATAGAAAGAGCATTGGAATGCGCGCAAAAGGCCATAGGCTTAAGTGACTCCTGTGCGAAAGCCTATGGCTTGATGGGCTATATCAATCTCCTTAGCAGGAAGTTTGATGAATCCATTGAAAATGGAGAAAAGGCTGTTAGGCTCAATCCCAACGACCCGCAAATGCTTGTCATCTTGGCCGCAATCATGCATTTTAATGGAAAATTCGACGAGTCGATTGCACTGGTCAAGAATGCAATGCGCTTATGCCCTTACTACTCTGCTCAATTCCTGTCCGTTCTGTCTATGTCTTACTTTTCGGCCGGACGCTACGAGGAGGCCTTAGCAGCAAGCGAGCTATTGCTTACTCGAGCGCATAAAGGTGAGTTTAGTCCTTTATGGGCCCATATGAATTTGGCTAAGGCATATATAGGACTTGGCCAGGATCAGAAAGCACGGGCACACGCTGAAGAATTGCTGAAGATAAATCCAAATTTTTCATTGGCCAATGAACGAAGGAGGCTGTATTTTCATAGAGACCCAGCCCACCTGGAACTTCACATCGATGCCCTGCGTAAGGCAGGGTTGAAATGAGAGAATAAATCTCCCTATCCAGGTTTGACAAATACTTTGCAACTATTTCTTTTAACACTGTTCATCGAGACCCGCCCCCAAAATAATCCAAAATATTCACGGACGACTTAAGAAAGCAAAATCGAGATCCCGAATCAAGTTCGGGATGACAAAAAGACTAGGAGAACGGGACTATATTTATTCCGGCAAGCATCGGGCAATTTAGGTCAATCCAATCAGCCTCTTTAGGTTTTTGGAGAGGATCCATTCCTTTTTGTCATCTCCGATCGGCAGAGAGAGGACTTTCTCCAGTTCCCATTTCATCGTTCCAAACGGAATGTCAGAACCGAAAAGGATTCTCTCGTGTCCTATTTTATCTATAAACTTCATGACAGTGTCTGGACCGGCTAAGGCCGTATCAAAGTAGACGTTTTCTCTTCCTTTGAACGTATTGAGGAAGTCCATAGGATTTCCTCCCAGTCCTCCCAGGTGGGGGATGATGATCTTCAAACTTTTCGTCTTCTTTACAAAAACCTCCGTAAAAGCGAACTCTTCCTCAAGGACGATGGGAAGATCAATCCTTTCCGATGCTTCAACAAATTCTTCCAACTTAGGATCTTTCAAAGCCTGGTAGTTGGATGAGCAATCCTGGACCCCCCGCATCCAATGCCACTTCCCTCCGTAAAATCCCTTCCCATTTGGAATGGGTTTCATGGTTTCGGGAATATAATAATAGGGAATAAATTTTCTTGTCCTGTCGGCCTCATTAAGAAGTCTCTCATTGATCTCTTCGTCTGCCAAGGCCATTGAAGGAAATGGGAAGATAACAATCCGACTCACACCGCTTTGCTCGGCCTGTCCCAGAAGGTCTTCCGTCGTTACTTCTGTACCCATGGTGACCGAGGGTCCCCAGTGGGTATGAGAATCAATGATTTCTGTCTCCATAGAAGTTAAGTTCCCAGGATCGCTCCTTTGGGGTATATTCTAACAAATTTAGGGTAGATTGTGCCTTTTTATTGACAAGTTTCTTGCATAGGGTATAAGATGGGCAAGAGAATCCGGCTGATCGAGAAAAATAACGCTCATGTAGATGTTCAAAGAGGGAGATCTAAGCGACTCATAGGTAAAGTGACCGCCCCATTAATCCGCGACTCGGGTTTTTCTACTAAAAGGGAGAGTTAAAGATGACAGTGTCAAAGCGGCAGCGGATCGAGAACTCTCGATGATTGAGATCAAAGAGAAGATGAAAAGGTTGGAGAAGAAATCAGGAGAGGAATCTTGAGGTTAAGACTTAACATTCGGTATAAGCTTGCGTTCATTTTTTGTTTACCTGCACTCATCCTTATTTGTGTAGGAGAAATCATCGGCTATTTCTGGGAATATCATCCTTTG
>Ga0214473_10011943_pt1 | contig 10185 bp, 7 predicted proteins | sample RVTome_7_FD_203509 | JGI IMG/M metagenome (GOLD analysis project Ga0214473, IMG submission 203509) | Soil microbial communities from uranium-contaminated site in the Upper Colorado River Basin, Wyoming, United States - RVT98D197 | ecosystem: Environmental > Terrestrial > Soil > Contaminated >... | reverse complement strand
CTGATCCCGCGCGAGCTGCAGGTGGAGGAACGAGGCCCGCTGCCCGAGGACGTGAGCCGCCGGATCCGGCTGCGCGCGATCGCCGAGGGCCTGTGGCCGCTGAACGTCCCGAAGGAGCTGGGCGGCCTCGGCGCTTCAGTCCTCGAGCAGGTGATCGCCCAGGAAGAAGCCGGCCGCGCGACCAACGACCTCTGGGGCTACGTGGGCGGACCCTACAACGCGCTGCTCGCCGGCGACGCCCTGCAGCGCGAGAAGTACCTCGATCCCGCGATCCGGGGGGAGGTGGCCGTGGCGGCGGCGTTCGCCGTCACGGAGCCGGGCGCCGGCTCCGACACCAGCCGCTTTGCGACCACGGCGGTGCAGCGCGGCGAAGACTGGGTGATCAACGGCGAGAAGTGGTTCGTGACCAGCGGCGAGCGCGCGCTCGTCACGATCGTCCACGCCATGACCGGCCCCGGCGAGGCGACGCTCTTCCTCGTGGAGCGCGGCACGCGCGGCATGCGGATCAAGCGCACGCCGCACTTCATGACGCGCAGCGAAGACGAGCACCCGGAGCTCGTGTTCGAGGACTGCCGGGTGCCCCCGAGCCAGGTGCTGGGCGGCGTGGGCCAGGCCGACGCCGTGACCAAGGCCTGGTTTCGCGAAGAGCGCCTGCACATCGCCGCGCGCTGCCTGGGCGCCGCTCAACGGCTGCTCGAGGAGGCGCGTGAATGGGCCGCCACGCGCGAGGCGTTCGGCAAGAAGCTCTTCGAGCACCAGGCCATCGGCTGGATGCTGGCGGACTCGGCCACCGAGCTCTACGGCGCCCGGCTCATGACCTACAAGACCGCTTGGGAAGAAGACACCGGGCGCTGCGATCTGAAGGAGCTGCACGCCAAGGCGTCGATGTGCAAGCTCTACGCGTCCGAGATGGCGAACCGCGTGGCGGACCGCGTGGTCCAGATCTTCGGCGGGCGCGGCTACTGCAAGGACTACGCTGCCGAGCGCCACTTCCGCCACCTGCGCGTGGACCGCATCTGGGAGGGCACCTCGGAGATCATGCGCGGGATCATCTTGAACGGTGTGATGAAGCGGGACCTGGATCGCCTGGTCGGCTGAAGCCGCCGCGTGGAGCCCTCGCTCGCCGCTCACCCGCTGGCCCGGCTGCTCGAGCCGCGCGGCGTCGCGGTGATCGGCGCTTCTGAGTCGCCGAGCAAGTACGGCTTCCTGCTGCTCAAGACGCTGATCGAGGAGGGTTTCCCCGGCCGTATCCATCCGGTGAACCCCAGGGGTGGCGCCGTGCTGGGGCGGCCCTTCCTGCGCTCGCTCGACGAGGCCGAAGGCGCGATCGACGTCGCGCTGATCGTGCGGCCCGCCCGCAAGTGCGCAGCGGCGGTCCGCGAGGTGGCCCGGCGCGGGGTGCCCTTCGCGATCGTCTACGCCGCGGGATTCTCCGAGCACGGCGAGGAGGGGCGGCGCCTCGAGCGGGAGCTGGTGGAGGCGGCGGCCGAACGAGGCACGCGGCTCATCGGGCCCAACGGCATGAACATCGTGAGCGTGCCCGCGCGACTGAACCTCTCGGCGATCGTGCCCTTCCCCGCGGGCAGCCTGGGCTTCCTGTCGGCCAGCGGCAACCTGGGGTACGCGCTGGCCCACGAGGCCTCGCGCCGCGGCAGTGTCGGCTTCTCGCGCTTCGTGAGCGTGGGCAACCAGGCGGACTTGGCACTCGACGAGTACCTGGACTTCCTGCGCGTGGATCCCGCCACGCGCGTCGTCCTCGTGTATCTCGAGGGGTTCGTGCCTGGGCGTGCCCGCGCCTTCCTCGAGGTGCTGGCGCGCACGGCTGCAGAAAAGCCGGTGCTGGTGCTCCGCGGCGGCCGCACGCGCGCCGGCAGCGGCACGGCACGCTCGCATACCGGCGTGCTCGCGGGCGAATCCGAGGTCGCACGCGCGGCGCTCGAGCAGGCGGGCGCGGTCCTGCTCGATCGCGCGGACGAGCTGCTGGCGGTCGCACAGGCGTTCCTGGAATCGCCACTGCCGCGCGGGCCGCGCGTCGCCCTGGTGGGCGAAGGCGGGGGGCATGCGACGCTGCTCAGCGACGCGGCGAGCGAAGCCGGCTTGGTGGTGGAGCCGCTGCCGGAGAAGCTGGTGGAGCAGGTGCGGTCCCAGCTGCCGCCGTTCTCGGCCATCGTGCGCAACCCGGTGGAGCTGGGCGGGATCAGCGAGTACGACCTCAGGGTCTACGAGAAGCTGCTGGGGCCGCTGCTCGAGTGGCCCGGCTGCGACCTTGCGATCCTATTCGGCGGATACGCGCTCTACGACGAGGCGCTCTGCGAGTCCCTGCGCCGCTATCGGGAGCAAACGCGCAAGCCGATCCTGCTCCACGACCTCTACGCGGATGAGGCGCGGCCGGCGTTCGCGGCGCTGCGCGCGCGCGCGCTGCCCCTCTACGCCTCGGCCGATGTCACGGCGCGAGCGGCCGCGGCGCTCGTGCGCGGCGGCCGTGCCCGCGCGCGGGCGCGGCGTTCGCTGAGCGCGCCTTCTGGACAACGGGACCTGGCGCCGCCGCCGCACGGCCTGCTGGCCGCGCTCCAGGAGGCGCGGCGCGGGCCGGAGCGAGCCTTGGCCGAGGACGACGCGGCGCTGCTTCTGGCGCACTACGGTGTCGTAGTGCCGCCGGCGGCGCTCGCCCGAGACGCGGACGAAGCCGTCGCCGGCGCAGAGCGCCTGGGTTACCCCGTCGTGCTGAAGATCCACGCCGCGGCGATCGTGCACAAGACCGACATCGGCGGCGTCTGCCTGGACCTGCGTAGCGCCGACGAAGTGCGTCGCGCTTATGACGGCCTGCGGCCGCTCGCTTCCCAAGGCCAGCCCGAGGTCCGACTGACGCCCTACTTCCGCGGCGGCGTCGAAGCGCTGGTGGGAGCGCGCCGCGATCCGGACTTCGGCCCCGTCCTGGTCTTCGGCACAGGCGGCGTGTTCGCCGAGGCGACGCGCGACATCGCGATCCGCACCCTGCCCTGTGCGGAGCAGGAGCTCGAAGAGATGCTGGCGGAGACCCGCCTCGGCGCCCGGCTCGCAGGCGTGCGGGGGACACCCGCGGCCGACGTTTCGGCCGTCGCTGCAGCGCTGCTGGCGCTGTCTCGCCTGATCCTGAGCCGCCCTGAGATCGCCGACGTGGAGGTGAACCCTCTGCGCTGCGCGCCGGATGGAGCCGTGGCCCTCGACGCCCGGGTGCTGATGACCGCGTGAGCGCGCAACGCGTGAAGGCCCGGGCTGGGCTCGTCCCCCTGCTGGGTCTCATGTACGCTTCGGCTTGCGGCGGCCCCTACGGGATGGAGGACTTCATCCCGAAGGTCGGCCCGGGGCTCTTCCTGCTGCTGCTGGTCGTCACACCGTGGATCTGGGGCCTGCCCACTGCCTTCGCCACCGCCGAGCTGTCGACGCGACGACCGGTGGCCGGCGGCTACTACCGCTGGGCATGTGAGTATCTCGGGCCTTTCTGGGGTTACCAGGAAGGCCTGTGGAACCTGCTGTTGTCCTTCCTCGACAACGCGCTCTATCCGGTCCTCTTCGCCCGGGCGGTCAGCTACCTTGTTCCGGGCATGACGCGGCTCGAGGAATGGCTCGCCGCCGTCGCCTTCATCTTTCTGCTCAGCTACCTCAACTACCGCGGCATCCAGATCGCCGGAGCCACGGCCGTCGGGCTCAACTTGTTTCTGATCGCGCCCCTGATCTGGATGGTGGTGGCTGCGGCCGGCCAGATCCGTTTCGACCCCTTCGTCCCGCTCGCCTCTCCCGGCGTCGACCTGGCCGGGCGCTTCGGCACGTCCCTGGCCCTGGCGATGTGGCTCTATTCCGGTTACTACGAGGTCAGCGCGGCGGCCGAGGAGATCGACAACCCCTCGCGCAACATCCCGCTGGCGCTGTTGATCCTCTCGCCGCTGGTGATCGCGAGCTACGCGCTTCCGACGTTGGCTGGGCTGGCAGCGGTCGGAGGTTGGGAGGATTGGGTCTCGGGGCAGTTCGTCAGCATCGGCCGCGAGCTGGGCGGGCCCGCGCTGGGCTACTGGCTCTTTCTCGGGGGCGCCGCCAGCTACTCGGTCATCTTCCTCGCCTATCTGCTCTGGTGGTCCCGCCTGGTCTGGGCCATGTCGGCGGAAGGGCAGCTCCCCGCGTTCCTCCAGAAGCTGGACCCGCGCTACGGAACGCCGCACCGCGTGCTCTGCCTATACGCCGTGAGCTACGCGGCGCTGGCCGCGCTGCCGTTCGAAGACCTGCTCGTGGCCGACATCTGGCTGACGGGAGCCTCGAACCTCGTGCTGCAGGCTTCGCTCGTGCGTTCGCGAAGAATGATCCCGGAGGACGGCCGCGGCTTCCGCGTGCCCGGTGGCCGCGTCGGTCTGTGGCTCAACGTGTCGCTGCCGGCCGCGACCTGGATGCTGGTGCTCTTCTTCACGGCGCGCGACCACCTGTTGATGGGCGCCGGCGCGCTGCTCGCAGGCCCCGCCTTCTACCTCCTCTCGTCCCACGTGCTGCGCCGACGCTGAGGCGGCGCCGCGGCCCCACGGTGGAGCGGTCCCTCGCCCGGAGCTGCTGAGGGATGGGCTAGAATCAGGCCGCGCGATGCCGCGACTGGCCGTCGTCGACGACGATCGCTTTCACGACAAGTGCGGGCTGTTCGGGATCTTCGGCCACCCCGAGGCTGCGCACCTGACGTACCTCGGCCTCTACGCGCTGCAACACCGCGGGCAGGAGTCGGCGGGCATCGTCGCCAGCGACGGCGAGAAGCTGCGCCTCGAGAAGGGGATGGGGCTCGTCAACGACATCTTCGTCGACGGCAAGCTTGCGCCGCTCGTAGGCGATCGCGCGATGGGCCATGTCCGCTACTCCACAGCCGGCGAGGCCGTGAAGGCCAACGCCCAACCGATCCTGATCGAGTGTCACCGCGGACCGATCGCGCTCGGCCACAACGGGAACCTGGTGAACGCCAACATCCTGCGCCAGGAGCTGGAGGCGGCCGGTTCCATCTTCCAGTCCACGTCGGACACGGAGGTGATCCTCCACCTCTACGCGCGCAGCCACAAGGAACGCCTGGAGGACGCGATCGCGGCGAGCCTGTCGAAGGTGATGGGTGCGTTCTCGCTGCTGTTCCTGACGCCCGACGCGCTGGTCGCCGCGCGCGATCCCTGGGGCTTTCGGCCGCTCGTGATCGGCCGGCTCGAGGGGGCGGCCATCATCTGCTCGGAGACCTGCGCGCTCGACCTGATCGACGCCGAGCACGTGCGGGACGTCGAGCCCGGGGAGATGGTGCTGGTCGACGGGAATGGCCTGCGCTCGTTCCGGCCGTTCCCCCCGGAGCCGCATCGACAGTGCATCTTCGAGCACGTCTACTTCGCGCGGCCGGACAGCCTGGTGTTCGGCCGCAACGTCCTGGAGTCCCGTCTCTTGTTGGGTCGGCAGCTCGCGCGCGAGGCGCCAGCCGACGCCGACATCGTGGTGCCCGTGCCCGACAGCGGGATGGGCGCGGCGCTGGGCTACGCGCAGCAGAGCGGGCTGCCGTTCGAGTGGGGGTTGATCCGCAACCACTACGTGGGCCGCACTTTCATCCAGCCGAAACAGTCGATCCGCTCCCTCGGGGTCAAGATCAAGCTCAACCCCGTGCGCTCGATCCTCGAGGGCAAGCGCGTCGTGCTGATCGACGACTCGATCGTGCGCGGCACCACCTCCCGCAAGATCGTCGGGATGGTGCGCGCCGCCGGCGCGCGTGAGGTCCACCTGCGCATCAGCAGCCCGCCGACCACGGGGCCCTGCTACTATGGGATCGACACGCCGCTCAAGAGCGAGCTGATCGCCGCCAACCACGCGACCGAGGAGATCCGCCAGTTCATCGGTGCCGAAAGCCTGGCCTACCTGTCCCACACGGGGCTGCTGCACGCGGTCGGCGACGGCGCTGGGCAGCGTCACTGCACCGCTTGCTTCTCGGGGCAGTACCCGGTGGCGGTGGCGCAGCCCGAGGATTGGCAGCTCAAGCTGTTCGAGAAGGTCCGGGTCTGAGGTCGCGGGGCCCCGAGAGCGGGTTGGGGGGGCTTTCCCAGTCGCATGCGCCTGCTCGCCGTAGGGCACGTGACGTGGGACCGCCTGCAGGACCAGGAGACGTTGGGCGGCACGGTGTGCTACGCGGCCCTCACCGCCCGCAAGCTGGGCTGGGAGGCCGGCGTGCTCACGGCGGCGGGCGCCGACTTCGATCCGCTTCGCGACCTGCCCGGCGTCGCTGTGTTCGTCGAGCCGTCGTCCGCCACCACGCGCTTCGTGAACCTCTACGACAGCGAGGGTCGGCGCAGCCAGGCCCTGGCCTCGCGCGCCCAGGACGTCGCGCTGACGGCGCTGCCCGACGCCTGGCGCGATCCGGACGTGCTGCTGCTCGGTCCCGTGGCCGGAGAGCTGCGTGGGGCATTCGCCACGGCGTTCGCGGCGGAGGTGGTCGGCGCCACGGCGCAGGGCTGGCTGCGCCGCTTCGACCCCGACGGCAGCGTGTCGCCGCGCGAGTGGCCGAATCCAAAAGCCGACCTGGCCGGCGTGCACGCGCTCTTCCTGTCGGAGCATGACTTGCCGAGCGCGGGCGAGTGGGCGCGGAAGCGGCTGTCGAACGTGCCGATCGTGGCGGTCACGCGCGGCTGGGAGGGCGTCACGCTTCTGACGCGGCAGGGCGTCCATCAAGTGCCGGGCTTGCCGCGCAGCGAGATGGACGCCACCGGCGCCGGGGACGTCTTCGCCGCGGCGTTTCTGGTGAGCTACCGCGAGACCGGCGACGTGGTCGAGGCAGCGGCCTTTGCCAACTGCGCCGCGTCCTGCGCGGTCGAGGCCCTGGGCGCGCAAGGCCTGGGCGACCGCGGCGAGATCGAGAAGCGACTCTCGCTGCGCCGACGGCTGCTCGAGGAAGGAGAGTGGGATGAATAGGCTGGCTTCGCCGCTGTTCCTGCTACTCGGGCTGAGCGGCCCGGGCATGGCGCAAAGTCCCTCGCCCGCGACTTCCCCCGCCTCGACGCCCGAGGCCGTCGTGGAGACGGAGCACGGCTCGTTCGTGATCCGCCTGCTGCCGGAGCTGGCGCCCCGGCACGTCGAGCATTTCGTCGCCACGGCGCGCAAAGGCGGCTTCGACGGCACCACGTTCTTCCGGATCATTCCGCGCGGCATCATCCAGGGCGGCGATCCGCTCTCCAAGGACCCGAAGCAGGCCGCCCGCTACGGCACCGGGGGATTGGGGCTGCTGAAGGCGGAGCTCTCGCAACGGCCCATGGCGCGTGGGACCGTGGCGGCCGTGCTGAGGCCGCGCCAGAAGGACAGCGGCGGCAACCAGTTCTTCATCTGCCTCACCGATCAGCTTCAGCTGAACGGCCAGTACACGATCTTCGGCGAGGTGACCGAGGGCATGGAGGTCGTGGACAGGATCGGCGAGACGCCGGTCGTCGGCGACCGGGCGAGTGTCCGTGTCGAGATGCGGAAGCTGAGCATCCGCTAGGCCGAGCTTCCCAGGCTCCGGCCGCGTCGCGAGAGCGGCCTGGCTCTCGTTGAGGCGCTTCTGTGAGACACTTTGGGCCGCTCGAGCCATGGCTGAGACCACGACGCCCAAGCGGATCCTGGTGGTGGACGACGAGGAGGACGTCCAGATCCTCATTCGCCGTATCCTGTCCGACGCCGGCTACGCCGTGGATTCCGCGAGCGACGGCCAGGAGGCCCTCGAGAAGATCGACGAACGGCGGCCCGACCTCGTGGTGCTGGACCTGATGATGCCGGGCCTCGACGGCTGGGGCGTGCTCGAGAACTTGCGCAAGCGACCCGATCCGCCTCCCGTCGTGGTGGTTACGGCGCTCGCCGACTATCAGGCCTTCACCCGCGGAGTGCGCGAGGGCGCGGCTGCCTACGTCTGCAAACCCTTCCACTTCGCCGAGCTGGTCGCGACGTGCCAGAAAGTCCTGCTGGCGTCGGCCTCCCGCTTGCAGGTGGCCGCCGAGTTGCGCCTCGAGCCGCGGCGCCGGTTGATGGTGGAGGTCCAGGTGCTCTCTCAAGAGAGCCGACCCATGGCGCTGGGCGAGCTGGTGAACCTGAGCATGGGCGGAGCCCAGGTCGACATGGGCGCCGCGCTCGATCTCGGCGAGCGCGTGCGGATCGCCTTCACGATCCCCGGCTCCCGCCTGCCGCTCGGTCTCGAAGGCCGCGTGCAGTGGCGCTTGGCGGCGCAGAAGGGCTTCTGCCACGGGCTCGTGTTCCTATCGCTCTCCGCCGACCAGGAGCGCTACCTCCGGGAGCTGCTTCGGCCGCCGGCCTGAGGGCGCTAGAGTCCCTCGAAGAAGGCGAGCGCACGCTCGGCCGCCCAGAAGCGGCCCGGCGCGCGCGTGGGGGCCACGAAGCCCGTGTGCCCGCCCGTCGTCAGCATCTCGCGTCGCACGGCCCCCGAGGCCGGCAGCGTCCAGCGTGTTACCGACGCGGACGGGACCATGGGGTCGTCCTCGGCGGCCAGGATCAGGGCCGGGTGTGTGATGTGAGGCAGCTGCGGCCCGGCGCTGGCGCGGGCGTAGTACTCGGCGGCATCGCGGAAGCCGGCGTAGGGCGCGGTGATGGCCTCGTCGTACTCCCGCACGCCGCGCAGGCCGCGCTCGCGACCAGCAGCGTACAGGTCGGGCCGCAGCCGCTGGCGCAGCCGATACGCCTCGCGCAGGTTGCCCATGAAGTACGCGCGATACACGCGGTTCGCGGGCCGTTCCAGCGCGGCGGCGCACTCGGCCAGATCGAGCGGCGGCGAGATCGCAACCGCACCCAGGAACTCCGGGGGCAAACCCGACGCGCGGCGGGCAAGCGCGAGCAGCGCCAGGTTGGCGCCCAGCGAGAAGCCCACCACGCCCACCGCCGGAACCTGCTGCGACACCGCTGCCACAGCGGCCAGCAGGTCCTCGTCGAGGCCGGCGTTGTAGAGCCGGGCGCACCAGCGGACGGAGTCCCCGGCGCTGCGCAGGTTCATCCGGATCACGTGCCAGCCGGCCCGCCAGGCATGCAGGCCCGCGGACACGACGTAGCCGGCCAGGTCCGAACCGCCGAGTCCATGGACGATCACCAGCGCGCGGCGCGCGGCGCGTGACCCGGGCTGCCAGGACGCGCGCAGCAGCAGGCGCACGTCCTCACCGGCGTCCACCACGACGTCTTCGTTGGGCAGAGGCCAGGCCAGGCGGCGCCGGCAAAGGAACCCGAGCAGTGTCTGGCGGTGGCCGCCCGCCGTCCAGGGATGGGGCCTGAAGGGGACGCTCACACCGCGAGCACGATCTTCCCGAAATGCTCCGAGGCCTCCATCATCCGGTGGCCGCGCGCGGCGTCGGCAAGCGGCAGCACGGCGTGGACCACGGTCCGCAGCTTGCGCGCAAAGAAGAACTGGGCCGCCTCCAGCAGCTCGGCCTTGCTGCCCATGTAGGAGCCGAGCAGCGAGAGCTGCTTCGAGAACAGGTAGCGCAGGTCCGTCGCGCTCTCCGGGCCGGTCGTGGCGCCGCACGTAACGAGGCGGCCGCGGTGCGCCAGTGCCAGGATCGAGCGCTCCCAGGTGGCGCGCCCGACATGCTCGACGACCACGTCGGCGCCTTTCTTGCGGGTGAGCCGCTTGACCTCGGCCACGACGTCGGAGGTGTGGTGGTTAACGACGCTGTCGGCCCCCAGCTCCTGGGCCCGGATGAGCTTGGCGTCGCTGCCGGCGGTGGCGATCACGCGCGCGCCGAGCAGCTTGGCCACTTGTACCGCCGCCATCCCGACGCCGCTCCCCGCCGCCCAGACCAGCACGTCTTCCCCGGGACGCACGCGCGCCCGCGTCACCAGCATGCGCCACGCCGTCAGGAACACGAGGGGGAAGGCGGAAGCCTCCTCGAATGAGAAGCCGTCGGGCAGCGGGATCAGATTGGCGGCAGGACAGCACACCAGCTCGGCGTAGCCGCCGTGAACCTGACAGCCGAGGATGCGGTAGCTCCGGCAGGAGCTGTCCTCTCCCGCCAGGCACATCTGGCAGCGGCCGCAGGAGGTGCCCGGCGAGAGCATCGCGCGTTGGCCGGGGGAGATGGCGTCGAGCGGCGAGCCCAGCGCCGCCACCTCGCCTGCGATGTCGTTGCCCAGCACGTGGGGGAACGCGACGCTGCGGCCGGGCAGGCCACGCCGCGTCCAGAGATCGAG
>Ga0214473_10011942_pt1 | contig 10186 bp, 15 predicted proteins | sample RVTome_7_FD_203509 | JGI IMG/M metagenome (GOLD analysis project Ga0214473, IMG submission 203509) | Soil microbial communities from uranium-contaminated site in the Upper Colorado River Basin, Wyoming, United States - RVT98D197 | ecosystem: Environmental > Terrestrial > Soil > Contaminated >... | reverse complement strand
GCGGGAGCGGGAGCGGGAGCGGGTGGGGGTGGGGGAGCTACGCGAGGTCGAGCTTCCTGATCCCATACTTTTGCGCGTCTTTCGCAATGGCCAGGGCCGCGTCTCCGTCCCATAATTCAGCGCGAGGCCAAATGTCCACGAGGTCCCCGTTGCGCTTATCGAACTGGAAGCTCACGGCTCTATCAGGGAGTCCCGAAGCTGGCCAGCGGCGTTTGAACGCCTCCACTTCCGCGAGAGAGACGCTGACAGTGAAAAATGCGCCACGATCAAAGGCTCTCATCTAGTGCGCCGGGATGATCGGCGGGAGGCACCCGAAGAGCACGGCGACGGCGACGAGCACGAGGAGCACCGAGCGAATGACGATCATGCGCGTCTTTCCTAAAGGGAGAAGGACATCCCGGTGTCGGGGCCGGCGGGTTCATTGCGGGCCTCCGCTTCGACGTTGGCCTGCACCATCCTGGCCGTAATTTGCTCAATCGTCCAGGGCTCCGGCGTTGGGGGACCCGTGGGGAACGCCTTATAGACGGCGAGCATGAGCGCGCGCCTGACCTGATCCTCATAGGGGACGGTATTGATGTCGGACATCACGCGGATGTAGATGCGGATGTCCTTGAGGGGTCGCAGGCCGGCTCCAATCTCCCACACCACGCGCCCCAGGACTCGTGCATCAACGGTGGGGGTGGTCGCTCGCACGAGGCCGGTGGGGACCGCCACCGTTGAGGCGACGCGCGTTTGCCCTACGAAGTCGTCCCACGTGATCGTCCATTGGCCCGTGTCGGGCTCGTCGTAGCCGCGCAGGCGCGTCGGGGGAAACGTCCACTCGCGTGGGATGTCAAGGAGCGCGACGGTCGCGGCGCCGCTGTAGTCGGCCATCCACTGATTTGATACTTCCCAATAGGCCGAGGTGTGCGCGGTCAGCCACGCGGTCAACTCAGCGAGCGTTTCGACGTGGGACAGTTCCTCCGTGAGCCGGCTGATCTCATAGCCGATCACCAGGGCATCCTCGGAAATCTTGATGCGGTCGCGCTCTGACTTTGAGAGCTTATTCATGTGGAAGAGGAACGAGGTGATGAACGGCATGGCCATGATCCCGACCATGGACGCGGCCATACTGAGCGTGAGGATGCCGCTGGTGGCGCCAATTGACACCGCCATTTCGCTCCCGGTGACGGCGCTCGTGAGCACCACCTCTTCGGCGGCCATGATGCCTTGTGCCGCCAACTCGCCGACGAGCACGCCCACCTCACCCTGCTCGGCGAGCACGGCGAGGTCGAGCGCGGCGGCGTCGAGCCCTCCCCCGATGACCCCCTCCGCCGCGAGGAACTCTCCGGCCACCAGCCCCGTCTCTCCCTGCTCGGCGAGCACGGCGAGGTCGAGCGCGGCGGCGTCGAGCCCCTCGGGACCGCCGAGGAGCGCGTTGATGATCGGTTGGACTGGGGGAGACGGAGTGCTCAGGAGGCTCCCAGAGTCGGTGCCGGCCCGGAGAATATCGGGGGCGCTGATCGTGAGGCTTCCGTCTGGCAGCGCCGTTGCGCCAATGGGGGCGGTGGGCGTCGGCGTGAGGACTTGCCCCGTGAGCCACTCATAGACCTGGGGGCCGTAGCGCCCGGCGGCGCTCACGGCGGAGGCGAGGAGCGAGAGGGGAATCCCCCCGGGCGTCCCCGGGGCCGGGGTCGCGGCGGGGGTGGCGGCGCCGACGCCACCGCGCTGGAGGAGCGCGTAGAGGAGGAGCCCGGCGCCCACGATGAGCGGCGCGGAGGGTTTCACCGGAGTGCCGCGAAGATCGCGCGGAGTTGTGCGGGGGTCATCATGGGGACCATGGGGACGCGGAACGAGGCCAGTGGGACGCGCCGAGCGCCGCGCGCGAGCGCGACGGTGAGGGACCCGTCTCGCAGCCCGAGCGCGAGTTGCCAGGGTGAGGCGGCGGGGTCACCCGGGGGCCTCGGGGAGCGCGGGCGGGCGCGGGAGGATCGGACCTTTGCCACACGTCAAGCATACCACTTGAACTCGCGCGGAGCTAATCGGGTCCAGGCGCACGGGCGCCATGCACGCACAGAAGCGATCCGCGAAGCGATCCGCGCGCGGCGCGGTGGCGTGACGGTGCTGGAGGCACGCGGGGCACGCGGCGACCCGCATGCCAAACGACCGCGACCACCTCCAGGACCATCCGGCGCGGCGGGGGAGCGTCGTCGAGCGCCCACAGTCGAGCGCGCACGTCCGCTTCCGTCCGTCGTCGTAGCGGTAGGGGGTCCACGCGCCCGCCTCCGCGCTGCGCGCGGCGATCACCGTCATGGGTCGCGCACGACGAGCGTGGTGCCGTCCCACTCGCGGAACGCGGCCAGCACGCGCCCGAGCGCCGCGCGGCTGTCTGCGATCCCCTCCGCCCCCACGCGGTAGCCGCCGACGAGCGGGCACCCGGCGGTATCCTCGTGCGTGTTCCCCGCGTGCAGGCGAATCCCCGTGAAGCCCGGGACCGTGAGCACCTCGGGGAGCAGCGCCTTGAACCGCGCGGAGTAGCTGAGGCGGAGGGGGTAGGTGCCGGCGGGAATTGGCCCCTTGCCGTTGCCGGGGGCGTCCTCCAGCGTCTCGAGCCCCACGAGTTGCCCCAGGCCGGTGAAGGTGAGCCGCCCCAGCATCGCCTTGGCTCCAGGAGGGACGTGTTCCCGCTGGAGGATCATGCGGCCCGCCGCCTCGGGAGCAGGAGCGCCGCGCCGACGAGGAGGAGCGCGCCGAGCGCCCAGGTGGTCGTCTCCTCGGTGAGCGCCCACGCCTCCCCGCCACCGCCCACGGTCACCCACACGTCGGGCTCCCCGATGCCCTCGCCCCCGGTGACCGCCGGGAGGTGGTTCATGTACCACACTTGATAGGTGAGCACGTCGTCCACGTAGGGTTGATTGCCCACGATGGGACGCCCGGCGTTGTAGGCGCTGATCCCGTCGCGCATCCCGTAGCGTCCGATCTGTTGGAGGAGGTACCCGACGCCCGCGCGGAGGTTCGTGTCGGGCACGAAGAGGTCACTCGTGGTGAGGGGGCGCCCGAGCACGCCGCTGCCCGTGGAGGGGAGCACCTGCATGAGCCCGACGCTCCCCTCGTTCAAGCGGGCCTCCCACCGAAACGCGCCGGGATTCCAGAAGCTCTCACGCGCGATCAACCCCTTGACGAGCGCGACCATGGAGGCGTCCCCGCCAACCAGCGACGCGATCAAGGGGTCGAACTGCGCCCCGTAGTCGAGCCCGCGCGCGGCGGTGGACTCATAGAAGGCCCCGAGCATTGCCCTACTTCCTTTTGCCCCCCTCCGGGGCCGGCGTCGGGGCCGGCGCGGTTGGGGTCGGCGGCGCGGTGGCCCGGTTGATGACCTGGGTCACGCCCGCGCGCCAGAGGTACCAATCCACGGCGCGGTCCACGACCTGAAACGCGAGCAGGGCCGCGAGCGCGGCGGTGGCGGCGTAGAGGAGGGCACGATCCACGCGGCTCATGGGCGGAGTCCTTTCGTCAATGCTTGCGTCCCGTGAGGTAGCTGTTTGCGTTCACGGTGGTGGTCTGGGTTGCCGTCACGGACTTGAAATTCACCTGAATGGTCCCCGCCGTGCTCCCGTTGACGACGACCCCAGCAATGCGCATCTGACGATTCTGCGCGGCGGCGTTCCACACCGTCCCCGATGCTCCATTATCCACGGTGGACACCGAATAGGACGCCGCCGCCGCCGTGCTTGTGTTCCCCCGGAACTGCGCGCGCATGGAGACGATCCCAGCCGGCACGTCGACGGAGAACTGCGAGCCCCCGGTATTGTCGCACCCCCCGTTGATGTTCGCCTCGAAGCTCCAGGTTTCATTAGCACCGATGGCAATGGCGAGGTCAGTGACGGCGGCGAGCGTCGCGGAGGTTGTCGTGCGGTCGGCGGTGACGCGGGCGGAGGCGATGGTCGCGGAGCCCCCAGCGGGGGTCTGCCACGTCCCATCTTCGCGGAGGAACGCGGTGGTGCCGCCGGGGAGCTTGGAGAGGAGCCCGTGGGCGGTGGTGGTGGCATTGAGTGTGGTCACGTCGGTGGGGGCGGCCAGTTGGTCGAGCTTCGTGGCGGCGCCGAGCTTCCCGTCCAGCGCGCCCTGGAGGTCCGCTTGGTTCGAGAGCGTGCCGGTGATCGCGCCCCAGGACGGCGACCCCCCTCCGCCCACGACGGCCCACGCGGCGGGGCCGCGCACCATCCACGCCCCCGTGTCCGCCGCATAGCCCCGGTCCCCGGGGTTTGTTCCAGGGAGTCCAGCAAAATCGGCCTGCGCGTCACACGTGTAGTTGACGACGACCACGGATCCGGCGGGAGCCGTGAACGTGTAGCGGACGCACGCCGCCTCCGCGCGGGGGCACGCGAGGGCGAGGACCGCGAGGAGCGCCGCGAGAGCTACGGCTGCGTGGCGAAGCACTGCGCCACCCCCGAGGCGAAGATCACGCACAACTGCGTTTTGCCGGCCCCGTTGTCCTGCGCGTAGAGACGATAGCCGTTCGCGGCGGGCGCGGCGGGCGCGGTCTGCTCGAAGCCCCCGATCGCCGCGCCGGCTGAGGCCCCGTCCGCCGTGAGGTGGAGGATGCTCGCGCTCCCCCGCTGGAGCCACAGGTCCCCGACCGCCGTGCTGGGGTCCACGGCGGAGGAGAATTGAATGGTCGTCGCAGAGCCCCCACGGAGATGATTGTCCACAAAGAGGAATCGTAGCTGACCATTGGTGGAGGCGCCGAAGGCATTGAGTCCTTGGAGGTAGAGGCCCGTGTCCAACTCCGTGAGCCACGTGAGACTTGGAAGCGGCGCCGTGCCGGCCGGGAGCACGAGGCGTCCGCCGCACAGGGCCATGTACCCAGCCGCCGAGCGGTACCACCCCAGCGTGGCCTCGCTCGTGAAGGCGATGGTGGGCGTCGTGCCGCACGCCCCATCGGGGACGGTGAGCGGCGTCGAGATGGCGCCCCCGATGAACCCCGGGATGATGCGGGGGACGGCGAGCGCCGGCCCCGCGAGGAGGAGCGCGAGGAGCGCGAGTGTTCCACCGTGGAACAGGCGCATGGTGTTCTCCTAGAGCCCGGCGGCGCCGAGCTTCATCAGGAGGGGGAGGAGCGCGTCGAGCGGCGAGGCGCCTCCAGCCTGGGTCGTGGACGGCGCCGCGACGATGGCCCGGCGCACGGCGTCGTCCAGCGCGTCGAAGCCAGCGCAACTCTTGAGCCCCGGGGTCCGCGCACAGTCGGCTCGAATGCGCGCGGCGAGGTCCGCGTAGGCCAGGGCGAACGCCCCCCGGTCAAACGCCACGAGGTCCGCGCGTGGCGCTGGCGCGAGGCCCGCGCACCCGCCGAGCGCGAGCGCGAGCGCGAGCGACGAGAGTCTCCACATGGTCATCCTCCCGGTGGCGCGGGGGTCCCCCCGCGAAGGTCGGCGGTGGCGGGCAGGGCCTTGAGGGCCTGTTGAATCGTGCGCAGGGCCAGGATGGCGGAGCCGATGGCGGAGTAGAAGAGCGTCGGCCCCGTGGGGTAGGTGGCGCCCGTGGTGGCGTTCCCCACCATCAACCCGGTCCCGAAGGCGATGAGCCCGTCCGTGAGGGCCGAGATGAGGAGGATCGCCCACGCGACCTTCACTACTCCAACTCCTGCGAGCAGGACAGCACCACGTCGGCGGCTCCCTCGCGGATGCAGAAGATGGCCCCCTTGGAGGTGATAGTCGGCGAGGCGCCGGCCCGGACCCGCACGCCGCTGGCCGTCCCGACGTTTTGATCCCCGAGGCGGACGCTGTTGGCCCCGTCGTTATTGGTGCAGATGAGCGCGGCGCGGCTCTGATTTCCCTGCACGATCTGCACTGGCGTGACGGTGCACGTTTTGTCGGCGATGCCGACCAAGGTGCTACTGCCCTGCCCCCGGGCCGGTGGAGCGGCGGCGAGCAGGAGCCAGAGCGCGGCGGAGAGTCCAATGATCGTCGCCCTCATGGTTAGATGCTCCTCGCGTGGACCTGCGCGGACAGGACCGTGCTCGGCCCGCCCGAATTATTGAAGAGTTGCACCCGCGCGAAGTTGGCGGGCAGGCGCAGGCCCCGAAGGACGTGGGAGGGAGTCAAGGCCGGGACGAGGTAGTCCGCGCCGATCTGCTGGTACCCCTGAGGGTCCGCGAGGTCGGGGATGACGAACACGCGCAGGATGAGGGCCACGTCCGCCGACACGTAGGCGTCGAAGATCGGTGAAAACTCAATCGTGAAGTCGAAGTTGATGACGGCGAGGTTGGCGAGGTTGGCAAACGTCTCCTGGTGCGTGGACTGGGGGACGACCGTCGCTGGCCCCGAAGTGTTTTCGGCGATGCTGAATGTTCCCGGGTCGTTGACGTTCTGCACGGCCCTACGTCCTCGCCGCCGCGCGCGGCCAATACCACCCCTTGAGGCGCGCGGAGACGCCCTGAATCGCGGCGGCGGTGGCGTTCGTGGCGACCACGATGACGCGCTGCCCGCCCATGAGGGGGAGGATCAGCGGGTCGGGCGCCGAGATGGCCGGGGCCTTGCGCCCCACGATCGAGGAGTAGCCCACGATGGGCGACCCGTCCACCTCCAGGGCGAACGTGACGGAAGTGATGTCGGAGGCCGACTGCGTGTTGTTGGCGAAAAATCTCAGGAGCCCGAGGAATCCGTCTGGAATGCGAAAGCCCGTCACGGGGGTCCGCGCGGCGGCCCCCGCGAGCGTGACGGACTCAGCCTTGTCGAACCAGCGGCCCCACGGGGGCGGCCCGTCCGCCCACTGGAGGTACTCCTGCATGACCTGCGCGACCTCCTCCGGCATGAGGCCGGCGGGGAGCAACCCGAGCGCCCCGAGCGCGGGGGCGCGCAGGTTCAAGCTCGGATTGAGGTCCGCCGCGCGCGCGGTGCCGGGGAGGAGGGGGGACGGCATGATCTAATTGCAGACCCACGCGCCATTGAGCCGCTTGGCGATGGCCCCAGTCCCCGCCCCCGCGCAGGGGGACGCAATCGTACAGTCCGCGCAGTAGATCATGGAGCCATTGGTGGCCGCCCCGAGGTTGGCGAACACCGCGAAGGTCCCGTCACCTTTCCCGAGGATAATCCCCTGCGTTTCTCCCGCCACGGCGGCGGCGACGATGAGGGCCGGCTGCGACACCGCCTCACCCCCGAGCGTGAGGCGGTTGAAGCTCACGTTGCCGGAGTCGGTCATCTTGAGGCGCCCGTCCGCGTCGGAGAACATGCGAGATTGCGTAGCTCCCCAGCGCAGGACGCTGGTCGCTCCCAGGGTAACCGCACCTAGCTGTGTAGTGCTGCCCACCTTATCGACCTGCCACTGACTCACCGCGTTCACGCGCAGGGTCGCCAGGAGGGACCCCGCCGCGCTCGCGGTGTCGGTCACGTTCGCGTCCCAGTGCGTGAACGTCACGCCGCCCGCGTTCCACGTCGCGGTGCTGGCGAGCGCGGGGGCCGCCGCCGTGATGGTCCCCTGCGCGATGAGGAGCCCCGCCGAGCCGCTGACCAGGACGGTCCCCGTTCCCGCCGCGACGAGGTTGATCCCGATGTTCACGTCGCCGCCCGTGCAGGGCACGGCGGTGATGGAGGGGCGCACCGTCGTCGCGCCCCCCGTGATCCGGAGCCCGTTGACGGTCAGGGAGCCGAGCGTGTCCGTCTCGCACCCGATCACCACGCGGTTGGGCGTCGTGGTGGGGTCCACCCGGAGCGCGAATTGATTGAACGACGGCGGCGCGAGCGCCGCCGGGAACGGCGGGGCGGGCTGCGCGCCGAGGTGCGTGACGCTGACGTGGACGAAGAGCGCGAGCGCGACGCCCCCGACGAGCGCCGCGACGAGCTTGACGAAGTGGCGCATGGGTGCCCCCCTACCACTTCCGCCCGGTTGACGCGGGCGCCGGGACCGAGGGGTGGTCGGGCGTCGCAGGGACCGGCGCGGCGGCAGCCTCCTCGATGGGCTCGCGCAGCTTCGCGGCGCGCGCCTCCGCCTCCGCGATGGTGGCGGGCGACCCCTCCGGCGGCTTGTCGGCGACGCGCCCGGTCCCCTTGCAGGACGCGCAGGTTTGCCCCTGAAACTCAGGCTTCTCGGGGTGGCCGGTGCTCCCGCACTCGCGGCAGAGGTAGAGGTAGACGAGCCGCCCGTCGTGCGTGCTGACCACGTGGGGGATGTCCGTGCGCTCCATGGTGCCCTCCTTCTGTTGTCCCTGGTTAGCGGAGCATGGTGAGGCGGTCGTTGCCGAGAAACTCCTCGTCCGTCCCCAGGTCCGCGCGCATCAAGATCGGGAGCCCGCCCGGGGGCGAGCAGCGCAGGCCGTGGAAGATCACCTGCACGCGATTCTGCGCACCCGAGAGGTCCGTCGCGTCCACGCTGATCGCCCCCGTGGCCGGGAGCCGCGTCGGGCGCGGGAGCCACAGCGGAGTCCCGCCCGCCGGAATCGCCGCGTTGAACGCGGTGGCGCCGAGGAGCAGCCCGTGGGCCGCGCGGTTCCACCAGTTGACGCCCGTGCTGGCCATCTGCACCTGGAGCGTGATCCGGGGGTCGTCGGCCAGCACGGTCATCGCGTAGATGTCGAAGTCCGCGTCCCCGTCGAGGGCGAGGACGCCGGTGAGCGCGCCGTTCGCCGCCAGCGGCCCCACCGCGTTCTCGTCCTGCGCGGTGAAGTTGGCGACGTAGCGGTAGGGCTCGGCGCGCTCATACGCCCGCGCGCGCTCGAAGGGCGTCGAGTAGACCTTCATGCCGGAGTGCAGGACGCGGAGGTTATTGGTCCCCGCGACGGCCTTCCGGTCCCAGGCGAGCATCGTGAACGAGGTCGCGCGGGGGATGAGGCGCCCCTTCCAGGGCATCACCGCCGGGAACTGGCCGGCGCCGAGCGCCGAGATGGGGAACGGCTGCGAGGCGAGGTAGCGCCCGCTGCCGATCCGGAAGTTGACGCGATCTTGCCCGTCTTGGTAGATGGCGCGCTGCTCGCGGATCAGAAAATCCGCCTGCCCGTCCACCTGCACCGGGTCGTCCGCCCCGGCGGCTCCGGCCCCCATGGGGAGGAGTTGATGGACGATCCCGTAGTACGCGAGCCGGCGCGGGCCGGTGGTCAGTGCGAGGCCGGAAGCCATGGTCGCGGCCCTCATCGTCGGGCGCCTGGAGCGTGGACCCGCCCCCGACGCCGCCCATGCGCCGGGGACGGGGCGGGCGGGGCCGGTCTACGCGCTCGCGCGCGCGTCCGGTCCCCGCCGCGCGCCGCGCTACTGGATCGTGCGCAGGAGCAGGCCCGAGAGCGTCACGCCGAGCTTGCCCACGGTGGTGACGGTCGTGAGCGCGAGCCAGTTCGTCGTGACGACGAAGGACCGCGTTGGGAGGATCAGGATGGGCGGGTCCTGGCGCCACATGGCGAGGTTGTCCGGGGTCCCGTTCTGCGGGATGCCGATGTTCGTCGTCGTGGCCGCCGCCGCGCCCGCCGTGTAGAAGCCGCCGAGCCCCGAGGACTCCGGGAACAGCGTGAGGGGGCCGGCGTCCACGTACACCTTATCGCCGATCTTGAACTCCAGCCACGTGTTGCGCCGGAGCACCTCGTGCCACTGCTGGAGGGCCAGGGAGGGGCCGTTGGCCACCGCGAGGTCCGCGAGCCCCGGGATCGGCGTCACGTGGACGCCCATGACGAGGAAGGAGTTGCCCCCGTCCATGGCTCCGGCCACCTTCATGTTCGTGTCGCCCTTCCCGTTCGTGGCGGCGCTGGCGGTCTGTTGGAAATGAATCAACTGATTCTGCCCCGCCGCCGCATACGTCCGGTAGGAGTAGAACGCCCACCGCACGACCTCGCGGTACTTGGTGGCGAACTCCGCCGCGAAGGCGTCAATGTCGTTCACGAAGTCCCACCCCGGCACCAAGCTCGCCAGCGTGGCGGCCAGGGGCGCCCGATTCATGTTCTGCGCGGTGCGGTCGCCCCACTTCTCGGCGATCTGCCGGTACATCCGCGCCATGGCGGGCGTCATCAACCCCGCCTTGATCTTCCGCGCCAGCGCCCCGCTGACGGCGGGCGGAGCCAGCACGGCGGCGAGGAGCGCCCCCTCGGCGGGGAGGAGCGCCAGCGCGCCGAGCGCGCCGAGCGCGAGCAGGAGCGTGACGAGCAGCGAGCGCGGGGTCATGAACGTCCTCATGGGAAGGGTCCTCCCGTCGAGCGGGTGGGCGTCCGCGCTCCGGATGGTGGTGAGCG
>Ga0214473_10011941_pt1 | contig 10186 bp, 5 predicted proteins | sample RVTome_7_FD_203509 | JGI IMG/M metagenome (GOLD analysis project Ga0214473, IMG submission 203509) | Soil microbial communities from uranium-contaminated site in the Upper Colorado River Basin, Wyoming, United States - RVT98D197 | ecosystem: Environmental > Terrestrial > Soil > Contaminated >... | reverse complement strand
GCGGACCGCCTCCTCGATGCCGAGCTGCGTTTCGCGGTCGAGCTTCGTTCGAAGCGTCTCGCCGTCGATGAACGGCATGACGTAGTAGAGGAACCCGTCGGCGACCCCCGAATCAAACAGGGGCAGGATGTGGGGGTGCTGGAGCGCGGCCGTCGTCTTGATCTCGACCACGAACCGCTCGGCGCCGAGGACGGCGGCAAGCTCCGGCCGGAGGACCTTCAGGGCGACCTTCCGGTTGTGCTTCAGGTCCTGCGCCAGGTACACGGTCGCCATCCCCCCGGCGCCCAGTTCGCGCTCGATGCCGTAGCGATCGGCGAGGGCGCTGGAGAGCCGCGTGGTGCCGGTCATCTTCCCACCTTCGCCTTCAGCTCCTCGAACCAGTTCTCCACCACGATCAGCGGCGCGTCGCCACCCCCGGCGAGGTTGAGGAGCCGGGCCATGATGAACCGGCCATCGGGGGCCACGTCCCACGGGGTGTAGTAGTTGGCTTCGACACCGAGCAGCTCGTTGCCCACGCGGAACAGGACCTGCGGCTCGCCGAGCTGCAGGGTGGTGCCGGCCGTGACCCGGACGGACATTAGGTTCCGCTCGCCGCTCAGGTAGAACAGCTCTCGGCCGCTCCGTGCCCACAGGGGCGCGACACCCCCGCCGCTCGACACCTGCCACTTGCCGGCGTCCGTGTTGGGGAACGGGCGGATGAACACCTCGGTTCGGCCCGTTTCGTCGGACTGGTACGCCAGCCATCGGCCATCGGGTGCCAGGGCGATGGCCTCTTCGTCGAACGGCGTCGCCAGCAGGGGCACGGGTGCGCTGTCATTGCCCGGGCGGAAGCCGGTGATGTCGCGGCCGCCGGCGGCGGCGGAGGCCGCGCCCTGCCGCAGCACCACCCACCGTCCATCGGGCGCCCAGGTGCCCTCGTCGATGGCGCCGGCGAACAGGAGCGAATCAGTCCCGGTGCCATCGGCCCGGCGCTGGTACAGGCCGCCGACCTTCCGATTCGACGCGAACGTGATGAAGGCGCCGTCGCGACTCCAGCGCGGCCGGAAATCGTCGGCCGGGTCATACGAGATCCGGGACAGCGGTCCCCGTGGCAGTTGCTTGACCCAGATGTCGTCTCCGGCGTCGGTATTGAGACCGATGGCCAGCCGCGAGCCATCGGGTGACAGGGCCCACCCATGATTGCCGGCGAAAGCGGTGACTTGAAACCTCCAACTGGTGTCCACGGGGGTCTCGCGGCCGGCCCGGTCCACCCAGGCCATCTCGTACCGGTTGAGGGCGGTGGCTGCCATCCGCATCACGAAGGTGCCGGAGGTGGAGAGTGCCAGCGAAGGAGCGCTCCCGGAGTTGATCACCGACACGCTGTCGAGGAGCGGCACTGGAGCACCGTGCGCTGCCAGGTCGCCGAGGTCGAACGGCACCGCGAGCAAGGTGCCGTTGGGCTGCGCGTACACCAGGTGCCCAGTCGGGACATATCGCCCAGCGATGGCGCCGGGCATCACCAGGTGGGCGCGGTCGGCGCGCAGGTCGAGCACCCACAGATCACACACGCCGCCGGCGAAGCACGCCGAAAAGGTCACCCCCCGTCCGCCGGTGATCGGCGCCGGGCCAATGGCACTGAGGCTGTCGGATGTCCACAGCGCCTCTGACGGGCCTCCGCCCTCGGCCATGCGCGCCAGACCGCGACCCTGCGCGGTTGGATAGACGATCGTTCCGTCGTCCAGCCAGGCGACTCCCCGCGCGGTGCCGACACCCGTGCTCACGAGGGTCACCGCGGCGCCCCCGACCACCGGCAGCTTCCTCAGCTGGCCTCCAACGCCAAACGCAATCCACTTTCCATCGGGGGACACGGCGAAGGTCTGGGCCCCGAGAGTGCCGGAGATGGGTGTTGCGGCGTAGCTGTCCCGACGCTTGATCCAGAGCTGGACACCCGGTACGCCTCCTTCCATGGGACCGTGATACACGAGGAACGATCCGTCCGGGGCCGGTTGCGGGGTGGGGTAGTCCGGGTCGGGCGCCTGGGACGCCGGAAGGGCGAGGCCGTACCGGTGCACGGTTGGAGCGGGGATGGGGCGGAGCCAGCCCCAGGTGGCGAGGCCCAGCGCGACGATGGTCGTGGCGGCGAGCGCCGTGGTTGCGGCGGAACGGCGGAACGGCGGAACGGCGGAACGCGCGGCGGTTCCGGCGGTCGCGGCGGGGGTCGTGAACGCAGGGTTGGCGAGCGCCTCGCTGAACTGCGCGGCGCTCCCAAAGCGATCCGCGGGCAGCTTGGCCAACGCCTTCTGGACCGCCGCCTCCACGTGGGGCGGAATGGTCCGGCGCTGGAGCGTGAGGCTCCGCGGCTCCTCGGTGAGCACCCGGGCGATGATCGCCTGCGCCGTCGGGCCCGCGAACGGCGGCTCGCCGCTCAGCATCTCGTAGAGCACGCAGCCCAGCGCGTACACGTCGCTCTTGGCCGTGATCTCGCGCTCGCCCATGGCCTGCTCGGGGCTCATGTAGTGCGGCGTGCCGAGGCTCATGCCGGTCTCGGTCATGCGGGTGCCGCCATCCGAGCGACTCACCGCCAGCGCAATGCCAAAATCCGCGACCAGCGCGTGCCCGCCGTGCAGCAGGATGTTCTCGGGCTTGATGTCGCGGTGAATGACGCCGTGGCCGTGCGCGTACTCCAGGGCGTCCGCCACCTCGCGGGCAATGCGGATGGCGTCGTCCACCGGGAGCTGCCGCTCGCGGCTCAATCGGGCGCGGAGCGACTCGCCCTCCACGTACGGCATGACGTAGAACACGAGGCCGTCGGCCTCACCCGAGTCGTGCAGGCCGAGGATGTGGGGATGCTGGAGGTTGGCGGTGGTCTTGATCTCGGCCAGGAATCGCTCGGCGCCGAGAATCGCACTCAACTCCGGCCGGAGAACCTTGAGGGCGACCTTGCGGTCGTGTTTGATGTCGTGCGCGAGGTAGACGGTGGCCATGCCGCCCTGCCCCAACTCTCTTTCGATCCGGTACCGATCGGAGAGGGCTGTCGACAGACGCTCGGTCGGGTGGGTCATGGTGCCACCCCGTGCAACGTGCAAGGTGCAGCGTGCAGCGGACCTGCCCCAGGCATGCAGGTCCGCTGCACCCTGCACGCTGCACGCTGAACGGGCGTCAATGTCATTGCAGCGCGATGTCTCCGTCAATGGTCGCCAGCGTTCCAAGCCCCTCGATGGTCAGCACCGCTCGCGCCTTCAGGATCTCGTCCCCACGGAGCTTGCCTGCCGCGCGGGCGGAGGCGACGGCGTGTTCGATCTCCCGTTGCGCCGTCACGCCGAACTGCTTGAGGAACTTGCGCAACTGGAGATTGAAGACCTCGTCGTTCATGACTGGTCGCCTCCCGCCGTGTCGGTCCGCTTGATCGGGGAATACGCTCGTCGCACCGTGGCGTGGTCGGCTCGCGGCCGAGGGGCTGGGTCCGCGCCGCACAATAGTAGCCACCATCCGGGGCCCCCAGCCAGTCGGGTCCGGGTGGACCCCGCTGAAGCGGGCCCTCGGCCACCATCTGCCGCCCAAGGCGGCCTGAGCCGGGACGCGCTCGCCACGCGTCTCACGCCACGCCGCTGGCCTCCCCCGCACCCGCTCCCTACTATTGTTCGTCTCGACCATGACGGATCTCCAGGCCCAGCTCCAGACCGCCCTCGGCGGGACCTACGCCCTCGTGCGCGAGCTGGGCGGCGGCGGCATGAGCCGCGTCTTCCTCGCCAACGAGACCGCGCTCGGTCGGCAGGTCGTGATCAAGGTTCTGCCGCCGGAGATGGGCGCCGGGGTGAACCAGGACCGGTTCCAGCGCGAGATCCAGCTCGCCGCCCGGCTCCAGCATCCGCACATCGTGCCCCTGCTCACCGCCGGCGCCACCGGTGACCTCCGCTATTACGTGATGCCATTCATCGAGGGCGAGTCCCTGCGGGCCAAGCTGGGCCGCGAGGGCGAGCTGCCGGTGCCGGAGGCGGTGCGCTATCTGCGCGCCATCACGGATGCCCTCGCCTACGCGCACGCGCAGGGCGTGGTGCATCGCGACATCAAGCCGGACAACGTCCTCATCTCCGGCAAGCACGCCCTCGTGACCGACTTCGGGGTCGCCAAGGCCGTGAGCGCCTCGGCGGGCTCCACCCTCACGTCGCTCGGCCTGGCGCTGGGTACGCCGGCGTACATGGCGCCCGAGCAGGCCGTGGGCGACCCGCACCTCGACCACCGGGCGGACATCTACGCGACGGGCATCCTGGCCTACGAGATGCTCACCGGCCGGCTCCCGTTCAGCGGGGTGACCCCGCAGGCCCTGCTCGCCGCGCACGTCACCGAGGCCCCGCAGCCCCTCGAGCGGCACCGCGCCACGGTGTCGCCCGCGCTGGCCGGCATCGTGATGCGATGCCTCGAGAAGAAGCCCGCGGACCGGTGGCAGCAGGCGGAGGAACTGCTCGCCGCGCTGGACACGGTGGCCACGGCGGGAGCCAGCACGCCCAGCGACACGGCCCCGGTCTCGGTGGTTCGACCGGCCGCGGATGCGGCCGCCGCTGTCCGGCGCGCGCATCCGCTCCGCGTCGCGCTCCTCTTCGGTAGCGCCGCCCTCGCGGTGCTCGCCCTCGTCTACGCGGCCGTGATGCTCATCGGTCTGCCGAGCTGGGTCGTCATTGCCGCCGGGGCGCTCCTGGCGGTGGGGCTCCCGATCATGCTGGTGACGGGACTGCAGGAGCGACGGCGCGCGCAGGCCCGCGCCACGGGCGTGCACGTGACGACGCCCAGCGCCGGGCTTCCGGCGCTGTTCACGTGGCGGCGGGCGCTGCTCGGCGGCGGGCTCGCGTTCGCGCTGCTCGGCATCCTCAGCGCCGGCTGGTTGACCACACGCGCCCTCGGCGTCGGCCCGGCGGGCACCCTGCTCACCTCGGGCGCGCTGGGCGCCGAGGACCGGCTCGTGATCGCGCAGTTCGCGAACCGCACCACCGACACCACGCTGGGCCGAACGGTCACGGAGTTGTTCCGCATCGGGATCAACCAGTCGCCCATCGTGAAGCTCGTGAGCGAACAGGGGTTGATCGACATCCTCCGCCGCATGCAGCGGCCCACCGACGCGGACGTGGACGAGACCATGGCCCGCGAGATCGTGGAGCGCGAGGGGCTCAAGGCGTACGTGGCGGGCGAGATCGCGCCAGTGGGGCGGGGGTACCTCGTCTCCGCACGGCTCCTCACGCCCACCGGCGACATCCTCACTGCCCAGCAGGCGTCCGCCGCGGACGAAGCCGGGATCATCGCCGCCGTGGACGAGCTGTCGGGGAAGGTGCGCGAGCGCATCGGCGAATCCCTGAAGACCATCCGGCGGAGCGGGCCGCTGGACCGGGTGACCACCGGCTCGCTGGCGGCGCTCCGGCTCTATGCGCAAGGTCTGGCGGCGGAGAACGCGGGCGACGACGCGCGGGCGGTGGGGCTGTTCGAGCGGGCGGTGGCGCTCGATTCCGGGTTCGCGATGGCGTATCGCAAGATCGGCACGATCCTCGGCAACAACTTCCAGGAGCCCGAACGGGCCACCGCGATGCTCACCAGGGCCTACGAGCTGCGCGATCGCCTGAGCGACCGCGAGCGGGCCTATGCGGAGGGGATGTACTACAACCGCGTCGTGGGCGATCCCGACAAGTCCATTGCGGCCTACCGGACGCTCCTCGAGCTGTACCCCGACGATTACATCGCTCTCAACAACATGGGGGTCGGCTATTACCTGATCGGCGATCTCGAGCGCGCCACGGACGCATACCGGCGCGGCGTGGAAGCGGACTCGTCCCGTGTCCTGGGGTACGGTAATCTCGCGAGCACCCTGGCGGAGATCGGGCAGTTCGCCGCCGCCGAGAGCACGCTCGCGCGCCTCGAGGCGCGATTCCCCGGGAATCAGCGCACGCTCTACTACCGGCGGGATCTGGCGTACGCCCGCGGCACCTACGACGCGGCGGAGCAACTCGCCCGCCAGACGGTGGACCTCGCACCCGCACCGTCCGCCGCCGTGGGCGCGGCGCAAACGCTGGTGCAGACGCTGATCGTGCGGGGTCGGCTGGCCGAGGCGGAGCGGGTGGCGCAGTCGGCCCTCACGGTGGCCACGGATCGGGGGCTCGCGGCGGAGTATCTGGGCATCGTCGGGGACATGGTCATGGCCGACGTGCTGCGCGGTGCTCCCGACGCGGGGCGCGCCCGCCTGGATGCGGCGCTCCGCCGCTTCCCGCTGGAGGATCTGCCGGTCCTCGACCGCCCGTACGGCGAGCTGGCGTACGCCTATTCCACCGTGGGCGACCAGGCTCGGGCGCGCCGACTCCTCCGGGACTGGGACGCGACCGGCCGGACGGCCCAGGGCAACGACGCGCGGTGGGCTCGCGCCATGAGCGCGGAGGTCGCGCTCGCGGAGGGGCGGTACGATGATGCCGTGGCGGATGCGCTGGCCTTCGGGACGCGCTACTTCTGCCGGGCTTGCCTAGCGGCAATGCTCGGCGCGATCCACGATGCGGCGGGGCGTCCGGACTCGGCGCTCGCGCAGCTGGAGGCCTACGCGACGTCCACCCAGCGCATGGTCTGGTGGGACTTCCCGGATCTGGCGCGGTCCTACCAGCGGCTCGGCGAGCTGTACGAGGCGCGGGGCGACCGTGAACAGGCCGTGGACTGGTACGGCCGGTTCACGGATCTCTGGTCCGGCGCCGATCCGGAGCTGCAGCCGGTGGTGCGGGATGTCCGGGCGCGAATGGAACGACTGGTGGGCGAGCGTTGACAGCCGTGCAGGGTGCAACGGTCAGGGTGCAGCGGACCGGCGCTCGCCAAGGCTGGACCGCTGCGCGCTGAACCCTGCACGCTGCACCTTCACCGCTCCTCCCCGCACGTCCGCCTCGCCGCCCTCACCCACACCCGTACCTCCGCTGCGCTCGGTCGCGGGGCGGGACGCTCCTGCTCCAGGGCCGCGAGCAGGGTGGTGGCGTCGCGGTCCGCAAGCTGGCACACGGTCATGATCCCCACCGCGCGGAGCGCCCGCGCGTGCCGCGCGCCGATGCCCCGCAGGTCCACGAGTCGTGCCGTCTCGATCACCGCCCGCGCCCGCTCGGTGTCCAGCGCCGCGTACCGTGCCACGTCCGGGATCTCGGCGGTCGCGAGGTCGTGCACGGTGTGTACGCCCGCGCGGTCCAGGGCCCGCACCACCGCCCCGCTCAGGTCCGGGAGATCGTCCACGTGGGGGACCGTGGAGCTGATGGTCCATCGCTCCATGCCGGCGAGGACGGCGATCGTGAACCCGGCCGCCACGATCGCCGCCCGGACCGTGCGCGGTCGCGTGAGTCGCGCGTCCCCGACCGGCGGGAGGGCGACCCCGATCGCGCAGAGCGCGGCGTACATGGTCCAGGCCTCGAGCGCGAAAACCGGAAACCCCAGAAACCCGAGCGGCGGCATCTCGAAGAGCTTCCACGTCTCGAGCCACGGGACCGTATAGATCCAGCGGCCTACCGCCACGTGGTTGTACAGCTCCCACAGCAAGCCAATGCCGAGCCCGCCGACAAGCAGGCGACCGGCGCGTCCCCAGTCGCCGCGCTCGAGGTCGCGAAACAGGGAGAGATCCGGCGCGCGGCGATACACCAGGGGCTCGGCCAGCAGGAGCCCGATCCCCCAGGTCAGCGGGAAGAAGTAGCGCGGCCACACCAGCACGAGCACCGCCGCCACGAGCGCGATGCCCACCGACGCCCGAAGCTCCCACGGACGGATGATCACCGGGCGTCGGCGCCCGCGCGTGAACACGCCCGCGGCGGCGAGCGCGCGTTCCGCCAGGACAATGGCGGGGAGGACGGTGGCGAACGACAGGAGAATCCCGGCCCATCGCTCCACCGGCGCGCGGGGCAGGTTCACGTAGTACCAGTTCCCCAACCGGAAGTTGGCCGCCTCGAAGACCAGCCAGATGACCGGTGACCACGCGAAAAGGGAAAGGACCGCGCGAGAGCGGGCGAACAGGGACGGACGCCCCAACCGCACCACGACCCCGTCGAGCGCGGCCAGACTCGGATACCAGGCGAAGACGTAGAACCACGTGGGCACCGGTTCGATGCCGAGCGCCAGCAGGAGCCAGGCAGCAACGAGGGCGGCAACGGGGAGTGAGATCCGCATGGCGTGGTGTATTCCCTGCCGAAGGTAACAGGGCATTCGCCCCGGGGAGTGTTACCGAGGGGGACGGCCCGGTTCGTTGGGGCTCGGTGGTAGGCGGGAGACGACGCGGGGTAGCCGGCGCGGCTCGGGCGCCGTAAGCTGAAGTATCCCCCGGCGGAGGGTTCCCATGCCGGCTGCGCGACCGGTCACGCCCGCGGCTCCCGCGGCGCTCGCGGCACTCATCCTGACGGTGGCGGGCTGTGGCGAGCCGCCGCCCGCGCCGGACCCGACCCCGCCCGCGGCACCCACCGCCGCGTCGATCGAGCTCCAGCCCCGCGACCTGGTGGTGCTCGAGGGCCAGCCCACCCCGCTGACCGTCACCGTCCGCGACTCGTCCGGCGCCGTCCTGGGCGGCGATGTGGCGTGGAGCGCGTTCCCGCCCGAGGTCGTGACTGTGGGGGCCGACGGTGTGGTGCGTGGCGTCGGGCTCGGCACCGGGTACGTCGCCGCGGCGTCAGGGGCGCTGGCGGATACGGTCGCCGTGCGCGTCCGCGTGCGGTTCCAGATCCTCAGCGCGGGGGCAGCCCACACGTGCGGCATCACCACGATGGGTGCCCTCTACTGCTGGGGATGGAACCGCGAGGGACGGCTCGGCACCGGGACCACGGAGTCGGTCACCGTGCCCGCCCACGCGGCGTCGGCGACCACCTTTTCACAGGTGAGCGCCGGGTGGGAGGTCACCTGTGGCCTCTCGAATGCCGGGACCTCCTGCTGGGGCAGCAACCGTTCCGGCCAGCTGGGGTCGGCGAGCAAGAGCGACGCGCTCGCCCCGGTGCCCGTTGCCGACGATCCCTCGCTCGTGATGGTCGCGGCACACACCACGCATGCGTGCGGCATTGCCGACCGCGATCGGGCCGGATGGTGTTGGGGTGCCGGCTGGACGGGCCAGCGCGGCGCGGGCGACTCGACGGGCCTGCGGGTGCGCCCCGTGAACGGCACCTTGCGTTTCCGCGCGCTCGACGTGGGCCGGGTGTTCAGCTGTGGCGTCACGACGGACGGCGCCGTCTACTGCTGGGGTGCGAACGACGCCGGCCAGCTCGGTCGGCCGGATGCGCCGGAGACCTGCGGATGGCCGGACGGCCTCGACCGTCCGTGCGCGACGGAACCGGTACCGGTGGCCTCGGCGCTCACCTTCGACTCGGTCGCAGTGGGTACGGACCACACCTGCGCACTCGCCGCCGACGGCAGCGTCCACTGCTGGGGCCGGAATGACGCCGGGCAGCTCGGCGACGGGTCAGTGGACGACGCGTCCTCGCCCCAACCGGTTGCGGGGGCGGCCCTGTTCACGTGGGTGACCGCGGGCGATCGCCACGCCTGCGCGCTCGACCTGGAGGGCGGGGCGTGGTGCTGGGGCGACAACACGTTCGGCGCCCTGGGCACCGATGCCGCGCTCGAGTCCTGCGGCGGCGCTTCCTGCGGCCGCCAACCCCTGCCGGTGGCCACGACCCTGCGGTTCCGATCGCTCACCGCGAGCCGAGGGCGGGGGGGCGCGCACACGTGCGGGGTGGCGACCGACGGCCTTGCCTACTGCTGGGGGAGCAACGCCCGCGGGCAGCTGGGGACGGGCGGCGTCGACGGCGGCGGAGCGACGCCGCGGGTGGTCGCGGGACAGCTGGAGTAGTGGGCGGGAGCGACGCTCCCCGTCAGGTCAGGTGCTCGTGGCGCGCGGTCGCCTCCTGGACGATCCGGTCGATGAACTGCGGGTAGGGCAGCCCAGCCTTCTCGGCCGCGTTGGCCATCTCGTGCCCCTCGCTGATGTACGGGTTCGCGTTGGCCTCGAGCACCCATACCTGGTCGTCGTCGGTGAGCCGGATGTCGATGCGCGCGTAGTCGCGCAGCCACAGCGCCTGGGCCGCCGCGCGGCAGGCGGTCTCGATCCGCTCGCGGGCCACCGCCGAGACCGGCCGGGCGAACACCGTGCGGATCCCGCGGCGCTTGCGGTACGCCTCGATCCACTTGGCATGCTGCGTCGCGATCCGCTCCTCCGGCTCGTTCTTCTCCTTGTCGA
>Ga0214473_10011940_pt1 | contig 10186 bp, 10 predicted proteins | sample RVTome_7_FD_203509 | JGI IMG/M metagenome (GOLD analysis project Ga0214473, IMG submission 203509) | Soil microbial communities from uranium-contaminated site in the Upper Colorado River Basin, Wyoming, United States - RVT98D197 | ecosystem: Environmental > Terrestrial > Soil > Contaminated >... | reverse complement strand
ATCCCCCTCCTCGTCGGCACCCAGCTCCTGGTCCATCATCCGGGCGTTCCGAGGGTCCGGCTCGTCGGCATCCTCAGGCCCGAGGCGCTCCTGGGCTTTTCCGATTATCGGGCCGGCCAAAAGACCTTCGAGGCGGTCTCGGCGATGCTGGACTTCTGCCGCGATGCGCCGGACGCGGAGGCAGTCGTCCAGACGACAGTCCCGGCCCACTTCAGCATCGAGGCGGCCGCGGCGGGCGACTTCCGGGCCTTCTACGATAAGGAGATCGAGTTCCGGCGCGTCTTAAACTACCCGCCGTTCACCTCCCTGGCCGAAGTCCTCCTCCAGGGTCACGACGTCAGAATTCTCGGAGCCAAGTCGCGGGAGCTGCGCGCGCTCTTCCAAAAATACGCACCCGGCCTCGAAGTGCTCGGCCCGGCCTTTGCCTCAGTTGCCCGCGTCCGGGACGTCTCCCGCGTCCAGTTCATCCTCAAGGCCCCGGAGCGGGAGACGATCGACCGGGCCCTCCGCGAATCCCTGCCCAAGGTCCGCCTCAAGAGGTCAGTCGTCTTCTCTTATTCGCCTTTCCGCCCAATCTGAGCTTCGGGAATCGCCCTCTCTCGCTGCGGAGATTTCATACGCCATTCCCAGGCCAGATACTCGGCGCTGTGCAACTCGCCACTCCGACCCATGCTCTACCCATGGCCTGCGGTCGCTTTACTCCCGCCGCACCAAAACCGGACACCGGGTGAGATAGCTCCGAGATCCCCTGAAGCAGGAGTCCCCTTGAATCCGACCCTGAAAGGCTAAATCTCCGCTTCATGCTCGTTCGACGATCCCCTCAGCTCAGGCTATTAGCGGCAGCCTCCGTTCAGGCGAGTCGGATCGACTGCGGGGACACGTACTCTTAGTACATGTCCCGCGTAAAAAAAGGGGCTCGTCCCGCTTCGAGAGAAGCGGGACGAGCCCCGTGGTCAGCGTGCGTGCGGGCTTACCGCTTGGGAGCGGGGACCACCACTTCCTGGTAATCCGCGAAGTAGATCGTCAGGTAGCCTGTCGCCTGGACCGGCTTGTTGATCAGGTCGTGGCCGAAGATCTCGATCTTGGCCTTGATTTCGATGACCGTGGTCGTCCCGACCAGCCCGACGAGTGGCGCGGCGAGCTTGGCCGCTTCGAGGACGACCACGAACGGCACGGCGGTCGACTTGTCGACTTCGCAGAGGACCGTGGTGAAGGCGTCAAAGGGGAGCGGGACGTCGACGCCCGGCGTGCCGGGGCCGGTGGGCAGTTCGAAGGTCACCCGGTAGCTCGTCAAAACGACGTCGTTGAACTGCGACGGGCCGTTGATGGGGTTGGGATTGACCAGCCGGATCATGATGTTGGCCGTGGCCACGTCCGCCTGGATTAAGCCGCCGATCCCCAGGACGTCGGACTGGAGGAAGGACACGACATCGTCTTCCATCGTCGTTCCCGTGATGCTTTCGATGATCATCAGGCTGCTGCTAGCGTCGGCCTGTCGCGAAAGATTGTTGCAGCCGGACAAGACCAGGAAGGCGGCGGCTACCGCCAGGACCTTAAGAGTTGGTGTGATCTTTTTCATGGTTCGTCCTCTCCTGTTACTTGATGATCCTGGGCGTGATGAAGATCAGCAGCTCCCGGCTCTGCTTCGTTCTGGCGAAGTTCTTGAAGAGGGAGCCCAGTATCGGGATCTGGTGGAGGAAGGGCACCCGCTCGCGGGTGACCGAGTCCTCCATCCGGTAGATGCCGCCGATGACCGTCGTGCCGCCGTCGGGGACCATGACCGTCGTCTTGGCGCTCTGCATGGTGATCGGCGGGATGCCGTTGACGAGGTTGGCGAAGTCGGCCGCGTTGTTCTGGATATCAATGATCATGATGATCGTCCCCTCGGCCGTGATCTGCGGCGTCGCCCTCAGCTCGAGGGCGGCGTTAATGTACCGGGTCGTAACGGTGAAGTTGGCCACCGTCTGGACCGGGATCTGGCGGCCCTGGATGATCTCGGCCTGCTGGTTGTTCTGGGTGACCACGGACGGCCGGGAGATGATCTTGCCGTCGCCGCCCGTCTCCAGGGCGGACAGGGCGATGTCGACCCGGAACGTGTCGAGGACGTTGGCGAAGGAGAAGCCCAGGGCCGTGCTGAAGGCCGGAGCGGGCAGGTTGACGGCGTAGCCGCCGAGGGGCCCGCCGATGCCCTTGGTCACCTCGCCCTGGGGGATCAGGGCGCCGTCGACGAGGACGCTGTTGGGGAACTGAAGCGAGGTCGCGTTTCCGTAGAACGGGTCGGCGATGCCCTTTAAGCCCCACTGGATGCCCAGGTTGCGGACGAAAGTGGTCGAGGCCTCGACGACGCGGGCCTCGATGGAGACCTGGGGGGTCGGCGTGTCGACGACGGCGATGAGCTTTTCGAGGAGGTCGAGCTTGTCCCGGACCTCGGAGACGATCAGTGTGTTGGTCCGCTCGTCGATGATCATCTCGCCGCGCGTCGAGATCTTGGAACGGAGGAGGACGGCGACGTCCTTGGCCTTCGAGTAGGACAGGGCGATCGTCCTGACTATGACCGGGCCGGCCAGCTCCTTGCTCTCCGTGAGCCGCCGCTGGTCCTCCTCCTCGCGGGTCAGGACGCTGACGGGCGCGATGCGCAGGATGTTGCCCTCGATCGTCTTGCCCATCTTGTTCTGCTTGAGGATGATATCCAGGACCTGGTCCCAGGGGACGAGCTGGAGGTTGACGGTGACGGCGCCCCGGACCTCCGGATCGAAGACGACGTTCAGGCCGGCGAACTCGGCCAGGTAGAGGATGACGTCCCTGAGGTCGGAGTCCTTGAGCTTGAGGCTGAGGATGTCGCCGGAGTATTTTGCCTCTTCGCCGGAGATCGTTTGAGGCTTGAATTTTCCCTGCTGGCCCTGGGTCACGGCGGCGTTGGTCTCCTGCGCGGGAACGGCTACTTCGCGCGGCGGATTGAGGGCCTCGGTCACGACCGGCTTGGCCGTCGACTTGGGTTCGAGCTTGGCTTCGGTCTTGGGTTCGACGGCCGCAGGCTTCGGCTCGATCTTCGGTGCGGCCGGCGGCTCGGACTTGGCCGGGGTCGGCACAGGGGCGGGGGCCGGCGGCGGGGCCGGCTGGACGACGCTCACCGCGGCCGCGGCGGCCGGGTAGAACGAAACGACGAGTCCGTCCGTCCGGGAATCCATGGCGTAGAGCCCCGCTTCCCTGAGGTCGAAGACCATGCGGGTGATCGGCCGGGGAGCGGCGCCCTGGAACTGGGCGACCCGGACCCTCTGGACCGTGGACCGCGGGTCGTCGATCGGCCAGACATCGGACTTGGCCGTGAGGATGGTGTCGAAGAGGTCGATCACCAGCCGGGACGGGTTCTCCAGGGCGAACACCTGGGTGACGGCCGGCCCAGTCAAGTTGGCCTTGACGGAGACGCTCTCCGCGCCAGCGGTCGTATCCAGCTTACTCAGGAGGATCTCACTCTTGGCCTTGCGGTCGAGCTCGGATTGGGTGGCGGCGTCGATGAGGTAGCTCCCCTGGGCCCTCTGGATCCGGTTGAGCTCGACGACCGTCCGGCCTGTCTCGGCGATGACCCGGGCCGGAACGCGCTCACTCAGCCGGACGAGGAGGCGCAGGTCTCGAGCGCCGGATTTCTGGACTTGGATATCCCGGATGAACGCGGCTTCGGAGGAGGGGACGATCGGCGCCGAGGCCGTCTGGGCGCCGGCGAGGTCGAGGACGAGCGTTTGCGGGGATTCGGCCAGGTAGTACGCCCTCTGGACGTAGAGCAAGCCGTCGGTTTCCATGACCAGTTTCGTCGCCAGCGCGCCCGGCTGGACCTGGATCTTGCTGATAATGACGGCGGGGCCCGGGCCCTGGGCGTGCACGACGGAGAAAAGGAGCACGCACAGGCCGGTGATTACGGCTGGCAGGATTCTCTTTTTCATGTTACAGCTCCTCCGTGATTTCCTTGATGATGTCTCTCGGCCTTATGAGGGGGATGCCCCGCTCGTGGGTTTTCCGCAAGACCACCTGCGACTCGCTGATGGACAGGACGTACCCATCCGTGAACTTGTCGCCGACCTTGACGAACATGGGGAAGCCCTGGGGCATGCCGATCATGGCGGTGAAGATTTTATTGTTCTCGACGATTCCGAAGAGGACGAGGTCGTCGATGAACACCTGGGACTCACCCATGGCCGTCTTCTCCCGCATGTCGCGCCCCGTCAGGAGGTCCTTGAAGGGGTCCCGGCGTCCCTCGGGATTGTAGGTGAACCCGGGCGGCGGCGCGACCGTCTGCGCGGCCTCGGGTGGCGGCGCGGCGGTCGTCTCCTGGGCGAGGAGAGGGATAAGTCCCGTCAAACCGACGATGAGGAGGACGAAGGCTGATTTTTTCATCGTTTTGGCCTCACTTGTTTATGGCCGGGGCGGCGACCGGCGCCTCGGCGAAGAAGTAGGTCTTGGCCGTCCAGTCGGCGGCGACCGTGTTCTGCTCCGTCTGGGGGGCCAGGGACTTGATGGTGAAGTTTTCGATCGTGAACACCCGGGCGAACTTGCTCAGGCGGTCGAAGAACAGTCCCAGGTTGTGGTAGTTGCCCGAAACCTGGATGAGGATGGGCCACTCGGCGTAGAACTCCTTGTCGATCTCGGCCCCCGGTGCGAAGCTGAGGACGTCGAGACGGGAATCATAAGCGAGGGTCTGGATCTGCCGCAGGATGTCCGCCGTTTCCTTCCTCTGGGGGATGTTGACCTCCAGGGTCTTGAGCTTGGAGGTCATGGCGGCGATGTCGGCAACGATCTTGTCCAGCTCCCGCTTCTTCTGCTTCAGGTTTTGGACCTCCCGCTCGACCTTGACCCGTTCGGCCTTCAGCGCCTCGAGCTTGGTATTCTGAGGTTTGAAGTAAAAGAGGAAGGCCAGGGCGAAGAGGAGGGCGGCGAAGAGGACGTATCCGTACCAGGGCCAGTTTTTCATCACTTCTCCCCTTTCTTGTCAGCGGGTTCCGCCTTCGCGGGAGCGGCAACGGGCTCCGGCTTCTTCTCGATCACGGCCCGGAGGGCGAACTCCAGGAACTGGTCCCCTTGACCGGCTCTCTGTGTCGAGGAAACGAGGTTGACGTTCATGACCTGGGGGCTGGCCTCGAGGCTGGCGATATAGTCCGCGATGAGGTTGTTCGACAGGGCCCGTCCCTTGATCTGGATGCCCTTGTCGTCGTAGGTCACTTCGCTCAGCCAGACCCAATCCGGGAGGCGGCGGCCCAGCTCGTCCATGAGGCGGGGGGCCAGATCGCGCTGGGCGTTGAGGCTCTCGATGAGGGTGATCTTCCTGTCCAAGGATTCCCGGGCTTTCCGCTGCTCCTCGAGCTTGGTCTCGACGTACTGGAGCTGGCTTTTCTCCTGGCGGGCCTCGACGAGGAGCGCGTTTTCCCTGTCGAACGCTTTTTTCTGGAAGAAATAGAACAGGCCGAGCCCGATGACGAGGAAGAGAAAGACCAGGTTCCCAAAGCTCTTGCCCTTCTTGCTTCCTTCCTCGGATATCCCGGGGACGGCGACCGTTTCCCTGATGTCCTTGGTTTCCGGCTTGAGGAGGTTGATCCGTATCATGGTTACTTCTCCACCTTTCGGGTTGCCAAACCGACGGCGACACCGAAGATCGGCGCCATGTCGCTGAAGTAGATGGCGTCGAACTTCTTGTCATCGACCCGGATATTGCGGAAGGGATTGAGGATCTCCGTCTTGATCCTGAACTTGGTCTCGAAGGCGCTGACCATGTTCATGACGTTGGCCAGTCCGCCGCTGAGGACGATCTGATCGATTTTCCTCTCCCGCTTCTCCGAGGCCTCGTAGAAGGAGAAGGTCTTCTCGATCTCGTCGAGGAGGTCGCGGACGTTCATCGATAGGAGCGTCGCGAATTGGTCCGGGGTCGTCGATTTCCCGGGGATGCCCTTGAGGAGCTTTTCCGCCTCTTCGAACGAGATGCTGAGCTCCTTGCGGATGTTCTCGGTGAAGAAAAAGCCGCCCAGGGACAGGTCACGGAAGAGCTGGGGCGTGCCCCGCTCGACGATGACGACGTTAGTGATGTTGGCCCCGACGTTGATGAGGGCGATCGTTTTTTCGGCGAAGACTTCGGGGTAGCTGACCTCGAGGGCGTTCTGGAGGGCGAAGACGTCGACCTCGATGCTCTGGAGGTTCTTCCTGGCCTGGTTGATGATATTGCTGTAGTTGGCGATCTTGTCCTTCTTGGCGGCCACGAGCAGGATGTCGAGGTTTTTCTCGTCGGTCGAGCGCGCCGGCTTGAGGATGGCGTAGTCGACGTTTGTCTCCTCATAGGGGTAGGGGATGTTGTGTTTCGCCTCCCAGATGATGGATTCGGCGAGCTCCTGCTTTTCCATGACCGGGAGGGAGATCTTTTTGATGATGACGGAGTTGCCGGAGATGGAGATGGCCACGTCCTTGTTGGAGATCTTGTTCTCGTCGAAGACCAGGCGGATGGTCTCGACGACGGCGGCCGAGTCGATGATGGTCCCCTCCACGATGGCGTCGTGAGGCAGCGGTTCGTAACCGATCTTCACCACCTCATAGGCCTCTTCCGCGCCCTTCTTCCGGGGGTGGAGTTCGACGGCCTTGATGGAATAGGAACCGATATCCAGCCCGACCACGCTTTTTTCTCGAGAGATACCGAACATGTTTCCCTGCCTTTATGAAGATTGGACTTTTTTAGACTTTTTGATCTTGTCCCTGAGCTTGCGGGCCACCGGCCCGGGCACGAGGCCCTCGACGGAGCCGCCCAGCGCGGCGACTTCGCGGACCAGGTTCGAGCTGAGGAACGAATAATTGACGTTGGGCATCATGAAAAACGTCTCGATGTCCGGGGCTAGGTTCCTGTTCATCAGGGCCATCTGGAATTCGTACTCGAAGTCCGAAATGGCCCTCAGGCCGCGCATGACGACCCCCGTCCCCCGGGCCCGGGCGAAATCGACCAGGAGCCCGTCGAAGGCCCGGACTTCGACCTCCCTTTTCGAGGCGAAAATATCTTGAATCATTCTTACTCTCTCTTTAGTCGTGAAGAGAGGGGCTTTTTTGGGGTTTTCGAGGACGGCGACGACGATTCGGTCGAAAACCTTGAGGCCGCGCTCGATGATGTCCACATGCCCGTTCGTGATGGGGTCGAAAGACCCGGGATACATGGCGCTCATTTCCGGCATCTGGACTCTCAGTTAGCTACTCAACGCGGTTTACTATCCAAATATCAAAAAAAAGGGGGCGTGTCAACGAAAATCCTCGGGGAAAGGGTGTACGGAAGGACTTCGCGCCGAACCCAGCTTGTGACATAATATAGGGAGGAAGGAAGGCCGATGAGAAAAACGGTGGGGGAGGGGAGCCGGGGAGGGGGCCTTTGGGCGTCGCGGCCGCCTAACCTGTTGTCACCGCCCAGGGTGATCCTTCTTGCCCTGGGACTGGCCGCTGCAGCGGGATCCGTCGGTCCTCAGGACGACGCGGCCTTCGCCCGAAGGCGGCGGGAGATGGTCTCATCCCAGGTCGCGGCCCGGGGTATCCGCGACCCGCGGGTCCTGAGGGCCCTGGCCGGCGTCCCCCGACATCTTTTTGTCCTTCCAGCCGATATTGACCGGGCCTACGAGGACCATCCCCTGCCGATCGCCGAGGGGCAGACGATCTCCCAGCCCTATATCGTGGCCCTCATGACCGAGTGCCTAGCTTTAAAAATAGGCGACAAGGTGCTCGAAATAGGGACCGGTTCTGGCTACCAAGCGGCCGTGCTCGGCCTGATCGTCGACCGCGTTTTCACGGTCGAGATTCACGACACGCTGGCCCGCCGGGCGGCGGAGACGCTCGAGCGCCTGGGCTTCCGGAACGTCCGGGTCCGCTCCGGCGACGGCTTCTTCGGCTGGCCCGAGGAGGCGCCCTTCGACGGCGTCGTCGTCACCTGCGCCGTGCCCGAGGTCCCGCCGGCCCTCTTCGCCCAGCTGGCGGAAGGCGGCCGCCTGGTCATCCCCCTCGGCGACACGCAGACCTACCAGCGCTTGACCGTGATCACCAAGACGGGCGGCAAGCCCCGCGTCGAGCAGGTCCTCGACGTCCGCTTCGTCCCCATGACCGGCGAGGCGATAAAGAAAAAGCGCCGCTGACGCCACCCGTTTTGGCTGCGACGGGGGCCATTCATTTCCCCCGGCCCCCCCGGGAACCAGCCCCGGCGGTTCCCCCGTTGCTTAAGGCGGCGAGTCCCCCTTTTTTTTAGATAGAGGCCTCGGTGAGTATCGAGCGAACGAACGATGACAGTGACGCGGGGACGGTGCCCGAGGCCCCTTCCGCGGCCGACGCAGCGGCGCGCCCGTGCTTAGAAGTCCTTAATAGCGAGGGAGATAATCCCCGAGATCCATTAGAGGGAAACGTTGCTTTTGGCGGTCGACTGTGCTACTTTTTGGACGATGATGATCCGATTCGGCACCTCCGGCTGGCGGGGGGTCATGGGCGAGGAATTCACCTTCCACAACGTCCGGGTCGTCGTCCAGGCCATCGCCATCCACCTCCGGAAAACGTACGGGGACGGGCCGATCTCCGTGGTCGTCGGCTTCGACACGCGGTTCCTGTCGGAGCGCTACGCCCTCGAAGCGGCCAAGCTCCTGGCCCGGAACCGGATCGAGGTCTTCCTAGCCGAACGGGACGCCCCGTCCCAGGCGCTGGCCTACCAGGTCATCAAGAGGAAATGCCAGGGCGGGATCAACTTCACCGCCTCCTTCAACCCGCCGCGCTACAACGGCCTCAAGTTCAACGTCGAAACCGGCGCCCCGGCCCTCCCGGAGGTGACGGACATCATCGAGGAGGAGATCCGGCAGCTGATGCCCGGCTTCTCCACCCTGGCCACCCACGCCCCGGGCGAATCCGTCTCCCGCATCGACTTCCAGGCGGACTATCTGGCCTTCCTCCAGGGCAAGATCGATTTCGGCGTCATGCGGACCGCGAAGCTGCGTGTCGCCGCGGACCTGCTTTATGGCACGAGCCGCGAATACCTCGACGAGATCCTCGAGGAGAACGGCGTCGAGGTCGAGAGCATCCACGGCTACGTCGACCCCTACTTTGGCGGTGTCAGCCCCTCCTGCACGGAGGAGAACCTGACCGAGCTCAAGGCCCATGTCCTCGAGAAAAAATGCCACCTCGGGGTGGCCACGGACGCGGATGGCGACCGATTCGGCATCATCGATGAAAAGGGGGCCTTCGTCCACCCGAACATCATCCTGGCCTTGCTCCTCGACTACCTCGCCGGCGTCAAGGGCTGGCGCGGTGGCGTCGCCCGGTCGGTCACCACGACCCATCTCCTGGACCGCATCGCCCGCAAGCACGGCCTGCCGCTGACCAAGACGAAGGTCGGCTTCAAGTACATGGCCGACCTGTTCCTCAAGGGCCGGATCATGTTCGGCGGGGAGGAGAGCGCCTGCATCGCCGTCAAAGACCACCTCCCCGAAAAAGACGGGATCTTCGCCGGACTCCTGGTCGCGGAGATGATCGCCGCCACCGGCCGCAGCCTGGGCGGGCTCCGCGAGGCCCTTTTCATGGAATACGGAGAAATGGTCAGCGGCGAGCGCAACCTGCCCCTGACCCCGGAGCGGGCGAAGAGGCTGAAGGCGCTCATCCAGGATCCGCCGTCTAAGTTGGGGGGCCGAAAGGTCGTCTCCGTCGAGACGATCGACGGCCTCAAGCTCGATTTCGACAAGGACCGCTGGATGGTCCTCCGCTTGTCGGGAACGGAGCCGCTTATCCGCTGCTACGCGGAGGCCGAAACCCGGGAAGCCGTCGAGACCCTCCTGAAAAAAGGGCTGGGAGCGGTCAAGTGAAAGGGACGGGCTTTCCCGCCAGCCCGGCGTTCCGAAAAAAAATTTTCATCCTCGGCATCGCCTGCCTTTTTCTGATCATGATCGTGACTTCTCTGTTCGGCAAGAAGGGCGTCCTCGACCTTCGCCGGGCCCGCCGGAACCTGGCGGCGCTCGAAACCCGGGTCCGGGCCCTTGAAGCGGAGAAGGTCCGACTCGAAGCGGAGATCGACCGGCTCGAAAAGGACCCTCGGGCCGTCGAAAAACCGGCCCGGGAGAAGCTGGGGCTCGTCGAACCCGGCGAGAAGGTCGTCGTCATCCCCCCCCCGCCGGTCAAGAAATAGATGCCCCGGTCCCCCAAGCTTGAAGGA
>Ga0214473_10011939_pt1 | contig 10186 bp, 7 predicted proteins | sample RVTome_7_FD_203509 | JGI IMG/M metagenome (GOLD analysis project Ga0214473, IMG submission 203509) | Soil microbial communities from uranium-contaminated site in the Upper Colorado River Basin, Wyoming, United States - RVT98D197 | ecosystem: Environmental > Terrestrial > Soil > Contaminated >... | reverse complement strand
CAGTTCCTTAACCGATCCATCAAAAAGGGCGCGGGGAAAGGATTGGGCCTCGGTGAATCTGTCGGAAATGCATTACTCAGGTCCAAATTCCCTTTTTTATCCCAAAGCCTTCTGGCCACGGCTCGTCAACTGGGCCTCCCGGTAACCGTTCATGTGGCCATCGGGACCGACATTATCCATATTCATCCTTCCATGGATGCCAAGGCCACCGGACAGACCACCCACAAGGATTTCCAGACTTTCTGCTCGGTCGTTCGTTCCTTGGAAAACGGGGTATTTCTGAATATCGGCTCGGCCGTTATCCTGCCGGAAGTTTTTCTAAAAGCCGTTACCCTGGTTCGAAACTTGGGGTATCCTTTAAGCCGGTTTACGACCGTAAACATGGATTTTATCCGCCATTACCGTCCTTCCACCAATGTGATCCATCGTCCCACCCTGGAAGGGGGGCAAGGTTATTATCTGATCGGTCACCATGAACTCATGGTTCCCTTATTGGCTGCAGCCCTGCTGGAAGGTTGGGGGAAGGCCGTTAAATCAACTTGAAAATGGCGGAGAAAGTGATTATTTTTTAAGAAATAAATTAAGGAGATTTTTAATATGCCTATTTTTGAATATACCTGTCTGGACTGTGGTCAGGATTTTGAGACCATTGTCTTTAAATCCACCGAGTCCGTTTGCTGTCCTCAATGTAAAACAGACAACCTCCAGAAAAAAATGTCCACCTTTGCTTTCAAAGGATCGGATCGTTTCGTCGGAACAGGCAGTTCTTCCGGTTGTGGAACTTGTTCTTCTCATAACTGTTCCACTTGTCATTAACAGAGCGATGAAAGAGGCCACTCTGCGGCATTGCCCTCTTTCCTCGTCATTGCGACGTACTCTTTTGTACGTCTTCCTCGGAATATCCGGGGCCTTGCATCTTGACCTTTTTGATTACCCTGTCATAGGTTTTTTAGAACCCATAATAAATAAAATTTCCTTATTTAATGCCGACAAAAACCATTAAAATCGGAACCCGGGGGAGTCCCTTAGCTTTACGACAAACCGACTGGGTCAAAGAGGCCTTATCCGGGCTTTATCCCCATATTGAATTTGAAATAGTGGTCATCAAAACCACCGGGGATAAAATACAGGACGTCCCGCTGACCGCCCTCGGCGGTAAAGGGCTTTTTGTAAAGGAAATCGAAGAGGCTCTGTTGGAAAGAAGAATCGACTTGGCGGTCCACAGCATGAAGGATATGCCCGGAGATCTTCCCCCGGGTCTGACGATCGGGGCCGTTCCGGTTCGGGAAGACCCCAGGGATGTCTTGATTGCTCGAGATCAATGCCTGTTGAAAGATATTCCCGGAAGGGGAAAAATCGGCACCAGCAGCCTGAGGCGAAAGGCCCAATTGCTACATCACAGGCCGGATCTTCAAATCGTACCCCTGCGAGGAAACCTTGATACTCGGCTAAAAAAGATCGAATCTGAAGGGCTGGCAGGAATTATTCTGGCTGCGGCCGGTATCCATCGGATGGGGTTTAAAGACCGGATCACTCAATATATAGACTTTGACATCAGTCTTCCGGCTGTGGGCCAAGGGGCCCTGGCCCTGGAAATCCGGGAAAGAGATCCCCGGCTTCAAGAACTGGTCGAACCCATCCACCATAAAGCAACCACCCTTTGTACTCAAACAGAAAGGGCTTTTTTAAACCGGCTCCAGGGCGGTTGTCAGGTTCCCATAGCCGGCCACGCCTGGATTCAGGGGCAGCGAATCATTCTCAAAGGACTCATTGCCGATTGGGATGGCCAACAGATTTTTAAGGATCAAACGGAAGGCCCCCTTTCTGATCCAACAGGCCCGGGAATACGTTTGGCTGAAAGGCTCCTGGAGGCCGGCGGCCGGGAAATCCTGGAAGACGTTTACGGAAAAACGGCCTAAGAATGGAGTCAATTAATTCATGAAGGGAAAAGTTTTCTTAGTCGGGGCCGGACCTGGGGATCCGGGATTGATTACTTTAAAAGGCCTTCGGCTCCTTCAACAAGCTGAAGTAGTCATTTATGATTTTTTAGCCAGCCCGGACCTGTTAAAACACATCCCCAAGGAAGCGGAGACCATTTTTGTGGGTAAAAAGGGGGGAGACCACACTCTACCCCAACATGAAATCAACCAATTGATTATCAAAAAGGCCTCGCTGGGCAAAAGGGTCGTCCGCCTGAAAGGGGGAGATCCTTTTATCTTCGGCCGGGGAGGAGAAGAGGCCGAGGAACTGACCAAAGTCGGTATCCCCTTCGAAATCGTCCCGGGGGTCACTTCGGCCATAGCCGTCCCGGCCTATGCCGGAATCCCTTTAACCCATCGTCGCTTCAATGCCGGTGTGGCTTTTATCACCGGCCATGAAGACCCTGCCAAAGAGGAGCATTCTCTGGATTGGACAAAGTTATCCACCGGATTAGAAACCCTGGTTTTTCTGATGGGGGTTAAAAATCTTTCCCTGATTAGGGATAAACTGATCCAAAATGGTCGTCCGGCAGAAACCCCGGCGGCCCTCATTCGTTGGGGTACCACTTCCAGACAAAAAACCGTAACCGGCACCTTGAATACCATTATCCAGAAGGCCGAAGAAGCGGCTTTAGGTCCTCCGGCCATCCTGGTTGTCGGGGAAATAGTCGCCTTGCGCGACCAGTTGAACTGGTTCGAAAATCGTCCCCTATTTGGAAAAACTGTTATCGTCACCAGAACCCGTGAACAGGCCAGCGAACTGGTTGATCGACTCACCGACCTCGGAGCGGAGTGTCTGGAATTTCCCTCCATTCAGATTGTCCCTCCTGCTGACTGGTCCGAAATGGATAAGGCCATCCGAGGAATAAACGATTTTAACTGGATATTCTTTACCAGCCCCAATGGAGTTCGTTTTTTCTTTAACCGGATGGAGAACCTCCACCTTGATCTGCGAATATTGAAGGGTATTAAAATCGGGGTCATCGGGCCGGCCACGGCCCAAGCCCTGGCCGAATTTCACCTTCGAGCCGACCTGATCCCGGAAAGATATCAGGCCGAGTATCTGTTGGAAGCCCTGTCCCATATCCCGTTAACCAATCAAAAAATTTTAATTCCCAGGGCGGAACAGGCCAGGGATGTCCTGCCTGAGGGTCTTAGGCAAATGGGGGCCGAGGTCTTGGTGATTTCCGCTTATCAAACGCTGCCTGCCCTGGAAGGAACAGAACCATTAAAAGAAAAATTATCCCAAGAAGCAATCGACTGTCTGACCTTTACCAGCTCATCCACGGTGATTAATTTTCTGACCCTGTTTCCCCGGCAGGAAATTCTGTCTTGGCTTAAAAAGGTTTCCATCGCCTGCATCGGCCCCATAACAGCCCAAACCGCCAGAAACAACGGGCTTCATGTTAATATCGTAGCCGAGGAATATACCATCCCGGGACTGGTGAAGGCGATTGAAAAATATTTTTGTCCCAATAATTCCTAAACAGGTTTTTTCAATAATCACGGCTTGCTTTGCTAATAATTAAGTCCAAATGTACAGGTTGATCAAAAATGTCCAGATGCAAGGCCCCCGCCATCCTGAGGAGTGAGGCGTACTAATTGTACGCCGCAATGACGAAGGATAAGGGAAACGCCGCAGATGGACTTTTTTCATCAACTTGTCATGGAGGCCGCATGCCCCATACTTTCATTTCCGATCTTAAACCGGGAGATAAGATCAATCAATTCTTCCTGATCAAAAAAAAAGAACGACGTCGGACTAAGACCGGAAAAGATTATCTGGATATCTCACTGGCCGATAAAACCGGGACCTTGGCAGCCAAAATCTGGAGTGAAATGGTGGACCAGTTTGATCCGGTGTTCGCCGAGGGACAATTTGCCGGCATAGCCGGCCGGGTGGAAACCTATCAGGAGGAACTGCAGTTAATCATCGAGCGCATCAAAGGGGTCCAACACTGGTCTTCCGAACAACTCACCCTGGCCGGATTTAATCCGGATCTATTGATTCCCCACACCTCGTTGGACATCCCTTCCCTGTGGAAGAATTTACTGACCTGGGTCGAGGAAGAGATTCATCATCCCGCCTTGCAAGCATTGACCCTTTCCCTGCTTAAAAACAATGAACAGGGCTGGCAACAGTGGCCGGCTTCAAAAATATATCACCATGCTTATAAAGGAGGACTTCTGGAACATACCTGTCGTGTGGTTCAATTGGCCCAAGAGGTGGTCAAGCTATACCCGGAATTGAACCGGGATCTGGTCCTGGCCGGGTCGGTCCTGCATGACATCGGCAAATTACAAGAACTGGAAGGGTATCTTTCCACCCATAACACCTATACCGGGCAATTGCTGGGTCATTTGGTCCAGGGCCGGGAAATGATCCGGGAGGCAGCCCAGGAATTATCCTGGGATGATCCCAGGCTCCTGACCCAGTTGGAACATATCATCCTTGCTCATCATGGCCAATTGGAGTTCGGCTCCCCTGTCCTGCCTCAGACCAGGGAAGCCTTAATGGTTCATATGCTCGATGATCTGGAAGGAAAAATTAAGATGATGACCGATCATCTGGAACAGGACCGTGGGGAAGGGGCTTTCACTGATTGGCACAGGATTTTAAAGAGAAAAATTCTTAAAGACTAACGACTTTGCAAAAAGTGGGAAATCCTCCTTGGAGTCATTCCGGCTAAAGCCGGGACGATGTCTGGACCCCGGTTTTCACCGGGGTGTCGACTTTTTGAGTCCACCAAGATTGAAAAGGCTAATTTTGAAACCGATAACTTGTAGCTATATCCTGTTCCACTTCTTCATTATCAGGATCGATTTCTTTCAGTTCTTCCAGAAAAGGTCTGGCCTGGGAAAATTGCCTTCTCCACAAATGATCTTTTCCCTCTCTTTCCAGAAAAACCTTCTTCTGAATTAATGCCCCGGATTTAACACTGTCTATCAAAGTTTCCAACTTATTTTTTAGATTGGGTTCAAGAGAAAGAAAATTTATTTTTCTTTTGGTCTTTTCAAAAAAACTATTGAAATCGCCGACCTCATCAGTCCCGGAGATGTCCTTAAAAAAAGATTCATTGACTTTATCCCGTTTTGGAATTATTTCATCAACCTTTTCCCGGAAGAGCGAATCAACGGCCGGGTCAAGCAATTTATGATAAACGGCCTGGGAATCCCAGTGTTTATTCCATTTTTCAAGGAGACGGGCCTTTTTAACGATTAATACCGGATCAAGGGGATCCTCCACCTTGAGCAGACCGTCAATGGCCTTCACCGCCTGCCCATATTCTTTTTCCCGGCTGTAATGCTCAATTAACAGGCGGGTGACCTTCTGATTTCGGGGAAATCTTTTTTGAAGATCTTCCAACTTCCCCTGATATTCATCCTTTTTCCCCTCTCCCGGAAGGGAATCCGAAACCCGGAAAGCGGACAGAAGGACATCGTCCTCCTCCTCCCCTTTTTCGATCAGCTCGAGATAGCGTGTATAGGCCCTTTTCCTGTCTCCGACTTCACGATAACAATCCGCCAGTTCCAGAAGACCGCCTTCTTCAGTGCGGGCGAATTCCAACAAGGTTTCCTCAATTTGTTTCGCCTTCCCGACTCCCATTTTTCCCCGGCTGAAAAGCTGCCACAACCAGAAGCGTATCCTCACCGAATCAGGGGCTTTCATCATGGCCTTCCAAAGGTTCTCCTCGGCCGAATTAAAATTGTCTCGTTTAAGCAAAAGAACGGCTTGTGCCAAATAAACCTCATCTAAAAGGATTTTTCCTTTTTCCAGGTTCTGATAAAAAATCTCAGCCTCTTCCCAGAGCTCCATTTGTAACAAAAGCCGTCCGATCCTTTTCTGTATCTCAAGGTTTTTAGGATTTCTTATCTGGGCGGCCTTCAAGGCAGTCAGGGCCAGCCCCAGTTTTTTCTTTCGGTGATAGAAATCTGCCCGATCTTGAAAAATAAACTCTTGTTCCGAAGGAAAACTTTTCTCCAGTTTTTCCCAGCCGGCCTCACATTCATCTCTCCGGTCCAAAGCGGCCAGTAACCGCATCCAGGCCTGCTGTACCTTAAAACTGTTTGGATTGTTTTGTTTCATCGGCTCCAGGATTTTTCGAGCCAGAGACCATCCCCCCCCGTCTGTCAAAGCCATGGCCTTTTCGATCAGGATCTCCTGGTCACCAGGTTTAACGGTAAGGGCCCAATCAAGGTATTTGATCCCCTTCCAGGGACGCCCCTGCAGCCGGGCAACCTGCCCCAGCCTGAGCAGAGTATTGCCCTGGTCTTCCCCTAAAATCAGCACCTCCTGGAAGGCCTGTTGGGCCTGGGCATAATCCCCTTGATCCAGGGCATTATAGCCGGCCAAGATCCAGATACCGGCGTGACTGGGTTGTGTCTGGATCAAGGTTTCCAGTTGCCGGGCCGCCAGGCTGAATTCTTTCTGGCGGTACAAACCGGTGGCCAGCTTAAGTCGGACTTGCCAAAGATCGGGCTGCTCTTCCAGTATCTGTTGAAAAATTTTAAAGGCCTCTGTAAATTGTTGGATATCAAACAAAAGATCAGCCATTTCAACCTGCAACTTCCGGTCCCTTCGTTTTGATAAGATGGAGCGGTAAATGGGCAAAGCCTTTTCTTTCTCGCCGGAAAAGTTATAAGCCCTGGCTAAATTCAATTGAGCAAAGAAATTTTCCGGTTCGAGGGACAGGGCTTTTTGAAAAGGAGCAATGGCCTGGCTAAAATCTTTATTTTGAAGATACAACTCCCCGATTTTTTCGTGAAGTTGGTATTCCTGAGGAAATTGTTTAGCCAATTTTTCAAATTCCGAAAGGGCTTCTTTGTTCTTTCCGGAAGAAAAATAGGCTTCAGCGATCTCCCGTTGAAGGTCAATATCGTCAGGTTCGGCTTTCCTGAGTCTTTCAAAAATTTCCAACGCCTGAGAATTCTCCCCGGTATACAGTAAAGCCCTGGCTTTTTCCAAAAGGGCACTGCTTTGATCCGGTTTTTTCTTTAAGTAGGCATTCAGATAAGTCAGCGACTGATCATACTGCTTTCCGGCAGACAGGACCTGGGCCAGCAATAATTGGATTTCCGGATCAGTCGGATCTTGCCGAATAAGTTCCTGAAGGTAAGGAAGGGCCTCTTTATTCTTTTGGGCCGAAACCATAGTTTGAGCCAGCTTCTTCTTCAACCCTGTTTGTTTAGGAAATTGTTTCACCAAGCCTTCCAGGAGAATGATGGATTCATCCAAACGCCGGGTGGCACCTAAGACCTCAGCCAGATGGGTTCTGGCCTCAACATGCTGGGGGTCTCGAATAAACACTTGACGCCATTCAATCAGGGCCTTTTCCCACTCGTTGATTTGATAATAGTTGCCGGCTAAAGACAAACGGATCGGCAGGTTATCCGGATCTTTCTGCAATAGCCATTGATACCGTTCAATGGCACGTCGATACTCCTTTTTCCGGGACAGAAGATCAGCCAAATCCTTTTGGACTTTTTGATTAAGCGGCTGGTGCTCGGCAACGGCATCCAGCTCAGTGAGGGCCTCTCCCCATCGTTCTAGAGTAATCAAAACCTGGGCCAATTCCAACCGGGCCTCATCCAGATTCGGCTTAAGGATCAAGGCATTTCTGAAGTCCTGGACCGCTTCCGGGTATTTTTTCAGAAGAACCCCTTGGCGGGCCTTCTCCCAATAGACCTTCCATAAAGGAACGGCTAGAGCTCCCTCACCGGGCACTTGTTTGATTTTGGTTTCTATCCCCGGCACTTCCTTCCCCTTAGGGGTGCTCGGTGCTGCCGAAATATCAAAAGGAACCAGCCCGAAGGTTAAACTCCAAACCGGAAGCATCAACGCAAATTTTTGAAAAAGGCCCATCGGGTTCACGGCTCCTTACGATTCAATTTATTATAAAGGCTGGAAAGACTGATGCCTAATAGATGAGCGGCTGTTTTTTTGTCACCCTTTGTTTTTATCAGGGTTTTATCCAGAACCATCTGCTCGATCTCATCTAAGGAAATGCCGATAGGAATCACCAAATGACTCCCGGTATAAGGGGAATTGGTTAGACGAGGTGGAAGTTCGGACAGTTCAATATTCTGGGTCTGACAAAGGGAAACGGCCCTTTCAACAATATTTTCCAGTTCTCTCACATTTCCCGGCCAGGGGTAATTGCTTAAAACTTGACCCACTTCCGGGGAAAAACCTAAAATGTTTTTAGTATTCATTTCTGAATATTTCTCTAAAAAATAGCCGGCCAGCAGGGGGATATCTTCTTCCCGTTCCCTGAGAGGAGGGATATCAATGGTGATGACATTTAAACGGTAAAAAAGGTCTTGGCGGAAACGCCCTTCTTTGACCTCCTGCTCCAAGTCCTTGTTGGATGCGGCGATAATCCGCACATCCACCTGGATGGTCCGGCTGCTTCCCACCCGCTCAAAAGACCCGTCCTGGAAGACTCGAAGGAGTTTAACCTGCATTCCCTGACTCATTTCCCCTATTTCATCCAGAAAAATGGTCCCCCCGTTGGCCTTTTCAAAACGGCCTATCCTTTGCTGGTAGGCACCGGTAAAAGACCCCTTCTCATGACCGAACAATTCCGATTCCAACAGGGTTTCCGTTAAGGCACCGCAATTGATTTTAACCAATGGACCTTCCCCGCGGGGACTGGCGAAATGTATGGCTTCAGCGATGATCTCTTTCCCCGTGCCGCTTTCACCGGATAAAAGCACGGTACTGCGGGTTGGTGCCACTTTGGAAACCAAATCGAGGATCTGGACAAAATCAGGACTTTTACCAATAATTTTTGAAAAAGACGCCTTTTCCCGTAAAGCCTGGCGCAGGCGTCTGTTTTCCGTAAGCAGGCTTTGGGCTTCCAAGGCCTTGGCAATGGCCTTTTTAATCTCACCCAATTTAAAGGGCTTGGTAATAAAATCATAGATCCCGCTTTTGATGGCGCTTACCGCCAGCTCGACGGTAGCCTGGGCGGAAATCATAATAGATACCACTTCCGGATGAATGGCTTTTAAAGTATTAAAAAATTCCAATCCATTCATACCCGGCATCATTAAATCAATAATGGCCAGATCTACTTCCTGGCTGCGTATTTTTTCCAGGGCCTCTTTCCCGGAATGGGCTTGAAAAACCTGATGATCTTCTTTACTAAAAGCGGTGGTTAAGGATTGGCAGGTATTCAGATCATCGTCAACAATCAATATCCGGGCCATAAGCTATACACCATTTTCAGTTATAGGGAAAGTACAGACAAATCGTGCCCCTTCCCCTGGTTTTCCTACTTCTTGCAAGGTCCCCCCATGGGCCTGGACTATGGTTTGGGAGATATGCAAACCCATCCCGGAATGCGTTCCGCTAAAATCACCTTTTTCCGGGGGAGAAATAAATTTTTTAAAAAGATTCGGCTTCTGTTCGGGAGAAATTCCCGGTCCACTGTCAGCTACTTCCAGGGTAATCCGGTTTCTTTCTTCTTCGCTCCTAACCTCTGTCTTTAAGTTAATCGATCCCCCTTGAGGGGTCCAATGGATGGCATTTATCAACAGGTTATAAATCAATCGTTCCACATAAAACTCGTCGGCCTTTAAAGTCGGCAAACCCGGGTCCAGGTCCTTTAAAATCCGAATCCCCTTTCGGTCGGCCCACACCTGACATTGAGAACCCACATAGGCTACGGAAGCATTAAGGTTCATGGGTTCCCATTTAAGGGTAAAAGGTCCTTTTTCAATCTTGGAAATGGTCAATACATTGTTAAGGTGACCTAATAATTCCTCGATGCTTTCCCCCATCCCGGCAAGCCGCTGCTTGACTTCCCCGGAAAGATTTTCTTCCAATAAGGTTTCAATCATCAAACTGACCCCGGCCATAGGGGCTTTGATATCATGAACCATCATGGAAAGAAAATCCACGTTAGCCAGAATTTTTTCTTTCTCCTCCTTAAGAATGTGATCCCGTTCCTCCAGGGTCTGGGCCATCTGGTTAAAGGACCGGGCCAGAACACCCAGTTCATCTTTGCTGATTTCCGGGATGGTTTCCTTAAGATCACCGGAAGTAATTCTCTCGGTCCCCACCGAAAGAAAGGCGATTTGCCGTCTCATTCTCGCCGTTAATAAAATCATCAACAGAATGCCGAATAAAGCCCCGGGCGGGCGGGGGGGGGGGGGGGGGGGGGGGGGGGGGGGGTGGGGGGGGGGGGGGGGGGGGGGGGGGT
>Ga0214473_10011938_pt1 | contig 10187 bp, 10 predicted proteins | sample RVTome_7_FD_203509 | JGI IMG/M metagenome (GOLD analysis project Ga0214473, IMG submission 203509) | Soil microbial communities from uranium-contaminated site in the Upper Colorado River Basin, Wyoming, United States - RVT98D197 | ecosystem: Environmental > Terrestrial > Soil > Contaminated >... | reverse complement strand
CTACCTGGGAGCCGTAGAGAGGTACCCATAAACCAGCCGCGAGCATTGCACCGAGTATTGCAAACAAGTGTTTAATGTGTCCCTCGGCAGACCGCCTGAGTATGCCTACTACTCAGCCGTCCGCTATTACCATACCAAATCCGAATATCACACCGCCGAGAACACCGTGCCATCCTGCAGGTCCCACAGACACAAAAGTAGGTTTTAATGCACTTGCTTTGATTATAAAAAATCCTATAACTCCGACTATAAGACTGATTAAAAGCCCGCGCATCTTCGCGTTATTCTTTGTGGTAAGAATCTCCCTGAAGGCTGTTGAACAACCGAAATCTGACCTCTGAACAACTAATCCAAAGGCTGCACCGAAAAGAGCCATTACCCCGAAATGATTTTTTCCATTCAGGAAATAAGTTAAGGCAATGACAAGCAGAATAATGGTTACAAAAAACCCGATTTTAGGTAAAGGAACTCTGGAATTTTCTTCCCTGAGACCATGGGCTATAGATTTATCTATATGTGCCGGATTGTTAGACATCTGCCAGATAGTTACCTTCCCCCCAATATAGCCGCCTGCAATCAATCCGACCATCATATAGAATCCACTTAAGGACAATGCCATAATTGATGAAAAGAATCCCCCCATAATGCAGGAACCCGCCCAAAAACTGCCAATAGCCATTAACACCCCTCCGGCAAAACTCTGGAGGTAAGCGCCTATAGTAGCCTTCCTGATTCTAAATTCTCTTGAAAGAAGCGCTCCGATAAATGCCCCTAATATCAAACCAAAACTTATAACACTCTTCATGCTCAGATGCAGGGGTTCTAATGTGCCCCATGGCGGCTCTATTTCCAACCCTGCAAGCCTGTATGTCCAGATACCCCACTCGGCTATGGCAGGATAAATTCCGGCAATAGGTATCAGATACAAAAACATCAGGATATTTATAATTCCTAATATTGCGCCTCCAAGCCATATCGGCCAGAAGTCTCCAAAAAGCATTTTATAGATATTTTCACAGAGATAATTAGAAAGGGGCATTTTTCTGCCTCATTTTAATACACACCTAACAAATTTAGCGCAAGCAGAAGTAATCCAACAACCGCTATTCTTTTAACAACAATTGGGCTGAGACGTTTCGCAATCCGAGGGGCAATAAAACCACCAATGATTGCTGCAGGAACCATTATCAGAAAGAAAATCAGATCAAAGTTCCCAAACTGGTAATGACGCATTGTCCCTATTGCAGTGTTAAAGAAGATGGCTAAAAGTGAACTTCCAACAACTACATACATGGGAAGTCCGAGACCTACAGTCATCAAAGGCACCATAAACGGCCCACCTCCAAACCCAAACATTGATGAGACGACTGCAATCAAAAAACCTCCAATACATCCTAAGGCTATATTTACCTTAAATTCATGTCCCCAGAACTCTATAATCATTGATATTTCTCCTTTCTATTTATCTATTTAACTTAGTTTTTTCTTCGCTGCCTCTTCAGCCTTCTTTTTATATTCTTTGAGAATTGCCTGTTCCTTTTTGTTGTTCTCAATGTAACGAGGCATTGTCTGCCAGAACATTAAAGCTGCCAGAATAATCAATATCCACCCAAAGATAAATTTAAATTGCTCTAATGTGATCAATTCCGTCAATTTAGGTCCAATAAAACCTCCTGCCACCATCGCAAGACCTATTATTACACCAAGCTTCCAGCTTATAAACTTAATTTTCGAATAATTATAGATACCGCTTGCCTGAGAAAACAGCACTGTCGGCATCACTGTCCCTGCAACAATGGTATGAGGCAAGGGCCAAATAGAAACAAACAGAGGGTTCATAATGAAACCACCGCCAGCGCCCATAAGGACACCAAATATAACTATTGCCAGTGTAAGCAGAAAAGGTCCAAACAGGTTCAAACTTGTTCCACCATTACTCAAGTAAACAACCGGAAAGTTAATATTATTCTCAAAAAACACAGGCTGGCTCTTGAGGTTTTTATCTACAACCGCCACTATATAAAATTTCCCGGGTGCAAGACCTTTACTAACTTTAACCTTTACCTTATATGTACCGTCGGGATTTACTTCTACATCAGCTCCCAAGACTTTATCAGGTTTCCCAAAACGTGCCTTTACAAGCTGCATTGAACGTTTTTTATTTTCCTTATCATCCATTGCTGGCAACAACTCTCCTCTTGAACCTATAATACCTCCCATAAGTGTTGCCTGGTATCTCAAAATTTTAATCTTTGCTGGTGCAGAATAAGCAATATCAGCACCTGAATCTTTAAGTGCCTTGGAAAAGCTCCATTGTTTGCCCTCTTTTTTGATTTTATCCAAACTATCCTTCTGGTCTTTTGGAACAAATATCTTGTAAAAGGCGGGCATATCATAAGTCATATAAAGTATATACGGCCTTTTTCCTGTGTCCTTATCAATATCTGCATCAAAACGGGAGGCACGCACCTTTTTTTCAGACCAGACCTCAAGATAAACCGGCTTGCCTGCAGGAGCTATGCCTGTAACAGTAATTGTCCCTCCGTTATTTAATGCAGTCTTGTCAATAATAATGGTTGGGGGAGACAATTCTTTTTCAGTTTTGACGGATGAAGCTGTTGTTCCCTGAGCGATTTGAGCGAAAGAATTATTATGACAAAGCATGAGCAGTAATATGCTAAAAATCATCGCTAACATCTTGTAACGCATAACTTCCTCCTCTTACATACGGTAAAATCGACCTACTTAATTTTTGCCACTGACGGACATAGATTCAGTTAAAATGGTTTCACGTTACATGTTGCAAGTTCTTACTTGAAACTTACAACTAAAAAAAGTCTGTGAAAGTCTGTGGCTTATCCCTTCACTATTCGTTTAAATTCTCCATACGCCGTTTTCTCCAGTATCACGTCTATTACTTTTTTAAAAGGTGATTCGGACAGCCAGAATTTTTCAAAGAGAACTTTGCTTAGATGCAGTATTCGTGACGGTTTCAGAAAAACAGTGTTAGGAGTCGGTGTCGTAAAAAAATATCCCTGTGCAAGCCCTGCCTTTCCGAAACCCGTCTCCACAAAACAGGCAGCTCGCCCTGTATATTCTACTCTCTCCTTTTTTCCGAGGATTTCATTAGCAATATTTTCCGCTATTACCTTTGCTTCATAATGTGCGAACACCCCGCCTTTTGAGAGCATCAAAGGCACACCCTGCTTCCATTCGCCGGGGAGTTTGATCTTTGCAACATCACCCAGTGCATAAACATTTTCAAATTTTGTTTTCATTGTGCCCTTATCAATAGGGATCCAATCGTTATCGGTTAGCCCTGATTCCACTACAACCTTTGGTGTTTTGTGAGGCGGTATTGCCAATAATAAATCGTAGCTTATCTTTTTACCGTTATCGAAAGCGATTTCATTCTTCTCAGAATCTATTGATACAACCTTATGCTGAGAGTTGTATTCAATTCTAACTCCCTCCATCAGCCCTTTTACTATGCTGCCCGTGGTGGGACCATTGCCGCCCATCGGAAGAATTTCAGGGGTACATAGCTTGATATTGACATTATTTCTTACGCCTTTTTTAGTGAAGAAATAATTCAGAAGTAGTGAACCCTCATTAGGCGCCACAGGACATTTATAGGGCAGGGCGCATACAAGAACTACCAGATTGCCTTTAGAGAAATTATTTATTGCATCCCTTGTTTTTAAAATTCCGTCCAGTTCGTAGAGGTTATAAGCGTTCTTCTTAAATGCATCAGTAAGCCCGGGGACTAATTCAGGTGCTAATGAAACACCGAGTGAAATAATGAGGTAATCGCAGACTATATCTCTCTTATTGGTTTTGACGGTTTTATTCGCTGGATCAATTTTTATAATTTCTTCATTTATGAATTCAATTCCATTAGCAATTAGCCGAGAAATGTCTTTTTTAATATCTTCCTCTTTCCGGCACCCGCACAACACCCATAGAGAAGAAGAATAGGAGATATACTCCCTATTTTTATCTATCAGAATTACCTTATGTTTTTTATCTAATCTTTTCCTTAGTTCAGTTGCTGTAGTTAATCCGCCTACTCCTCCGCCTAAAATCACTATAGTTTTACCATCTATTGCCATACTTCCTCCTCGGTTAAAATATCCCAACAACTTTATCTGTCTCAGTCATTAAATCTATTAACTGAGTATAATCTATAATTTTGCCCGACACTTCATTCTCATTTATTCCCCTGAGCTGCATCTCATCGCTAAGAAGATAAATACCGTTGTCATTCAGAGTTCTTGAAGCATAAACTGCATTTTGTAAGAGGCAAATTTCAGCACCCGTATCTTTTGCAAGATTGTAAGCAGTCTTAAACTCCTTTGTATCAGGCGCACTTGAAATGAGGAATAACATAGTTTACCTCCAGTAAACCTGATTACACTGATTTTAAAAAAGATTACACAGATTATTTCTTTCTGTGATCATCTGTGCTTTTAATCTGCGCTCATCTGCGTTTTTTTTATTATCTGTGTAATCTGGGTCTTTCAATCTGTGAAATCAGACATCTACGATGTCTAAAAAATCATCACAGCCTGTGAATTCTTAATCGCCTGTTTAATGACTTCTCCGTCATCAACCTTCACACCCTCAATAAGCTCGTCCTCTTTAAGCCTATACTCTTCAAGTGAACCTCTATTTACGTAGATATCCATTTCCTCTGCAAGCATTTCAAGAGTCTCACTAAGCCCTGTGAAACCGGTATTGCCAACGTCCTGATTTTTTTTAGCTGTATAAACCCCGCTATCTATTAAATATAAACTTACCTTATAGTCAGCCCCTGCAGCACCACCTGCATGCCTTACAGCCTCGGCAGCATTAACCACACCATACGGCGGTTTTCTGAGAATCACCAGAAGATTATCCATAAGTTTAATCCTCCTTAAACTTGATTACACCGATTCTAACGACGATTACACAGATTGCATTTCTGTCTGTGATCATCTGTATTTTTTAATCTGTGTTCATCTGCGATATAAAATCAAATTCCTAAATTAATAAAAATATCTGTCTGTTTCATCAATAAGAAAAGCCCTTTTAAAGCACCCTTTATCGGTCCCTCAATATAATTTTCTTCCGTGATACAACGGAAGGTTACACAACCTCCTCAGAGGTCAACTTTCAAACCTTTATCAATAAGGGCTTTGAACCCTTCAGCGGCATGGGGTAATCCTCTCCCTTTCTGTCCCTTAAGAAAGTTATAAACTCCATCTGCTGATGCAACAAGATGTGTTTCCAAACCTCTCTCAAGCGATGCCTCTGCTATCTTCATCGCTGTGTAGGTGTTTTCATAACTATAGGGTGAGGTGTTCAAAAACAACGTGATCTTTTTTGCCACTACCTCCTCCTTTCACCCGGATATGTGCCCTTTTTAGTCACAGGACAGCATTCAGGACCCGGAAGCTCATCATGATAATCCTTTTTAAGTATTTCCAACAGGTCAAGAATTATTGGCTTTTTCAAAAAATAGCACCTTAATCTTCCGTCAATAAAGAAATCAATAAGCCCGGCGTGCCTGAGTGCTGCAAGATGCTGAGAAATATTTGGCTGACTTATCCCTCTGCCAAAGGCAGATCCGCCTCTGGCGGAAAGGAATTCTTCAAAATCACTAACGCACTTCACACCCTTTGATAATTCCTCCAGAATGGATATCCTTACAGGATGTGCAACAATCTTTAAAATCTCTACCCGCGATAATAAATCAATTGTCATATTCAAATATTATTATATTTTTATATATTTGTCAAGAATTTTTTCTGTCTGTTAGTACAAAAATTATCGAAGTTGAACTTCGATAATTAATTTTACTGAGATTTCGTATTTTGACGAATATTGACGGACTTTGAAGGTTTATGTAATATAGGTAAGTAGCCTAACCTATTGAATTTTGGGGAGTCGTCCAGCGGCAGGACGGCAGACTCTGGCTCTGCTTACAGGGGTTCGAATCCTCTCTCCCCAGTTTTTCTCCACCTGCTGTTATTCTATTTGCTAACCAGTCCCACCTCGTAGGTGGGTTTATTTTAATTATTGACATTTACCACTTTAGGGGCGGTCAAATACGAGAATTTCTACACTGAACAAGGTTGCAAATGCCTTTGAAATAAGTTTAGAATTGTTGGCGGAAAGGCCAAAGAAAAAAATAAAAAAATGATTTTCTATTCACATATTAAACATAACAAAATACATTTTTATTTGGAGGCTGAATATGGCAGAAAATGAAAATCCGAAAGGTGCAATTCTACAGCGTGATAAAGAGACATATGCCATCGTTCCAAGAATACCCGGTGGCTTGGCAAGGTTAGAAAATTTTAAAGAAATTGTTAACGTTGTAGAGAAATATAATATTCCAATAATAAAAATTACATCCGGTCATCGTCTTGCCTTGGTAGGTATAAAGGGAAAGGATGTTAATGATATATGGCAAGACCTAAAAATGGATATTGGAAAAGCTACTGAGCTTTGTCTTCATTATGTTCAGGCTTGTCCCGGCAATGTCGTATGCAAATACGGAGTTCAGGACTCCTTATCGCTTGGCATAGAAATTGAGGAATTCTTTTTAGGCATGGAGCTTCCAGCCAAAGTAAAAATTGGAGTTTCTGGCTGTCCATTTTGTTGCGGCGAAAGCTTTGTCCGAGATATTGGAATCCTTGGTAAAAAGAAAGGATGGACTGTAATTTTTGGCGGCAATTCAGCGAGACGCCCCAGAGTTGGAGATATAATTGCTGAAGATATTTCCAAGGAAGAAGTCATTAATCTAACTAAATGCTGCTTAGGATATTATACTGCTAACGGCAAGAAAAAGGAAAGAACAGCCAGATTTATTGAACGTATTGGCATTGATGAGTTTAAAAAATCAGTCTTATAAGCAAAAGACACCGAACAATTTGTTGCACTTTATTTCAACTTGTAATTCTCAATATTTTATTTTTTAAAAATTCTTTAGTAATAGGTATTGTTTCTACTGGCAACTGACGTTTTTTTTGGTTTTAACACTAATAAGTTAACTGCTTCAAAGACCAGCCATATACTCAGGACTAATAAAATAATCCCGAATATGCCTGATATAAAGGTATCAGGTTTAATGCTGACAGCACCCTCGAGTAAACCAGGTAAAGATTTTAAGAGAGGTAAGCAGAGGAGGATTAACGACCACAGGGTCATGGTCAGCATGAATACCATGGGTACTATGACATATATTGCACTCTTACCTGTCCTCAGCAGCCAGACAGAGACAGCAAGGAGTGTCAGGCTGGCAAGCAGTTGATTGCTCGTGCCGAATATGGGCCATGCTACTATATAGCCTTTCTCTCTTGTAAGCATCAACACAGCAAAAGGCACAAACAGGGTAATAGCAGTAGCAAGAAAAGCACCGCCTCTTGTCTTTAAACCCAGGAGTTCCTGTAATACGTACCTTGCAAGTCTTGAACATACATCCAGCGTGTCATAGACAAAAGTGGAGAAAGCCAGAAGGGCAAAAGCGAATGCAATATTGAAATCCACTCCAACGAGACCTAAGTAGCGAGCTATGCCATTTGCGTAAATAAGATTCGGGTCGCTCTTAAGGGCTGCGTCTTCAGGTGCTATTATCATGAGCGTTGCTAAAGCCAAGACTGCCACAAGTCCCTCAAGCAACATCGCACCATAAGCGACGACACGGGAATCTGATTCCTTAAAAAGCTGTTTTGAGGTTGTTCCTGAACTCACTATCCCGTGAAACCCTGAACAGGCACCGCAGGCAACTGTGATAAACAGGAGCGGGAATATGAATTTGCCATTTGCAAGGCTTTTTAACCCTTCTATATTAAGGGCAGGATATTGTATCTGAAATCCGCCAAACAAGGCACCTGCCAGACTTGTTATTATTATCAGATACAACAGCCAGCCGCCGAGATAGCCGCGTGGCTGAAGTAGCAACCAGACCGGTATCAGCGAAGCCGCAAAGCAATATATCAATATAATAATATCCCAGCTCTTTATGGATATGCCTGACATAAAAGAGACAACAGGCTGAGGCAATTTAGTTCCAAGCCACACAATGAACAATACAGCCGGCAGAAATATCAGGGTAGCCACCCACAGGTTGAGCTTAAATTTATACAAGGAAAGCCCCATTAAGACTCCAAGCAAGAGATAAAGAATAGAGGTGGCGGCTACGCCGGGACCAAAGGCAGTATCCTGAGACACAGCCTTAAATGTATGTGCTGTAATATCTGTAAAGGCAATGATGACATATATCAGTGCAAGCCAGACAAAACTCAGGAAGAGAATATGTGAAGTAGGTGACATGTATTTCTTTACAAGTTCGCCGACAGATGCTGCCCTGTGTTTTATTGAGGCAACTAGACTTAAGAAATCATGCGCTCCGCCAATAAATATAGCGCCCAGGATAATCCATAAAATAGCAGGCAGCCAGCCAAACCAGATACCTGCAAGGATGGGACCGACAATGGGACCTGCAGCCGCAATTGCAGAGAAATGCTGTCCTAAAAGCAGGGTGGATTTTGCAGGGACAAAATCAACTCCATCGTTTATCTCGCAGGCAGGGGTCTTACAGGAATCATCCAGTTTCAGCCGCCTTGACAGGAATCGTCCATAAAAACGATAGCCAATGAGGAATATTAATATTGCGCCTATCACTACCAGAGCCATCATTTTATTTAACGTTTATTCTAAAAGAAGCATCTGCGAATATTCAACTAACCGACTTTCATTTTTTACATTAATGTTCCCTGCGGAAACCTAATGTAAGGAATTATTATTATTTTACATTCTCTCACTATCTCCGTAGCAAGTCGGATCGACTCGTCCCCGAGCTACGGGAATATATTCGCTGTTTCATTTTGTGGATTGTATTTGGTAGAATTATTAAAATTTATTTTATTTTAACTGTCAACTGTTTACTTATAACTGGTTACCGTCTTAATGGTCCCATCGTCTAGTGGCCCAGGACATAGCCCTCTCAAGGCTAAGACACGGGTTCGAGTCCCGTTGGGACCGCCAGTAACAACAGTTATTAGTGAACAGTGAATAGTCGACAGTAAAAAAATATTTATAAAAAATTGTTTTATACTATTCACTAAATACTATTCACCATTCACTGTTTCATAAGGAGGTTAAATGTCTAAGACTTACAACATTGCTGTAATTCCAGGGGATGGAACAGGACCTGAAGTTATTGCAGAAGGGATAAAAGTACTGCAGGCTGTTTCTCAGAAATACAGGTTTACAATCAACATAGAGTATTTTGATTTTGGAGGTGAACGATACTTAAGGACAGGCGAAATCCTGCCTGACAGTGCAATTGACGAACTAAAAAAATATAACGCCATCTATCTCGGGGCAATTGGACATCCTGATGTAAAGCCAGGGATACTTGAAAAAGGTATTCTTTTAAGGCTAAGGTTTGAACTTGACCAGTATATTAATTTAAGACCGGTCAAACTTTATCCTGGCGTAGAATGTCCTCTTAAAGATAAAGGGCCTGAGCACATTGACTTTGTTGTTGTCAGAGAAAATACCGAGGGACTTTATGCTGGAGCTGGTGGTGTGCTTAAAAAAGGCACTCCTGATGAAGTGGCTGTGCAGGAATCAATTAATACAAGAAAAGGCGTTGAGCGGTGTATCCGCTATGCCTTTGAATATTGCAGAAAAAGGCAGAAAGCAAAAAAGCTCACCCTCTGTGGAAAAACAAATGTCCTCACATTTGCATTTGATTTATGGGAAAGGACATTTTATGAAGTGGCAAAAGAGTATCCTGATATAAAACCCGATTATGCCCATGTAGATGCAATAACAATGTGGTTTGTGAAAAACCCTGAATGGTTTGATATCATTGTTACGGACAATATGTTCGGCGATATTATCACTGACCTCGGTGCCATGATTCAGGGAGGAATGGGCATTGCTGCCGGAGGAAACATAAATCCAAAAGGTGTTTCCATGTTTGAGCCAATAGGAGGCTCTGCCCCAAAATATAAAGGCAAGAATATGATAAATCCCCTCGCTGCGATATGTGCAGCCGGCATGATGCTCGAGCACCTCGGAGAAGAAAATTCAGCTAAAGCCATAGAATATGCTGTGGCACAGGTTACATCAAAACATATAAAGAGCCTTGCAGCAGGTCAGATGGGATATACAACGACAGAGGTCGGAAA
>Ga0214473_10011936_pt1 | contig 10188 bp, 4 predicted proteins | sample RVTome_7_FD_203509 | JGI IMG/M metagenome (GOLD analysis project Ga0214473, IMG submission 203509) | Soil microbial communities from uranium-contaminated site in the Upper Colorado River Basin, Wyoming, United States - RVT98D197 | ecosystem: Environmental > Terrestrial > Soil > Contaminated >... | reverse complement strand
CGACGGCGCCGTCAGACGACCGAACGACGTAGCCATCTCGCGCCGCCGCCACCCACTGGTCGCTAACCGCGCACCCCATCACATCGGGAGGTGCAAAGTCCAGGGCGGCCCAGCCGGACCCGGCGTCCCAGGCAGCGTGAGGTCCGCCGGTGAACGCCCACAAGGCGCCCGGCTCAAAAGGAAGTTGCATCGATGGCTGGGCCAGGCCATGCGGCATCAGCGGCTCAAGTGCGAGGTCGAAGGCGTTCCCGAAGAGGAAGAAGTAGGTCTGGAAGAGTCCGTACACAGTGACGTCTCGCTCCCACGCAGACCTGTCGTCCAGAACGGCGAACAGGTTTTGCACCGCCGCAGTACCGGCGTTGATGGTCGGATCGATCGGCACCACCGTGCCGTCGTGCAGCACCCACGTGCCCGCGGCATTTGCGCGCCAAAGGTAGAAGCCCCGATTCAACTCATTCGCGGCCCACGCCAACTGACGATACAGACCGAGCCGAACGGGGTGAACGAAGCCGAGGGGATAATCAAGGCTGCCGGCAGCCGCATCGACCTCCGTTACCCAACGGCTCTGGTGCTCGAGCACGGCCAGCAAGAGACGGGGATTCACGGAGTAATCCCTAGCGATCAGAGCAACGACATCTGCGCCCGAAATGACCTGCGTTTCGATCTCCTCCGTGTAACCGGCAAGGTATCCGCCCTGAGCCAGAACAAATGCCTGCACATCGAAGTCCGCGCTCGCCGGTCCAAATACCAACTCCGAGTCAGGGATTACCTTGAAGGCCGGTCCAACAGCGCCTGGAACCGGGGGAGGGATCTTAAGCGCAGCACCCAGTTCGAGAATGTCGTCCGAGATGAGGTTATTGGCTTCGAGAAGCGATTCAAGCCCGACGCCAAAGGATTGCGCTATGGCGCCCAGGGTGTCACCTGGCTGGACTACGTATTCGTCGGCAAGTTGACGAGGCGTCGGCAACGACCGTGGCAGGTCCGGAGTCGGCGTTACCAGCGCCGCGCCGTTCGGCGGGGGAAGAATGGTGACCGAGAGCGGGGCGAGCGTGGGCGCAGGCCCGCGCGCTGCGACGAATGGAGACCCTGTCTCCCCCCCGGATTCTGCCGCGGGCGATTCCAGACGGATGAAAGGATCATACGTGGGATAGGCACCGCTTACCGTGTCGAGATTGGTCGAACACGAGCCGAGGATGAGTCCCATGGCAGTACCGGCCACTAGCGCGGCGCGGCAGTGTAATCGGATGTGCATGGCCCGGATTCTATCAAACGGTTTGGCGCTGCGACACGGCGCCTCCCTAGTCGCTTAGCGGCCGAGGCGCTGGGGATTCGAGTACACGTTGAATCCCTGCCGCCTTGCGTACCCAATCAGTGTTATGCCATAGCGCTGCGCCATCTCGATCGACAGTGAGCTGGGCGAGGTCCGCGAGATCAGGATCGGCGCTTGCAGCCGCGCAGCTTTTTGCAGCATTTCGGAGCTGATTCTGCCTGTCGTGATCAGGATGCGCGTCTCTGGCCACACGTTCTTCATCACGCACAGGCCGGCGATCTTGTCGAGGGTATTGTGTCGACCAATGTCCTCGGCTGCCAGCACCAGCTTCTTACCGTCGCTCAACATCGAAGTGTGCACGCCTCCCGTCTCCCGGTATAACTCCTGCGACTCAAAGAGCAGCTCGACCAGAGAACCGATTGCCTCGGGCTCGAGCCTGGGTAGGTCCGGATCGAAGGCAATATCCGGCATTGCGAGAAGATCGACCGCGGTCACGCCGCCCGTGCACCCCGAGGTGCGCCGCCAGGATCTGGGCTGCTGGACAGAGCGATTCATCCAAACATCCACATTGTCGCCGTGTTCACACAGGCGCACATCAGCGACCTCGCGCATGTTACTGATAACCCCCTCGTTGTACAAGAAGCCGACTGCCATTGCCTCCAGGTCCGTAGGCGTACACATGAATGTGACCCACGACTCCCCGTTCACCGTGAGTGAGACGGGAGCCTCTACGATCGTCTCGGAGTCGTGCGCCTCCCACTTCTTGAACTGGAAGCGTTCGAAGCGGATCTGCCTTTGCGGATTGATCATGTTTCACCTACCAATAACCGTTGCACATCCCGCCGAATTCCCTGCGGCCGGCCCCTTTTTCTGATCAAGGAAACAAACCGACAGCGACGAGGGGCGACCAAGGCGACAATCGTTTGGATCCAGGGTTGCGCCACAAGGATATCGCAGGTTGCAGACCGGTCGCCGGATCGAAATGAGAACCGACCTTTCCCCGCAGGGAGCAGCCCAGGCGGCAACCGGCGCCCACCGAGCGGCGCTTCTTTTCCGGCCTGGATTCTACATCCCATCGACGCAGCTGACAGTCTCGAGTCGCGGGCCAACGTTGGATGCTCCCGACACTTGGTCCTGCGATGGCCCATGGACGCAATCCAAACGAACAGCCTCTCTTTGTCGGTGTTTCGCCCTGCCGCCAGCGCATGTAGGCATTTATAATGGTGGCATCAACGTGGACGGCGCCCGCGGACCCCATATGTCCCAACTCGTGGAATGCATTCCGAATTTTTCCGAGGCCCGACGACCTGAGGTGGTTGATGAAATCGCCGCCGCCGTCTCTTCGGTCGAAGGTGCCCAGCTACTTGATCGGTCATCCGATCTGGACCACAACCGAACGGTCCTGACTTTCGCCGGGCCACCCGAGGCCGTGGAAGAGGCAGCCTTCCGAGCCATCAAGAAGGCCTCCGAGTTGATCGACTTGAATCATCACGCGGGTGCGCACCCGCGCATCGGTGCTGCAGATGTGGTTCCCTTTGTTCCGCTTTCTGGCATTTCCATGGAGGAATGCGTCGCCCTGGCGCGGCGCTTGGGCAATCGCGTGGGGAACGAGCTGCACATACCCGTCTATCTCTACGAGCACGCCGCGACCCGCCCCGAGCGCGCCAATCTCGAGAACCTCCGGCGTGGGCAATACGAGGGCCTGAAGACCGAGATTGAGCACAACGTCGAGCGCGCGCCGGATTTCGGCCCCGCACGGCTTGGACCGGCCGGAGCCACGGTCATCGGCGCTCGGAATCCGCTGATAGCCTTTAATGTTTACTTGACGAGCGCGGACGTTGACGTTGCCAAGAAGATCGCGCGCGCCATTCGACAGTCCTCGGGAGGTATGCGCTTCGTCAAGGCACTCGGCTTGTTGGTGGACGGTAGGGCTCAGGTTTCCATCAATCTCACCGACTTTCGCGAGTCGCCGCTTGGGCGCGTGGTCGAGCTCATTCGCCGCGAGGCAGCGCGCTACGGCTTGGATATCCACCACAGCGAGCTCGTAGGCTTGATCCCACAGGAGGCGCTTGTCGATGCTGCGGTCTGGTACACACAACTTGACGGCTTCAGCCCTGATCAGATACTGGAGTCGAAGTTGTACCGGTCAGGCACGGCGTCGGAGCACTCATTGCGGGACTCCGCGTCTTTCCTTGATCAGGTCGCAGCGCCCACGGCGGCTCCGGGGGGCGGCTCCGCGGCCGCCCATGCCGGCGCCCTCGGCGCCGCGCTCACGGAGATGGTCGCGGGCCTGACAATCGGTAAGGCGAAGTATGGCGCCGTTGAGGCAGAGATGCTGGCCGTCCGGCTGCAGGCCCATAAGCTGCGGCTTGAGCTCAGCCAGGCGGTGGAGGACGATGCGGCCGCGTTTGAGGCCGTGCTGGGCGCCTACAAGCTGCCGAAAGCCACTAAGGCTGAGCAGCTCACCCGCAACGCCGCCATAAACCAGGCCATGTCGAGCGCGGCCCGGGTGCCTCTACACACCGCGACGAGTGCGGTGCAAGTCATGGAGCTTGCGGCCAGGTGCGCCCGCGACGGCAACGTCAATGCGATCATCGACGCCGTATCAGGCGCAACCATGGCCCGCGCGGCCTTGAATGCTGCGAGCTACAACGTTCGCATAAATCTGCAGGGGCTTCCAGAAGAATCCACCTCCGCGCGGATGTTGGACGATCTGAAAGATCTCGAAGCCCGAGGCGATTCGATCGACCAGCAGATCCGCAAGACCTTGCTTGAACGCGTGAAACTAGCATGAGCTCGGTGGTACAGCCATGTGTTGACCGCCGGGGGAGGGAGTAAGTAGGCATGGGACTGAAGCCGGACCATTGGATCCGAAAGATGGCGCTGGAACACAAGATGATCGAGCCCTATCATGATGCTCAGGTCAGCAACGGAGTCATCTCGTACGGCGTGTCGTCCTATGGCTACGATATCAGGGTCGCAGACGAGTTCAAGATATTTACCAACGTCTTCGGCGCCACCGTCGATCCAAAGCGTTTCGATCCCAAGAGTATGGTGGACTACGCCGGCGAGATCTGCGTGATCCCGCCCAACTCGTTCGCCCTGGCCCGCACTGTCGAGTACTTCCGGATTCCCAGGCAAGTCCTGACGGTATGCCTGGGCAAGTCCACCTACGCTCGCTGCGGCATTATTGTTAATGTCACGCCCTTTGAGCCCGAGTGGGAGGGTTTTGTGACCCTCGAGATCTCCAACACCACTCCGCTGCCCGCGCGCATCTATGCCAACGAGGGCATCGCGCAGGTGCTCTTCTTCGAGGCCGACGAAGTCTGCGAGATCTCGTATGCAGACAAGAAGGGTAAGTACCAGAAGCAGCAGTCTATTGTCCTTCCAAGACTATAGACCGGAATGTTGGGGCAGGACCCCGCCCCGCATGAATGTAGGTTGACTACGGCCGCCATGTTAGGCGGCCGTAGTTCTTCTGGTCTGTTGCACTGGAAGCCTCAGTTATCGTGGCCGGCGCGGACCTTCGCGTCCTCAATGCCCTTGCGTTCGTTGACGAATGGCAGGGCGACCAGGCCCACGATGAAGAAGAAGATCAGGGAGAGGATGGCGGGCCGCAAGTTGAGGAAGATCTGATTTGCCAGCCCAAACAGGAGGGGACCGATCCATGATGTTCCTCGATCGCTCACCTCATAGAACGAATAGAACTCCGCCTCGCGGCCGCGCGGGATCATTTGGGCGAACAGACTGCGGCTGATTGCCTGCGAACCTCCCAAAACGAGGGCGATCACCACGCCAAGCAGTCCGAATTCGATTACCCGGCTTTCACCTTTCATGCCAAAGTAGGCGTAGATGACCACCGCAGACCAAATGATGAGGCTGATGATGATGGAACGCTTCGCACCCACCCAGGACGCGAGTCGGCCCCACAGGAGCGCACCGAAGAATGCCGTGAACTGGATGATGAGTATTACGATCGTGAGAGTGCCGAGGTCCAGCTCCAGGCCGCCCCGGATCAAAGGAGCGGCTGCGAATGTGGAGGAGACTGCGATGACCGTTTGAATGCCATCATTGTAGAGGAAGAACGCTCCTAGGAACTTGAGCGTCTCAGGGAAGTTGCGTATTTGTGCGATGGTCTGCCGAAGTTGCTTGAAACCGACGCTGACGTAGCTCTCACCCCGCGGCAGCGGGCGATGGGCGTGCCGCGGGTGCAGGCGCGACCACGTTACGAATGAGAAAAGCAGCCACCACACACCGGCCGAAGCAAGATTGATGCGGATGGCGAGCGCTGTTGGAACACCAAGCTTCTCATGGAGCATGAAGAAGGCCAGGTTCAGCGCCAACAGGATCCCGTCGCCAAGGTAACCCATGGCCCACCCGAATGAGGACACCCGGTCACGTTGGTCCTCGCTGGCTATATCCGGCAGGTAGGCGTTGTAGAAGACCACGGCCGCGCCGAAAGCCAGATTGGCGCCGATGAAGAGCAATCCTCCGAGCCACCATACCGGGCCGGTGACAAAGAACAGCAGGATGGTCTGCAGGGCGCCGAGCGTCGCAAAGGCCTGCAGCATCCGCTTGCGCAAGTGCGAATAATCCGCTATCGCCCCTAAGACGGGCAGAAGCAGTACCTGCAAAAGGACCGAAATCGATATGCAGTAGGGGAAGAAGGAATCCGGAGCGATCGGGATCCCCGCAAGCCTTGCCATGCCGTCCGCCGACGCCTTGGCAGCATCACCGGCGAGGGAAGCAACGTATGGACCAAGGAAGACCGTGCCGACCGTCGTACTGAACGCGGAGTTGGCCCAGTCGTACATGGCCCACCCGAAGATCTCCCTCCGGTCGTTGACTGAAGGCGCTACGCGAGCCATTCTCCCTCCATGAAGCTTGGATTGTACTAGGAAACACACGTGCCCCTACGAAGCTGCGGTCCGGCGGCCGAACACCCCAAGCTGATCCGGCAACGGGGCGGCTGAGAGCAGGGGCCCACGGAAAGTGGCCCGCGCCAAGTGGCACTTGACTCTCAGAAAGCCAAGCCATATAATATAGAGTCGCAATTCCGATCGTCACTCGAATGTCGTGTTGTCTTGCCGCAACGCAGATCCGAATGGGCTGGGCCCGTTCACCGCAACGCGGCATTGACCATGTACCGCTGCAAGTGCCGCGCCTCGGCCGGCACTGTGGATATTAGGAGAGAGGCAAATGGCGTCTTTGCCCCGCAAGAACTACGCTAGGATCCCCGTTCAACTCGGACTCCCCAACCTGATCGAAATACAACTTGATTCATTTGCACGCCTGAAGAAAGATGGCCTGGGCGACCTCTTTCACGAGGTTTCGCCGATCGAGTCCTACAACAAGGGAATGAAGCTATTCTTTCCCAGCCGCAGCCCCGAGGCCAAACAGTGGGGCTTGAAATTCTGGTTCGGAGATCCCAAACACTCCATCGAGGAGTGCGTTGAGCGCGATCTGACCTTCGCCCATCCGCTCTATGTCTCCGTGCTGCTGGCTGGCACGGACGTGCCCGAGCCCATCAAGCAAGACATCTTCCTGGGCGATTTCCCCGAGATGACGGACAAGGGGACGTTCATCATCAACGGAACCGAACGCGTTGTCGTATCGCAGCTGATCCGTTCGCCCGGCGTGTATTTCGAGGCACCAGCTGATCGCGCCACCGGTCGTCCGCTGGCTATGGCGAAGCTGATCCCTGACCGCGGGGCATGGATGGAGTTCGAAACCCGCAAGAGCGACTACATTATCCTCAAGTTCAACCGCAAGCGCACCGTGCCGATCACGGTCTTCCTGCGCGCTCTGGCAACCGTCAGCGACGGCACGAAGGACTCCCCGCTCAAGACCGGGTCCGACGAAGAGCTTCTCTCCATTTTCCAGGATGTCGACAACAATCCTGAGCGGCTCTTCATCGCCTCCACCCTTCGGCAGGAGCCCGAATGGGACCTTGCCTCAGGCTTGAGCATCGGCGAGGCGGCGCTCATTGAGTTCTTCCGCAAGATGCGGCCGGGGGATCCTGCCACTCTGGACAATGCCAAGCAGTTCCTCGAGGAGCAGCTCTTCGATCAGCGGCACTATGACCTCGAGCGCGTCGGGCGATATAAACTGAATCAGAAGCTGGATCTGAACATTCCGATCCCGCACCGCACCGTCACGAAGAATGACGTCATCCGTCTCATCCGGCGCATGATCATGATCAACAATGGCGTCGAGCCGCCGGACGATATCGATCACCTGGGGAATCGGCGCGTCAAGACCGTGGGTGAGCTGATCCAGAACAAACTGCGCATCGGCCTGCGCAGGATGGAGCGCGTCATCAAGGAGCGCATGTCCATTCGGGATCAGGAGCAACTCTCACCAGTGACCCTGGTCAATATCCGACCGGTGGTTGCAGCGCTCCGCGAATTCTTTGGCTCGAGCCAGTTGAGTCAATTCATGGATCAGACTAACCCGCTCGCGGAGCTGCGACACAAGCGGACTCTCTCGGCGTTGGGACCGGGCGGCCTGCGGCGCGAGCGCGCCGGATTTGATGTTCGCGACGTCCACCACTCCCACTACGGCCGGATCTGCCCGATCGAAACCCCGGAGGGTCCGAACATCGGCCTCATTGGGCGTCTGGCTTCCTTTGCCCGCGTCAACGAATACGGATTCATAGAGACGCCGTATCGGAGAGTCTTCAAATTCCTGCCCGGCGACGATGAGAGACTTGTCGGCCGCACGCTCCGCGAAGCCATCATCGATCCGAAGACGCAGGAGCAATTGGCCAGGGCCAGTGAGGTCATTGACGCCAAGCTGGCCAAGAGGTTGGCCAGGATGAGCGGCGAGGTCGCCATTATCCCCTTCGTGTCTGACCAGATCAATTACCTGTCCGCGGATGCGGAGGACAAGTACGTCATTGCCCAGGCCAATGCGCCGCTTGCAGGGAACAACGAATTCGTGCGCGAGCGCATCTCGTGCCGGTATCACTCGGGCTTTCTCTTCTCCACGCCCGAGGCGGTCGACTACATGGACGTGGCGCCTCACCAGGTCGTGGGCATCAGCGCGGCGTTGATTCCTTTCCTTGAGCACGACGACGCCAACCGCGCCCTGATGGGCTCCAACATGCAGGCGCAGGCTGTCCCGCTTGTCCGTCCTGAGATCCCGCTTGTGGCCACTGGCATGGAAAAAGCCGCGGCTCTGGACTCCGGGCAGGTCGTCCTGGCTGACGAACCTGGCGAGGTCATCTCGGTAACCGGCAGCAAGATCGTTGTCAAGGAAAGAAAAGGCGGGCTGCATTCGTACCAGTTGCGCAAGTACCAGCGCTCAAACCAGTCCACATGCATCGACCAGCGGCCCTCGGTAGTGAAGGGCCAGGTGGTCAAGCGCGGTGACATCATCGCCGATTCATCATCGACCGAAGGCGGCCAGTTGGCGCTCGGCCAGAACGTCGTCGTCGCCTTCCTGTCGTGGGAGGGCGGCAACTTCGAGGACGCCATCCTGCTCTCGGAGCGCCTGGTTCAGGAAGACCGCTTCACCTCGGTCCACATTGAAAAGTACGAGGTCGAGGCACGGGACACGAAGCTCGGCCCAGAGGAGATCACACGTGACATCCCGAATGTCGGCGAAGATGCCATCAAGGACCTCGATGAGAAGGGCATTATCCGGATCGGCGCCGAAGTCGGGCCGAACGATATCCTTGTGGGCAAGATCACACCAAAGGGCGAAAAGGAGCTGACTCCCGAGGAGCGCCTGCTGCGGGCCATTTTCGGCGAGAAATCGCGCGATGTGAAGGACACCTCTTTGAGGATGCCCCACGGCGAACGCGGCAAGGTGGTCGACGTGAAGGTCTTCACCCGTGAGGACAATTCTGATCTCTCGGCCGGCGTCGATGTAATGGTCCGCGTTTCCGTGGCACAGCGTCGCAAGATTACTGCCGGCGACAAGATGGCCGGGCGGCACGGCAATAAAGGCGTGGTGTCAAAGGTGGTTTCCGTTGAAGATATGCCTTTCCTCGAGGACGGCACGCCGGTCGACATCATTCTCAATCCCCTGGGCGTTCCGGGACGCATGAATATTGGCCAGGTCCTGGAGGTCCATCTGGGGTGGGCGGCCAAACGGCTGGGCTTCCGCGCTCTTACACCGGTTTTCGATGGCGCCACCGAGGAGCAGATTGAGGCCGAGCTGGCCCGCGCATGGATCGTGGATCAGGCCTGGAAGGAATCCGCGCGCACGGCATGGGAATGGATCAAGGATCAGGAGTATGGACCTGATGCCATTCAGGACGATGACGAGGTGCGCCGCCTGTACTTGGAATCCTGGCTGGGCAAGCGCAAGTACGACGTCTACAGCCTGAACGATCCTGACTATGCCCGCCAAGGGGCCGCCAAGGAATGGTTGCGCGACCGCGGATATGACCCGGGCCGCATCCTTGGAACCATGGATGGCGATGATGTCCGACCCAGCAGCACTGAGTTTGATCAGGAAGCAGTCTCTGCCTGCCTGCGCCTTTGGCTCGAGAGCCTGGAGCGCGTGGATCAGCTGGCGGACGCAGAAGTGTATGCCGCCGCCCAGAACGCCGCCCGTGAGACCGGCCTTCCACTGCCCACGCTCGGAAAGCAGATGCTCCGCGACGGCAAGACAGGCAAGCCGTACGATCAGCCCGTCACGGTTGGCGTGATGACGATCCTCAAGCTGCATCACCTGGTGGAGGATAAGGTGCACGCGCGATCGACGGGCCCATATAGTCTTGTGACGCAGCAGCCGCTTGGCGGAAAGGCGCAATTCGGCGGCCAGCGCTTCGGCGAAATGGAGGTCTGGGCGCTGGAGGCCTACGGTGCCGCGTATACCCTGCAAGAAATGTTGACAGTCAAGTCGGACGACGTCCAGGGGCGCGTGAACACGTATGAGGCCATCGTCAAGGGTGAGCCCATCGAAGA
>Ga0214473_10011935_pt1 | contig 10188 bp, 5 predicted proteins | sample RVTome_7_FD_203509 | JGI IMG/M metagenome (GOLD analysis project Ga0214473, IMG submission 203509) | Soil microbial communities from uranium-contaminated site in the Upper Colorado River Basin, Wyoming, United States - RVT98D197 | ecosystem: Environmental > Terrestrial > Soil > Contaminated >... | reverse complement strand
ATCGGGCGAGGGCTGGGAGTCGCTCGCCGAGGAGTCCGTGGGGACCCTCTCGCCGAGCCCCGAGCTCGAGGAGGCGCTTCGCGAGGCGGCGGAGGCCGTGGAGGAGCGAGGCCAGGCCCGGGAGCGGCCGCGCGGCGGCCCGGCCGGCCCCTCGCCGCGGGAGGCCGAGCTCGCGGCCGAGCTCGAGGGCACGCGGGACCGTTACCTGCGTCTGCACGCGGACTTCGAGAACTTCCGGCGCCGCGCCAGCAGGGAGCGGCTCGAGGCCGAGCAGTACGGCCACCAGAATCTCGTCAAGGATCTGCTCACGGCGGTCGATAACCTGGACCGCGCCATCGACCACGCGAGGCGTAGCGACGGCGCGGACTTGGAGAGCCTTCTGCAGGGCGTGGAGCTCGTGCGGAGGGACCTCGTGACGGCTCTGGTCAAGCACGGCGTGGCCGCGATCGAAGCGACCGGCCGTCCCTTCGATCCGGCGCGGCACGAGGCGATGGCTCAGGCGCCCGACGACTCGGTGGCCCCGAACACGGTCATCGAGGAGCTGCAGAGGGGCTACGTGCTGCGGGACCGCCTGCTGCGCCCGGCACGCGTGATCGTGTCGCGGCGGAGCGGGGGCGAAGGCGGGAGCGGATAGGAGGCCGGCGGACCCGGGCGCGCGGCCTCTCGAACGAGGGGGCGCGTGCATGGGCAAGGTCATCGGCATCGACCTCGGGACGACGAACTCCTGCGTCGCCCTCTTCGAGGGACGCGAGCCCACCATCATCGCCAATGCCGAGGGGGCCCGCACGACGCCCTCGATCGTCGCCTTCACGCCGGCCGGCGAGCGGCTCGTCGGGCAGATCGCCAAGCGCCAGGCGATCACGAACCCCGAGCACACGATCTTCGCCGTGAAGCGCCTGATCGGGCGCAAGTTCGAGAGCGAGGAGGTGCGCTCCTTCCAGGAGATCGCGCCCTTCGAGATCGAGGCCGCCCCAAACGGAGACGCCTGGGTACGCGTGGACGCGCGCGCCTACTCGCCCCAGGAGATCTCGGCCATGGTCCTGACCAAGATGAAGGACACCGTGGCCGACTTCCTGGGCGAGGCGGTGACCGACGCGGTGATCACTGTCCCGGCCTACTTCGACGATTCGCAGCGCCAGGCGACCATGGACGCCGGCAAGATCGCGGGGCTCAACGTACTCCGCATCATCAACGAGCCCACGGCGGCCGCCCTGGCCTACGGGATCGGCAAGCAGCAGAACCTCCGCATCGTGGTCTTCGACCTCGGCGGCGGCACCTTCGACATCTCGATCCTCGAGATCGCGAGCGGCGTCTTCGAGGTCCGCGCCACGAACGGGGACACCTACCTCGGCGGCGAGGACTTCGACATGCGCATCTGCGATGCGCTGATCGACAGGTTCAGGGCCGAGCAGGGGATCGACCTGCGCATCGACGGCATGGCGCTCCAGCGGCTCAAGGAGGCGGCGGAGCGCGCCAAGCACGAGCTCTCGAGCGTCGAAGAGACCGACATCAACCTCCCGTTCATCGCCGCGGACGACAAGGGCCCCAAGCACCTGACCGCGAGCCTCACGCGCGCGCGCTTCGAGGAGCTGGTGCGGGACCTGATCGAACGGCTGGTCGAGCCGTGCCGGATCGCGCTCCAGGACGCCGGTCTCGCGACCCAGGAGATCGACGAGGTGATCCTGGTGGGCGGCATGACGCGCATGCCCGCCATCCAGCGCAAGGTCGAGGAGATCTTCGGGCGCTCCCCGCACAAGGGCGTGAACCCGGACGAGGTCGTGGCGGCCGGCGCCGCGATCCAGGGCGGCGTGCTCAACGGCGACGTCGAGGACGTGCTGCTGCTCGACGTGACGCCGCTCTCGCTCGGCGTCGAGACACAGGGCGGGATCAACACCGTGATCATTCCGCGCAACACGACCGTTCCCACCTCGAAGAGCCAGATCTTCTCCACCACCGAGGACGCGCAGTCCGTGGTCCGCATCCACGTCCTCCAGGGCGAGCGCGAGCTTGCCCGCGACAACAAGACGCTCGGGCGCTTCGAGCTCGTCGGGATCCCGCCGGCGCCGCGCGGGGTCCCGCAGATCGAGGTGACCTTCGACATCGACGCCGACGGCGTGGTGAACGTCTCCGCCAAGGACCTCGGGACGGGCCGGACGCAGGCGATCCGCGTCACGGCCTCGAGCGGGCTCGGCGAGGAGGAGGTGGCCCGCCTCGTCCACGAGGCCGAGGACAACCGGCAGGCGGACATCGTGCGCCGCGAGCTCGTCGAGCTGCGCAACAAGGCGGACGGGCTGATCTACTCGACGGAGCGTACCCTCGAAGAATTCAAGCCGAGCGTGCGCGCCGACGATCGGGCCGCGCTCGAGACGAGCATCGCAGCGACCCGCAAGGCGATGGCTGCGGACGACCTCGCGGCGCTTCGCGTCGCCGTTGACGAACTCTCGGGCCTCACCTACAAGATGACCGAGACCCTGTACGCCGAGCTCGGGGGGGAAGAGTCCGACTAGACCCCCGCCTTCCGACGCCAACGCGAATCCCCCGGGGCCGTCTGCGTGCCGAAGCGCGATTACTACGAGATCCTGAACGTCCCGAGGGACGCCGATGCGGAGGCCCTGAAGAAGAGCTACCGCCGGCTCGCGCTCCAGCACCATCCGGACCGCAACCCGGACGATCCCGAGGCCGAGGAGCGCTTCAAGGAGGCGAGCGAGGCCTACGCCGTGCTCTCGGATCCGGAGAAGCGCCGCGCCTACGATCGCTTCGGGTTCGAGGGCGTGGGGGCCGGAGGACCGGGGGGCTTCCCCGACTTCGGCGACCTCGGGAACTTCACGGACGTCTTCAACGACCTCTTCGGCGACCTCTTCGGCGCGCGCCCGGGCGGACGCCGGCGCGGCCGTGGCCAGCGCGGCGCCGACCTCCGCTACAACCTCGAGATCGAGCTGCGCGACGTCGTGACGGGCACCGAGGCGCAGGTGCAGATCCCGAAGATGCGCACCTGTACCACCTGCACGGGCTCGGGGGCGCGGGCGGGAACGAAGCCGGAGTCGTGCTCGCGCTGTCGCGGCAGCGGGCAGGTGGTCCTCCAGCAGGGGTTCTTCCGGATCAGCCGCCCCTGCGACGCCTGCGGCGGCGCCGGGGAGATCGTGCGCGAACGCTGCACGGACTGCCGCGGCGCCGGTCGAAACGAGGGGATGCAGTCGATCAAGGTCAAGGTGCCTCCGGGCGTCGACGAGGGCATGCGGCTGCGGCTCGCCGGGGAGGGCGAGGCCGGGGTCGCCGGAGGCCCGCCGGGCGATCTCTACGTCGTCGTCTCGGTTCGCCCGCATGCGCTCTTCGAGCGCCACGGGGTCGATCTGCACTGCCAGGTCCCGATCTCCTTCGTGCAGGCGGCGCTCGGCGCGGAGATCGAGGTCCCGACCCTCGAAGGCAAGCTGTCGCTCCGGATCCCGGAGGGGACGCAGACCGGGCGCGCGATGCGACTCAAGGGGAAGGGGCTGCCGTCGCTGCGCTCGCAGACGCGGGGCGATCAGCTGGTCGTGATCTTCGTCGAGACTCCGACCAAGCTCACGCGCCGCCAGCGGGAGCTGCTCGAGAGCTTCGGCTCGGAAGGAGGCGGCGAAGTGTCTCCGGTCACCAAGTCCTTCCTCGAGAAGCTCCGAGACCTGTGGGAGTGAAGCGGCTTCGCGCGCTCTGCTGGGTGCTTCCGGCGCTCGGTCTCGCGGTCGCGTGCGCCGGGCTCTCCGGTCGGGAGCCGGTCGCGAGCGAGGAGGAGCGGAGCGCCTACGCCGCCGCGCTCGTTCCGCTGGCCTCGAACCCGAAGGAGGCGACGCGGCGCCTCGAGGCCTTCGTCGCGGCCCATCCCGAGAGTGCGCTCGTCGACGACGCGACGCTGCGGCTCGCGGAGCTCGCGCGCGGGCGCAGCGACCTCGCCGCCGCCGCCCGTTATTACCGCCAGGTCGTCGTGGAGCATCCGCGCGGCGATCGCGCGGACTCCGCGCGCCTCGCTCTCGCCCGCCTGGAGCTCTCGCGGGGGAACCGCGCGGCCGCGGACTCGCTGCTGCACCCGATGCGCCTCACGCGCCTCTCGCCCGAGGAGCGTCAGCAGGCCTACCGCGCGTACGCCGATCTCGCGACCGATCCCGGCGATCGGCTGCGCTGGCTCGTGCGCGTGCGCGCCGGAGAGTCCGGCGCCGAAGCCGTGGTGCGCGTCGACGCGGAGATCGACCACGCGATGCTCGAGATGGACGCCGCGGCGCTCGCGCGTGCGGCCGCAGAGGTCGGTCCGGACCCGCCCGCCGGGCGGCTCCTGCTGCGCGCGACCGAGCTCGAGCTCCAGGCCGGCGACTTCGAGCGCGCGGAGCGCACGCTCGAGCGCGCGTCGCGGCTGCCGCTCGTGCCCGAGGATGCCTCGCGTCTACGCAGCCTCGAGGCGCGGGTGCAGCTGCGCTCGTCGGCGCTGGCGGCCGGCGTCGCGGTGCAGGAGGCGCTTCCGACCCTCGAGCAGGCCTCGCGGCGCGGCGGCGCCGCGACGCGGGGCGCCGCGGGGACCCTCGGGCTGGTGCTTCCGCTCTCGGGACGCCTCGCCCGCTTCGGGGAGGAGAGCCTCCAGGGCGTCCTGCTCGCCGCGGGCGTGTTCGGCAGCGACGGGGACGGGCGGCGCGTCCGCGTCCTGATCCGCGACTCCGCCGGGGATCCGCAGCGCGCCGCGCTCGCGGTGGCGGAGCTCGCCGCGAACCCGGACGTGGTGGGGATCGTGGGTCCGCTGCTCTCCGCCGAGAGCGAGGCGGCGGCCGCCGCGGCAGCCGCCGTGGGCGTTCCCCTCGTGTCGCTCGCGGCCCGCGACGAGGCGGCGCCCGACGGGTCGCAGGTCTTCCGCGTGCGCGCGGTGCCGCGCGAGGAGGTGGCGCTCGTCGTGGATCACGCGATGGGCGAGCTCGGCGCGCATCGCTTCGCCATCCTGTACCCGCGCGACGCGTACGGCCGGGGGCTGCGCCGGCTTTTCTGGGAGGCGGTGGAGGAGCGCGGCGGAACGATCACGGCGGTGGCGTCCTACGATCCCACGCTGACGGACTTCGGCGGACCGATCCGCAGCCTCCTCGGCTACGACCTGCTCGGAGCGGCGGAGAAGGAGGTGCTCGCGAAGCGCGAGCAGATGCGCAGCAAGGCGCGGCGGCTCCCGCAGGCCCAGGCGGCCGGGCTGCTCGAAAAGGCGCGCGCGCTCACGGGCCCGGACGGTGCGCCGCTGCCGCCGATCCTCGACTTCGACGCGATCTTCGTGCCCGAGTCGCACGAGAAGGTCGTCCTGATCGCTCCGCAGCTCGCCTTCCACGACGCCGGCAGGATGCGCCTGCTCGGGACGGGCAGCTGGAACCATCCCGACCTCGTCGCGATCGGAGGCGATCACGTCGAGGGAGCGCGCTTCACCGCGGGCTTCTTTGCCGAGAGCCCCCATTCGATCGTGCAGCAGTTCGCAGCGGCGTACGAGGAGGCCTACGGCTCGCCGCCGGTCGACTTCGCGGCGCAGGCGTACGATGCGGCGAACCTGCTGCTCGTCCAGCTTGCGCGCGGCTTCTCGACTCGCGAGGCGGTGCGCGAGGGTCTCCTCGAGGTCGAGGCTGCGCCCGGCGTGACCGGAGTGCTCTCGTTCGCCGGTGCTCCCCGCAAGCGGCCGCTGCTGCTCGGCGTCGATCACGGTCGGATCGTCGAGCTCGAGTAGCCGCGCCCGTCGGCAGCGGAGCCCTGCCGCCTGCCTGCATCTCCTCAAGTCGCGCGCAACTCCCGTCGAAACACGGGCCATGAAGGAGCAGAATCCGCCGCTCGCGATCCCCGAGGAGCTGCCCGTCCTGCCTCTGCGGGATCTGGTGGTCTTCCCCTACATGACGCTGCCGCTCTTCGTGGTGCGGGAGAGGTCGATCGCCGCCGTCGAGGACGCGCTGGCGGGCGACCGTCTCGTGCTGCTCGCCGCCCAGCGCGATCCCGAGATCGAGGATCCCGAGCCCGACGATCTGTACGCCGTCGGCACCGTCGCGATGGTGATGCGCATCCTGCGCATGCCCGACGGGCGCATCAAGGCCCTGGTCCAGGGCCTCGCCAAGGCGCGCGTCGAGTCCTTCGTCGAGGAGGCGCGCACCGCGTGGGCGCGCGTCACGCCGATCCCGGCCGACGACGAGACGGAGTGGTCGGTCGAGGCCGAGGCCCTGATCCGGACCGTCCGCGTGCGGCTCGAGGAGCTGCTGCCGCTCAAGAATCTCCCGCCCGAGGTCATGTCGGTCACCGCGAACGTGCACGAGCCGGGTCGGCTCGCCGACCTCGTCGCGGCGAACCTGAAGCTGCGGCCCCCCGAGGCCCAGGAGATCCTCGAGATCGTCGATCCGCTCGCGCGGCTGCGGCGCATCGACGCGCTCTTGCGCCGCGAGCTCGACGTGACGACGGTCCAGGCGGAGATCCAGTCCCAGGCGCGCCACGAGATGACGCGCGGCCAGCGCGAGGCCTTCCTGCGCGAGCAGCTGCGGGCGATCCAGGCCGAGCTCGGCGAGAGCGACCCCCGCCTCGAGGAGGCGGAGGAGTACCGGGTCAAGGTCGAGGAGGCCGGCATGCCGCAGGAGGCGCTCGCGGAGGCCACGCGCCAGCTGCGCCGCCTCGAACGCATGCACCCCGACGGACCCGAGGCGCACGTGGTGCGCACCTACCTCGATTGGATGGTCGAGCTGCCGTGGGCGCAGGAGTCGCCGGACCGCCTCGACCTCGCCAATGCGAAGGCGATCCTCGACCGCGACCACGCGCACCTGCTCGGCATCAAGGACCGCATCCTCGAGCACCTCGGCGTGCGCAAGCTGCGGGCCGACTCGAAGGGCCCGATCCTGTGCTTCGTCGGACCGCCCGGCGTCGGCAAGACCTCGCTCGGCCGCTCGGTCGCGCGCGCGATGGGGCGCGAGTTCGTGCGCATCTCGCTCGGCGGCATACGCGACGAGGCCGAGATCCGCGGGCACCGCCGCACCTACGTCGGCGCGCTCCCTGGCCGCATCATCCAGAGCCTCAAGCAGGCGGGTACGAACAACCCCGTCTTCATGCTCGACGAGATCGACAAGCTTGGCGCCGACTTCCGCGGCGATCCCTCCTCCGCACTGCTCGAGGTCCTCGACCCGGAGCAGAACGTGCACTTCAGCGATCACTATCTGAACGTGCCCTTCGACCTCTCGAGGGTCATGTTCATCGCGACCGCGAACGTGCTCGAGTCGATTCCGGGCCCGCTTCGCGACCGCATGGAGGTGATCCGCATCGCGGGCTACACGCCCGAGGAGAAGGTGGAGATCGCGCGGTCGTACCTGATCCCGACCCAGATTCGCGAGAACGGCCTCCCGGACGACCGCATCCGCTGGTGCGACGCCGCGGTGGCTTCGATCATCACCGACTACACCCGCGAGGCGGGGGTGCGCAACCTCGAGCGCCAGATCGCCGCGATCTGCCGCAAGATGGCCCGCCGCGCCGCGGAGGGCGACCCGTCTCCGCTCTCGCTGTCGCGCAAGGCCCTCGCCCGCTTCCTCGGGCCGCCCTCGAACCTGGACGAGCGGCCGAGCACAATCGGCGAGATCGGGGTCTCGAACGGGCTGGCGTGGACCGAGAGCGGCGGCGAGGTGCTGACCATCGAGGCGACGCTCACGCGTGGCCACGGGCTCGTGCTGACCGGTCAGCTGGGCGACGTGATGAAGGAGTCCGGCGCCGCGGCCCTCACCTACGTGCGCGGGTGCGGGTCCGAGCTCGGCTTCGACGATTCGCTCTTCTCGCGCCACGAGGTCCACGTGCACGTGCCCGCGGGCGCGATTCCGAAGGACGGGCCCTCGGCGGGCATCGCGATCGCGACGGCGATCGTCTCGCTGGCGACGCGGCGCGCGGTGCGCGCCGACGTCGCGATGACGGGGGAGGTGACCTTGCGCGGGCGAGTCCTTCCCGTCGGCGGCGTGCGCGAGAAGGCGCTCGCCGCGATGCGCGCAGGGATCACGCGCTTGATCCTACCGCGCAAGAACCTGCTCGATCTCCGGGACATCCCCCGCGACTTGAAGCGCCGCACCACCTTCGTGCCGGTCGATCACATGGACGACGTGCTCGAGGCGGCGCTCGAGGGCGGGAGCGGCCGCCGCATCGTGGCGGGGGGCCGCCCGCCGCGCGGTCGCGCCGCCGCGCCCGCCGCGGTCCGGGGGCGGTAGGCGGCGCTGGGAGACGTTGTTCGAAGCGAGCTCGTGAACGGCGGTATGGGACCCTCCGACCCGGCCGGGAGCCCACAAGCTCGCACTCGAGCACCCTTCCCCAGGTTGCCGAGTTCGAGCGTAGAATGGCGTGATGCTGCGGCGCGCTGTCGTGCTCGGAACGATCCTTGCGAGCCTCGGAGCCGGGTGCGCGGACGGGTCGGGCTCCCGCGGGACAGCCTCCGGCGGACAGATCCCGGCGGCCGCACCCTCCCTCTCGTTGCACTTCTTCGGCTTACGCCTGGCCGACGAAGGGCGCGGGGCATCCCGCTTCGCTCTCGATGCGGACGAGCTCGTGTGGCGCAAGCGACGCTTCGGCATCTTCTCGGTTGCGCCGTTCCGGGAGATCGCCCTGCGCGGAGCCCGCGTCCGGCTCGAGATCGACGACGTCGAGGAGGGCGCGCGGACCGCATCCTCCCTCTCGGAGGCCTCGCACGGCGAGCTTCAGGTTCCCGAGCGCATGAGCGAGATTGCTGCGCCGCCGCTCCCGGGGATCGTCACCCGGATCCTCGCGGAGCCCTTCGAGATCCAGATCCTCGACGGCGCCGGCCTGCGCTTCTGGATCCGGGCCGGAGCCACCCGCATCGACGCCGGGGAAATGCGGCTCGTGGACGTCATCGTCGCGGGGCGGGGGGGCCAGCGGCTCGAGGCACCCCACGTCGAGTGGGCGCGGGGCGAGGACGGTCTCTGGGTCCCCGGCAGGTTCGTGCTCGTCGCGGACGGCGTGCGGCACTCCGGCGCGACCGCCTACTTCGACCTGGACCGATCAGGTGTGCTTGCGCCGTCGGCGGCAGGCGTGGAGAGGCGCTAGCAGGAACGCGAGCTCGAAGCCGAGGCCGCAGGCAGGCTCGGGGAGCACCGGCAGCGGGGGGGGCGGCTCCGGGGGCTGGGCCCCGAAGCCGATCAGGAACAGGGTGGAGTCCCTCCCGCCGACGAACCCGTCGCCATCGATGTCCCGTGCGAGGCAGGGGTCGGGAGGGAAGAGGAAGGGATTCGTCTCGTGATTGAAGCAGTCCCGGAACCCCGCGACGTCGGCGGGGTCCTGCACGGGAACGAGCGCGCCCCGGAAGGTCCGATCGGGGAACGACCCCTCTGGCAGCAGGCCGCTGGCCACGAAGTTGCGCTGCGTGTCCGGATCGAACTTGAACTCCGGCATCACCTCCCGGGGCGAGAAGGGCCTCGCCTCGTAGAAGAGCCCGAGGTCGAGCGCCACGCCCGTGTGGTCGAAGTGCGCGTCGAGCAGCGAGTTCAGGCTCCCGATCCACTTCGCCTCGTCGATCAGCAGGTCCGCGGGGGGTTGCGTCGGGTCGTGAGCGAGGAGCCGCGTGGGGCGATCCAGCGCGCCGCGAAGTCCCGCGAGCTGCTCCCGGAGATCCTGCTCCTTCGCGTCGAGGATGGTTCCGTTGTGCGCGAACGTCTCGATCGTGAAGAGATCCTCGTCCTGGGAATCGGTCTCCTCACGGATGGAGTTCGAGGCGTCGAAGTAGGCGACGATCGCCTCCCGGTGGGCCTCGTTCGCCAGCTGGAGCTCGGCCTCCTTCGCACCGCGCAGCGCCCCGAGCTGGGGATTCGGGTCGAAGAGCTCCTGCTGGAGCAGGACCGGGTCCTTGATCCCCTGCTGCACGAGGCTCGGGTCCTGGAGCTTCGTGTAGGCGTCGAGGTCGATCTCGGTATCCAGAGCGTCGATCAGCAGGAGCTGCGACTCGAGCTCGAGCAGCGCCACCTCGAAGAGCTTCAGATCACCGCGGTCGATCTCGACCTCCTCGATCGCCGGGTCGAGCACGTCGACCAGCGGGATCCCAAGCGCCTGCGAGAGCGTTGCGAGCTCCGGCTCGCACAGGGTGAGGACCTCGTCCCCCGGCGACGCTGCGGCGGCCCGGAGATCCTCGATGGAAGCGTCCAGGACCGGGCGCAGGGGACCGGCGAGCCCGGCGAGCGTTTCCTGGAC
>Ga0214473_10011934_pt1 | contig 10189 bp, 8 predicted proteins | sample RVTome_7_FD_203509 | JGI IMG/M metagenome (GOLD analysis project Ga0214473, IMG submission 203509) | Soil microbial communities from uranium-contaminated site in the Upper Colorado River Basin, Wyoming, United States - RVT98D197 | ecosystem: Environmental > Terrestrial > Soil > Contaminated >... | reverse complement strand
TCCAGTGAGCGAAGCGTGTCCGCCGTCCCGAGACCGGGTCGAGGTGCCAATCGATCGGGTCGCCGAAGTAGAGCCCGCGGTAGCCGAGCAGATCGAACCGCTTGCGAGCGATCGGCTCGGCCGCCGCCAGCAACCCCGGGCCCGCCGACGGCGTGGACCCGTCGAAGAGGTGCGCTGTCATGGCGCTCGCGGCGCCACCGAAAAACCGGCCCGGCCCCTCCGCGTTGAACCGCTGGAGCGCCCTCCCCAGTGCCCGTTCCAGTTCGTCGCCCGGCTGCCTGGACGCGATCGCGCCCCTGATGGCCTGCCGGCGCGCGCGCCGTGGGCCGTCATCGGTGACCAGCGCGGCGCCGAGGCGCCCCAGCCACTTCGCGGCCTCCTGCCGGCCGCGGCTCGCCAGCTCGTGGAATCCCATGCCCGACAACCGCTCCAGCCTCATGACGGCAGACCGGCGTACACCGCGAGCCAGGAGTTCCGCACGTTCTCCCAGCGGTACTTCTCCGCCTCCCGCCTGGCGCCGCGGGCGATGAGCAGGGCGCGGTTCGGATTCCCCAGGAGGTAGGTCGCGGCCTCGGCCATCGCCTGCGGGTCCTCGCGCGGCACGAGCAGTCCGGTGGTGCGGTGGCGGATCAGGTTGCCCAGGTCGCCGGACGCCGTGGAGACGACCGGAAGCCCGGCGGCGAAGGCCTCCAGGACCGACACCGGCTGGTTGTCGACCACCGAGGCGTTCAGGAGGATGTCGGCCTCTTCGTAGAGTTCCGGCATCCGCCGCGGATCGACCGCCCCCGTGAAGCGCACCCCTCCCCCCCCGACCGCGGCGGCCAGGCCCCGGAGGTGTTTCTCCTCGCTCCCCGACCCGGCGACGGTCAGGGTGGCCTCCGGGTAGCGCGCCTTCAACTGCGAGAAAGCGCGGATCGTCACGTCCACTCGGTAGTGGGGTTCGAGGTTGCGGGCGGACAGGAAGCGCGGCCTCAGGGGTGGCCGGTCGCGGTAACGGAAGCGCCCCGTGTCCACGATGTTCCGGATGACGCGCGCCCGGTGACCGTGACGCGCGAAGACCTCCTGCAGGTATTCGGAAGGCACGACGATGTCGTCGACCCAGCGCAGGAAGGGATGCACCAGCAGGCCCCAGCGCGCCAGGTGCTCCTCCGCCTCGCCACTGTGGTAGTGCAGAACGACCCGCTTCCTGAAAAGACGCGCGACCGCGATGGCCGGCGCCGGCGCGAGGAGGAAGGACCAGAACGATGCGGAAAAGATGTGTGCCACGTCGACCTCGCGCAGGCGCAGGAGGGACGGCAGGTAGAGGGCCTGGTTGACCAGGGTGCGGGCGTACCGCCAGCGGCGGACCCACGACAGGGCCCGGGGAAAGCGGGGATCGATGGATATCCGCGTGACCTGGTGTCCCTCCTCCCGCAGGCGGTCCTGGAGCGCCGCTGCCTGGACTTCCTGCCCCCCCCGGGATCCGGGGCCGGACGCGATCAGAGCGACACGCATGCGACCTCCGGTTGCCGCCGGGGGCGGGCGTCCACGAAGGCGCGGCACCACAGCTCGAAGGAGAGGAGCGTCCAGAGCTGCAGGTCGAGCGGACGTCCTTCCTCATGGCTCCGCACCAGGGACTCGATTGCGGACGGGTTGAAGATGCCCCGCTCGCGGCTGCGCTTCGTCAGGAGCAGGTCGCGGACGAAGCCGCCGAGTTTCCCTCTGAACCAGCGGCCGAGCGGGACGGCGAAGCCGTGCTTGCGTCTGTCGATGATGTCGTCGGGCAGGATGCCCCGCATCGCTTCCTTGAAGATCCACTTCGTGGTGCCGCCGCGCAGCATCATCCCGGGCGGAATGGTCGCCGCGAACTCGACCAGCCGATGGTCCAGGAGCGGCTCCCGCGCTTCCAGTGAATGCGCCATGCTCATCCGGTCCACCTTGGTGAGGATGTCCAGGGGCAGGTAGGCCTTCAGGTCCATGTAGCGCGCCGCCGAAAGCCAGTGGCCGCCCGCCCGCGCCAGGTATTCCAGTTCCTCGCTCCAGGGATCGCCGCCCGCCATGCGGCCGAGGACCTCGGGCTGGAACAGGCGCTCCTTGTCGTCGGGACGGAACAGCGTCGACTCGTCCAGGTAGCGCTGCGGCCCGTCGAGCGCCAGGTTGCGCAGGAAATTGCGCCCTTTCATTCCCGGCGGGAGGAGCGCGGCCGCCGCCCCGACGATCCGGCGCGCCGGCCCGGGCAGCCGGAAGGCGCGCCGGCGCGCCTCGACGGTGTACTTGTCGTAGCCGGCGAAGAGTTCGTCTCCGCCGTCGCCGGAGAGCACTACTTTCACGTGCCCGGCCGCCAGCTTCGACACCATGTACGTGGGAATGGCCGAGCTGTCGCCGAACGGCTCGTCGAGGTGCCAGGCGATGTCCTCGACGCTGTCGATCACCTCGGGCTCGAGGACCAGTTCGTGGTGCTCCGTCCCGAACTGCCGGGCGATGCGCCGGGCGTGCGCGCTCTCGTCGAACGCCTGGTCTTTGAAGCCGATGGTGAAGGTCTTGACCGGGCCGGACTGCTGACGCGCCATGCTGGCCACGATCGCGCTCGAGTCGAGCCCCCCGCTCAGGAAGGCCCCCAGCGGCACATCGCTCACCAGCCGCAGGCGCACCGACTCGTCCACCAGAGCGCGCAGCTCCTCGGCCAGATCGCCGGCGCTCCGGCCGTGGTCGGGTTCGAAGCGCACGTCCCAGTAGGGGAAGACCCGCGGCCCGCGGCCCGGGGTGGCGGCCAGGAGGTGCCCGGCGGGGAGCTTGCGGACTCCCTGGACGATGCTGTCGGACGCCGGGGTCGTCAGAAACGTGAACAGGTGCGACGCGGCCCGCCAGTTGATCTCCGGCTCGACGTAGGGCAGCTCGAGAAGGGCCTTGAGCTCGGAGGCGAACACCAGCCGTCCGGCAATCTCGGCGTAGTACAGCGGCTTCACTCCGAGTCGGTCGCGGGCCAGGAGAAGCCGCCGCTGTTTTTCGTCCCAGAGGGCGAATGCGAACATGCCGCGCAGGTGATCGACGCACCGATCGCCGTACTCCTCGTACAGGTGGACGATGGTCTCCGTGTCGGTGAGGGTGGAGAATGCGTGTCCTCTGGATTGCAGGTCGCGCCGGAGATCCCGGAAGTTGTAGATCTCGCCGTTGAGCACCACCCAGACCGTCCGGTCTTCGTTGTGGATCGGCTGCCGGCCGGTTTCGAGGTCGATGATGCTCAGCCGCCGCATTCCCAACCCGGCGCAGTCGTCCAGGTACACCCCTTCGTCGTCCGGGCCGCGGTGACGCATCACGTCGCACATGCGCCGGACCTCGCCCGGGTCGACGGGCCCGCCCTCGAGATTGACGATGCCGGCGATGCCGCACATGGTCGGGATTACCCTCCCTCGGCGTGCACGGCCTGGGGCGTCTTCACCGCTCCGCCGCCGGCGCCCCGACGCAGATGGAGCGCGGCGAGCGTCGCCAGGTAGATCGACGCATAGGTCATCCCCGCGGCCGCCAGGCCCGCCAGAGGGTGGTCGGCCAGCGCCTTCACGACCACCCACGCCGGGACCGCCGCCGCCGCGGCCAGGCCGGCGGTCGCCAGGAGGCCGCGCCAGGGAAGCAGATCGCGCAGTCCCACCTGCAGGAGCCGGCTCATGTCGAAGAGCATCAGGCCTTTCGCGACAATCATTCCGGAGAGCGTGACCAGGACCGCCCCCATGAGCCCGAAGGTCGAAAGGAACCAGGAGATGGTTCCCAGGATCAGCAGGAGCCTGGCGAGATTCACCAGGAGCAGGAAGCGTGTCCTCGCGAAGACCCGTAACACACCGTCGGTCTGCAGTACCGGGAACAGGATCGACAGGCTCCAGACCAGGAAAATCGGCACGCTCGCCGCATAGGCGGGGGTGAACAGGACGACGATCAGGTCGCGCCCCAGCACCAGGAGCAGCGCCGTCATCGGGAGGAAGATCAGCGCGAGGCGCAGCGTCGTCTGGTGCCACAGCGCCGTGACCGCGCCCCGATCCTTGTCGGCGAGCCTCTCGCTCATGCGGACCATCATCACGTTGCCGGCCGGACCCGCCACGAAGTCCACGAACGGGATCTGCAGGCAGCCGACGGCATAGAGGGCGAAGGTCGCCGCATCGAAGCGCGCGGACACCACGTACTGGTGCAGATTTCCCTGGATCGTTTCGATCAGGACCGCAGCCCCGAACGGCAGCGCGTACACGAGCTGTTCCTTGAGCGCACCATAATCCGGGCGCAGCCCGCCCTTGAGCTCCCCCGCGAAGTACCCGATCATCACCGCCACGCGCAGGGCCGCGAACGCCACCGCGCCGATCAGCACCCAATCCAGACGGCGGGTGACCAGCCCGGGGACGATGAACAGCGCCGATCGCAGCAGGTCCGACAGCCCGTACGACGCCGCCGCCCAGGCAAAGCGCCCGCGCGCGATCAGGACGATCTCGAGACCCGCCGACACGAGCATCAGCATCAGGAACGCGCCAATCCACGGGAGATGCGCCGCCAGGGCGGCGTTGTTCAACCACGCGGCGATCGCCGGCGCTCCCGCCCACAACAGCGTGCCGGACGCCAGACCCAGGGCCCCGAGGCCGATCGCGGCGTTCGCGACGTAGGCCCCACGACGCCCCTGCGTCTGCGGGACGAAATAGAAGAGGCTCTCGGCCATGCCGACCTGCGCGATGGCGTACAGGGTCGCGAAGACGAGGAAGAGCTGTTTGTAGGTGCCGAACGTGGCCTGGTCGAACACCCGCACCAGCACCACCGGGATGAAGAAGGTCACCGCGAAGCCGACGCTGCGACCGAGCGTCAGCACGAGCTCGGGCCCGAACGGGACGCCGCTCGATTCGACGGGCCGGCTCATGGGATGGTGCGGCTCCACGCCGCGCGCAGGTGCGGCCTGTCGTCGATCCCGGCCCCGTGTGCCTGGCGGCACGGGGACAGGGCGTCGAAGACACCGCCGACCAGGCACGCCAGGACCGCTCCGGAGAAGGCCCCGCGCGCGTCGACGCAGGCGCGTTCCCAAAGGATCCGGCGCGACAGCGTCAGGAGCGGGAATTTCGGATCCCGGTGTCCGCACGCGGTGTAGGCGAAGCGGTAACCCGCCCCGGCGGTGGCGATCAGGGTGCGGGAGTCGAACCGACCGTCGGGGTAGGCGAAGTGTTCGACGTGCGTCTTCAGGCGCGCTTCCAGTGTCTGGCGCGATCCGGAAATCTCGTCGCGCATTCGCTTCCGGCTCTCGTGGGTCAGCAGGGCGTGGCTCTCGCTGTGGGAGCCGATCGTCACCCCGGCGGAGCGCATCGCGTCGATCATTTCCCAGGTGAGGGCCAGCCCGCCGTCGGTCCCCTGCGCGCCGAAGCGGGACTCGAGTCCGGCGATCACGGCCAGGATGGCCGGCTGCGGGAGAGTCTCGAGGAACAGGCGCAGCGCCGCGAACGTCGTCCGGCCCGCGCGCGCCAGGGCCCGCGGCTCGGGCATGGGCAGCCGGCACTCCTGGTACAGGCCGGTGATCACGTCCACGGGGTCGGCCACGTCCGACAGGGCCCGGCCAAGGAGAGCGTACAGCCTGTCGTGGTTCATCGACCGCGACGTGCCGACCATCCCGGTCACGACGAAGATGGTCGCGGGGATCCCCTTGCGTTTCAGGATCGGGAAGCCGTTCTCGTACACGTCGCGATAGCCGTCGTCGAAGGTGACGGCGGCGGTCCCGGCGGTGGGGCCTCCCTCCTCCAGGCGCTTCGTCATGTCCTCCAGCGAAACCAGGCGGTAATGGGCGCCCAGCCAGTCGAGCTGTTGCTCCAGCATCCGCGCGCTGATCAGCATCGACGGTATGGAGGTCCTGGCGCTTCGGTCGAAGTCCTGGACCACCCTGTGATACCCGACGATGAGGGGCGTTTCCCTCGATCTCCGCCCGGATCCCAGCAGCCCGACGGCGCCGGACTTGCTCAAACCCAGCGCCACGCCCAGCTTTACGAGGTTTCGAAGCACGTGCCTGTCTCTCCTGAACTGCCCTTCAGGGCGGTGGCGATCCGGTCGGCCAGGGCGCGGGGCATGGCCCTGCGCGCCAGACGCCGGGCGCCGCGGCCAAAATCGTTCACTCTCCGCTGGATGGCGCCGCGGGCGCGGGGCGGGTAGATCTCCAGTCGTCCGATCTCCCGGTGCTGCCGCGCCCAAAGGGACTTGTACCCTTCGTCGCCGTGCAGGAAATCGAACTCCGCCGCCCCTTCCTCCAGGGCCTTCCGGATGGTCAGACCCATGGCGACGAGGCCGACGCTCAGCTTGCCGTACGCCGGGTCGAAGCCCGACTGGTAGAAGTAGAAGGTGCGACCGTAGCGGAACCCATAGAACGCCGCCGCCGGCACCCCGTCCAGACGCAGCAGGAACAGACGCAGCCAGCCGCGCCGCAGGGCCAGCGCGCTGAACTCCTCGTGGAATGCGAGCAGACCCTGGGTGTGGAAGGCCTCCGACCCCCCCAGATCCCGCCGTCGCAAATTGTGCAGGTCGATCAGGTGCCCGAGGAACTCGCGCCGCTCCGCCTCGCTCCTGGCCTCGGCAAAAAGCAGCCCGGACGACCGGGTCAGGTTCCGCAGGCGTCGATTCAGATTGGCCCGGTGCGCCGGGCCCAGTCCGGCGAGGTACGACGCCCACGTTCGGCCCGAGAGGTCGATATAGGGGCACACGGCGGTTGCGGCCTCGGACAGGCCCCAGCCGCGCCCTTCGATCCGCCCCGCGAGATCGGCAGCCAGGGAGGAACCCCTCCTGATCTGCGCCAGATCCAGCATGGTCTTCCCCCGCCCCAGGAAGTCGGCCAGAGCCGGCAGGGCGTCCTGCTCCCGGCCCGCCCGGACGATCACGTCCAGGTAGTCGGATCCGGCCAGTCCCGTCCCCAGGAACTCCAGCGAGGAAAATGGTGCCAGGCGGCCGAAGTCGGGGGGGCGGAGCGCCAGGGGTGCGATGGCAATCAGTTCCCCCGCGGAACGGACCGCGAGGATCGACAGCCGTCGCCGGCCGCCCAGGTGCTTCCACCAAGTGAACATCCACTCCCAGGTCAGGAAGAGAGAGTCGGACGGGCTCTTGGAGAGCAGATCGTCCCACTCGTCGCGCAGCCGCCGGAACCCCTCCGCCTCCGCGATCCTCTCGATCGCGCAGGGGAGGGGCCGTCCGGCCGTCATGGAAGTCGAAGCCGTGAGCATGGTGCCTGGAAGGAACCGCCCGGAACCGGCGATTACCGGTGCGCGGCCTGGTCGTTGACCTCGAGACTGGCGATCATGCGATTGAACGTCCGGCTCAGTTCGCCGTAGTCCCGCCCGGGAGCGATGAACAGCGCGTAGATGACGTCGTCATCGGGAAGCTCGCGGGTGAACACGGTGACCCGCTCCTCCTGTCCCGTCACATCCGAACGCCCGGCCAGAACCAGGGACAGGGCCGCCGCCCCGCTGACCCGGTCGGTCCGCTGTGAATTCGGCGCCAGTTTCAGGTTGGGGTTGGACCGGAGGATCTGCGCGACGAGATCGTTCGTGGCCTGGGCGAGATTGGTGCGGCTGATGGAGCGGCCGCTTTCGTCTTTGAAGGCCATGCCGTAGTCCGCGGGGTCGCCGCTCCCGAACCGCTCGCTGACGTCGCGATCGATCGGATCGTAGTGGTTGATGATCACTCCGTAGACGAGGTTCTGTTCCTCGCTTCCCGTGTTGACGTACCCGCCCGGTGGAGCGAGCGTGGCCCCGTACCCGTTCGCCGGCTCGTAGACGCGCCAGTTCTCCGGGTAGCCGACCTTGAAGAATCCGCCGCGCTGCTCGAACGATCGGAAACTCGTGGACGGACGGTCGACGTTCACCTCGGCGACGCGACCGCCTCCGGCGGTGAGCCCTGTCGTTCCCGACGTGCCGGTCTGCGCCTGGGCGATCTGCAGCGATGTCTGCGCCGGGGGCATCCCTTTGAGCGCGGATTTGGCCTGTCGGAGGCCGCCGACCGCCGGCGACGTCCTGACCGTCAACGACTTGATCTCAGTCCTGATGCGGGTGGCGCGGTCTTTGGGAGCGGGGTGGCTGCTGAAGAACTGCTCCACCTTGCCCGGATCGCGCGCCTGCGTGGTCCGCAACATCTCGAAGAAGGTCACCATGTCCTGCGGGTTGTAGCCGGCCCTGGCCATCGTCTGCGCCCCCACGATGTCCGCCTGCTCCTCGTCCGTGCGGCTGAACTTCAGGAACAGCGTGTTCAGCCCGAATCCCCCGACGGCATTGATCGTCTTCGCGGTCGAGCTGTTGTCCTTGCCGATCAGCCCCCCCAGCACTCCGAGCCCCATCTGGCTGAGGTAGGCCTTGGACGCCTGATTGGTCCCGTGCCGCAGCGCCACGTGGGCGATTTCGTGGGCCATGACACCCGCGAGCTCTCCCTCGGTCTTGGCCGCCTCGATGAGGCCGCGGTTGAAGTACAGATACCCGCCCGGCAGCGCGAACGCGTTGATGTCGGAGGCGTTCACGACCTTGAACTGGTACGGGTAGTCCGCGCCGGGGGCGGCGGCCGCGAGACGCTTCCCGACCGCATTGATGAAGGTTTCGACCGAGCGGTCATGGAGGATCGGCAGCTGGCGATCCGCCTCGGCCGCGGATTTCTGCCCGATCTCCTTGTCCTGGTTCACGGAGAAAAGGTTGAAACCCGGCTTGATCTTGGTCTGGGCGGAGGTCACTCCTCCGGCCGCGACCACGACGGCCAGGAAACAGCCGATCACGACTGCGATTCGCGACTGCTTGGCTTTCATGTCATTCACCTCTCTTGATTGTGATCCGGACGGCTCTAAAGGTTCTTCTGGCGTACGAACAGCAACAGCACACCGGCCGCGACGGCGCCGGCGCCGGCCCAGACCGGAATGTTGAACGTCTCCTTGTCCTTGACCGACAACTCCAGACTCCCCAGCTTGAGATCGTGGCTTTCCCTGGTGTAGGTGAAACCGCCATACACCAGCCCCACAATGCCGGCCACGATCAGGACCAGGGCCAGGATCTTGATTGCGCTCATGTCCCCTCCTTGTGAGTGAAGAACCCGGGGTGTCCGGAGCGGGCGGCACCCCGGGATTCCCTACGCAATGCGACGGCCTCGAAGGAGGCGGAACAGAAGCATCACGACGGCGAGGACAAGCAGGACGTGAACCAGCCCCCCCATCGTGTACGAGGACACCATCCCAAGCAGCCAGAGAACAACCAGCACGACGACCAGGGTCTCGAGCATGTGCGGCCCTCCTTTACGGGGTGACGCGGTTCACTGAAGTTTCAGATCGAGAATCTGCCGGGCGGAATAATCGATCCGGTTGACGGTGATGTCCTGGTGGATCGGGATCTCCAGGACGTGATCGCGCAGGTATTTCGCGTCCGGGCCTTCCTCGGACGCGGCCTCGGGATCGCCGTAGTTCCAGAACTGCACCGCCTCGATCCCGCGGCTCCACAGCGCGGCGGCCGCCGCCGCCTTGTCGCTCACCAGGATCGGGAAGAACAGCGGGCAGACGCCCGGCTCCAGGTCTTCGCGAAGCATGGCGACGGCGCCCTGGAGCCGGTCGCGCAGCCTCAGAAAATTCGCCCGGCGGCGCGCCCGGATCTCCTGGTAGTCGAGATGCTTGAGGAGAAGAAGGGACAGGCCCGAAATCCGCGTGTTGACGTCGGAAAGGCTGAAGCCGATGTCGCCCACGGTGACCCGCTTCGCCGGCAGAACGCGCAGCGCCCGGCCGAATCCGCCTTTGGCGGCGGAAAGCGCCCCGCCCACCGTCGCCCAGCGCCCGCGGATCCTCCGGATGACGAGCTCGGCGGTCTGGCCTCCGACCGAGGCCACACCGCAGCCCTCCCATGCGAGCCGGTCGAGGCCCCGCAGCGACCCGGCGTTCTGGAGCAGCAGGCCGCCGTTGGGAACGGGAAGCGTCTTGTACAGGCAGAAGACCGCGAAATCGCCGAACGCGCCGAGCGGCCGTCCCTCGGTCTCGCTCAGGAGCGCCAGGGCGCAGTCCTCGATCAGGAGGATGCCGCGTTCCCGGCACAACGCCACGATCTCCCGCATCGGCTGGGCCCAGCCGAGATAATGGATTACGAAGAGGGCGCGCGCGCCCGAGCGGCTCAGCCTGTCGAGTTGATCCAGGTCCGGCTCCAGCCGGCGGTTGATCCGGTAGTAGCGGAGCCGCGCGCCCGACGCGCGCATCGCGCCC
>Ga0214473_10011933_pt1 | contig 10190 bp, 10 predicted proteins | sample RVTome_7_FD_203509 | JGI IMG/M metagenome (GOLD analysis project Ga0214473, IMG submission 203509) | Soil microbial communities from uranium-contaminated site in the Upper Colorado River Basin, Wyoming, United States - RVT98D197 | ecosystem: Environmental > Terrestrial > Soil > Contaminated >... | reverse complement strand
CGTGCGTGAGCTCGAAGGAGCGCTCGTGAGGGTCGTGGCCTGGTCCGAGCTGACCGGTCAACCGATCGACCAGCCCCTGGCCGAGCGCGCGTTGCAGGACCTGATCCCGCAGAGCGAGACCGAGATCCCCGCACCGCTCATCATGGAAGAGACCGCCGGGTACTTCTCGCTCTCCACGGGCGATCTCGTCTCGAAGTCCCGCTCGCGTCCGCTGACGCAGGCCCGCCACATCGCGATGTATCTGACGCGCGAGTGCACCGGACTCTCCCTGGTCAAGATCGGCGAGATCTACGGTGGACGCGATCACAGCACGGTCCTACACGGCATCAAGAAGGTCGAGGACGAGATGCGGGCTCGCGACGCGACCTTCCGCCAGGTGCAGGACCTGACCCGAATCATCCGCGGCCGTGGCCGGAGAGTCACGTGAGCGGTGACATGAAGGGTGTGGATAACCACGGCGTGGGCGGTGGGCCCTTCCTGTCCGTCTCGACAGGCCGCGCGGAGCGACACCTTGTTCCCACCGAACATCCACATGTCAGACAGGCCCGATACGCTGCGGGAACGGGCCGTTCTCCACGGTTCCCACAGCCCCTACTACCACTGGTATAGATGAAAGAACAGAAGCACTAGGGGGTGCCCAACGTGAAGTTCCGATGTGATCGCGACGTCTTGTCCGAAGCGCTGCAGACCGTGCAGCGAGGGGTCTCCTCGCGTCCGGGTATCCCGGCGCTGACCGGGGTGTTGCTCGAGGCAGCCGAAGGCGGCAGCCTGACCCTGACCACGACCGACCTGGAGGTCTCGGCTCGCCTCACGATCGATGTGTCGGTCGCCGAGGCCGGCGTCGCGCTGGTGCCGGCCCGATTGCTGGGCGACACGGTCAAGTCGCTGTCCGATGCGCCCGTCGAGTTCGAGACCGATCAAGCGCAGGCGGGGATCCGCTGCGCGGCCTACGAAGGCGCCCTGCGCCTGCTGCCGGCCGAGGACTTCCCGGGGCTGCAGGAACCCTCGGGAACGCGCGTGACGGCCGAGGCGGGCCCGTTCGCCGAGGCTGTGGCCCAGGTGGGACGGGCCGCTAGCAGGGACGAGGCGCGCCCGGTCCTCACCGGCGTGTTGATCGAGGTCAGCCGCGAGGGCGTCGTCCTGGTAGCGACCGATTCGTACCGGCTTGCGGTGCGCGATCTGGTGGCGACGGCGGACGGCGAGGGCAAGGCGATCGTGCCCGAGCGAGCGCTGACCGAGGCGGGCCGGGCGGCGTCGGCCGACGAGAAAGGTCAAGTGGCGATCCTGTTGGACGACTCGCAGGTGTCGTTCCGGGTCGGCGGGCTGACGCTCACGTCGCGGCTGATCGAGGGCGAATTCCCGAACTTCCGTCAGTTGCTGCCCGAGGGGCACGAGAGCCGCATGACCGTCTCGCGCCAGCAGTTGCTCGACGCGGTTCGGCGCGTGGGTCTGTTGGCGCGCGATACCACCCCGGTACGCATGGAGTTCAACGCGCTCGGGGTCAAGCTGTCATCCAGCTCGCCCGATCTGGGTCAGGCCGTCGAGACTGTGGAAGCTCGCTACGAGGGCGAGGACCTGACCGTGGCGTTCAACCCCCAGTACCTGATCGACGGTCTGACGGCTTCCAACGGCGAGTCGGTACGTCTGGATGTTCGCGACGGGTTGAAACCCGGCGTGGTCCGGGGTGACAACGACGAGTTCACCTACCTGGTCATGCCGGTGAGGCTTCCGGCGGCCGTCGTCTAAGCTGCGGCGCAAGGCTTCCCCGCGATGCATCTGGCGTGGCTGGAGCTGCTCGACTTCCGCAACCACGCGCGTACGCGGATCGATCCCATGCCGCAGGGGTTGATCGTGGCGGTGGGTCCCAACGGCGAAGGCAAGACCAACCTGCTCGAGGGGATGCACTTCCTCTATGCGCTCGGCAGCCCCCGGGTCTCGACGAACGAGCCACTCGTGCGCGAGGGCGCGGACCACGCGTACGCACGCGGAGAGTTCGTCACGCTTAGTGGACGCGTGTTGGTCGAGGTCGAGGCCCCGCGTCGCGGGGCGAGCCGCGTCAAGGTGAACCGTTCGCCGGTGCGGCGACGGCGCGACCTTCGGCGCCAGGTGCGCGCGGTGCTGTTCGGCCCGTTCGACCTACCGATCGTCATCGGTGACCCGGCGCGGCGTCGAGCGTTCATGGACGAGGCGGTCGTCGCGCTCCAACCCGGGCGCGACACCCTGACCACCGCGTACGAACGGGTCCTTCGCCAGCGGAACCGGCTGCTGAAGGAGTGGGACGGCTCGGGGGCTCCCAAGGGGCTCGAGGCCTGGGACGAACAGCTCATCCAGGCGGGCGTCGCGGTCGTCGCCGCGCGGGCCGAGGCCACCGAGCTCCTGGCCGCGCCCGCCTCGGTGGAGTTCGAAGCGCTCGCCGGCTATCCGCTCGTCGTGCGATACGCCCCCAACGTTTGGGATGCAGATGATCTGGCGGGTGCCTTCCGGATCAGGCTCGACGAGCGCCGCGCCGACGAGCTTCAGCGCCGCGCCTCCTTGGTGGGCCCGCATCGCGACGAGCTGGAGCTTGCGGTCCGAGATCTGGGCGCACGCGCCTTCGCCTCGCACGGCGAGACGTGGGCCGCGGCGCTGTGCTTGCGTCTCGGCGTGGCCTCGGCCGTCGCCGACGCGATCGGTGAGCCGCCGCTGCTCCTGGTCGACGATCCGTACAGCGCGCTCGACCCGGCGCGCCGCGACCGTATCGCCGAGCGGTTGCGTGGTCGCGGCGGCCAAGTCGTGATCAGCGTCGCCGACGACGCCGACGTGCCCGGGGCCGCCGATGCGGTCTGGGACGTGCGCGCGGGGTCGATCTCGGTCAGGGAGGCCGCCTAGCCGTGCCGCACTCCAAGGACTTCGCGCACCGCAAGGACCGGCGGTCCACCGACCCGGTCGCGCTGGGTGAGGTGGTCGAAGGGCTGCTCGCCGAGACCGTGTTCAGCCGCGGGATGCCCGTCGCCAAGCTCGCGGTCGCGTGGCCGCAAGTGGTCGGCGAGCGGCTCGCGGCCGAGACGGCGCCGGCCTCGCTGGAGGGCGGCGTGCTGGTCGTTCGGGCCTCCGATGGACCCTGGGGAGCCCAAGCCCGATTCCTAGCCGAGCAGATCCGAGACCGCGCGGATCGGGCGCTCGGCGGCGGCGCCGTGACCACCGTCAAGGTGGTCGTCGGCCAAGCGGGAAACCGCAGGTAGAGGGCCGGATTTCGTCGCTCCGCCTGCGGTCAGGCGTCGGTCCCGTCGGGTAGAATCAAGGGAGTTCGTGCGGATCCCCTCGCACGTCCCCCCGCGACGGCGCGAGGGGTTCAGCGCGGCCCCGATCGGAGGACGTTTGGCCACCGCAACGAAGGCGACCAAGACCAAGAAACCCGGATACGACTCCAGCAACATCCAGGTTCTCGAGGGCGTGGAGCATGTCCGTCTCCGCCCCGGGATGTACATCGGCACCACCAGCGTCAGGGGCCTGCACCACCTCGTCTACGAGGTCGTCGACAACTCCATCGACGAGGCCATGGGGGGGCACGCCACCAAGATCGTGGTCACCATCCGCAAGGACGGATCCGTCAGCGTCGACGACAACGGACGCGGGATCCCGGTCAAGCCGATCCCAGGGGCCAAGGATCGCCGACCTGCGATCGAGGTCGTGCTCACCACCCTCAACGCCGGGGGGAAGTTCGGCGGAGGCGGCTACCGCATCTCCGGAGGTTTGCACGGGGTCGGCGTCTCGGTGGTCAACGCGCTGTCGTCCAAGATGATCGCCGACGTCCTGCGCGACGGCTTCGCCTGGCATCAGGAGTACGCGCGCGGCCGGGCCACCAGCAAGCTGGCCAAGGGCAAGGCCAGCGCCAAGAGCGGCACCACCATCCAGTTCTGGCCCGACCTCGAGATCTTCACCGAGACCGTCGAGTTCAGGCGCGAGCTGCTGATCGAGCGTCTGCGCGAGCTGGCGTTCCTGAACAAGGGTGTCGAGATCCATCTCAACGACGAGCGCGACGGGGCCAAGGAGCTCTTCCGGGCCAACGGGGGGCTGGTCGATTTCGTCAGGTACCTGGCGTCGGGCAAGGAGACGACCTCCAAGATCATCCCGATCGAGGTCAAGGAGACCGACGCCGAGATCGAGCTGGCGTTGCAGTGGACGGCCGGGTACGCCGAGTCGGTCTACTCGTTCGCCAACACGATCAACACCCACGAGGGCGGCATGCACGAGGAGGGACTCAAGAAGTCCCTGACCAACGTGTTGAACCGCTACGCGCGCGCCAAGGGCTTGCTCAAGGAGAAAGAGGACAACCTGATCGGCGAGGACGTCCGCGAGGGGCTCATCGCCATCCTCTCGGTCAAGCTGCGGAACCCGCAGTTCGAGGGCCAGACCAAGACCAAGCTGGGCAACGCCTCCATGCGCTCGCTGGTCGAGACCACCGTCAACGCGCAGCTCGCGGAATGGCTCGAGGAGCATCCCGGCGAGGCCAAGCGCATCGTGCAGAAGTCCCAGGCGGCCGCCAAGGCGCGGCTGGCCGCCAAGCAGGCGCGCGACCTCACGCGGCGGAAGTCGTTCCTGGAGAGCGGCTCGCTACCCGGCAAGCTGGCCGACTGCCAGCTCAGCGACCCGGGGTCGTGCGAGCTCTACATCGTCGAGGGCGACTCGGCCGGCGGATCGGCCAAGGCGGCCCGCAACCCCGCCACCCAGGCCATCCTGCCGATCCGCGGCAAGATCCTCAACGTCGAGAAGGCCCGGCTGCACAAGATCCTGGAGAACCAGGAGATCCAGGCGCTGATCACGGCGATCGGCACGGGCGTGGGCGACGAGTTCGATCTGGCGAAGGCCCGCTACCACCGGATCGTGATCATGGCCGACGCCGACGTCGACGGCGCCCATATCCGCACGCTGCTGCTCACGTTCTTCTTCAGGAACATGCGCGAGCTCATCGACGCGGGCTACGTCTACCTCGCCCAGCCGCCGCTGTATCTGGTCAAGGAAGGCAAGCAGGAACACTACTTCTACACCGAGCGCGAATGGGACGACTGGCGAGCGGCCAACGGCGACGGCAAGAAGCTCGACGCGCAGCGGTTCAAGGGCCTCGCCGAGATGGACGCCTCCCAGCTGTGGGAGACCACGATGGACCCCGACAGGCGCACGCTCCTGCAGGTCACGCTGGAAGACGCCGCCACGGCCGACCGCCTGTTCACCGTGTTGATGGGCGAGGACGTCCCGTCGCGACGCCAGTTCATCGAGACCAACGCCAAGTACGTCTCCAACCTCGACGTCTGATGTTGCGGAGGAACCGCTACCGATGAGCCAGAACCTGTTCGCCGGACGCATCGAGCCGGTCCAACTCGAGGAAGAGATCCAGCGCTCCTACCTCGACTACGCCATGTCCGTCATCGTGGGGCGCGCGCTTCCGGACGTGCGCGACGGGCTCAAGCCCGTGCACCGCCGGATCCTGTGGTCCATGCTCGAGCAGGGCCTGCGGCCCGACCGGCCGTACCGTAAGTCGGCCAACGTGGTCGGCGGCGTCATGAGCAAGTACCACCCCCACGGCGACGCCGCGATCTACGACGCGATGGTGCGCATGGCCCAGGACTTCTCACTGCGCTACCCGCTGGTCGACCCGCACGGCAACTTCGGGTCGGTCGACGGTGATCCGGCCGGCGCGGCCCGATACACCGAGGCGCGTCTGGGCTCGTTCGCGATGGAGATGCTGCGCGACATCGAGGCCGAGACCGTCGACTTCGTCCCCAACTACGACGGGTACGAGCAGGAGCCGCTGGTCCTGCCCAGCCGCTTCCCCAACCTGCTGGTCAACGGCGCCGGCGGCATCGCGGTCGGCATGGCCACCAACATCCCGCCGCACAACCTCAACGAGGTCATCGACGCCGTCGTCCACTCGATCGACAACCCGGAGTCCACCCCCGCCCGGCTGATGAAGTTCGTCAAGGGGCCGGACTTCCCCACGGGCGGGTTCGTCATGGGCAAGCAGGGCATCAAGGACGCGTACGAGACGGGGCGCGGCTCGATCAAGGTCCGGGGCAAGACCACCATCGAAGAAGGCTCGAGCGGCCGGTCGCAGATCGTGGTCACGGAGCTGCCCTATCAGGTCAACAAGGCGCGGTTGGCCGAGAAGATCGCCGACCTGGTCAAGCTGGGCAAGATCAAGGACATCGCCGACGTCCAGGATCACTCCAGCAACCGCAACGGCATGCGCCTGGTGATCGTGCTCAAGCGCGCCGCCAACCCGCACGTGGTGCTCAACCAGCTCTACAAGCACACCCAGCTGCAGGACACGTTCGGCGTCATCATGCTCTCGCTGGTCGACGGCGTGCCACGCACGCTCAACCTGGCCGAGATGATCGGCTACTACGTCGATCACCAGGTCGACGTGGTCACCCGCCGCACGCGCTTCGAGAAGCGCAAGCGCGAAGAGCGCCTGCACATCGTTGAGGGGCTGCTGATCGCCCTCGACCACCTGGACGAGGTCATCAAGATCATCCGCGGCTCGCAAGACGCCGACGAGGCGCGCACCAAGCTGATGAAGAAGTTCAAGTTGAGTGAGGTCCAGACCAACCACATCCTCGACATGCCGCTGCGCCGGCTCACCCGGCTGGCACGCGAGGAGCTCGATTCCGAGAAGAAGGAACTGATCGCTCGCATCAAGTACCTCGAGTCCCTGCTCAAGAGCCCCGCCAAGCTCCGCGGCGTGATCAAGGAAGAGCTCCAGGAGATCAAGAAGAAGTTCGGCGACGCGCGCCGCACGCAGATCAAGCCCGACGAGGGCGAGTTCGACCTGGAGGACCTGATCGCTGAAGAGGACGTGGTCATCACGGTCTCGCGGGCCGGCTACGTCAAGCGCCAGCCGGTCGACGCGTTCAAGCGGCAGGGCCGCGGCGGCAAGGGCATCAAGGGCGCCACGCTCAAGGAAGAGGACGTCATCAAGAACGTCTTCATCACGACCACGCACCACTGGTTGCTGTTCTTCACCTCCAGGGGCAAGGTCTACCGCGTCAAGGCCCACGAGATCCCCGAAGCCACGCGCCAGGCACGCGGCCTGTACGCGGCCAACCTCCCGGGCGTGCAGGTCAGCGGCGACGAGCGCGTGTCGGCGGTGCTCGATCTCAAGGAGTACGACAAGGGTAGGTTCCTACTGTTCGCGACGCGCAAGGGCATGGTCAAGAAGACCGCGCTGCCCGAGTACGACTCGCCGCGCACCGGCCTGGCCGCGATCAACCTCAAGCAGGGCGACGAGCTGATCGACGTCAAGCTCACCGTTGGCACCGACGACGTGTTCCTGGTCTCGCGCAAGGGTCAGACGATCCGGTTCAAGGAGTCGCTGGCGCGAGCGATGGGCCGCGCCACGGCGGGTGTGATCGGCATGCGCTTGGGCGAGGACGACGAAGTGATCGCGCTCGCGCTGTCTTCGGACGGCGAGGAGATGATCAGCGTCTCCCAGAACGGGTACGGCAAGCGCTCCAAGCTGGCCGACTACCCGGTCAAGGGCCGCGGTGGCAAGGGCGTGATCGGCCACCAGATCACCAAGAAGACCGGCCTGCTGGCCGGCGCGTTCATCGGCTCCAAGGAGCAGGACCTGCTCACGATCTCGTCGGCGGGCAAGGTGCAGCGCGTCGGCGCCGGAGACATCCGCCGCGTCGGGCGCAGCTCGCAGGGCGTTCGAACCATGAGGGTCGAAACGGGCGAGTCCGTGGCCGCGATCGCGCCGGTCGTGCTGCAGATGGACGAGGACGAGTCCTAGCCCGCGTCGTGAGCGAGCCCCTCCCGTCCTGGGAACAGGTCCGAGCGCTGATGCTGGTGCCCAAGCCGCCCGCCGCCTGTTGGGCCTTCGCTATCGGCAAGGCGCCGATCCGGGTCGCGGCCGGCGACGACGTCGGCGCGATGCCCGGGTGGCTGGCGTCGGCGCTGGAGCCGTCTCGGTTCCCGGCGCTGGCCTCGTCCCAAGGATCCGTACTGACCTCCGAGATCGTCGACGGGCGCCCCGCTCTCGTCGTCGAGGTTCGGGGACTGCGGGGCAAGATGCCGCTCCGCCTGTGGGTCGACGCCGGCATCGGAACGATCGTCCGCATGGAGCGGACCGATGATGCTGCACCCCTGCTGGTGCTCGACGGCTTGGATCCGGCCGGCGAGGATGGCGGGGCAGGCTAGCCGGCCGCCCGCAGGCCCTGCAGGGCCACCAGTCGGCGGATCTGGCCGCGCGCCTCGCCGTACGACAACCCGGTCGGAACCTCGACGCCGGCGCGGCCGGCCAGGTGCTGCAGGGTCAGGGCCTGGGCGTCGCTCATCGGCTCGCGGGCGAAGCTGTCCACGACCAGGGCGACCTCACCCTCTGTCAGCGTGTCGTCGAAGGGCAGCCCGAACTCCTGACACAGGAAGTGCAGGTAGGCGGCCTGCTGCGCGGTCATCGGTCCCGCCGCGTCCTCCCAGGCGTCCAGCTCCGCGGTCTCCCAGTCCTCCAGGCCCCAGGCCACACGGGCATCCACACCGGCTTCGTCGATCCGGCACAGGTAGCACCACTGCGCGTCCGAACCGTGACGACACGCGTCCATGGAGGGAGTTTCGGCAGCCGGAACCCGAGACCTGAGGGGCTCCCGTCAGGTCGCCTGAGTCGATGCTGGCCCCCCCGCGCCGGCGGGCTGCTCCAGCCGCACCGTGCGGAACACCCGCCACAGCGCGAGGTCGTACACGACCTTCAGGGCGCCGGCCGCCACGAACGGTGCCCCCAGGGCCACGCCGGTCATGAGCGCGCCGCCCAGCACCGGGCCGAACGGGCGCGCCACGTAGCGGGCGGTATTCGTGAAGGCGGCCGCAGCGGTTCGCTCCTCGGGGTCCACCATGGCCGCGATGTATGCCTGGCGGGTCGGCACGTCCATCTGCGACAGCGCGAAGCGCGCAAGCAGCACGGCGATCGCCCACGGCAGGCTCGGCATCAGCGGCACCGCGATCAGCAGCAGGTTGGACGGCAGGTGCGAGAAGACCATCGTGTTCAGCAGGCCGAACCGTGCCCCGACCCGGGCGGCCGCCATCGAGGAGCCCGCCTGGATCAAGCCGCCGGCGAACACCACGAGGCTCATCAGCTCGGGGCCAGCACCGAACCTGCGCTGGAACCAGAACACCACGAACGTGGTCACGACGAACCCGCCGGCGAACGCATCCAAGGCGAACAGAGCCGCAAGCTTGGACACGGTTCCGCGGGAACGCTCCAACGGGCGCGCTCCCACGGTGACACCGCCCTCGACGGCGGGGGTCAGGCGCAGGCCGATGGCCACGCACACGGCCGCGACCAGTGGGAACAACAGCAGCCACCGTTGCCCTGAGGGCCACGACGGTCCCAAGCTCTGCAGGAAGGCCGGCCCGCCGGCCGCCAGCGCGCCCAGGGCGCCCGCCAGGAACGCAACGGCGTTGTAGCGCCCGAACACGTGCACGCGAGCGGAGCCGGGGGCCGCCCCGATCATCGCTTGCTCGAGCGACGTGATGGGCCCCGATTCGTTGGCGTCGGTGGACAGGGTCCCGGTCAACGCCACGAGGACCAAGACGACGAGCGCGTCGGTCAGCGCGAAGACTGCGCCGGCGACCCCCAACAGGCACAACAGCCCGACGTACAGACGCCGGCGCCCCACCCGGTCACCGATCAGCCCGACCGACACGGACACCAACGCCATCCCGGCGAGCATCGCCGTGAAGACGAACCCGACCTGGGTGTCGCTCAGCCCACCGGCGGCCAAGGAGGAGCCGAGGACGACGGTTCCGAAGCCGTACAGGGCCGCGCGCAACGCCTGGATCCACAGGATCCGACGCAGATCCTCTTCGACGCCGGCGACGTCGCCCACGAGGGGACCATAATCCGTCGATGGATCGGATCGGGGGTTGGTCGACGATCGCGGTGTCGGCCGCGCTGTTCCTGGGCGCGGCGTTCCCGTTGCGCGGGCGGCTGGGCCCGCGCGCGATCGACGTGATGGTGGCGTCCGGGGGAGCGGGCCTGGCCGTGGGAGGGCTCTTGCTGCTCGACGACGTCGGGGTGGCCTCGTGGATCGTCGCCCCGTTGGTGCTGGCGGGCGCCGGGGTGGTGCACGTCCGCGTGTTCTTCGCGGGCGACGGGCCGCTGCGGACCTGAGCGAGCCGGGTTCGGGGCCATCCGGCTCCACGCCGACGGCGCGAGCAGG
>Ga0214473_10011931_pt1 | contig 10192 bp, 10 predicted proteins | sample RVTome_7_FD_203509 | JGI IMG/M metagenome (GOLD analysis project Ga0214473, IMG submission 203509) | Soil microbial communities from uranium-contaminated site in the Upper Colorado River Basin, Wyoming, United States - RVT98D197 | ecosystem: Environmental > Terrestrial > Soil > Contaminated >... | reverse complement strand
TTTCCCAACGGGTTGGCGATATCGCAGGCAATATAGGCAATTTCGCAAGGCCAGTCTTGATACAATAAGGACAGCCATTTGCAGTGGGTCAAATGTGCCAGAAAGTAAGAACACATAACCCAGCGTTCTCAGAACGTAGATCTTCGTCCTCCGGTATAAAATGATCGATTTCGACAAGCTCAATCCAGCGGCTCGCCATCATCATGGGTGCAGTGGACACTTCGACAAACTCAGTGCAGGCAGTGGGGATACATCCGCCAAATTAGGTTTATACTACGCTATGCTAGGCCCAGACCATGTCCCGTTTCGACGGGGAGTCCACGCCCGCCCAGCCGCCGCTACCCACAGGGTGCTAGGCGAACGCCAGCCGTTGGGCGGCCCGTCTTCAACAAGGAGGTGAATGCTGAATGCAGTGCAATGGCGAATCGCGGGCAATGTACCAAGAGTGGCGCAGGTCCCTTCAGGTGAGTGTTCGCTGTTCGACGATGAAACGAGCCAGAGAGAATGACTAATGGCCGCCACTCGCGAGAGCAAGAAATGACAGACGGGTAGAGAATATCCGCTGTTCTTCAATAATGGCTTCCAAAGAGCCGCAACCCGTTCACGCCGTTGTAGGCTGCTGCGGGCAATGGCACGGCAGCGAGGAAGACTACATCACCGACAATGGTCGGGCGCATCTCATAGGCGACATTGTGAGTGACACCGATAACTCCAGACAATTCGAAAGGAGAAAGAAACTATGATTGTCGTACGCTTCAAAGTGAAGTGCCTGCCTGAGAAAACCGACCAGGCCTTGGCTGCATTCAGGGAAATCGTTGCCGCGAGCCGACCACTCGATGGTGCGATCCACTTCGACATGGGCCGGGACATTACTGACCCAAACTCTTTCATCGCCATCGAGGTCTTTGCGGATCGGGCGGCGCTCGACCGCCAGGAGTCGTTGCCCGTGGTCCAGAAGACGATGGGCCTCTTTCAGGAGATTCTCGCCGGCGAACCCGAGGAGACTATCTTCCACGTCTCCTCCTCCGAGCCCTAGGGGACTTGAGGACGCGCCAAGCCGACCGCGCCAAGACCCCGGAATGGGGGCACTCATGTTCAGCCGGATCGTTCCGGTAGAGTGCGCGGCGGCTGAAGCGCAGGCCGTTAGCCAGTAGTGGTTCTAGCTTTGCCCGCTCTTGCGCCCCCACAGGACGGGGACTTTCGCGGACCGAGTATCAACCTCTTCGCAATGCTTTTGATCTTGCGCACACGGCGGCTGGAGCGAAAGATTCAACCATCAGTTACTTTTCAGTTGAAGTTTTCATGAATAGTCCTGACATACGCTGCATGAAAACCCCCACACCGATTCCTACCAGCAAACCGGTGGCGATGCCTGCGGCAAGTTTTATTAGATCATTGCTGATCTGCTGAGTCATGATCTGTGCAATGAAGCGGCCCAGGAAACCCGCGAGTATCATCGCCAACAGGAGACCGGCTGTCTCGATCAAGACATTACGCACGAAGACAACAAACGTGATTCTGCCGTGGAGATGCGCTTCTCGATGTTTTGCAATCACAGAGGTAATGGCTCGCGCAACGCTGAAAAGAAGAAGAATCATGAAAAGCATTAATCTGGCTGAGGGGAATTGCCATACAGCCATGACTGCGAGAAGAAGCGCAATCGAGATTAGGGTTGAATGTTTTCCAAATAAGATGGACATGTTGGGCCTTTCAGCAATATAGTCTCGTCAAGCAGGCACAAAGCGGAAATATATCCTGCCGAAATCATCCTTGTTGCGATGCAATTGGATCTCAGCATATTCTTCTTTCATGATCTTCGATATCTGCTCCAGTATTTCGTTCAGCACATAATAGTGCTGGTAATTTGCCCGAACACCCATCTTTTCGCCTGTCTTTGAGATAACATGCCCGTAAATTTCAGAGGTCTCAGGTGAAATACTTTTCATAAAAAGATGCATCTCATCATCATAGGCTTCCCGACTAGTTAACGGTTCTGTAATAGAATCCACTACATGACCCGCAAGATTAATCAGTTGGTCCAGCATCAGTCCTTCAATACCGATCACAGCATACGCCCCGCGCGCCTGTCGCTGAACGGTTTGGACGACCCACTCGCCATCGATGTTCTGAGCCACGTCAATGGCGAGGTCTCTGGTTTCATCTTTCGGATCTTTCAGGATATTGAATTCCACTTTCAAGCTGTGCCCCTCGGCAACCAATCCAGCCCATTTTTGGCGTAAGTCGGTCCATATTTCTTCCTTGAGTCCTGGGTTATTCATGTTTAGCTCTCTTTCGTAGATTTGCCATCGCCGCACTGAGTGAAGAATCCAACCCGAGGGCGTGTAAACGGGCCCGCTCGGCGCGGACCATCTCAATGGTGATCGGGTTCGATCTGGCTGCTTCTTCAAGCTCCTTCAATCTCTTTTCGAACAATACGCGAGTCTTGGCTAACTCCAGCATTTCCAGAAGATAAGGGCGGGCAAATTCATCAAAATTATTAAGAACATCCTCGGCAGTATAAGGCACTCGAAGCCGCTTTCTTTCTACTCCTGTTGACAACAAGGCCCAACGGCTTACAAATTCCCCAGCAGACGACACTCCTTTAGGCACAATGCAAATGTCTTCTAGGTAACCGCTTTCAGATTGAAAAGCCAGTTTACACCATTCATTTTCCAATTCAGCAACATATCCATATTCAGGATATCCGCCCTTTGGCATGAGTCCAACGAACTTAAACCCGTATTCCTCCCATAAAAAAGAAAAGCTCTTTCGCATGCCAATCAAAATATCATCAACAGTCATCATCTTTCAAATTCTCCTAATAAGTCATCTAAATTTCCAAACAGCATCCACTGCTCGTTCAAACAAAGAAGAAGTCTCTAAGGCAAGGGCTTCCATGTATCCATAACTTATCTTTTCCCACGAAGGGCTGGCTAGGATATGCTGGCGAAAAAGATCAGATCCCATTTGGACCTCATTTAGCGCACAACAAAGAGCCTGCTCACCCCGAGAATTCCTTTTTCAACTTCTCTATGTGCTCCAGATCATCTTTAAAGGCTGATTGCTTGATTAATTTGTAATTACCATCAGCATCCTTTACCCTCGCATAAACAAGCTCGTCTTGTTCCCCTCTCAAATAATCCGCCCGCGCCCGGTGTATTTTGTATTCATAGAATTTCGGCCATCGCGAAAAATCTCCTTCCAGACATAGATTGGCGTGTACCTTCAACCAGTTCGCATAATTCGCTAGGCGTATCTCCAGCTTATCTTGTGTCGTATCACTCTCCGACTTCCATCCTGGCTGATTCAGAAGAAATTTTTGATTAAATAAAGCTGAGGCAGTAGAGTGATCCTTGGGATTTGTCGACAGCAGAAGTTCTTTCTCCTTATCACTCGTATTTAAGTACTCATGAATAGCGACCGGATCTAAGTCATATTTTCTACCATCCTTAATACGATAGAACCACACTGCAGCATAGGCTGTCTCACTATCGATAAAAATAACGGTGGTATCGGATGTGTACTCCCCGCTCCATCTGTTTGCGAACGAACCTCGGAATTACTCTCATGGGTTACTCTGAAGCCATAGTCAAATTCAAGATAGCCAAATTCCTTCTTTACTCTGTAGGTAAAAGTCATTCCATTCATGGTTTACTCAAAACAACTCACTTACCCAATACTTCATTCCTCAACCTTGCCAAATGATCCCTCTCTCTCTGAAATATGGGGCGCTCAATCGTTTTAAGGGCACCGTATTCATCTTTAACAACGGCTAGGACAACTTCTTTCCCTCCCGCACGAAGTTCATCTGCCATTAATCGATTGATCTTGTATTCGTAAAACTCCGGCCATCGTGAAAAATTCCCCAACAGGCAAAAATCGGCATTTTCTTTTAACCAATTTCCATAATTTTTTAACAGTCTTTCTAGATCTCTATAAACATCTTCTCTGCTGCTCTTCCATTCAGTAGATGATAACAAAAATGTCTTGCTGAATATGGCGTTGGCGGCATCTCGGTCCTTCATATCTCTGGAAAGAAGAAATCGCTTTTCTTCCTCACTTGAGTTTAAGTATTCATGAATGGACACTGGATCAAGATAATATCTTTCATCATCTTGAATGCGAACAAATCTGACGGCCGCCTGGCCCGTTTCACTATCGATTAGTATGAGCGTAGTATCCGATGCGTATTTCACCACTCCATCTGTCTGTGGCTTAACATCGGAATTAATGGCAAGGATTACCTTAAAGCCATATTCAGATTCAAGATAACCAAAATACTTCTTTACTCTCTCAACAAAGGTTTCATCGTTCATTTTTATTCTCCTAATAAGCTTGGTGGCAAGTGCTCAAGGTATGATCCTTGTAGCTCTTGTGGTATAAAAAGATCATATTGTTCAAATTCAACACGTACATAGTTATTACTGGGCAACTCAATAAGCTTTAATTCAGGTAAACTAAATCTTCCTGCATTTAAAGGATCAATTACAGCGTTCTTGTTTACATTAAAAAGAAGTATTCTTCTTTGTTCAATCGCCTTTTCGATAAATGGGGTATTAATATCCGTCCAAAAATTAGCCCTGGCCTTTTCAAAAGGCGCCCATGCCTCAGAAGACAAAGATAAGTAAGAGCCTTTGATTTCATCTCCCAAAACATAATATGGTTTTGCACTACCTCCTCCGTATCCAAAAACTACAACCTTACTGTCCGGGTTCCGGATACTCTGCGACAAAATATTATCGAGCTCGGCTTCTGTCAGATTCAAATTCACAAGAGGGTGATTTACCGGATTCACAGGGTTTTCAATACCCAGCACCCACCCAATTAAGCTTTGCCCTTCCGTGGGGGGCCTTGTCAAGACGCCATAAGGATTAATACCATACTTCTCGCAAAGTGGTAAAAATCTCGCCACCATTTCATCGCCATATTTTTCCGTCAAAGAACTGATGAGCTGGGCAGCTTCTTCGTTAACTTGTTCAAGAGTTTCTTCAATAGTCTCTTCTGCAACTGCTTTCGAAACTTTCTTGACGGATATTGCAGGAACCGCCGCGACTGTATCTTTGACAACCCTTGTAGCAACTTCATCTGCGACTTCTTTTGTGGCTTTTTCCGCAACTGTCTGAGAAACCTTCTCAACTAACCCCTCGCTGATCTCCTGTAACGTCTTTTCTGCTACTTCTTCTAATGATTCTTTCGCCGTTTTCTCTATTAACTCTTCGCCGGTTTCCTTTAATGCTTTTTCTGCAACTTCCTCTAAAGATTCTTTTACAGCCTTCTCTAACAGTTCTTCAGCTGCTTCTTTAACTACTTTTTCCGCCGTCTCTTCCAGAACTTCCTTTCCAATCTTAAGACTCCATTTCCCCGCCTTTCCAAGATCACCCAGGATTGGAATCATCGCCATAGCGGAAATACTTGCTTCAATGTAGCGTCCCTCGCCTAGATAAATTAAGCCGTTGAGACCGTCAGCAACTTCACCTAACCCCGGAATAAAACCCACTGCATCAAGTGCTCCATGCACCCATTCCCCATATTTCTCCCACCAGGCAGATGCCTTATTCGCCAACGGTTGGTAGATGTATTGATTAATATCACTTGCGACCGGTTCGATATATGGTTGGTAAATATTCGTATTTATCCACGAAGCGCCATCTGCGACCACCTCTTTTGTCTTGTCCAGCAACGGTCTGATGTACGGCTGGTAAATCTTCTCATTAACCGCCGTTAAAACTGGTTGAATATATGGCTGGTAGACATATTCGTTCGCCCACGCGATACCATCAGCTACCGCCTGATTCATCTTCTCCACTGCCGGCTTGATATATGGCTGGTAGACGTTCTCGTTCGCCCAGGCAATACCATCAGCTACCACCTGTTTTGTCTTTTCCACCACTGGCTTAACGTATGGTTGGTAGATGCTTTCGTTCGTCCACGAGATGCCATTGGATACTGTCTGTTTTATCTTTTCCACCGCTGGCTTGACATATGGCTGATAGACATTTTCGTTCGCCCATGCGATATCATTAGTTACTGCCTCCTTTGTCTTCTCCACTGCTGGCTTGAGATATGGCTGGTAGACGTACGAATCCAATGGCTGGATAATCTTCTCCATCACAAATGATTTTGTGTTCTCCCACCAGGATTTCTCTTTTGGGGCAGGATGGAATTCTTGCTCTCCTTTGCGCCAGTTTTCCATTGCTCTCTGTGCCATATACTTGTTATAGCCAGTCTCCCACTCTTGTGGCTTGGCACTGAGGGATTTCATTTCCTCTTCCACCAATTCTTCCTTACGCGCGGTACGTATGTTTGTGCTTGCACTCTTATTCAGAGTGGATGCATACATCGATTTCGCCAGATTCATTGCACCGTCGATCGCCGCGCCAAGCCCTTGAGTTGCACCCATTAGCTTGAGCGCCGCAAGCTGTTTGTCGGATGCACCCTGTTTCTTCGCTTCCTCGATGTGAGCGTTCAGGTTAGCTTGTCCCTGCAACCAGTTTTGAATCTTCAAGGCTTCGCGTTTGGCTTGCTGACTGGCCTGGATTGCCGCATTTTTGGCATCCACCTTCGCTCTGACCTGCTCCGCCTGACGCGCTTCTTCCTCCTCGCGTTTGCGTTTTTCTTCGAGTGCATAGGCCGTCGCGGCTCCAATTACGCCTGCAGCAGCGGCGCCCCATAACACATTCGATTGAGAGCCGGATGATTGCGATGTAGACAGGGGCACAGATGAGACAACCTCGGTCACATGCTCCGCTGTGTTCGGATCTGGTACGAAGACGGATTGCAGCCAGTCCAGTACGCTGGTTTGGGTAGATGTTGCACGTGGTGTAATCTGACTCTTGGGTGTGGGAGTCACCTGCATGGTTGGCCCCACGGTTGCGCCGAAGACGCTCACCACAGCAGTCTGGGTGGGAGTAGTAGCGGGTATGGTAGTTTGAGTCGGCGTTGGTGTGGACGCATTCGCGGGGCGCGAAGTTGGCTGTGGGGTGGCGGTTGGGCCTGCAGGCAGAATATCCAGCAGGATCTTGATCGAAGCACTCTTGCGCGCCATATTGCCCAGGCTGTCGAAGGCGACGACCTTCACATCATAGATGCCCAGTGGAGCAATGGTGTCATCCCTGAAGCGGCGATCCCATTTAAAATCCAATGGGAAACGCCCAAGATCGAGCCGGATGATACGGGTGGGCCAGCGTCCCTCAGGGTCACTGATCTCGACGCGCGCTTCGGAAAGCCCGCTATCATCGTCCCGGATATCGAGCGTCACCGTATCCCACTGATACCATGAATCCGGCAGATTGATCTTCGGAGCGCGGTTGTCAACTCCGGCACTGAAACTGCGTTTGGTAATCAGGCCCGCATTGTCCATCGCTCGCACATGGACATCACGCATTCCATTCGGGCTATTTTGTGTATTCCAGGTGTATCCCCAGGAGGCTGTGCCAATAACCGGCTGCCATGTCTGTCCACCGTCGGTAGAAATCTCGACCTTCGAAAGCCCACTACCATTGTCGCTTGCGGTGCCATTCAGGGCAATACTGTTACTGATCCAGTTAGGAGGCGTGGTCTGCACGTTCAGGGATGGGTAGATCGTATCCACCTTGATGGTCTGTTCAGTGGAGTATGTCAGCCCAGCTTTGTCCTGCGCGTTGAGTTGGACAGTATGCTGCCCATCGGAGAGAGTAAGGGCACCCACGTAGGATGTTTCCGCGCCACCGTTCAGGATGTAGGTGAACGCGTCTACACCGGAACCAGGCGCCGGGTCGGAGGCGGAGGCAGAGAGCCTCACATCCGAGATGTACCAGCCGTTCGTGCCCGGCACTCCGCTTAGGCTGCCACCGATCTGTGGAGCCCGTGTGTCTACCTTGTAGGTACGATCAATTTGGTAAGCCAACCCGGCATCATCCTGCGCCCAAAATGATAGGCTATGTGTACCATCATGGAGGCTGATAGGCGCGGTATAGGTTGTCCATTCGCTATTATCGAGGCTGTATTCAAAGACATCCATACCGGAAGTCGCGTCGCTGGCAGAGGCGGCAAGGTTGAGGTCGGTCGTATACCAGTCATTCAGCCCCAACATGCCTGAAGGGTCAATGGTGATGTTCGGAGCAATGCTATCCAGCCAAAATGATTTTGAAGATGAAACGGTACGTCCGGCGGTATCCTTAGCGCGTACATTCACATTGTGCTTGCCATCTGGCATAGTGAGCACACCGGATTCGGGGAAAGCTGCCCAACCGCTTACATCGAGGTTATATTCGAGGGCAGCCAGCCCAGAGCCAGGCGCAGGATCCGAGGCATTGGCATTAAGTTCCGCAGTGGTACGCCAGTTATTTGCACCCAGCGTACCGCTGAGGGCCGCACTGAGAACAGGATTTTGGGTGTCCAAGGAGGTGCTCTGGGAGAGTGTACGCGTGCGCCCAGCATTATCACGAGCCGTCAGAACAATGGTGTGCGCGCCCTCGCTATTTACCGTGATGGAATTACAGGAGCCCAGGGCGATTCCGTCCAGGGTACAGGTGAAACTCGCCAGTCCGGAGGTGGCATCCGATGCATTGCCAGTGAAGGAAACAGGATCGATATACCAGCCGTTCGATCCCAAGGTACCGGTAAATGAGCCGGTGATATTGGGAAGTCCGGTATCCACTTTTGTTGTAGTGGTGCCCATTGTGGAACTATCACCCCATGATGAAAGCGCCCAGTAAGCAAAACTGTTAATGCCCTCATTCAATGGCACGCTGCAATTTGCTCCTGAACAAGCAAAGGTTTGCCCATTCAATGTGCCTTCAATGGCAAGGATGCTATAGCCTGATACGGGTTCGCTCCCGCCCAGAGACAATTGAGGAGAAGTAACGCACCAACCATTATTCATCGTACAGTTTTGGAGCGAACTGCTGATGGCGGCAGGCGGGTAGGTGGTGATCACTTCTTGTGCAGTTTCCTCCCGTCCCCAGTATGTATCGCCAGCAGTGGCGGCAAAACAACCCTGTGAAGAGGGCTGATCGGGGTAAGCCTGCCAGGGTTTGCTTTCATTCGAGCAGGACCAGTCCCCCGCCCTTTTGTATCGCCAGTCATCTTTGGTCGGTACGTACCGACATTCGTACAGAACAACCTTACACGCGCTAACGGTCTCGGTCACGACGCGGTCAGGGCCGAGATAATCTGCCAGAGCCGGGGTGGCAATCGCAAACATGACAAGCAACAGTACAAACTTAAGAATGGATTTATTGATCTTTGGAAGATGTTTGATGCCATGTCTTTGCCGGAGGTGATCAGATTGATGTTGCATGTTTATCATTCCCACCTGGGCAGTATTGAATGAAATCGGGCGGATTGCACAGGCAAATCATATAACCCTCATTTGCAGGTTTTTTGGGGCACGATTACAGAGATGAAAAAAGAGCGTTATGGCTTTATCGCGCAGGCGAGGTTCGTACCTGAAGGGCAGTCTGCGTTACCGTCCCGGGCGGTCGAAGCTGGCGTAGCGCACCAGCGGTTTGGCAAGGATGAACAACCGGCCCCAGCTCAGGTTTCCCTGCGCTTCGATGCAGGTCTGGAATGTCACATGCCTGTCCCCCGCATAAACACGCTGGAACAACTGCCCGGCTGTGATCGTCCCGCCGCCGGTCAGGTCGCGAAAGTCGCTCTGCGTGCTGTCCGGCTGCAGGGCCTGGTATTGAAGGATCTCGGTGATGACGAAGTACTCCACCTTCCCGCCCCCATAGACCAGACGGACTTCCTGTCCCACCGCAAGCCCCGAAAAAGACCTGCCGGAGAGGGTGTTGTGAGCCAGCAGGCCCACGTTCCCATATTGCGCTGCCATCGAGAACTGCGTCGCCTGGCCGAGCCTGGTCGAGACGTAACCGGCGTTGCCCGCAGGCTGCTGCACCACAGGCAGAGCCAGCACATTCGGGACATACACACCGCGCAGTACATCCGCTTCGCCGTTTTGGACCGTCTGTGAAAAGTCCGCAAAGCGAGGCAGGGCCGGGTCGTTGATGCCCCCTGCGCGGACGGGGATCGGTTGAAAGAAAAGGGAAAGCAGGATTGCAAGCAGAAAACTTGCGTTGAGGGAGCTGCGGGTCATTGTATTTTTGAGCGTCATTGAAGTCTCCTGTTCGACAAAGGCGCTCAAATCAGCCCGGGAGCTGAACGGCCTTGTTTCCGGCGGCCTGGCTGTCATAACTGCTTTCACAGTTTT
>Ga0214473_10011930_pt1 | contig 10192 bp, 13 predicted proteins | sample RVTome_7_FD_203509 | JGI IMG/M metagenome (GOLD analysis project Ga0214473, IMG submission 203509) | Soil microbial communities from uranium-contaminated site in the Upper Colorado River Basin, Wyoming, United States - RVT98D197 | ecosystem: Environmental > Terrestrial > Soil > Contaminated >... | reverse complement strand
GGGACGGTTCTTCGAAGCCTCGCGGCATCGTGGTGGCGCTCATGGCCGACACGACACCTGTCGTTCCGGCTTCGGCGACCGCCATCGCCTACAACGATCTGGTGAAGCTCGAGCACTCGGTCGATCCGGCGTATCGCGCCCAGCCGAACGTCGCCTGGATGATGCACGATCAGATCCTGGCGGCGCTCAAGAAGATCGTCGACGGCAACAGCCGGCCGCTGTTCATGCCGGCCAACGACGCACCGGGCACGCCGGGCACCATCCTGGGGAGGCCGTTCTTCATCAACCAGGCGATGGACTCGACGATCGCCGAGGATAAAGAAACGCTGCTGTATGGCGATTTCTCGCACTACATCATCCGGCGAGTCCTCAACCCGGTCCTGGTTCGGCTCAACGAGCGGTATGCCGAGTACTTCCAGACCGGGTTCGTGATGTTCGATCGCTGGGACTCGGATCTGGTGAACGGCGCCGCGGGGCCGATCGCCGTTCTCACGCACAACCTGGCGTAATCCTGAGCAGGGCGGGGCCTTCGGGTCCCGCCCTGCCGTCAGTTGGAGGTGTCCATGAACGTGAAGCTCACAGGCGGGTTGGTGGGGGATCGTTTCAGCTTCCTGCCGAGACAGGTCATCAAGTGCTCAGACCGCACGGGGGCGCGGCTCATCGCTGATGGCACGGCCGTCGAGGCGCCCCCGGGCGCGGAGATCGAGGGGGAGCATTTCGATTACACGGCCGAGGACTCCGTGGCCGCACCGAACAAGCGCCGCGTGGCCGAGAAGGCCGTCCTGCCGGCGGCCCAGACCCCCGAGCGTGTGGAGACAGCGGGCATGTGCCACGGCTTCACAACCCAAGGCAACCCGTGCAAGCGCAGGCCAGCTCCGGGCTCAGAGTTCTGCGACAAGCACGGCGGGTGAGGTAGGAGAGCCGATTGGGCTATCACGGCCAGATGGGGATCCCCCTGACGCTGTTTCACCCCGTCAGGGACATCAACGAGGCGTACGTCGCCGGGCAGGCCGCGGCGGTGACGAAGGCGCTTCTCGGGCCGGACCGCCTGGCGGCTACCGGCGCCGAGCTGGCCGCGGTGGTGTTGAGCGACTTCGCCACCGGCTGGGTCAAGGTGGTCTGCACACTGCCGCGGTTCGGGGAGTACACCCTCACCCTCACCAACCCCAGCGCGCCCACCGCCGACGGACGGGTGACGGATTACCCAATCTTCTTCTCGGCCGGGGTTTCGGCCTCGGGAAATCTCCTCACCTCGCTCGATCGCGTGCGCACCCGGATGCAGCTCAAGAACGCGGCTGGCCTGCCGATCACGCCAAGCGATCCGCACGTCTTTGACGACCTGATCAACCTCCTGATCTCGGAGGTCTCCGACGAGTACCAGAAGTGGTTCGGCCGCAACATCGCGGAGGCCGATTACATTGAGTACCTGGACGGTAGCGGCCGGTCAAGTCTCTTGCTCGGCGCTGGGCCGCTGGTCTCATTCACCTCCCTGGAGTCGGTCGAGTACGAGGACAACGGCGCCGGCGGCGTGACCGAAACCCGGACCATCGTGCAGAGACACACCTTCGTCCTGGCTGGGCTTGTCAGCCAGCCGCGCTACACGGGGCTGGGGCGGATAGATCTGCTCGGCATCAGCGTCTTCAACCGTGGACCAAAGCGGTATCGCGTCGTCTACCGTGCCGGCTTCGCCACGATCCCCGAGGCCATCGTGGGGTTGGCTACGGCCGATGTGGTGTACCGCCTGATGACCAAGGACACCGGACACCTGCTTTCGCAATCCCTGGGCGACGGCACGATCACGTTCATGCGCCCGCAGCAGATGCAGGAATCGCGGGTGAACGTGCTCGGCATGTACCAGCTTGAGGCGGCGTGATGAGTTTATTTCTTCAGGCTCAGGCGCTGGGGGTTCAGCAGGTCAACAGCCTGATTTCGACCATCGACCATGAACTCAAGCAGGGACTTCGGGAGCGGCTTAAGGAGGCGTCCCAGCTCATTGCAGAGAGAATGAAGGCGGAAACGCACAGTCGCCAGGTCAAGAGCGCCATCACCTATGAGGTCCAGGTCAACTCGCTCACTGATTTTGTGGCTCGGATTGGGCCGCTCAGGAAGAAGGCGTGGTTTGCGCACTTCCTTGAATTCGGCACCGTTCATAGCCGGGCCTTCCCGTTCGCCTTGCCGACGATAGATGCGCTCGAAGAACGCATCGTTGAGCTGGTTGGCATACCTCCGATCCTGAGCATTGGGAAGAAGGCCGATATCACCGCTGCGAAATTGACGGAAGCCGGAATCACGTTTGAACGCGCAGGACGTGTCTTCGGCCCTGGCTCATAAATGCCATGGACTCAGGCAGGGAGGATCGCTTGAAAAAGACAGTAAGGATTTTCATTCTTGCGGCTCTGGCGCTGGCGCTTGCTTCGTTCCCGGCTCTGGCCGGAGAGAGTTTCACGCTGCACGCTCTTGGCGCCGAGATCACGGTCGGCACCGGCGCTGCCGTAGACCTCGGCGACTTGCGCAACATCTCGATCTTCGCGCGCGTGACCGCCGGATCCGGTACGGTCAACCCGTTCGACGTGTGGACCGAGTGCAGCGTCAACGGATCAACCTGGTCAGAATGCTCCCTCGACGATCGGGTGGAGGCGACCACTACCGGTGCCGGGCCTCACTCGGACAACACAATCAAACTCATCGCGGAGACGGCCGTCACGACTTCAGGCTCCTACGCGGCCCGCGTGACATCGCTTTCCAAGTTCATCCGGGCGCGCTGGAACATCGCCGGCTCGACTCCGAGCGAGACCTTCGAGGTAATCGTCCTCACCAAATAATGAGCAGAGATGCCGAGCAAGGATCAGCTTGTGCGGGAGGCGCTGGCCACAGAAGTCAGAAAGGTCGTCGGCATCGGCACGGTCATGGCGGACGGGTTCTGGCAGCTATGGAATCAGGAGACAGCGATGCCCGCCGCCTACGTGATCCTCGATTCCGACTCGAAGGATCGCTCGCCGACACGCTCCAAGGAAGTCAGCGCCAGCTTCCGGATTGCCACGACCTTGCGCAGCGAGAAGCCGCAGGATGCATTCGACACGCTGCGCGCGGCCATCGAGACGGAGATCGAGGATGACCCGGGTCTCGGAGGGCTCGTCAGGGATGCGTGGGTTTCAGGCTGCGGGCCATTCGCCACGGCAAAATCGATCTCGGGGGACTTCTACGTTCGAAACATCTTCGTCGATGTGTCCTATCGATACCCAAGGGCGCAGCCGTGAGGTGAGCTTGTGAAAATCGTCTACATGGGAAGTCAGAGCATCATCGAAATCCCCGGGGTTGGCGAGGTCGCGAGGGACATGGAAATTGACGTTCCTGCGGAAATCGGCAGGGCGCTGATTTTGCAGGATGGTGATTCCTGGAAGGCGGCGACCAAAGCGAGCCGCACAGACAAAGCAAAGGGAGGCGGTGACTGATGGGTGCCGGACGCAATTCATGGATTGGGTGGGGCCAGGAGGGCACCTGGGGCACGGCGGTTGCGCCTACCAAGTTCGCCGAGCTGGTGAGCGAAAATATCCGGGCGATGCGGGTGCGCACGCCGCGGCCTGTATTCCGCGATCTGGACGTGCGCGAGGGGCACTTCTACGACGAGAAATTCGGCGCCGCCGGGCCGTTCTCAATCGAGGTCAACTACGAGGGCTTGCTGCGCCTGCTGGAGCATCTGACGGGTGGCACACCGACGACCGTGCAGGTCGATGCCGGGGTGCGCTGGACCCATGCTTTCACGCTCGCCGCCGGCGAGCTGATGACCGGCAAGGGTCTGAGCTTCCAGGTGAACAAGGACCTGACGAACGTCAACCGGCTGTTCGGAGGGAAGCTGCTGGGGATGACCCTTTCCGTCGACCCGAGGCGGAACACGCTGATCGAGCTCGATCTTGTCGGGAAGGACATGGATCAGGTCGGTGCGGCCGCTCCGACATTCCCCACCGGGAGCCTCTACGTCGCGGGGCACCAGGCCACGGTTGAGATTGATGACGTGGCCCGGGCGGTTGATACCGTTGAGCTTGTGATCGAAAACGCGCTTGACGATGACAAGCGCGTGATCGGCAGCAAGCAGATCGCCGAGCCGGTGCGCGGCGGTGACAGGCGCGGTATCAGTGGAACGATCGTTGCCGACGCGGTTGATGCGGACTGGACAAAGCTCAATGCCGGGACGCTGTTCAAGCTGGAGATTCTGCACCAGGGCGCGGCGCTCGGGACCGGCTTCTACCGCTTCGATGTGACCGCCCTCAAGTGCATGGTCACCGAGGATCCGATCCAGGTTGGAGATTCCGGGATTATTAAGGCAACGATCCCCTTCGTGGTCCAGAAGCCCACGTCGGGGCAGATGCTGCAGATCGACGTGCATAACGCCGAGAGCGCCGTCGCATGAGCGGACAAAACGGCACAGGACCGTCAGAAGCGGCTGCTTTCCTGGCGGCGGGACGGAAGCTCATCCAGCTTTCAACCGGCCGATCTGTCCTGGTGCGGCGGGTGCCGCGTGCGGCGCTTGCCTATTTCATCGAGACGATCCCGGATCTCACGTCCGTCGATGAGACGGTCCGCAGGCCGCGAGAAATCAGAAGTCCGCAGGATTTGCAGCGCAGCGAAGACGTGATCTGCAAGGTTATCGTCAGCGCCTCCGTGGAGCCAAAATTCAGCGACGGCAAGGATGGCGGGCTCACTCCCGCCGATCTCGATTATGCGGAGCAACTCGATCTGTTCAACGCCATCCTGGCATTCAGCGGGTTTAGTGCGGCCGCCGCCGAGGAGGTCCGCCCTTTGTCCGAGACCGGCGCCTGATGCTGGCGCTGGACGCCATCGCGCGCCGGTACGGAAAACTCCCATCGCAAGTGCTCGGGGAGACCGATGAATATAAGGCCATCTGCATCGACAAGTGGGCCTTCACCTGGGCCGTGCAGGAAGAAAACGCCCAGATGCGGAAGATGAAGCGTGGCCGATAAAAGCCGCAGCGTACAGATCAACATCCGGGCGCGGAACGAGGCGTCCGGAGTTCTCAATTCATTCAACGCCAGCATGCTCAAGGTCGCCGCCGGGGCGGTGGCGATGGTCGCCGCGTTCAAGCTGGTGGAGTCTGTTCTCGGCAAGGCGCTGGACGAAGCACTATCCCAGGAGAAGGCCGACCTCAAGCTGGCTGCCGCTCTCGCCACGGTTGGCAAGAACACCAAGGCGGTGCGTGACGACCTCGGGGAATTCGCTGCGGCGCTCATGCGCACGACCGCTGTTGCGGACGATCAGATCCAGGCGGTCGAGGCTCTGCTGGTCAGCATGGGGCGGCTCGAAGGCGAGGGCCTGAAACGTGCCACGGTCGCCGCAATCGATTTCGCCGCGGTCACCGGTCAGGACGTCGTTGCCGCCGCGTCCCTTCTCGCCAAGGCGGCGCAGGGCTCAACCGCCGCGCTCTCCCGTTACGGCATCACGGTTGATGACTCGGTTCCCAAATCCCAGAAGTTCGCCGCTGTGCTGGCGCAGATCGAGGCGCGTGCGGGGGGCACCGCAGAAGCTCTTGCTTCAGGACTGGGCGGGTCGCTGCAAAAGGCGCGCAACGCCTTAGGCGAACTGCTAGAAACGGTCGGGCAGTCGATCTTTCAGACCGGGGCTTTCAAGGAAGTTCTCACTGCCCTGACAGAACAGCTCGATCATTTCACAACCGTACTATCGGAAGATCCGCGTGCGCTTGAACAGTTCGGCGTCACGATTGCCAAGAGCTTCGTTGTTATGACCGAGGCCATGACGAAGGCTGGCGTCGGGCTGGTGCTATTCATCGGCGGTTTCGAGAAACTGGCGGCGCTCCTTCCTGGGCGCGACATGGATGCGGTCAACAAGGACCTCGACGCCATGCTGCAGCCGCTGGTGGATCTCGATCAAGAGCTTGACGTGCTGCAGGCGCGCCTTGAGGCGATTGCCGTTACAGGCAAGGGCAGCAAGAAGTCGATGGACGACGTAGCCGACAGCATCGGGAACGTCGTCGGGGCCACGGGAGCGGCGAAGACCGGGCTTGAGGAATTCGACGAGATCGCCAAACGGGCCGGGCTCGGGTCTGTCACCGATCTACGCGCCTCGATGGAGGCCCTGCAGCAAGCGTCGATTGAGCTGATCGATCTGCGTAAGCAGGGTCTTGTGAATCCGGAGGAATTCGCTCTTCTGGCCGCGCAGATTTTTGACGCCACCGAGAAGATCAGGGAGTTCGCGCCAGCGTTCTCCACCGCGCTCGGGACTGCAAATGAGAAAATTACCGTAACGCTTTCCACGGCTCAGGAGGTTGGGAGTGCCTTGGAAGATGCCGTTACCTTTGGCGCTGTGCGTCTCGGCGATGAGATGGTGGACGCCGCGTTTGGTGCGAAAAAGGAATGGGGTGAGGTATTTAGACAGCTCATGAAGGATATCGCCAGGGCCATCATACAGGCGTTGATTTTGCGAGCGATCACATCTGGTCTTGGTATAGGGCCTTTTGCGACTGGGGCTTCCGGGGGCACCGTCCAGAGCGCCGGACTGCCGGCCGCACAGCATGGCGGGAGCGTGACGGGCGGTATGCGCGGGATGGACTCCGTGCGCGCCCTTCTGGCCCCCGGGGAGATCGTGTTGCCTCCTGCGCTCAAGGAGGATTTCGCGGCGCTGCACCTGATAGGCGATGAACTGCGGCGTGGGCGGAATGGTGGAATAGGCGCTGGGCCAAGGGGAGAAGCTGGGTTCCACTTGACGTTCAACGGCGTGCAGGATCGGCAGGGTGTGGCCGATCTGATCGCCGAAATCAATACGGCCGTAACCAGACACGGTTACAGGCTGGTCTCCAGTGAGGTGGCCGCATGAAAAAGTGGATGGTTCTTCTGGCCGCGGTGTTTGTGGGGCTCGCCTTAGTGAGCGGCTGCAACTTCTTGGACAGTTCGGACGGAAACGACGGGGGCTGTGAACCGTCTTCCGAGGTCAGCGCCTGTATCGAAAGGCGTACCGACGAGTGCCTTTGCGAGTGGACTGAGCGGTGCGGCGGCAGACTCAACTCCACCAGGCGCTGCCCGGAAGCCATCAGGGAGTATGCCTGTAAACACGCCGCGCCCTGCAGTAAAGAGGACGACTGATTGGGAAATCCCAGAATCACGTTCGATGGCGCCAACCTGGACTTCACGCAGCCGGCAAGCCCGGGCTGGGAGCTGCGCCCGTTTCTACGGCGCAGCCTTGACTTCACGGACGGCAAGAAACACGCGGCGCAACTCCTATCGATTTTCTATCGGGGGCGCCTACAGGTCGAGAAGTTCACGGATGCTGATTTCGAACGAAAGATCCTGTCCTGGTGGAGCTGGGCCAGCCGCGGGAATGAGTACGCGGTTGCACTTGATTCGGAGGACCAGATCGATACGACTCTTGACGGCTCTGCCGCACCTGCGGCGACAGTCATCCCCCTGACCTCAACCACCGGAATCGTGGTCGGCGGGCGCTATCGGATATCTGAGGCGGCCGGGCATGAGATGGAAGAGATCGAGGTCCAGAGCATCTCAGCTGGCGTCAGTGTGACGATCACGGTTGGCCTCAAGTACGGCTATGCCAGCGGGGACCTGTTCCGGAGCAGAGATTACCTCCCCAAGGCGGTCAACCTGGACGAGGAGCCCCCATGGAAGGTGGCCACGGCAACCACCTGGACGTTTGACCACCGCTTCCAGGAGGTCTCCTGATGTACGACCCGAACGGCGAGTGGACGGCGAAGACCGTGGCGGGTGCGCGGGAGCCGGTCTATTACATCGCCATCGAGGGGCTGACCACGAAGCATTTCTCCACGGGGCCCGTGCGCGCCGCGTCGGTTAGCAAAAGCGAACTATTAAAGGTGCCGAGCTCGACGGGCCAGAAAATCTCCCAGCTCCAGGGCTCGTCGAGCTTCACCCTATTTGATGTCGAGTTGCTCGACAAGGCTGGGGAGATTACGGATCTGGTCAGCACCGAGAAGGTGGGCCCGCTTGTGACCTCGCTGATCAACCGCAATGTCACGCTCTGGTCCGGCTATGCGGACCTCAATGAGGATAAGTACGCTCCGATCGCTATCGGCCAGATCAGCGCCGTCAAGCTTGGCGCTGGCGGCCTGACCTACACGTTCTCTCTGGTCGATGTCCGCCGCTGGGCTCGTGAAACCATCATGGACAACGCCAACGCCTCAGGGTCGCGTCTCGAGACGACGCTCACCGGCAATGTGGCGGTGGGGGCGAAGAAGGTCTTTGTGACCGACGCGGTGGACTTGTCGGAGGGTGACTTTTTCTATCTGGGGCCATCGAGCAACGGCAGCTATCTTGGGCAGGAGGAGCGCCACAAGGTTCGGAGCGTCAACAAATCATCAATCCCCAACTCTATCGTCATCGAACAGGGGGAGCAGATGGCGATTGCGCTCAACGCCGGAGACGAGGTTCGCTGGGCGTCGAGCCTGGTGCGCGGCAACCCCTACAACATCCTGCACTGCCTTCTGACCGGGGACTTTGATGACGCCAGTTTCCCTCTGGAGAAGGTTCGCGGTGAGCCCACGGGGCTTGGCATTCCGGCGGGTGAGATCGACTCGGCCGGCATCGCCGCCGAGCGCGACGACATGATGGCCGGCGGTGAAATCTGGTCCTTCGAGTTCACTAAGCCGGAGAAGGGGCTGCGCTTCGTCGAGCAGGCGTTGTGCCGGGTGCTCGGCTATTTGCGTATCACGGGCGGTGGCAAGCTCGCGTTTCGCTCCTATCGTCCGGTGCGCTCTGATGTGGCCGCCGCCGGCCTACCGACCATCATGCAGGAAGACATTCAGGAGATCGTCTGGGAGTCAGCGCACGACTTGCATGTCAATCGCGTGGTTATAGGGCTCGACTATGATGCCGCGGAGAATGAGGCGAACCGCGAAATTGTCACAGAGGACACGGCGGACCAGGTGACCACTAAGGAGGCCCCGGAGATCGAGTCCGAGGATAGCGGCCTCATGGAAGATCAGCGCGGAGTTCGTCTCGCCGAGGAGCGTGGCGCTGTGGTGCTTAGGAGGCTCCTTCTTCCTCCCTACATCTGCAGGGTGCGGACCGGGCTTCACAAGCGCGCGATCGAGGTTGGTGACGTACCGATGCTTACCCACCCGTCCGTGCCGGACAACTTCGCCGGGACGAGAGGCATTATCTCCAGGCGCATGGAGGTCACCGAGCGCCAAGAGAATTTCAAGGCTGGGAATATGTGGCTCACGCTAGAGGATCCACGCTTTACCCGCCCGGCCTGGATTGCGCCGGACGCGGCACCGGACTATGGGAGTGCGACCGCGGCCGACAAAGAGTGGGCTTACATTGCTCCAGACAGCGGCGACTTTGCCGATGCCGGCAAGCCCTACGAGATCATTTGATGAAGCAGGTGTGGGTGGCAGGTAGAAACGCAGCCGATATGGACCCCACGCGATGGGCTATCTTGGGAGTGTTCTCTACAAATGAGCGTGCCGTGGCCGTCTGCGCCGATGAGCGCGACTTTGTAGGGCCTATGTATCTCGACCAGCCGCTTCCACACGACCTGAGCATCTGGTGCGGTTCGTATCGGCCGCGCGTGAGGGCTGCCTGAGATGTTTGTCGCGCTGACCGATACCGAGACCAACAGCACCAAGCCGATCCGGCAAGCTTTAATGAAGAAGATCAAGGACAACTTCGACGACATTCAGGCGCGCCTGCTAGCGGTCGAGAGCAGCCTGCGAATGTTCGACCACTTTACTTGGGATGACTCGAACGTCGACGCTGCCCCTGGGACGCCGAACCTGAATCTCTGGCGCTTTGGGGTTCAGACGGGTGGGCCTCCTGACAGTTCTGCGGCGCTCAGGACGACCGAGCACAGCGTCAGACTTACCGCCACTCCAGGAGCCTCCAAGGGGGCCATTCGTATGCGCGGCGTACTGCGGCTCACGCCGCCGCAATCTCCGGTGGCGGTCTTCCGCTTCAAGACTATTGCGTCTTGGGCGGATTTCAGCGACCTCGTTGTTGGTATGGGCAACGATCGGGACGCCGGGCATACCGATCTGACCCCGACGGATGGAGTGTTCCTCCAGATGAGCGGGACGAGCTTGCGGTTCGCATCGATCAAGAACGGGGCACAAACGAGCAGCTCCACGTTCACCAGGCCAGCGGCTGATACTTGGATGGAGGTGGAGGTCAAGTATATCGACTCGAACAGCGTCGAG
>Ga0214473_10011929_pt1 | contig 10193 bp, 6 predicted proteins | sample RVTome_7_FD_203509 | JGI IMG/M metagenome (GOLD analysis project Ga0214473, IMG submission 203509) | Soil microbial communities from uranium-contaminated site in the Upper Colorado River Basin, Wyoming, United States - RVT98D197 | ecosystem: Environmental > Terrestrial > Soil > Contaminated >... | reverse complement strand
GTCCGAGAGGGTTAGCGGCAGCCGATTTCGACGAGGATGGAGATATTGATCTCGCCGTCGTCCGCATGTACGCCGATACAATTCACCTTTACTACAATAGTGGCGCCGCCGATTTTTCCGAGTATGCTTTCATTCCGACCGCCGACATGCCCATGGACGCCTGCGCCGCCGATATCGACGGCGACTCGCATACTGACCTTGTCGTCGCCTGCGGCGGGGCCGATTCGCTCGCCATACATTTCAACGATGGCTCCGGCAATTTAGCGCCCAGAGTAACCTACGGGACGGTCGATTATGCGATTGCAGTAGCCTGGGCCGATATCGATTTGGACGATGACATCGACTTAATATCTATCGGCAGATTCTCCAATGATGTTTCAATTCTGATTAATACCGGCAATCGACTATTTGTCAACCGCAATATCGTTGATTCCGACGGCCCGCCTCAAGATATTGTTCTGACGGATTTAAACGGCGATTCTTATCCCGACCTGGCCATTACAAATATTAATAATAATTCGGTCGCCGTTCTTATTAACAGCGGCGACGGCGATTTCGGTCAGGCCCGCTTATACGACGTCGGTATTGCCCCTACTGGGCTGGCAGCTGGGGATTTTGACGGGGATGGCTGGCTCGATCTTGCAGTATCGAGCCTCGCCGACAACAATATCAGTTTGCTCAGGGGAATTGGGAATGACCTCTTCGGAGAGGCCGAATTCTATGGAACCGGGCTCGGCCCAAGCCAAATCACCACTCTTGACATTAACAATGATGATAAGCTCGATCTGGCCCTCACCAGCAGCTTGGCCAACGATGTCAGTGTTCTCATCAATGTCGCGTCTGTCGTCTCGGTATCTGAACCTTCTGGTCCTCTCCCGACCGGGACCGCCCTCCTCGCCAATTACCCGAACCCCTTTAACGCAGCCTCTACCATCAGCTATTATTTAATGGAAAAGGGAAGGATTTACCTGGCAATCTTCAACCTTCTGGGACAAAAAGTATCCATCATCGAGGATCGCGATCTCACGGCCGGATATCATAGTGCCGTCTGGCGCCCTGCCGCTCTGCCCTCCGGCCTCTACTTTGCCCGACTGGAAAGTAGGGGAGAGGTTCGGACCATCAAGATGGTGTATTTAAAATAACCCGCTGGGTTTCATGATTAAAATAAAGGTCAGGCCTGAAGATCTGACGCCGCCAAAATAAGAGACGCCGGACCCGATGTCCGGCGTCCTATGCAACAAATTTGTAAATTTCCTACAATAAATCCACGCAATCCCGAAGCTTTATGCAGCGCGATTTATGTCGCAATTTCCTTAATGCCTTGGCCTCGATCTGCCTGATCCTCTCCCGCGTCAAATTGAAAATCAGCCCCACCTCTTCGAGAGTCCTGGGCAGCCCGTCAGACATGCCGAATCGCAGCCGTATAACGTCCTCTTCCCGAGGCGTCAATGTCGAGAGGATTTTTTCCATCTGATCTTGAAGATACACAAATGATGCCTTGCCGCTCGGCACCGAAAACTGCGGATCGGCAATCAGATGCATCATCTGGTTATCGTCGTCGTCCCCGATAGGTTTCGAAAGCGATACTGTCTGCGGTATGATGCTTAGTATGTCCTCGACCTTGTCTGTCGGGATACCCACGTGCGACGACAGCTCAACGATGCTCGGCTTACGGCCAAGTTTCTGAAACAGGCTCTGCGTAGCCTTGGCAACCCTGCCGTATTGGCTGTTGAGGTACATCGGCGTCCTGATAGTCTTGGCCTGCTCCGACAGCGCCCGCGTAATTGCCTGGCGAATCCACCACGAGGCATAAGTGCCGAACTTAAAGCCCTTGCGATAATCGAATTTGTCCACCGCCTTGACAAGCCCGGAGTTGCCCTCCTGGATCAAGTCCATGAATTCCATCCCCCGGCCGATATACTTGCGCGCGATCGAAATCACGAGGCGCATATTGGCCTCGATCATTATCTTCTTGGCTTTGCCCAGCTCCGATTCGAGAAAGTCGAGCCTGTCTTTCAAGATATCCAGCTCCGTCTGCGGCATCTCCTCCGCGAACAGGTATTCCGAAAGATCGGCGCGCATCAGTTTCGCCGTATCGTTTTGTGGCCGATAGGCCCGCCTATCGCCGTTGACCTGATCCTTGAAATCCTCCACCAAGCCATCGAGGAAATCCAGATTGAAATTGAACTTCTCGATTTCCAGGAACAGCTTATGGCGGCATTTCAACCGCTTTTCCAGGACCTCAGAGCTCCCTTCGATCAGAGAATCGAGATTATCGCAACGGCTATGCTTCAGGAGGTCCTCGATTCGCTTGAGCCGGTTTGTTACCTTCTGGCGTTCTCGCTTAATATTCTCGGGGGCGAACCACCTGCAGGTCTCCGGGGACACGATATCCTCCAGCCGGACCTCTTTCGCCTGAAGCTTGTCCTGGCATGATACCAACTGGTCCAGAACCACCAGAGACGAAAATACGATTTTCTTGATCCCCCTCTCGTGGCCTTCGATTCTCCTCGCCACATTAACCTCCTCGTCGCGAGTCAGAATCTTATACCGCCCCATGTCCTTGAAGTAGATGTAAGCCGGATCGGCCCCGCTGTCGAAGGCTGTTCTTTGTATTTCGACTTTCACTTCCTTGCCTTCCACTTTCGCCGATCCCCCTCCGGTCAACCTGCCTCCCGCTTTTGCGCCATTCTCTGGCGTTGAACTTTTGGCATTGGAATCCCGGTCGATTTTTCCCCTAACAGATTCGAGGCGCGTGCTTTTCGATTTGTTGGCCTCTCTCGTCATCCGTTACCACCTCTGGTTTGTAAATTTTGAAACTCCCGGGTTAACTCATCCACTTTACTTTGATCAAATCGTTTTTCAGCCTCGCTAATGAGGCCTTTGAGTTCCTCCTTGCGCCTGCCTCGCGCTATCAATTTGAATCTATCCAAATGATCTTCGAATAATTTTCTTACGTCAGTCACATCGTTATCGATGACAGCAATCTCGGAAAGAAGCCGCCGTTGTTCGTCGCTGTCGACTTTATCGAACAGATCGGCGATGCTGAACCCGATTCCTTTTTCATGCTGGTCGCGGATTATTTCAAATATCCGCGCGTTGCTCTCATCTACATATAATGAATTGCTAATCTCGCCGCAATCATTAATAAGTTCCTGATTTGCCAAAAGCAAGGATATAAATTCCTTTTCGGGCTTAATTCTGCCTTCGAACTTTCCCTGCTTATCCTCCGGCTTCACAATCTTGTGTTCCTCGCCGATCTGCTTGATAGTCCTGATATCGAGATCCAATCTATCGCTCATCTTGTCCAGAAGCAGTTTGCGAGTCGTCCGGTTTTCAATCGGTCGGATTATCTCTGTCAGCGCATTTATTATCCGCCCCTGCACGCTCAGCGCCTGGGCTGCGAAATTGCCGCTTATACGGGCATATACCAGATCGATAATATCGAACGATTTCGATGTCACGTCCCGCAGGTCGGAAGCCCTCTTCTCCCTCACGAACTTATCAGGGTCAAATCCCTTCGGCAGCAGCGCCACCTGCGGTTTGACCGCCGAGTTATATAGCATTCCACAGGCTCGATATGCCGCCTTGATTCCTGCCGAATCCGAGTCATATAATAAAATCACATTCTCGCAAAATCTGGCCAGCAGCGAGGCTTGCTCGATTGTAAACCCTGTGCCGCTGACCGCCACAACATTTCTTATTCCATTTTGATAAAGGGAGATCAGGTCGAAATACCCCTCGACTATGATGGCTTCGTTTTTCCTGCGTAGCTCGTCCTTTGTCAGGTCGAGGCCGAAAAGTATATTCCCCTTCTTATATATTTCTGTTTCGGGCGAGTTTATATACTTTGCCCCCTCGTCGCTCCCGGGCATGATACGTCCGCCAAACCCCACTGTTCTTCCCGATAGCGCCCTGATTGGAACCATGAGGCGATTGCGGAAACGATCGAAATAATTTTCCTTTTTCGATACCAACCCCGCCTTTTCCAGCACGGTGGGGGAAACCCCGTTTTTCGACGCATATTTTATTAGACCGTCCCAGCCCGATGGCGCGTACCCCATTCCAAATTCGCCAATTGTAGCCTCGCTGATGTCCCGGGAACGCAAATACTCCATGGCCGTTGCCCCGATGCTTTCGTCGCGTAGCATTCTGGCAAAATAAGACCCGGCCAGCGAAAGCGCCTCGTATATCGCTTCGGTATCGGACCGCCTGGAGCTTGTTTCGGGTATCGTTATTCCCGCCTTGGCCGCCAGGTATCGCAAAGCATCGGGATATTCGAGCCTCTCGTGGGCCATAATGAAATTGACCGCATTGCCGCCGGCGCCGCACCCGAAACAATGATAAAATCCCTTGGACGGTATAACATAAAACGATGCCGTTTTCTCCTGATGAAACGGGCAAAGGCCCTTATAGTCTTTTCCGCTTTTCTTAAGATTTATGAATGCGGATATCACCGAAACGATATCCGCTTCGGCCTTTATCCGTTCGACTATGTCGTCGGGAATATAACCGGCCATGCCTAATCTTTTCTCAGCGTGACAACCGTCACGCCGCTCGATCCTTCATTCCAATTTCCCAGTCGGTGGGATTCAATTCGTGGATTCCTGTCGAGGTACTCCTGGACCTTCTTCCGCAACGCCCCTGTTCCTTTACCGTGAATGATCGACACCGAATTCAGGCCGATATTGGCCGCATCGTCAAGATACTTCTCAATTTCCGGCTCAGCTTCATCGAACGTCATTCCCCTGATGTCCAATTCCAGCCCCGGCGCCGGGGCATAATCGGTCTTGAACTGTGCCGATTTCTGCTGCCGGCCGGGCTCCGATATCTTCACCAGTTTCTCGAGATCGGTAAGCATGGTCGCATTTCCTATGCGCACTCTTACTCGCCCCTGCGAATCAGCCATCTCCAATACCTCGCCTCTGGCCTCGATACCGCGAACCATTACCTTTTCACCGGGCAACCCCTGGGCCTGCTGGTGTTCCTCCGCGGGCGGGCTCACCTTGTCGATTTCCTGCTGGGTTTGCGCCATGCGCTGCGTCAGCTCACGCCGCTTCTCGCGCAGCGATTCCCTGTTCCCTTTAGCTTCCCTGGCGCTCTCGATAAGCCTGTCTAATTCTTCCCGGGCTGATTTCATCATTTCCTTGGATTCCCTCAGCCTTTCTCTTCTAATCTCCTTTTCTTGCTTCTGCATGATATCGAGCTTGTCCTGATAAATCTTAGCCAGCGATCCGCAGGATACCCTCTGTGCCGATGCCTCTTTCAACTCCTCCGATAACCTCGACGATTTATGGTTGAGTTCTGCAATCAGCCGGGTGAGGTCCCTCTCCTTTTGATCCAGCAGCTCCCAGGCGCGCTCGGTGATTTGCCGTGACATCCCCAGTTTCCTGGCAATTTCGACCGCATACGACGAGCCGGGTATTCCCGATTGAAAAACGAATGTGGGCCTTAAGTTTTGCTGGTCGAATTCCATGGAGCCGTTCACAACCCCGGCCACCATGCCCGCCAATACCTTTAATTTTCCATGATGAGTTGTCACCACCGCGTGACACTTTGTTTTCGAAAGATGCTCTATTACCGCCTGGCCGATCGCCGACCCTTCTTCCGGGTCTGTTCCCGCCCCCAGCTCATCGAGGAGAACCAGCGACTCCGGATCCGCCTCTTCGAGAGCAGATTTGATATGATGCAAATGCGACGAATAAGTCGAAAGGGAACTTTCGATTGATTGTTCGTCGCCGATGTCGGCAAAAATTTTGTCGAACTTAAAAAAGATCGATTTCGGATCCGCGGGCACAAATAGCCCGCTCGACGCCATCAACGAAAGTATTCCGATCGTCTTGAGCGCTACGGTTTTGCCGCCGGTGTTTGGCCCGGTGATAATTAGAATGCATTCCTCTTTTGTTAAAGTCAAATCAAGCGGAACGACATTTTCGTCCTTGCCGGTAGCTTTCAGCTTCAGAAGCGGATGATATCCATCGATTATCATCATGACCCCGTCTTCGCCGAACCGGGGCCGTGACGAATTCAACTCTCTTGCCAGGCGGGAACTGGCTGCAATAAAATCCAGGCGACCCAGTATCGATATGTTCTCCTTGATCGCGTCCGACGAAACGAAGAGCATTTCGGAGAGGCGCCGCAAGATGCGGTTGATCTCTTCGCGCTCGCCTGTTTCGAGCTCTCGATGACGATTATTCAACTCGACAGTCTCCGCCGGTTCTATAAAAAATGTCGCTCCCGACGATGACCTGTCATGTATTATCCCGCGCACCCGGCTCTTATCCGTTTCCCGGACCGGAAGCACATATCGCCCATCTCTGATTGTGAAAAGGTTGTCCGATAGGTAGGAGGCCGTATCCGATCGAAGATACTTTTCGAATTTGTCGTTTAATTTGCCCCGAATTTCAACCAAATCCCGCCGCAGGCGCCGCAGTTCATGCGATGCTGAATCCTTGATTTCTCCGGAGTAATCGATGCTCGCTTCGATCTCCTCATGCAAATTCTGCGGATATACCAGCCCGGATATTAGCCCCTGTAATTTGGTATACTGCGCGCCGATCTTCTGGTATTCTCGGACAATCCCGAAAAATGAGGAGAATTCCAAAAATTCTTTGGGCTCGAAAATATCGCCCGACGACTTCGATCTTTCAAGTTTCTCGGCCAGATCGTCGAAAGCCAGTCCGGGCGGTCCTCCGTCGAATTTGAAAATCTCGTTCATCTCGGAAACTAATTCGAGAGCCTCTTCGATCCGATTTAAGTCGGAATAGGGAAGATGCTGCAACGCCCGCCGCTTGCCCGGAACGGATTGGCAATGATATGCTAATCTTTCCAATATAGAACGATATTCCAATACCTTTAAGGTATGGTCATTCATGAAGGCTAATATAATCCTTTTAGAAAAAAATACTTCTACTGCTGCTGCTTTTTGGCCTTGCTGAAATATTGATTGAGTCGGCCCATCGTTTTCACATCTTCATCCGTCATCCCCAGCAGCGCGCCTTCATCGGCGCCGGCCCCCGGATTCGCAGCCAGAGACTGCCCCTGCGGTAGCAATATCCCTTTTTCCAATTCGGCCATAAAGTCCCCGGAACGAGGATGCACAATCATTGAATAATTGTAAATGGCTGGCACAAATGTCCGAATCGGCTTGGCCGTCACGGAGCCCTCGATCGCGCCATCGATGCTTCTGAAGGGTGTTGGAAAGAGGAATAGCAGCAGCACCAACGAAACCACTATCAATCCCTTAAGAATCCCAAACGCGCCGCCGGTAATCTTATTGGCTGTTTTCAACGGCGCTATCTTTACCAATTTGTAGAAAAAATGGCCCAGCAGCTTCAAAACCACGACAAATGCCCCCAGCACCATGATATAACTTATCATATAAAGCACTGTCGGCGAAAAATTGAATTTACCGTGAAGCTGTCCCACCAACCAATCGGCGTTATTCACGGCGAAAATGATCCCGAGAATTAGACCGATAAGTGTTGATATCTCTTTAAAAGCCCCCCGCCTGTAGCCATTTAGAAAGGCTAAGACAATGATGAACAGGACTGTAAAATCGACCCAGTTCATTTCCCCTCCTATTATTTGCCTTCAAGTCTGGCCCTTACAGCGGCATTAACCGCTTTGCCGTCGGCTCGACCTCGAACCTCCGGCATCAGGATTTTCATTACTGCTCCGATATCCTTTATCGTTTTAGCTTCCGACTCGGATATCGCCTTGTCGACTAATCTGACCAATTCACTCTCTGACAACTGCTCCGGAAGATAAACCCGTAGTATTTCCAGCTCCGACGATTCGTTCCCCGCCAGGTCTTCGCGACCCGCCTGGCGGTACTCTTGGACGGACTCCTTTCTTCTCTTGGCCGCCGTGCTGAGAACCCCAATGCAATCGTCCTCCGTCAATTCACGCCCGATCTCTATTTGCTTATAACGCAGATCCGATTTGAGCATGCGAATAACCTGAACGCGCAACTCGTCCCGGGCCTTCATTGCCGCTTTCAAATCCCCATCCAGGCGCTCAACGATTCCCATTTAGTCCCTGTTCATCGACCGCCGTGCTTTTTGGCGCGCCGCATTCTGCTTTCGCTTGCGCCGATCCGACGGCTTTTCGAAATGCTGGTGTTTCTTAATATCTGAAAGAATACCAGCCTTTTCGCAGGATTTGGTAAATCGCCGCAGAGCCTTTTCAAATGATTCATCTTCCCGAATTCGAATACCTGTCATTACATTTCCAACCCCCTCCCAAGACGTTTAAATTGTGAAAAATATCGTTAATCATCAGTTCTTGTCCATTCTTTTAAGTCGGTTCAAATTATAGAATTATAAAAATTATGTCAAGTCTTATTTCGCACCCCCCCCGGGAAGGTATCTGTATGATAAGTGTTTGCTGCATATAACTTTCGGCCGCAATTGCCCACGTTATCGAACAGGGATTCTAACTTATTTTCAACTTTAGACTTATCTCTCATCAGTTTTTCAAAATGCACTGTTGGCGGGCTACAGTCCCGTCGCCATTTCTTGAAATCTCGCAAATATCATCTATGAGCCGAGTCTGAATTCGTGATTTATTTGTCCAACGATTCATATATGTTGACATAATTCTGGTATCGGAATCTCGATATCGATTGATTACCCTCATAGACCGCTTTTTTTACCGCGCAGGAAGGCTCCGCAATGTGAACACAGTCATTAAATTGGCATTTGGAGTCAGAAAGGGCAAATTCAGGGTAGTACCGGTGAAGGTTCTTTTTCGATATGCCTACCAGTCCCAGGTCCTTAAGGCCGGGCGTATCGGCCACCCAGCTATTTTCGAAAATCTCGAACAAGTTAACCCTGCTTGTCGTATGGATTCCTTTCCCGGAGTATAATGAGACGTCGCCGATTTTTATATCGAGATCGGGATTGAGCTTATTGAGCAATGATGATTTCCCGACGCCCGAATGCCCGACCACCACCGATGTTCCCGACCCGATTATTCCGGCCACCAAATCGAGATTCTCCCCGGTCAGGGCGCTGGTGCGGATTACCTCGCAACCGATTCCTTTCCAATCTTCGATATATTCCGCGTAATCTTCCGGGGCCCCCAGGTCGATCTTGTTGATTACGATTATCGGGCTAATATCGGCTTTAAATGCGATTATCAGGAATCTGTCGACTACTCCGGGCTTGAATTCCGGATTTTGAATGGACGTCACTATAATCATGCGGTCGACGTTTGAAACGATTACCTGCTCCGAGCTCCCTTTTTCCACAGCTGGCCGGGAAATTACCCTTGTCCTTTGTCTGATCTCTTCTATGGCGGCATCCCCTATTGACTCAATCGAAAATTGCACATAGTCTCCGACAGCCACGAGCGATTTTCCCCTGGCGCCATATTTCAACTTGCCGCGCACCGAGCTGGATACGACCCTGCCTTCGACCGCAATATCGACCCTTGGTCCGTAGACGCCGATTACGCGTCCGATATTTCCAGAACCTTCTTTTATCATCGATTAACACCGCAAATATAATACATGAGTTGCTTCGAGGCGGTATTATTTCTATATGGCGCCTCCGCTATATCAATGAATGAGCCGCATAAGCGAATTCCGCTATTAGCCTGTATGCGGATGCTTGACTTATGAATTGAATACAAGCATATTCCCGGCTGCGCCGAAACGAGAAATCGACTCCGGTTCGGAAATTGGACAAATGGGACTGTTGCTGGAGGAGCAATGAAAAGAGATTATTTAATATTATTGGTATTTTTGAGCATTATGGCCATATCCGGCGCCATTATTTTCGTCGTGCAGACGTCCCAGACGAAACTGCCTCCACAGGCCCAGGGGCTGGCTATTCCCGACGAGCAGCCGCCGCAAACGACAGCCGGGCCGGACACTTCGAAAGTGCGGGGCCAGATAGAAAGCCTCAAGAAGCAACTCAAGAATGATCCCGACAATTTCGAGCTTCTGGCCAGTCTCGGCAATGCCCACTATGATATCAGCGACCCCGCCAATGCTATCGAATATTATGAACGGGCCTTGAAATTGAGACCCAACAACCCCCGTGTCATTGTCGACCTGGGGGCGATGTATCGGCAAAACGGAAATCCCGATAAGGCTATCGAAATGTTCAAGAAAGCCATCGAACTCGACCCTCAGCTTCCCCAGGCATATTTCAATCTTGGCATGATCCTGCGCATGGAAAAGAACG